>Ga0075434_100000165_pt1 | contig 41919 bp, 35 predicted proteins | sample RhiMethybrSRZTD3_FD_75298 | JGI IMG/M metagenome (GOLD analysis project Ga0075434, IMG submission 75298) | Populus rhizosphere microbial communities from Tennessee, USA - Rhizosphere MetaG P. TD hybrid SRZTD3 | ecosystem: Host-associated > Plants > Roots > Rhizosphere > Soil | place: USA...
GCCCACGTGGGGCGGCGGTTGCCTTCAGGACAGGAACAGCGGTGGGGCGCGGGGCGGTGCGGTGCGGATGTCGCGCCAGGTGGGCGCGTGCTCCGCGACTGTCTGCGGCGTGCAGTGGGTTGCGACCAGATCGGTCGACGACGAGTGACGCGTGGCCGACGGCACGATGCGGGTGGCATCGAACTGGCACTGCGCGCACCGCGCCGTGTCGTGCAGCACGACGCATTGCGCGGTATGGTGCGCCTCGATTGTAACGGGTCCCGCGGCCGATTCCACGGCGTGAGCCAGCGCGACCGCGCTCCCGACTGAGGCCTGGATCACGAGTAGCAGCGCCGCGATAAAGCGCTGCCACGTCGAATGGCGTGGCCCCTTCACTCCGTACATGGCCCTAATGGTAACCGAATCCTCTCTTGCTATCGCCGTTACCAAGGATCCTCAGGAAAACCCAGGCGTGATACCAATGGAACAAATCGCACTCCCCCCATACGTTGCTCGCGCCACCCGGTCGCCAGGCGCTCCAGAATGACCAGCTCCTGCTCGTCGTGGTCACCGATCGGGGCCACCAGCCGGCCTCCCCGGGCCACTTGATCGAGCAGCGGCGCCGGAACCCGCGGCGTCGCGGCGGTGACGACAATGCCGTCAAACGGCGCCTCCTCCGGCCATCCCGCGGCGCCGTCCGCGAGCCGCGTTTCGACGTTCGTGATCTGGAGCCTGCGGAATCGCTCTTCGGCCTCGACCAGCAGATCGGGGAGCCGCTCGATGGTGAAGACCTTGGCGACAAGGTGCGCCAGCACCGCTGTCTGGTATCCTGATCCGGTTCCCACCTCGAGCACGCGATGCGCGCGACGCGGCGCGAGACCGGCCGTCATCAACCCGACGATGTACGGCTGCGAAATCGTTTGTCCGCTGCCGATGGGCAGTGGCCCATCGCGGTACGCGTGCCCTGTCAGGTTGGGAGCGAGAAACCACTCGCGCGGTACCCAGGCCAGGGCCGCCAGGACCCGGCAGTCCGTGATGCCGCGTCGGGCCACCTGCTGTCGAATCATGCGCCGTCGACTGCGACGGGTTTGCGGAGCGGGAATCACGCGTGTAATGCGGATCGTGGGATGTGGGTGTCGTCCGTTGTGCCCCATAATACCACACCAACCACCCTGCGTCCCGCTTGTCAGTCCAGCGTCTTGTGGAATCTCCGCACCGCCAGGACGATCAGCCCGACGGCGAAACCCACCAGCACCACGACTTGCGGCCAGATGGCGGACAGGCCGACGCCCTTCAAGAGGATCCCGCGCAGCACCAGGAGGAAATGCGTGAGCGGCAGCGCGAGGCCGATCCACTGAAACAGCGGTGGCATCGCCTGACGGGGAAACATGAATCCGGACAACAGAATGCTCGGCAACATGAAGAAGAAACTCATCTGCATCGACTGTTGTTGCGTGCGGACGAGTGTCGAGATGAACAGGCCGAGGCTCAGGCTCGCCACGATGAAGACGAGGCTGACTCCATACAGGAGCCACAGGCTGCCCACCAGCGGGACGTCGAATACGAACCGCCCCAGGAGCAGCACCGCCGTCATCTGAAACAGGCCGACCCCGACGTACGGGGCGATCTTGCCCAGCATCAGCTCGGTCTTGGTGATCGGAGTGACGATCAGCTGCTCCAGCGTGCCGCGCTCGCGCTCGCGCACGATCGCCATGGCCGTGATCAACACCATGGTCATGGTGAGGATCAGCCCGACCAGGCCGGGCACGATGTAGTTCGGGCTCCGGAGCCCGGGGTTGTAGCGCGGCCGGACCCGTGCTTCCACCGGGAGCGTCCGGCGTCCGGCCGCGGCCGCCAGGATCTCGAGATTCCGCATCTGCGCGACACCGGCAGCCGCGGCCAAAGCGGATTGCGACGACAGCGGATCGGACGCGTCCACGATCACCTGAATCGTGGCGGTCAGGCCGCGTCCGAGATTACGAGGGTAATCGGCGGGAACCAGGATGCCCGCCTGGGCGGCGCCGCGACTGAATGCCGCGTCGATCGACGGCCGGTCGTTCACATACGCGATGATGCGAAAGCTCCCCGTGTTCTCGAGCGCCGCGATGATGTCGCGACTAGCGGGCGTGCGCGACTCGTCCAGGACGACGGTGGGGATGTGGCGGACGTCGGTTTGAATCGCGAACCCGAACATGAGCAGCTGGATCACGGGGATCCCGAACATGATGCCCAGGGTCAGGCGATCGCGCCGCATCTGGATGAATTCCTTGCGGAACATCGGCCAGAACCGTGAGTTCATCCTTCGTCGCGCTCCTGCAGCACGATGAACGCGTCTTCGAGCGTCTGCCCACCCACCTGACGCGCCACGTCGGCCGGGGTGCCCAGGGCGATCAGGTGTCCCAGACTCATCATCGCCAGGCGGTCGCACCGCTCCGCTTCATCCATGTAATGGGTCGTGACGAGCACCGTCGTCCCGGCGTGCGCCAGATCGTGAATCGCGCGCCAGAAGTTGCGGCGCGCGGCGGGATCGACACCCGCGGTCGGCTCGTCCAGGAACAGCACGGGCGGGCGATGCAGCAGCGCGCAGCCCAGGGCGAGCCGCTGCTTCCACCCCCCGGACAGCTCCGCGCCCAGTTGCGTCAGGCGATGGCCCCCCCCCAAGCCCAGGAACGTCACGACCTCGCTGACCCGGTCGGTCAGTCCGCGTCCCATGAGCCCGTAGATGCCGCCGTAAAACGTGAGGTTCTCGGCGACCGTCAGGTCGTCGTACAAGCCGAAGCGCTGCGACATGTAGCCGATCTGTGTTTTCACGCGCTCGGGCGCGGCCCGGATGTCGATCCCGGCCACGACCGCGGTCCCACTGGTCGGCTCGAGCAGCCCGCACAGCATCCGGATGGTGGTCGTTTTTCCCGAGCCGTTGGGCCCGAGCAGGCCGAACACTTCTCCACGGTTGATCTGCAGCGTCAGACTCGAAACGGCGGTGACAACCCCGAAGCGGCGCGTCAGGTCGCGGATGTCGACCGCGGGTTCGCTCACGGTGCCAGCGGCACCTCGAGCGTCACCGGCAGGCCCGCCTTCAGCCGTCCCGCCGGGTCGTCAAAGCGCACCTTGATGGCGAAGACGAGATCGGCGCGCTCGCGCTCGGTGAGCGCCGCCCGCGGCGTGAATTCGGCGCGGGGCGCGATCTCGATCAGGCGCCCGTCGATCGTGCCCCGGATGCCGTCGGCGTGGATCGCCATGGTTTGCCCGAGGTGGAGCCGGGCCAGGAACCGCTCTCCGACGTACGCGCGCACCCAGGGCTCTCCGGTTACGCCGAGGGACACGATGGGCGCGCCGATCCCGGCCGCCTCGCCGGCGCCCAGGAACCGGGTGAGGACGATGCCGTCCACCGGTGCCGTCAGCACGAGCTCGTCCTGAATCGCCTCCGTGACGGCGACGCCGGCGGCGGCGGCCCGCGATTCACTGGGCGCCGCGCGGACCGCCTGCAGCCGGGCGGCCGCCGCGGCCGCCACGGCGGCAAGGTTGTCGTATTGCTGTGGCGACATGATGCCCTGGTCGCGCAGCCGCGCCGCCCGGGCTAGGTCGTTGGCCGCCCGCGTGCTGTCCGCCACCGCGGCGAGCACTTCGGCGGTGCGCCGCTGGGCCGCTTGCGCCTGGGCGCGCCGCTGCTCGAGCTGGGCGACGAGGCCCGGTTGCTCGAGAATCGCGATCGTGTCGCCGCGTCGCACCGTGTCGCCTTCGTCCTTCAACAGGCGAGCCACGCGCCCGGTCGTCAGCGACGCGATGCGGAGCTCTCGAATCTCGACGGTGCCAGCTATTTGCAGGGTGTCCGGAATTGATTGACAGGCGGCTACTGCGAAGGCGTATGGAAGAATCGTAGGGTGGAGAATACGTAAGGAGAAATCGTAAATACGTTTTTTCCGTACGTCTCTCACCCTACGCCTACTTCCCTACGGTGTTGCAGTCTCACCGAGATCTCAGCCAGTTCAACGGATCCAGGGCTATTTGCCCCGGCCCACGAATCTCGAAGTGCAGGTGTGTGCCCTGGTCGGTCGAGGCGCCGCCTACGTGGCCGATGACCTGGCCGCCCGTCACGCGTTCGCCTTTCACGACAGAGGCATTCTCGAGGGTTGCATACACCGTATAGAACCCGCCGCCGTGATCTACGATGACGGTCATGAGGTATGTGCCGAGCGGTCCCACGAGGGCAACGGTGCCGGAAGCGACGGCCTTCACGGCCGTGCCGGCGGGGGCCGCGATGCCGATGCCGTGCCAGGTGATGCGCGTGTTGTCCGGGCCCGCCGCGGGCCCGAATTCGTATAGCACCCGCCCGTCCACCGGCCAGTCGAGCGACCCCAGGCTGGCGCTCGAGATGGTCCCGCCCACGGGTGCCGCGCCGCGCGCCTCTGCCTCTCGCCGCGCGCGCTCGAGCGCGGCGATCGCGTCGCTCACGCGCCGCTCCTCGGCGTCCGCGGCGGTGAGACGCTCCTGAACGCGGGCCACGCTGCGGCGCGTTTCGCGCAGCCGGGTCTCGCGCTCCCGGGCCAGCCCGAGGAAGTGGTCCAGCTCCTCCCCACGCTCGGTGCGGCGCCGCTCCAGCGCGCTGCGCGCCTCGACCAGCCCCCGCCGCTCCTGGTCGATGCGGTTGCGCAGCCGGTTCATCTCGTTGGTGAGGGCGCGATCCTGGCGGCTCACGAGGTACAGGTATTTGTACCGGGAGAGGAGGTCGCCAAAGCTCTCGGCGACGAGCAGCACCTGATAGGCGTACAGGGGGCCGCGCTTGTAGATGTCCACCATGCGCCGCTCCAGCACGGCGCGCTTTTCGTCCAGCGCATCCTGCGCCAGCACGAGATCGATCGAAATCCGGTCGATCGCGCTCGAAAGCTCCACGATCTGGCGGTCCAGCTCGTTCACGATGCGGTTGGTGGTTTCCCGTTGCCGCTCGAGATTCGTGATCTCATCGGAGAGATTGTGTGCCTGCGTCCGCAGCCGATCGAGATCCTGCTGCGCCTGGGTGCGCTCGCGCCGGATATTCTCGAGCCGCTGTTGGTTGTCCCGCATCTGCTGTTCGATATTGGGGCGTTGGGCGAGAAGGGGGAAGGGGGAAGAGGGAAGGGTGGCGAACGCGATCATCAGCACGCCAAGGGCAGAAACCCTTCCCCCTTCCCGCTTCCCCCTTCCCCTCTTCATATCCGCCGCAGATGCCTGCCGACGCTGAGCAGACTCCCCATCAACCCGATGACCGTTCCGAAGAGGACGATCCCGAACGCCTGCCCCACGCTGAAGAACGACGAGGCGATCAGGTAACGGTTGATCAGGGTGTACGCGGCGTAGGACAGCCCGATCGCCACGATGCCGCCGAGCAGGCCTTTGAGCGCCCCCTGCAGCAGGAACGGGCGCCGCACGAAGCCATTGGTGGCGCCGACGAGGCGCATGATCGCGATTTCCCGGCTGCGTTGCAGCACGGCCATCCGGATCGTGGTGCCGATGATGATCACCGCGACAATCGCGAACGCCGCCCCGACCACGAGGCCCACCGCGGCCGCGAGCCGGCGCAGCCGGTCCAGTTTTTCCACCCAGTCGCGGCCGAACCGGACGTCGTCCACGAAGGTCAGGCCCCGCAGCCGGTCGGCGACCGCGTTGACGTGCTGCGCATCCTGAAAGGCCGGCTTCAGCTTGACCTCGATCGAGGCGGGGAGGGGATTGCGCTCCAGCTCCCGCAACAAGTCGCGGAACTCCACCAGCTCGCGTCGTGCCCGAGCCAGGGCACTGTCCTCGGAGACGAACGTCGCCGAAGACACCTCGGGGAATGCCTCGATGTCCTGCTCGGCCAGGGTGACGGTCTCGATCGGCGTGCCGGGCAGCACGTAGGCGACGATCTCGACCCGCTCCGCCACGCCGCGCAGCGCCTGACGCAGGTTCACCGCGACGAGGCCGAACAACCCCAGGACGAACAGGGAGAACGCGATCGTGGTGACGGACAGGGCCGAGAGGAGTGGGGCGCGCCGGAAGGCGAGCAGCGCTTCACGCATGGTGAGAGTCATGCCGGTGCTCCTCCCGCCCCCGCGGCGGGCTCATCGATGACGGAATCGTAGACCACCGCGCCTTCCTGGAGCTCGATGACGCGGTACGGCGCGGACCGCACCATCTCGAGATCGTGCGTCGCCATCACGACCGCGGTACCGCTCGCGTTGATGTCGCGCAGCAGCTGGAACACGCCGCGCGTCGCCCGCTCGTCGAGGTTGCCGGTCGGCTCGTCCGCCAGCAGCACCTGGGGTTCGTTGACGAGCGCTCTGGCGATCGCCACCCGCTGCTGCTCCCCACCCGACAGCTCGCGCGGGTACGCGTTCGCCTTGGCGGCGAGCCCCACCTGGGTGAGCACGCGAATCACGCGTGAGGAAATGCCGGCGCGCCGTGCCCCGGTTACCTCGAGGGCGAACGCCACGTTTTCCTCGGCTGTGCGATCTTCGAGCAGGCGGAAGTCCTGGAACACGATGCCGAGCCGCCGCCGCAGGTGCGGCACGTCGCGCGGGGCGAGGTCGGTCACCTGGTACCCCGACACGCGCACCTCGCCCGAGGACGGCTGCTCATCGGCGTAGATCAGCTTCATGACGGTCGATTTGCCCGCGCCGGAGTGGCCGGTGAGGAACGCGAACTCGCCCTTCGCGATGTGGAAGGAAACGTCTTTAAGAGCGAGGCCGCCCTTCGCGTACGTCTTGAAGACGTTCGTGAGCTTGATCACTCAGAGCTGTGCCAGCGCCTGTGCGAAGTCCGCGATGAGATCGTCGGCATCCTCCAGTCCGAGGGAAAATCTCAGGAACCCGTCCGGAATACCAGCCCGGGCCCGCTCTTCCGGCGACAAGGCCTGGTGCGACGTGAGTCGCGGCTCCGACACCAGCGTTTCCACGCCGCCCAGAGAGGGGGCGTGGGCCGCGATCGTCAGGGCGCGCAGAAACCGCTCCGCGGCCCGGGCGCCGCCCTTCAATTCGATCCCCATCATTCCCCCATACCCCTCGAGGATGCGCTTGGCGACTTTGTAGTCCTTGTGAGAGGAAAGCCCGGGGTAGTGCACGGTGGCGACCTGTGGCTGTTTCGCGAACCACTCTGCGACGGTCTGGCCGGTGGCGGAATGCCGCGCCATCCGGATGCCCAGGGTGCGGAGTCCGCGCTCGATCAACCACGCGGAGTGCGGGTCGATCGACTGCCCCCACATCTGCATCAACCGTCGCACCTCTTCGATGACCGCGTCCGTGCCGACCACGGCGCCGGCGATCACGTCGGCGTGCCCGTTGATGTACTTGGTGGCGCTGTGAATGACGATGTCGGCGCCGTGCTCGAGGGGGCGATAGGCGACCGGCGAGGCGAACGTCGAGTCCACTACCAGGGCGAGGCCCTCCGATTTGGCCAGGGCCGCGATCGGCTCGACGTCGACGACGCGGATCAACGGGTTGGTGGGCGTCTCGAGGAACATGGCCCGCGTGTTCTTCCGCAGCGCTTCCTTCCAGGCGCGGGACCGCAGCGGGTCGACGAAGGTCACTTCGATCCCGAAGCGACCGAATTCCTGTGTGAACAGGCGGTGCACGCCGCCATAAATCCATTCGGAGGAGATCAGGTGATCCCCGGGGCGCAGCACGGCGAGGTGCGCCAGCGCGGTCGCTCCCATGCCGCTCGCGACAAACAACGCGGCTTCCGCCCCCTCCAGGACGGCCAGACGCCGGCCGACCGCGACCTGGTTCGGGTTGTTGCCGTACCTGGTGTAGAGGACCTCGGCCGTCGAGCCGACGGGATTGGTGAAGGTGCTGCTCTGGAAAACTGGGCGGCTGATCGGTGACCACTCGGGTCTCGGCTCCGCGTCGCCATGGATGGCGCGCGTCGATAAGCCGAGCCGGCGCCGGGTCACGCGGCGACCAGAGCGACCACCCCGCCCGCGCTCCGGGCGGCGAGCCGCAGCGTGACCAGCTCCTCGAGGAGGGCCTCGGCCGTGGCCCGGGGGCCCAGACCGTCCAGCGTGCCGTCGTCGCGCTCCAGGAGCGCCGCCAGCCCGTGTCCTTCGAGCACGGGTCCCAGCGCTTCGAGATGGGCTTCGGAGCACCCCCGCAGCACGAGGACGCGAATCCGCCCGCGGAGCAGTTTGGCCACGATCTCGTCGGCACAGGAGTAATCGATGCAGCGGACGCCGGTGAAGTCCATCCGCGCCACGTCGGCGAGATCGGCGGCGACGTACGCCTGCTCGATGTGCTCGCGCACGGCGCGTCCGGTGGCTCGGGTCACGAGGTCCGCGTAGGTGGCGCGGACGGCCTGTCGGAGAACGGCGGAAACGTCGATCGAGCGAATCACCTAGTGTCGGGCCTTCTGCTCCGGGACAATGACGAGTACTTGGGAGCCGGGGAACGACGGGAGTCCTTCCGCGAGCGGAACGTCGTCGTCCCACGATGGGGCGATGGCGATGCGGGCCGTGCCGCTTCGGATGGCGATCTTGCCGTCCCACCGCGAGAGGTAGTTCCGGATCCCCTTCAACCCCTGACCGCGGCCGGGATCCCGGAACCGGCTCACTCCCTGAACCAGCGCTGCCTCGAGCGCCGTGGCGTCGCTCCATCGGTCGCCGAAGCGGCGTCCCTGCGTGGGCTCGAGTGAGGCGCGGAAGCCCATGCCGGCGTCTGCGACCGCGATCACCACGACCTGCCGCGCCAATCGGCGCCGCCAATGGTAGCTCTGGACCGCGACCCACCCACCGGTGCCGGCGTGTTCTACAATATTCTGACACGCCTCCGAAAGCGCCATAGCGAATCCCATCGTCGCCTTCGGATCGATGCCGAGCTCGCTTGACAATATCGCGGTGGCTCGCTGCTGAATCCGGCCCACGACTTCATGAACGTCATCGGCAGCGCGCACCGCCGTGACCGGCAACAGCACTTCGGAATCCGCGGCCGGTTTCACGCGCGGCACCTTCCCGTGAATCTCGAACAAATCCTTGGCGGCGGCGAAAAATCCCGCGCGTGCCCAGTAGCTCTGCACCTCGGGTGCGGTCGGTGCAGTGAGCAACGGGGTCTCGCGGCTCGCCGCGCGCGCCGCCTGCCCGGCGGCGAGCAGGCCGACGAGCCCGTACGGGGACGCCCACTCGGTCGCGTGCGCGTCGAACAGCAGCCGACCGCCTTCCGCGATCGCGCGAGCGAATCCGCCGGCAAGCTGGTCGAACGATCGATCGTCGAAGTGTGCCGGAACGTCGACCAGGAGCGTCATGCGAGTGCGAGCCGGCCCAGCAGGTGGTCCCGCAAGCGTGACGCGCCGCGATGCGTCACATTCCGGGCCGCGAGCCGGTTGCCCTCGACCAGCGCCGCCTCGAGCGGCGCGCCCGCCAGGAGCCGCGCGCACGTGACGGCGCCGAACACGTCGCCGCAACCGGTGGGATCGGCGCCGTCCATGGAGAGCGGCGGGTCGGCGGGGATGCGGGCCGTGCGGATCGGCGTCCCGGTGAAGTACACGGCGCCGCGAATGCCCAGCGTGACGATCAGGGCTCTGCAGCGGCCGCTCAGCGCGCGCGCCGCCGCGAGCATCGGATCGGTGCCCAGTTGGCCGAATTCGTCTTCATTGAGCTGCACGGTATCGAAACAGTCGAACCAGCTCTCGGCGCCGGGCAGCGGCTGCAATACGCGCGTTCCATCGTCGGTCCGGCCGAGGAAGAGGCTGTGCAGGTCGGCGTAGGTCGGCCGGGAGAAACCATGACGCAGCAGGCGCGCGGTCTCCAGCCCCATCTCCCAGCCGGAGATGAAATTCACGTACAGCGCGTCCAGATCGTTCACCAGCGGGCCGAGCTCGGGCCAGGTCCACTCCGGGACCCCGCCCGTCAGCTGCTCGCAGCGGCGCTCGGCGGACATATAGTGGAGCGTCACGCGGTTGTTCGGCTCCGGAACTTCGATGAACCGCGCGTCGGGGGCGACCCGGCGCACGTCCCGTAGGAATCCGGCGGCTCGTGGAGCCAGGTCGCGTCCGACCTTGATGAGGGGCACGATCTGCCAGTCGTCGGGCAGCGCCGCGTCCAGCCCGGCCAGTCCGTACGAGATGCCGCCCCATTCCTCCACCGCCGGCTGCGCGGGGTCACGGCCCTGGATCGTATCCCACACCATGGTGCCGACAACCCCGAGTCGCTTCACACCTTTCCCCACGTCCGTTTGATGAACACCGCGGCGGCTCCCCAGACGCCGGCCGTCCCCGCCAGCTCCCCGGGGAGAATGCGGCAGACATCGACCGCCGGCTTGAAGGCGCGTCGCTTGACCTCGCTGCGCAGCGGCACGAACAACCGGTCGCCGGCCTCCGTCACGCCACCGCACACGACCACGATCTGCGGGTTGAAGATGTTGATGATGTTGGCGACCCCCGCGCCGAGCAGCTTGGCTGTCTCGCGCACCACCTCGAGCGCGTAGTCGTCGCCGTCATGCGCGGCCTCGTACACGACCTGCGCCGTGATCTTGGTCAGGTCGCCGTTGACGTAGCGGGGCAGGGACGAGTCGGCGCCCGATTCGATGCCTTCGACGGCCCGGGCCGCGATCGCCGGGCCCGAGGCGTACGCCTCGACGCAACCATAATTCCCGCATTTGCAGCGCCGGCCGGTCGAATCGATCGTCATGTGACCGAACTCGCCGGCGATGTCGGAGACGCCGTGATAGATGTCGCCATACAGCACGATGCCGCCGCCGATGCCGGTCCCGATGGTGAGGCCGACGACGTGGTCGGAGCCCTTGGCCGCGCCCCGCCACCATTCGCCGAACACCGCGCAGTTGGCGTCGTTATCGAGCGTCGCGGGCAGGCCCAAGCCCTCCGACACGCGGTCGCGCAGCGGCATGTTGGTCCACCCGAGGTTGGGCGTGAGCAGCACGACCCCGGTTTTGGTATCGAGCGGTCCCGGCGAGCCGATGCCGACCCCGGCGATGTCTTTGCCCTTGGCCCGATCCATGGAGCGGCGGGCGACCTGAATGATGCGATCGATGACGACGTCCGCCCCCTGATCTGCGAGGGTCGGCGCCGTCTCGAGGCCCATGATCTCCGAACCGTCCTGGGCCACTGTGCCCACGACGATGTTCGTACCGCCGACGTCAATCCCGACGATGTAACGCACCGGTCGCCCCGATCGCCCGCATCACGTCGTCCACCCCGAGCCCCTGCATACAGGCATGATGGCCCAGCGGGCAGCGTGCCGGTCCGTGGCGGGAGCACGGCCGGCAGTCGAGCCCGTCAACACCGAGAATCTGGTCGCGCGGCCCACGCGGCCCGAAACCGAACGCCGGAATCGTGGGACCGAAAATCGTGACGGTCGGCGTCCCCACTGCCTGCGCCAGATGGAGCGGCGCGCTGTCGTTGGTGACGAGCACCAGGGCCCTGCCGATCAGCGCTGCCGATTGCCGCAGGGTCAGCGCCGCGCAGGCGTTGACGGCCTTGGGAACGGCGGCGACGATCGCTTGCGCCAGTTCCACGTCCCCCGGTCCACCGACCAGCACCACCGCCGTCCGTTCCGACAGACGCGCCGTCAGCTCGGCGTACCGCGTCCATCGTTTGCTGCCCCAGATCGATCCTGGCGCCAGCGCCATGAACGGCCTGGCGATGCCGGCTGTCTCGAGCCACTGAGTGGCCGCGGCCTGGTCCGCGTCGGTCAGGCGCAGCGACGGCAGCGCTTCCACCGAGGCACCACGTCCTGCCAGAGCCAGCAACCGGTCGATTTCGTGACCCGTAGGCGGACGCGGTTGCGTCTCGGTGTAGAGCGAACGCCACCCATCGCGGTATCCGACGCGCCGCGGAATGCCGGCCAACAGCGCCAACGCCGCGCTGCGCAGCGAGCGATGAGGAAGGTACGCGCTCTGGTACTGTTCCGCCCGGAGCCGCCGGGCCAGGGCTCGCAACCCGCGCCACCCACGGTCCGCGCCACGCTTGTCGTAGGGAATCACCCGCCGGACGGCGGTGTGAGTCTCCAAGAGCGGGGCGGCTCCGGGTGTCGTCACGACGTCGACCGGCCCGTCTGTTTCCGCGAGTGCGGTCAGCAGCGGCGTCGTGAGCACGACGTCGCCCAGGAACGCGGTCTGGACGACGAGGCTAGTCAACCTGCAGCACCGCCAGGAACGCTTCCTGCGGAATCTCCACCGATCCCACCTGCTTCATGCGCTTTTTCCCTTCCTTCTGCTTCTCGAGCAGCTTGCGCTTCCGCGTCACGTCGCCGCCGTAACACTTGGCGAGCACGTTCTTGCGCAGCGGGCGAATCGACTCGCGGGCGATCACCTTGGTCCCGATCGCCGCCTGGATGATCACCTCGAACAGCTGGCGCGGGATCAGCTCCTTCAGTTTCTCGGCGATCTTGCGTCCCCACTCGAACGCCTTGTCGCGGTGGATGATCACGCTGAACGCGTCCACGGCCTCTCCGTTCAGCAGCATGTCGAGCCGGACCAGTTCCGAGGCGCGGTACTCCAGGAATTCGTAATCGAGCGACGCATATCCCCGCGAGACGGTCTTGAGCTTGTCGTAGAAGTCGAGAATGATCTCCCCCAGGGGGAACTCCCAGGAGAATTCGACCCGCGTGGGATCGAGGTAGTGCATCCCGCCGTAAATGCCACGCCGCTCCTGACCCAGTTTCATGATCGCGCCGATGTATTCGGCGGGTGCCAGGATGCGGGCTTTGACGTACGGCTCTTCGATGCGATCCAGCGTCGATCCGTGCGGCAGACGGCTGGGGTTCTCCACCAGCTCCATCGTACCGTCGGTCTTGTAAACGTGATACTCCACGTTGGGAACCGTGGAGATCAAATCCAGGTCGAACTCCCGTTGCAGCCGCTCGCGCACGATTTCCATGTGGAGCAGTCCGAGAAAGCCACAGCGAAATCCGAAGCCGAGCGCAATGGAGGTCTCCGGCTCGTAGTGCAGGGACCCATCGTTGAGCTGCAGCTTGGCCAGCGCGTCGCGCAGCTCCTCGTACTGCTCCGCATTCGTGGGATAGAGCCCCGCGAACACCATGGACTGGATGTCGCGGTACCCGGGCAGCAGCGGCGCGTCGCGGTGCGCGGCGTCCAGCACGGTGTCGCCCGGGCGGGTGTCCTGCACGCCGCGCACGTTGGCGATGAAGTAGCCGACCTCGCCGGCCTCGAGCCGTTCCGTGGGTTTGTGGCCGAGCTGCAGGTAGCCCACCTCGTCCACTTCGTAGACGTCGTCCTTGTGCGCCCCGAAGGCGATCGGCATGCCCGGCTGGAGAATCCCGTCGACCACGCGGATGCTCGGGATCGCGCCGCGATAGCGGTCGTAGTAGGAATCGAAGATCAAGGCCCGGAGCGGTCCGTCGAGGCGGCCGGTGGGCGCGGGCACCCGCTGCACCACCGCTTCGAGCACATCCAGCACGCCGGTGCCTTCTTTCGCCGAGATGCGAAGGATATCCTCCGACTTGGCGCCGATGAGGTCGTGCATCTCGGCCGCCCGGCGGTCCGGCTCGGCGCCCGGCAGGTCGATCTTGTTCAGCACCGGGATGATTTCCAGACCGGCGTCCAGCGCCAGAAAGAGGTTCGAGAGGGTCTGGGCCTGGATTCCCTGCGACGCGTCGACGACGAGAATCGCACCCTCGCACGCGACCAGCGACCGCGATACCTCGTAAGTGAAATCGACGTGACCGGGTGTGTCGATCAGATTCAGCTCGTACAGCTGCCCGTTTCGGGCGTGGTAGTTCATCCGCACGGCGTTCAGTTTGATGGTGATGCCGCGCTCGCGCTCCAGATCCATGGTGTCGAGCACCTGCTCCCGCATCAGCCGCTTGTCGAGCGTGCCCGTCAGCTCGATCAGCCGGTCGGCCAGCGTCGATTTGCCGTGGTCGATATGGGCGACGATGCAGAAGTTGCGGATGTTCGCCTGGCGCATGTGGCGGAGAAGATAAACCAAATGCTAGCTATCTTTCTCATCGAGGTCTCCCTGCCACCAATCATCGGCTGGTTCGATCCAAGTCCCAAAGGCGGCGCGCTGCGGCTCGCGGCCAACGGCTACCTGCCTTCGCGCGGCGATCCGACGGTGCGTTTGCCGGGGCTGCGGCGCGGCGACCTGGTGGAGCTCGACGGCGGTCGCGTGACCGCTGTGAATGGCGCGCCGCCGGGCGCACTCAACCACCGGCCGGAATTCTCCAAGCTCGGGGCGGTGCATCCCTCCCGGCCGTTGCTGCTCGAATCACCCTCGGCCTCCGGCCAGCGGACGGCGGAGATTCAGCGTGCCTTCGATCTCGTCTGTCCGCTCGGATTCGGTCAACGGGCCCTGATTGTCTCACCGCCGAAGGCGGGAAAGACCATCGTGCTGCAGGCGGTGGCCGAAGGCGTGGCGTTGAATCATCCGGCGGCCGAGCTGCTCATCCTGCTCGTGGACGAGCGACCCGAGGAAGTGAGTGAAATGGTGGATTGGGGCCGTGGCGAGGTGGTGGCATCCAGCTTCGACCTGTCGCACGAGCGGCACGTGGCGGTCGCGGACATGGTGTTCGAGCACGCACGACGGCAGGTGGAGCTGGGCCGGGATGTGGTGATCGTCCTCGATTCGCTCACCCGGCTGGCGCGATCTCACAACACAACGGGGCGGTCGAGTGGTCGCACGATGACCGGTGGCATCGACGCGGAGGCCATGGGCAAGCCGAAGGCGCTGTTCGGCGCCGCACGCGCCGTTCCCACTGATGGCTCGTTGACGGTGATCGCGACGGCCCTGGTGGAAACGGAAAGCCGCATGGATGACGTGATCTTCGAGGAATTCAAGGGCACGGGCAACGCGGAGCTGCGCCTGGTGCGCGAGCTGGCGGATCGCCGTATCTATCCGGCGATCGACGTCGGCGCGAGCGGGACGCGGCGAGAGGAGCTGCTGGCCCCGGCCGAGGTAGTCAATGCCCGGCAGTCGCTGCGTCGGCGGCTGGTCGGACTGCCGACCGCTCAGGGCATGGAGACGTTGCTCGGCCTGTTGCGGCGCTCCAAGACGAACGCCGATCTGCTACAGTCGGTCTAGCGGGAGCGGACGGGGTGACGGAGGATGGTCCGGAGCTTCGCCGGCGCGACGCGCCGCGGGTCCGACAGATAGATCTCGTGATGCCGGCCGTGCGGCTGTAACCCGCGCTCCCGCGCGAATGCCTGCATGCGCGCGATGGACTCGTGCTCCCGATTGTAGGGACCGACGTGCAGCAGCTGCACGACTCGACCCTCACGCAGATTCTCGAGCCGCACCGCTCCCGGCTTTCGCCCACGACCGATCAGCACCCGTCGGGCTCGCTGCAGATCAGCGGCCGTAATGAACCCCGGCACGCGGATCATGAGCTTCCAGCGCCACGTGCTGGGCGGCGAGTCGATGATCAGCTTGCCGCGCTGGCCGCCCCACCACAGTCCCTCGAGTTTCGCGACGGCGTAGTCCCGGCCTGCGAACTTCCTTTCCCTCTTGATGGTGAACGCCATTCCATAGAGAGCGGCGATGGCGGCCTGAAACGTTCCCCGCTGCGGATCACCGCGTCCCGCCACCGTCAGATACTTGGCGGGCGTCGTGGCGACGAGCGCCGGCTGCTTCGGAGTCACATATTCGGCTTTGAGCTGACGGTAGAGATCCAGCTTCGCCACGCTCAGTTTCCGCCCTGCACGATCTTTCGATAGCTGTCCGGGTTCCACCGTGGTCGCTGCACGGTGTTGGCGACTTCCAGGCCCAGGTAGTAGACCAGGCGCACAAATCGCGCTTCCTTCTCCGCGTCGATCCTGTCCGGTGAGTCGCTGACTTCGTGGTAATCGGGGTGCAGGCCGCTGGTGAAGAACAGGATCGGCACTCCCTTGCGGGCGAAGTTGTAATGGTCGCTCCGGAAGTACAGGCCTTCTTGCGGCCAGCGATCGCCCACCGGCGTCATCCGCAGCTCCGGGTGTGCGGCCGCAACGCGGTCCACGGTCGTGCCCAGGTCGGAATGCTCCCGTCCGATGACCACGACGGAATCCTTGAGCGTATCGGAACGTCCCACCATGTCGCTGTTCAAGTCGGCGACGACACGATCGATTGGCACCGTCGGATGAGCGGCCCAGTAGGCGCTGCCCCAGAGCCCGCGCTCTTCACCGCTGACGGTCATGAAGACGAGGGATCGCCTGGGCCGGGCCGGCGCGGAAGCGAATGCGTGCGCCAGCTCGAGCACGGCAACCGACCCGGAGCCGTCGTCGTCGGCGCCGTTGCAGATCGTATCGGCTCCCTTGGCGGTACAGCCCTGTCCGCTCGAAGCGGTGCCGATGTGATCCATGTGCCCGGTGAATAACACGTACTCCCCGCGCAGCGTCGAGTCTGAGCCGGGGAGTATGCCGACGACATTCGGTGCGGATCCGTGCTCGACGAGATGCTGGGTCATTTGCAAGTGCAACGTCGTTCCGGGAATGGTGGTGGCGCTCAACCGGCCGAGCGGCTGCAAGGCGGCCCGGGACGCGCCCGCCTGCGTCAGCCAGAGGGCGAGCGAGCGCTCCGAGACGTACAACACTGGTGGCAAGCTCAGGGCGCTCGGCTGCTCTTCGGGATTGACCACGCGAATCGTGGCGAGCCCGGGCGCCTTGCTCCACAGCGAATCGGGCAGCGCCAGGATCGCCGCAGCCGGCCGCAGCGGAATCACCTGCACGGCCACCGCATTGGTATTGGGCCCCAGTACAAGGACGACGAATTTCCCCGTCACCGCCGCGCTGTCGAGCGATCCGCCTTGCAGGGGATTTCCGCCGATCAGCGTCACTCCTCCGGAAACGAGACCAGCCGGTGGCTGTCCCTCGCCGAGCGAGATGTCCTTCCCCATCTCCCAGCGCACCGAGCCTCGACCGCTCGCCCACACCGCTGAGCTCTCGGGCAGCAGGCGGTACACGTCGATGGGATAGCGCTGGATGTAGCCCCCGGCGTCTCCCGCGGGCACGAGCCCCGCGCGGCCGAACTCGGCCGCGACATACGCGGCCATCTTGTCGAGCCCCGGGCTCGGAGTACCGCGCCCGCCCATGGAGTCGTCGGCGATCAGAAAGATCCGGCGCTTCACCTCCTCGGCCGTGATGGCGGAGGCGCCGCTCGGGGGAGCCGGCGCGACGGCGGGACCCGGTGCGGGGCGCGATTCCGGCGTCGGCGCCTGCTGCGGTGCGGTGCCGCCGCATGCCAAAAGCAACCCCATGGTCCCCATCAACGGCGAAATGTTTCTCACGGCTGCGCTCCCTGGACGATGCGGCGGTAGCTGTCCGGTTTCCATTGTGGACGCTGCGCCGCGTTGGCGATGTCGAGACCGAGGTAGAACACGAGCTGGACGATACGTGCTTCCTTCTCCCCGTCGATCTTGTCAGGGGAGTCGGAGACCTGGTGGTAGTCCGCGTGAGTGCCGTTAAAGAAGAAGAGAATCGGCACGCCTTTTCGGGCAAAGTTGTAATGGTCCGAGCGGAAGTAGAAGTTCTCCTGCGGCCAGATGTCGTCGATTGGCTGCATGTGCAGCTCCGGATGGGCCGCGCCGACGCGGTTCAGCGTTGTGCCCAGGTCGGAGTGCTCCTTGCCGATGACGGCAATCGTGTCCTTCCAGTTGCGGCCCACCATATCGGTGTTCAGATCGGCGACGATGCTGCCGAGCGGCAGGGTCGGATGCTCGGAGAAGTACTCGCTGCCCCACAGGCCACGCTCTTCGCCGCTCACGGTCATGAATACGAGCGAACGCTTGGGGCGGGGCGTGAGCTGCGAAAAAGCCTCGGCCGCTTCGATCACCGCGACCGTGCCGGACCCGTCGTCGTCCGCCCCGTTGCAGATGGAGTCGCCGCCGCGGGCCTGACACCCCTCTCCGGAAGACGGCGTTCCAACGTGGTCCATGTGCCCAGTGAAGAAGAGGTACTCGCTCTTCAGGCGGGGATCACTTCCCTCGAGGATGCCGATCACATTCGGCGCGCTCGCGCTTCCCTGATCGCGATACGCAGGCCGGTACGTCATGGTGATGCCGGGCAGGCGAACCGCGCTGCGTGTCCTCTGGGTGCGCAGCGCCACCGGATCGACGCCCATCACCCGAGCCGCTTGCGCGTCACGAATCTCCGGAAACGCCGGCCGGCTCACTGTATCGGGCGACAGCCTCCAGACCGGCATGAGCTGCGGGCGCAGGGTCCGTCCGAGCCGGTTCTGCCACATTGTGTCCGGTCGGTTGGAGATGACGAGCACGCCAAGGGCGCCGGCCGTGCGAGCGGCGCCGGGGGCGGGATCCTCCAGTCGCAGCCCGGTGGAATCGGCGGTGGCGATGATCGCGATCCAGGCACCCCGCACGTCCGCTCCCGCGAGCGGTCGCAGTGTATCGCCCGGTCCGGCGAACAACACGATCGGTCCGGTGATCACGTCGTTTCCCGGTTGCCCGAACGGCAACAGGTTCACGTCGATCCCCGGGCGGAGCCGGGTCGTACTGGTGGGGCCCGTGAATTCCAGGACCGCCCGCGCCGTATCGACCTGCCGCCGGGCAATCGAATAACGCTGGAGATAGCCGCCGTTGTCGCCCCCCGGCCGGAGGCCGAAGCGGCGGAATTCGGATGCGATGTATTGCGCGACCTGCTCGAGCTGCGGGCTCGGTGTGGCGCGACCCAGCATGGAATCGTCCGCGATGATTCCGATGCGGCGTCGTACGTCGGCTGGCGTGATGGAATGCACGGCTTGTTGAATCGAGGCTGGTGTTTGGGCCGCCACCAACGCGAGGCAAATCCGCAGCACGAGGACTCCTGAATAGGGGTTGAAGGCCGGGCCGAAAAACTAACGCGCTCGGCCGCGGGCGACCACGGACGAGCGCGTCAGCGAGTTGTGGTGCCGATTATGGCCGGCGGCGTCGCAACTCCGGCTTACCCGAAGACTTGGGAGGTGCCGAATCGCGCTCGCGACCACGTCGCGGCTCGGCCCGTGGCTCGTCGCGACGTGTGTCCCCTCCGGAACGCTCAGGACGGGCCTCGCGCTGCGGCGCGTCGCGTTGGCCGCGCCACTCTTCGGATGGGCGACGCTCCGACGGGCGTGATCGCTCGTCCGACGGCCGCCGCTCCGAGGGGCGAGACTGCTCGTCGGACGGCTGGCGCTCCGAGGGGCGAGACTGCTCGTCGGACTGCCGGCGCTCAGAAGGGCGAGACTCGTCGGACGGCCGACGTTCGGACGGCCGTGCCTGGTCGTCCGAAGGGCGCCGCCACACCTGTGGGCGTTCGGGATCGGACGGCGTCCGGCGTCGATCAGTCTCCCGCTGGCTCGGGCGGCGGTCGTCTGAACGCCCAGGCTGGCGGCGAGTGGCGTCGTCCCCACCCCGCACGTCGGGTTGATCCGGACGATCCCGACGCTGGCCGTTCTCGAGCCGACCATCGCGCCGCGGTTGCTCGGGCTGGTCGGTCCTGCGACCGCGCTCCCGCACACCTGGAACCGGAATGGACCCACGCCCACCCAGGTCGATTCCACGGACGCCACGACGTCCGTTGTCATTGGTCGGGCGTCCCCGTTCCCGTGTCACGAATCGATCGTTGCCGACGCCCCCGCGGTCCTTGAAAATGAAGCGAGGCTCGGGACGGAACGGGCGCGTGAACACGACCCGGGTGCCGCCGTAATAGCGGTAGGGGTAGTAGTACGGGTCGTCGAACACCACAATCCGGAACCGGACGCACGAATACGAATAGGGATTCCAGTAGCGATAGCTCGCGTAACTGTGACAGTCGTAGCACAGGAAACGCGGGTAGTCGTAATGCTGGTCGACGTAGTAGGGAACGATGTCATAGTCCCAGTCGTCGCTCTGACTCGGCACAATGCGCTCAGCGAGATCCGTGAGGGCGACATACGGGTCGCCGCGCACGCGGCCATCGGCGATGGCGCGATAGTCCCAATGATCTCCGATCATGATCGGGTCATAGTCGAACGGGTCGGAAGCGGCGATGGCGAAGACGTAGCCGACTCCCGGGTAGTCGTCGATATCGAAGCCGTCGTCATAACGACCCTGGATTTCGAAATCGCGGTCTCCATTCACGAACCCATCTTCCCACGGCTCGCGTGGGTACAACACGCGCACGCGACCATCCGTATCGACGCGGAAAATCGTGACGTAGGCGTCGCGGTCGGCATGGAAAAACACGCGGGCACGCTGGCCGGTGTGGTAGGGATCGTCGCCTCGGTTGGTCCAGACTTCGACTCTCGGGCGTCCGAACCCCACAACACGAAGAGGGGTAGCCGGAACTGTTGCCGGTGTACCGGTGAGCAGCGAGAACATCAGGGTCGTGAGCATATGGCCTCCGGCTTGGGCAAATGGCAGGCCACATGCCATCTCGCCGTAAGGCACAATTCATTGATTGGTCAACACTTAGAGATCGTGTGCGGGTGCAGTCGGCAGTGATGATGTCCTCTACCACGGACAAATGAGCGCCCCTAGCTTCCGCCAGCCATGAGCCCAGCGCCGCGCTTCGATTTGCTCGATCCCGCCTTGGTCGCGGGTCTGGGGGGCATCGAGATCGTAGCTGAGGGCGTCGTGGAAGGGTTCTTGGCGGGCCTGCACCGTTCCCCGTTTCGCGGGTTCTCGGTCGAATTCACCGAACATCGGGCGTATCAACCGGGCGACGAGCCGCGCTACCTCGATTGGCGCATGCTGGCCCGCTCCGACCGGCTCTTCGTAAAGCAATTCGAGGAAGAGACCAACCTACGCTCGATGATTTTGCTCGACGCGAGCCGGTCGATGGCGTGGCGTGGCGACCCCGAACGGCTGACCAAACGGGAGTACGCCCAACGACTCGCCGCCGCGCTCGCCTTGATCTTGTTGCGCCAGCGAGATGCGACCGGGTTGATCACGTTCGATGACGCGGTTCGCGACGTCGTGCCGCCGCGCGTGAAAACCGGGCAGTGGAGACGCCTGGTCGCTGGCATCATCGCCGCCCCGGAAGGCCGCGGCACGGCGGCCGAGCCGGCCCTGCGTCAGGTCACGAGTTTGCTGGTGCGGCGCGGCCTTGTGGTGCTCGTGTCCGATCTGCTCTTGGAGCGGGAGCTCGCACTTACGGCGCTTCGGTTTCTGCGACACCGCGGGCATCAGGTCGTGGTGGTCCATCTGCTCGATCCGGCGGAGCGAGAGCTGGCCGGGCCCCCCGAGGTGCGTTTCGTCGACCCGGAGTCGAGCGCGAGTCTGGTGGTGCGCCCACGCGAGCTGGCGCGGGCGTACCGCGAAACGGTCCGGCGCGAAATCGCGGCGTGGCGCACGGCTTGCCGACGCCATGGCATCGCCTACCATGATGTGACGACGGACCAGCCGTTCGGGTTGGCGTTGCGCCGGCTCACGTGATCTTTCTGCATCCGCTGGCCCTGGTCGCGCTGGCCGGCGCCGCCATCCCAGCATTACTGCACCTGTTTCAGCGGAGGAACCCCCCGCAAGCCGACTTTCCGCCGCTCCGGTATCTGACCGAAGCGGAGCGTCGCAGCGCGCGGCGATTGCGTCTGCGACATCTACTGCTGCTGTTGCTGCGCACGGCCCTGATCGTCAGCGTCGTGGTGGCGGCCGCCCGGCCGCTCGTTCCCACCCGTTCGCGGGCGGCCGGCCATTCACCAGCGGCGCTCGCGGTGGTGCTCGACAATTCGCTGTCATCGGCCTCGATCGTCGGGGGGCAGCTCACACTCGACCGGCTGAAATCCGCCGCGCGATCCGTACTGCTTCAAGCCACGCCCGAGGATCGGTTGTGGCTCGTCCTCGCGGATGGCATCGCCCGCGCCGGTACCCGGGATCAGCTCACCAGGGCGGTGGACAGCGCGATCGCCGATCCGCGACGCCTGGATCTCGTGACCGCCGTGCGCCGGGCGACCCTGCTCGTGGCTGCCGAGCCCACGCCCACCCACAGCGTGCTCATCGTGAGCGATTTGCAACGCACGGCACTCGCGAACGGCCAGGTCGCCGTCCCCCCGGGCGTGAGTGTCACCGCTCTCAAGTCCGACCGGTCCCCGCAGAATCGCGGAGTGGCGACGGCTCGGATGACGGCGAGCGCGGTGGTCGTCACGCTCGCCGGGACTCCAGAGGCGGGGCCGACGCCCGTGACATTGCGACTGCGCGGCCGCGAGGTGGCGCACGGTTTGGCCAGCGTCGGTTCGACCGTCACCCTTCCATTTACTGCTCCCGGATCCGGATGGTGGACCATCGAGGTTTCCGTCGAGCCGGACGAGCTGCGGGCCGACGACCGGCGCTTGGCCGTCTGGCACGCGGTTCCTGCGGCGCGCGTCAGAGCGAGTGCGGGGAGCGGTCCGTTTGTTGCCGCGGGACTGGCGGTACTGCAGGCGGGCGGACGAGTGCGGGAAGGGACGGACGTGACGATCGACGAACGCCCGAGCGGCGCGAAGTCGGTCGTGCTGCCTCCGCTCGATCCCGCATTGAATGGGGAGGTGAATCGCGCGCTTGCGGCTCGAGGGCTTGCCTGGCGGTTCGGGTCCGTGGGGACACCCGGTGTGGTGTCCGGGGCGTTGACTGACGGGCTCGACGGTACCGCGGTGCGGCGCCGCCTCCGCCTCGAGGGCGCGGATTCCGGTCTCGTGCTTGCTCGGGTAAACGGCGAGCCATGGGCGGTGAGTGACCGGGGCATCGTGCTGCTCGGGAGTCGAATCGATACGGCGTGGACCGCCCTTCCCGTTCTCCCGGCGTTCGTTCCCTTTCTCGATCAGCTCGTCAATCAGTTTGTCCGGGGGGACGATCCGATCGCCGAGCGCGAAGGCGTGCCGCGGGTCGAGTTCACACGGGTCGGACCAGATACGGTCGGGGCGTCGGTATTCGGGCCCGACCCTCGGGAATCGGATCTCACGGTCGCGGATCGGTCGCTCGTGTCGGCGGCGCTGGGCGCGGAGCTGCGCGATGCCGGGGATCTGGCGAGCGCGGCTTTCGCCGGAGCGGGCCGGGCGGACTTGACGGCCTTTTTGGTGTTGCTCGCGATTCTGCTCGCGCTGATCGAGATGGGCGTCGCGACCGTCGCGCGCTGATGTCCCTCACGTTCCTGGTCGATCGCTTCGATTCGTTGCCGGCGACCCGCGCGCTCGCCGAGGGCATGCCCGCGCGCGGGGACCGCCTCGCGCTCGGCGGTCTGCCGGGTTCCAGTCCCGCCGTGCTGATCGCGGCGCTGACGCGGCGTCTGGGACAACGCGCCTTTGCCGTGATCGCCCCCACGCCGTCCGATGCGGAGCGATGGCTGGCCGATCTGCGCACGCTGTGCGAAGGCGAGGTCGTGTTGTTCCCGCAGCGCGAGAGTCTCGGCATCGAGGAACCCCACGTCGAAATCGCCGGGGAACGCGTCGAGACGATCGCCGCGGTGCTCGAAGGGGCTGCCCGGGTGGTCGTGACCACGGCCCGGGCCAGCGCCGAGCGCACGGGCGTGCCTGCGGCGCTGGCGAGCGCACGGCTCGAGCTAGCCCTTGGGGGATCGGCGGGGACGCTCAGTGCGGTCGTGCAGCGGCTGGAGGCAATGGGCTACGAGCGAGTCCCTACCGTGACGGAGGTCCCGCAGTTCAGCGTGCGTGGCGGGATTCTCGACGTTTACGGGTATGGGATGGCCGCACCGACGCGAATCGAATGGTGGGGCGACGAGGTGGCTTCGGTGCGGGTGTTCGACCTCGACACCCAGCGCTCGGGTGAACCGATGGCCCGGGTGACCGTGCTGCCGGTGAACGTCGAGGGTCGCGGCGGCGGCCCGGTAGGCCCGGCTGGCGTGCAAGCGTCCCTGCTCGAGCTGCTGCCCGCGGACGCGGTGGTGTTGTTGGACCAGGAAGCGTCGGTCGCGCGAGAAGTCGATCGTGCCTGGTCCGACGCGGCTCACCATCTCGAGGTGGCGCGTCGCATGGGAGAGGATGCTCCGCTGCGCGAGCAGGTGTTGCTCGAGCCCGCGGCGTGGCGCGACCTGTGCGCGCGCTTCGCTCGCTTGGTGCCGGGCTTCGAGGATGCCGCCCAGCGTTTTCCGCTCGCGCCGCCCGAGGCCATCGATCGAGACCTGAAGCGCCTGCGGCAGGTGGTGGCCACGCCGCCCGAAACCGTCATCCTGTGCGATAACGAAGGCCAGCTCGAGCGCCTGGAGGAGCTGATCGGGTCGGACCGCGCGACGCTGGCCGTTGGGGCGCTCGACGCCGGATTCGTGCTGCCGACGCTGCGGGTGCTCACGGATCATGAGATCTTCCGCCGCGCGCGCCGACTGCGCCGGCCGCGGCGGTACCGCACGGCGACCCGCGTCGGGGAAGCGCGTCCGCTGTCCCAGGGGCAGTACGTGGTTCACCTGGAGCACGGCATCGGCATTTTCCGCGGGCTCCAGACCATCACCGTCGGCGAAGCGACGCTCGAAGTCGCGGTGGTCGAATACGAAGGCGGCGACCGCCTCAACGTGCCGCTGTATCGCCTCGACCAGCTCGAGCCGTATCACGCTCCTGGGGACGGCGATGCCCCGCCGCCACGACTGCACAAACTCGGATCCACCACCTGGCAGCGACAGCGCGACAAGGCCCGCGCCGCGATCCGGGCCATGGCGCAGGAGCTCCTCGACCTGTACGCGCGGCGTCAGCTGGCACCGGGGTTCGCGTTCCCGCACGACACGCCTTGGCAACGGGAGCTCGAGTCGGCGTTCCTCTATGAGGACACACCGGACCAGGTGCGGGCGACGGTGGATGTGAAGCGGGACATGGAACGGGCCCGGCCCATGGACCGCCTCCTGGTCGGCGACGTGGGATACGGCAAGACCGAAGTGGCGTTGCGGGCCGCCTTCAAAGCCGTGCAGGCCGGCAAACAGGTCGTCGTCCTCGTGCCGACGACGATTCTGGCCGAGCAGCATGGCCGCACGTTTCGCGAGCGGTTGGCCGATTATCCGGTGCGGCTGGAGGTCCTGTCGCGCTTCCGTTCTCCCAGAGACACCAGCGCCGCCCTGGTGCGGCTCGCCGAGGGATCCCTCGACATCGTGATCGGGACGCATCGGCTGTTGTCGCCCGACGTGCTGTTCAAGGATTTGGGACTCGTCATCGTGGACGAAGAGCACCGCTTCGGTGTGCGGCACAAGGAGCGTCTCAAAGCGTTGAAGTTGTCCGTTGATGTGCTCACGCTCACGGCAACCCCGATCCCCCGGACGCTGCACCTCTCGCTCGCGGGACTGCGGGACCTGACCTTGCTCGAGACGGCGCCCAAGGACCGTTCGCCGGTCTTGACCTTCATCGAGCCGTGGGACGACGGCCTGCTGGAGGAGGCGTTGGCCCGTGAGCTCGATCGGGGCGGCCAGGCGTACTTCGTTCACAATCGGATCGAAACGATCGATACGATCGCGGCGCGCGTGGGATCGCTGGCCCCGCGGGCGCAGGTCGCCGTTGCCCACGGACAGATGAAAGAGGCCGACCTGGACGCCGTGATGGCGCGCTTCGTGTCCGGGGAGGTCGACGTTCTCGTGTCGACCATGATCGTCGAATCCGGACTCGACGTGCCCAATGCGAACACCATGATCGTCGACCGGGCGGATCGCTTCGGCCTGGCCCAGCTGTACCAGCTCCGCGGGCGCGTCGGGCGGAGTCATCGGCGCGCCTCGTGCTATCTGCTGGTGCCCGACCTTCCCGATCCCGCGGCCGAAGACCGGCTGCGGGTGCTGGAGCATCATACCGATCTCGGTTCCGGGTATCGCATCGCGCTGCGCGATCTCGAGCTCCGCGGGGCAGGCAACCTTCTGGGCGCGGAGCAATCCGGTCACGCGCAGGCGGTCGGGTTCGACACCTATCTGCGGTGGCTCGAAGAGGAAGTCCGGGGACTGCAGGGGAAGGGGGACGAGGAACAGGGGACGAGCGTGCCACCGGAAGTGGTGCTGGATCTGCCGGCGCACCTTCCGGATGCCTACGTTGCAGATCACGCCGCCAAGCTCGATGTGTATCGGCGACTGGCGCGGGTAGAACGGCCTGGCGAGATTCCAGCCGTTCGCGAGGAGCTGCGCGACCGGTTCGGGCCGTTACCCCCGGAGGCGGAGCGACTGCTGCTCGTGACGGAACTCCGCGCGCTCGGCGCCCGGGCGGGATTGGAAACGATCCTGGTGCGGGGCGACGAGGCGCGGCTCACGTTTCGGCGGGATGCGCGTCCGCGCATGGCCGGGTTGACGGCGGCCCTGGACGCGGTGCAGTTCGAAGCCGACGTCCGGCGGTCGATTCCCCTGTCCTTGCGGCTGCGTCGCCTGGGTGGTGAGGCGATGGGTCCCGGTTTGGCGCGGGCGCTCACGGCGGTGGCCACAGACCATTCGTAGCAAAGGAGCAATTGGCATGAGGGTGTGGAGCATCAGTGCAGCGGCGCTCGTGATCGCGGCGACTGGTTGCGACGTGCTGCGGGACGCGTTCTCCGCCCATCCGGCGGCCGCGGCCCGGGCGGGGAACCAGACGCTGAGTGTGGAGCGGTTGGCGGAGCTCGCTTCACGCGTGAAAGGGATGCCGCTGGAGCCGGCGAACCTCGGCCGCCTGGCCGGCGCCTATATCGACTATACGCTGTTCGCGATGGCGCAGGCCGACGGCCGCGCGCTGGAGGACACGGCGACGGTCGCGCGCGCCATGTGGCCGGTGGTGTCGCAGCTGAAATTCGAACACTTCTCCGAGCGGCTGCACGCCGGCAACGAGTTGAAGGGCGCGCAAGTCGAATCGACTTATGCGGCGGGCGACCTGCGGGCGTTCCAGCACATTCTCGTGACCGTGCCACCGAACGCGGCGCCTCCGGTGGTGCAGCAAAAGCAGAATCAGATCAACGCGATCTGGCGCTCCCTGGCCCTGTCGGGTGGAGCGAACTTCGCCGCCGTCGCCAAGCGCAGCTCCGAGGATCCGGGGTCCAAACCGGTGGGCGGCTGGCTCGAGGTTGGCGCGCGAGGCCGGTTCGTCCGCCAATTCGAGGAAGCGGCGTGGCAGCTCGTGCCCGGGGCGATGTCGGGGGTGGTGCGAACGAACTACGGGTTCCACGTGATTCGCCGGCCGCCGCTCGCCGAAGTTCGCGATTCGTTCGCGGCTGGTGCCGAACGCGTGATGGCGGTACAGCACGATTCCACCTATTTCGCCACCCTGGCCAAGCAGAAGGAGGTCAAGGTCTCGAGCGGGGTCGGGGAGGCGATCCGCACCGCCCTGCAGGATCTCGAAGCGGCCGGTCGCAGCCACAAGGCGCTGGCGAGCTACAAAGGCGGCAACTTCGAGATGCGCGACTTCGTGCGCTGGCTCTACGCCATCGATCCCCGTATCGCCCAGTCGCTGTCGGCGGCCAACGATTCCCAAGTTACGATGCTGGTGCAACAGCTGGTGGAGCGCACGGTGGCTCTGCAGCAGGCCGACTCCGCCCACATTCAGCTCAGCGACTCCGAATGGGCAGCCGTGCGGGTCGAATACGATTCGAGTCTGGCGATGCTACGAACGCTGCTGCAGCTCGATCCGGCGGCGTTGCGCGATTCCACGACCACCGCGGAAGGCCGGACGCGGTTTGCCATGTCCCGGGTCAACGACTACTTCGACCGTGTCGTGGGTCGGACGGCGCAGTTCGCTCCCGTCCCTCCGCTCCTGGCGCAGGTGCTCCGGGAGCGCACCACCTGGTCGATCGACGAGGCCGCCCTGCGGCAAGCCTCCCAGCGCGCGACGGCGCTGCGGGCGTCGGCCGACTCGCTGCTTCCCCCTGGCGGTGGAGCGCCGAGCGGCGCGGGCATGCGTCCCGCGCCCGGCCCGCCGCCGGTCGTCCCCGAGTCCGTGCTGCAGCAGCGGCCGACGCAGCGCGCGGTGCAATGATCGGGAGACCGGTCTGGGTGCTCGGCGCGGCGCTGGTCGCCGCCACGCCGGTGGTGCGCGCGCAGCAGCCAGTGCCGGTCGACCGCATCGTCGCCATCGTCGGTGCGCAGACGATTCTCAACTCGCAGCTCGAGGAAGAGCTGGCGTCGGCGCAGGCGTCGGGTCAGACACTGCCGCAGGACTCCGCCGGCCGCACCGCCCTCCGGCGACGCATCCTCAACTCGCTCGTGGACATGGAGCTGATGGTGCAGCAGGCGGAGCGCGACACGACCGTCAAAGTCACGGAGCAGGAAGTCCAGGACGCGGTGGAGGCGTCGGTTCGCAATGTCCGCAGCCGGTTTCCCTCCGAGACGGAGTACGTCCGGCAGCTCCGGCTGGCGGGATTTGGCAGCGCGGAAGAGTATCGCCGCTGGCTCACGGAAAACCAGCGACGGGCGATCCTGTCGCAGCGGCTGCAGGAAAACCTCCGGCAGAAGCAGCTCATCAAGCCGATTCCGCCAACCGACGCCCAGATGCGCGACTTCTGGGAGCAGTACCGGGGCACGCCCGAAAAGCGGCCGGCCTCGGTGTCCTTCCGTCAGGTCCTGATCGTCCCCAAACCCGATTCCGCCGCCCGGGCACGCGCCCTGGCGATCGCCGATTCGCTGCTCGGCGTGCTGCGCGGCGGCGCCGACTTTGCGAGGACGGCGCGCGCGCTCTCCGCCGATTCGGCCACCCGGGATTCGGGCGGCTCACTGGGCTGGTTCCGTCGCGGCACGATGGTGAAGCCCTTCGAGGCCGCCGCGTTCCGCCTGCGCCCAGGGGAGCTCTCGCCCGTCGTGGAGACGAACTTTGGATTCCACATCATTCAGGTGGATCGCGTGCAGCCGGCCGAAGTGTTGGCGCGCCACATCCTGATTGCTCCCGTCATCTCGCCGCAACAGATCGCCAGGGCCCGTGCCCTTGCCGATTCGATTCACGACGTGATGGCGCGAACCGCCGGCGCGGCCTTCGACACGGTGGCGCGTCTCTACGCCGACGAAGACGCGCCCAAGCTCGTCGAATCCGTGCCGATGAGCGCGTTCGGGCCCGAGTATCAGCGAATGTTCGCAGCGGATACCACGCTCGGTTTGAAGCCGGTGGTGGTGATCGCCGAGGGCAGCGGGCGGCCGCAATTCTCCGTGATCGACGTGACGAAACGCCTCCCCGAGGGGGATCTCTCCTTCGACGACGTGCGCGAGCAGATCCGCGGCCGGCTCTCCCAGGACCTGGGCCTCCAGCACTACCTCGACCGGCTGCGCCGCCAGACCTACATCGACGTCCGGCTCTAGCGCCGTGGCGACCTCCCTCCGTCGTCCCCGACTGGCCGTCACGCTTGGCGACCCGCGGGGGATCGGACCGGAGGTGGTGGCGCGCGCGCTAGGAGAGGCTCCAATCGGCGCCGACGTCGTCCTGGTGGGACCGGACGACCTCGTGAGCGGGATCCCGGCGCGCAGCCGGATCGGTGTCGGTTCCTGGGGAGCTCGCAGCAAGGACCAAGACGCCGCGGGAGACGAGGTCGATGCCCTCGCGCGGGCGGCCGGGTCCAGCTCGGTCCGAGCCATCGAACGCGCCGTTTGGCTGGCGCGGGCGGGCGACGTCGACGCCGTGGTGACCGGCCCCGTGGAAAAGCGTGCGCTACACCTTGCCGGCTATCGCTTCCCCGGCGTCACCGAGCTGTTGTCGCATCTGACTGGCGACACTCCGACCGTCATGATGCTCGCCGCGGGCCAGCTGCGGGTCGTTCTGCTGACCACTCACATTCCGTTGCGGGACGTGCCGCACCGGCTGACGACCGAGGGGGTCGTCGCGACGGGTCGCATCACCGCGAACGCCCTGGCGCGCTGGTGGGGGAAGCCCGCGCCCAGACTCGCGCTCTGCGCGCTGAACCCGCATGCGGGAGAGGGCGGCCTGTTCGGCGATGAGGACGACCGTATCCTGCGTCCGGCTGCGGAGCAGCTCGGAGCGGCGGGCCCGTTGCCCGCCGACACCGTGTTCGTACGCGCGCTGCGCGGAGAGTTCGACGCGGTGCTGGCCCCGTATCACGATGTGGGCATGACGGCGGTGAAAGTGGCCGCGTTCGGCAAGGGCGTGAACGTCACTCTGGGCTTGCCGTTTCCCCGCACGGCACCGGATCACGGGACGGCGTTCGATATCGTAGGGAAAGGCGTCGCCGACGCCGGGAGCATGCGCGCGGCCCTCGAGCTCGCGACGACGCTAGCGGAACGGAGTCGCGCCTAAGCGTCGCCGGCGGAGCGCGCAAGAGTGAGCCGCACCTTGCCCACGCGCCGTCCTTCCATTTCGACTACTTCAATCGCCGCCCCCGGCAGCTCCACCCGGTCGCCGACGCGCGGCAATCGCCCCAACTTGCCGAAAACCACGCCGCCGATGGTCGTGTAATCGGTATCGTCGAGCCGCAGACCGTAGTTCCGGTTCAGGTCGGATACCTCGGTGCCCCCGGTGATCACCGGCGCGGTGACGGTGGCGGTGGCGAGGGGGGGGCCCGCGCCGGCGCTTTCAGGGCGGTCATACTCGTCGTAGATCTGGCCCACGATTTCCTCGAGCAGATCTTCCATGGTCACGAGGCCCGCCGTGCCGCCGTACTCGTCGAGCACGATGGCGAGGTGGACCTTCTGCCGCTTCATGTCTGCGAGCACGTCTTCGACTTCGCGGGTTCCGGGCACGAACAACGGTGGGCGCAGGATCGTATCCAGAGTCTTGGCCGCGTCGCTGCGAACCGCCCGCAGGATGTCTTTGGCATGCACCGTGCCGACGATGTCGTCGAGAGAGTCGCGGTAGACGGGATACCGGGATCGCCCCGCCGCGGCGACGCGATCGGCGGCCTCGGCCAGGGACAACTCCAGCGGCAGGGCCACCATTTGCGTGCGCGGCGTCATCACGTCGCGGGCGTTCTTTTCGCTGAACTCGAACACTCCCTCGATCATGCGCGCGTCATGGGCGCCGACTCCCCCTCCCTTCCGCTTGCTGTGCTGCACGAGCATCAGGATCTCTTCCGGGGAGTGAACCGGCTCCCGCTCGCTCATGGGCCGTGCGCCGAGCATCCGCACCAGGCCGGTCGCTGTGCTGTTGAGCACCCAGATGAACGGATTCGTGATGGTCGTGAAGAGGACAAGGGGACGCGCGAGCCAGCGGCCCAGGACCTCAGGGTAGAGTAGCGCCAGGGCCTTGGGCACGAGCTCCCCGAGGACGACGTGGAGAAACGTGATGAATACAAACGCCAACGTCACGGCCAGGCCGTGAGTCGCCACCTTGGCGAGCGAGAGCGGGAGTCCCTCGAACAGGTGGCCGATGGGCTCGGCCAGGGCGGGCTCCCCGACCCAGCCGAGGCCGAGGCTCGCCAGCGTGATGCCGAGCTGTGTGCCGGAGATATAACGGGTGATGTTGTCCATCACCGCCAGCGCGGCTGCCGCGCGGCGGTCGCCCCGGCGAATCATCGCCTCGATGCGCGTGCGCCGGCTGGCCACGAGCGAGAATTCAGCGGCCACAAACAGGGCATTCGCCATGACCAACACCGCCACGGCGGCAAGGCGCAGCCCCAAAGTGTCTGTCATTTGAGGGGATGGAAGCTAGCCCCGGCAGGGGTGACTTCAAGCGGGCGGAAGCGTATCGTACGGTCGGAGTCCTCATGGCCCACGCCCTTCCCCTCGACGCCCAGTGTGCCCAACGTGCTCCGATGCGTGCCGACGGCATCCGTCGGCTCGGGCTGGTGCTGCTGCTCACCGCGGCGATTACCGCGGTCGAAGCCGTCGGTGGCTGGGTGGCGCATTCGCTGGCGTTGCTCGCCGACGCCGGACACATGCTCGCCGACGTGGCGACGCTCGGGTTGGCGCTCTGGGTGGCGCGCATGGCGCAGCGGCCGGCCACACCGGAGCGGAGCTATGGCCTGGTCCGGCTCGAGATTCTGGCCGCCCTCCTGAACGGCGCGACGTTGATCGTGATCGCCACGGCCATCGGGTTCGAGGCCTGGCGGCGCCTGCATGTTCCTTCACCAGTGCAGGGCGGCGTGGTGGTAGGCGTGGCTGTCCTCGGCCTCGCCACGAACCTCGTGTCGATGCGCATCCTGCACCACGGCCACGACCATTCCTTGAATCAGCGCGGCGCCTACTTGCATGTGGTGAGCGACGCGCTCGGGTCCCTGGGCGCGCTCGCGGCCGGCGCGATCGTCCTGCTGACGGGGTGGACGGCCGCTGACCCGCTGATTTCGGTGATCATCGGCCTCCTGATCCTGGGCGGGGCGTGGCGCCTGGTGCGCGAGAGCGCCGATATCCTGCTGGAAGCGACCCCTTCCCATATCCCGCTCGCCACCGTGCACGAGCAGCTGGCGAGCCTGTCCGGCGTCAGCTCGGTGCACGATCTCCACGTCTGGACGCTGACCAACGGCGTAATCGCGATGAGCGGGCACCTGGTCGTCCGGGAGGCGTCGCAGCATCAGGCGGTGCTCGAAGCCGCTCAGGAACGGCTGCGGCAGCTCGGTATCCACCATGTGACGGTGCAAATGGAGCGTGACGCGATCTGCGACTAGTCACGGGTTTCTACGCCTTGCCTGCCGCCTGCCGGCCCGTGTATACTGCGCCCCTCACGCCCCCCTCTAGGATGTAGCTCCTTGCAGATCCGCAACATCGCCATCATTGCCCACGTCGATCACGGGAAGACCACGCTGGTCTCGCAGATGCTCCGGCAGGCCAGTGCGCTGCGGCATGGAGCGAGCGGCTTTCTCGACTCGGGGATCGAGGCAGAGCGGGGCATCACGATCCTGGCGAAGAACACGTCAGTGAGGTGGCAGAGGGAGCGTGATGATGTTGGCTACAAGATCAACATTGTGGACACGCCCGGGCACGCGGACTTCGGCGGAGAGGTAGAGCGAATTCTCCGGATGGTGGACGGGTTTCTGCTGCTGGTGGACGCCGCCGAAGGGCCGATGCCGCAGACCCGCTTCGTGGCGGGGAAGGCGCTGGCGCTCGGTCTCAGGCCGATCGTCGTGATCAACAAGATCGACCGGCAGGACGCGGAGCCGGCGCGCGTCCACGACGAGGTGCTCGAGCTGTTCCTGGACCTCGAGGCGGACGAGAATCAGTTCCATTGTCCGTTTCTGTATGCCTCGAGCCGCCAGGGCATCGCCACTCGCGACCTGGCCGTACAGGGCACCGATTTGGTGCCCCTGTTCGAGACGATCCTCCAGACCGTGCCGGCGCCCTCAGGCGATCCGACCGGGCCGCTTCAGATGCTGATCTCCACGCTCGACTATTCGTCTTACCTCGGTCGTATCGGGATCGGGCGCATCGAGCGCGGAGTCGTGCACGTGGGGGACACGGTGGCGCTGCTGCCGCTCGGCGCGCCGGGTCCGATCGGGGACGGAGCGTTCGAGCAGGCCAAAGTGGTGAAGCTCTTCGGCTTCGAAGGGCTGGAGCGGGTGGAGCTGCAATCGGCTTCGGCTGGCGAGATAGTGGCGATTTCCGGGCTGGCCGGCGTGGAGATCGGCAAGTCGATCACCGCCCCCGATCACCTGGAGCGGCTCGCCGGCATTGCCGTCGAGGAGCCGACGATCTCGGTCGATTTCAGGGTGAACGATTCGCCGTTCGCGGGCCGGGAAGGCAAGTACGTGACGGGTCGCCAGTTGCGTGACCGGTTGTATCGCGAGCTGGAGCGGAACGTGGCATTGCGCGTCGAAGACACCGACGATCCGCAGACCTTCACGGTATCCGGCCGAGGCGAGCTACACCTGGGCATCCTGATGGAGACCATGCGCCGCGAGGGCTTCGAGTTTCAAGTGAGCCGCCCGCGCATCATTCCCCGTGAGGGACCGAACGGCGAGCAGCTCGAGCCCTACGAGGAGCTGCTGATCGACTGCCCGGAGGGGCACCTGGGGGTCGTGATGGAGAAACTGGGTCCCCGTCGCGGAACGTTGAAGGACATGAAAAACGCCGGGGTGGGCACCGTACGGCTGCGCTTTACGATCCCGGCACGGGGCCTGCTGGGGTACCGCTCGGAGTTCTTGACGGATACCCGCGGCACGGGGATCATGCACCATCGGTTTCATGCCTACGGTCCGTGGGCGGGTCCATTGACGGGTCGCAGCCGCGGAGTGATGGTAGCGGACCGGGAGGGCGAGGCCGTGGCGTACGCGCTCTTCAATTTGCAGGAGCGGGGCACCATGTTTCTGAGCCCCGGGGACCCGGTATACGAAGGCATGATCGTTGCCGAGCATGTGCGGCCCGGGGACCTCGACGTGAACGTGGCGAAGGAGAAGAAGCTGACGAACATGCGGACCACCGCGTCGGATGAGATGATTATTCTGGAACCGCCGCGGCCGATCACTCTGGAGCTGGGCCTGGAGTACATTGAGGACGACGAGTTGATCGAAGTGACGCCGTCGTCGGTGCGGTTGCGCAAGCGCGCCCTGAGTGCCGTGGCGCGGCGCAAACTGGCCCGGGCGGCGCGGGCGCAGGAACAGTAGCGGAACAGAGACGCTCGGGCTCGCAGCCAGGGGGGCCCGCTACCGCAAACCTCAGCCGGGGGTGCCGATGCTGGCCGTGGCGACGTCGATGGATGGGTCGCTCAAGCGTCGTAGCGACGACATCGACGAGGAGTTCGAGGACTTCGAAGAGGACAAGGACCTCGACGAGGACTTCGACGATGATCTGGACGAGGACGATCTGGATGACGAGGAATCGGAAGAGGTCGACGACTACGACGACCTCGACGATGAGTTCGATGATGAAGACGAAGACGCGTTCCGGCCGCGCAAAGGGCCGCGCCGCGATTGGGGCGGTGGAGGAGGACCGGACTAACTCGAGCGCATGACGAGCCCAGGCGGCCGGCGCGTGAACCGCGCCGGCCGCTGTCGTTTCGAGGGAGGTACCGCGCCGATCAGGGCCGGGCTAAGTTAGGTGCCGTGTCGTCGTGCCGGGCCTGTAGCTCAGGTGGTTAGAGCGCACGCCTGATAAGCGTGAGGTCGGTAGTTCAACTCTACCCAGGCCCACTGAGGGCATAAAAAGCCTCGCCGGTTACCAGCTCCGGTGGGGCTTCTTCACGTCGGACTCCCGTTGCCAAGGATCTCACCATGCGTCGTGCCGCACTTGGTTGCCTGGTTCTGTTCCCGGTTGTGATGGCGGCGCAACAGTCCGCGCCTCGCGGCTTCACGCACGCCGACACGCTGCGTGGCTCGAACACGCCGCAACGGGCCTGGTGGGACGTCACGTTCTACGACCTGCACGTGTGGGTGCACCCCGCCGATTCGACGATCGGCGGGTGGAATACGATTGCCTACGTCGTCCGCCAGCCGGGACGGGAGCTGCAGGTCGACCTCCAGCCGCCGCTGCAGGTCGACAGCATGATCCAGGATGGACGCCGGGTGTCCTTTCGGCGCGACGGCAATGCGTTCTTCGTCACGCCGGGCCAGCGGCAGCGGCCGGGCGAGACCCGCAGCCTCACCGTGTACTACCACGGGCAGCCGGTCGCGGCGAAGCGGCCACCCTGGGACGGCGGGCTGATCTGGCAGCACGACAGCCTCGGCGGAACCTGGGTGGCGACGGCGAACGAGGGCACGGGCGCCAGCGTCTGGTGGCCCAACAAGGATTACCTCGCCGACGAGCCGGACAGCCAGCGGATCGCGATCACCATGCCCGATCCGATGCTCGATGTATCGAACGGCCGGTTGCGCAAAGTCACCCCGCACGCCGACAGCACCACGACCTACGAATGGTTCGTCTCGAGTCCCATCAACAATTACAACGTCACCATCAACGCCGGCGCCTATGCCCATTTCTCGGCGATTTACAACGGCGAGTCCGGACCACTGACGCTGGACTTCTGGCCGCTGGCGTACCATCTGGAGACGGCACAGCGGCAGTTCTTGCAGGTCTATCCGATGCTGAAGTGTTTCGAGTCCTGGTTTGGCCCCTATCCCTGGTACGAAGACGGCTACAAGCTGGTCGAGACTCCGCATCTCGGCATGGAGCACCAGACGGCCGTCGCGTACGGCAATCACTACCAGAACGGCTACCTGGGTCGCGACCTGTCCCATACCGGACTCGGTCTGTTATGGGATTTCATCGTCGTGCATGAGAGCGCCCACGAGTGGTGGGGGAACAACATCTCGGCCCAGGACCACGCGGACATGTGGCTGCACGAGAGCTTCGCGAACTATTCGGAAAACCTCTACACCGAATGCCTCGCCGGGAAAGGCGCCGGGGCGCAATACGTGATCGGCACGCGCCAGAACATCCGCAACGATCGGCCCATCGTGCCGGAATTCGGGGTCAACGCTCAGGGATCGGGCGATATGTACTACAAGGGCGGCAACATGCTGCACACGATCCGTCAGGTGATCGGGGACGACGCCAAGTGGAAGAGCATTCTCCGTGGCTTGAACCAGGATTTCCGCCACCAGACGGTCACGGGGCAACAAGTGCAGGCCTATATCAGCCAGCACGCCGGTATCGACCTGTCTAAAGTGTTCACCCAGTATCTGACGACGACGCAGATCCCGGTCTTCGAATACACGATCGCCGATTCCACGTTGTCGTTTCGGTGGAGCAATGTGGTGCCGGGATTCGACATGCCCGTGAAGGTGACCTTGGCCGACTCGGGATACGCCGTGATCCATCCCACCGCACAGTGGCAGCGGACGGTGCTGCACATGACCGACTCGAGGCAATTCCGCGTGGACGAGAATTTCTATGTGATCGCCAGGCGCGGCGACGGGGTCTAGTCCGTGAGTACGACGCTCGCCATCCTGCTGCTCGCGCTGTGCTGCGTCGCAGGCTTGATCCTCATCCCGTTTTCCCTGCCCGGGCTGTGGCTGATGGATCTGGGAGTCATCGGGTTCGGGTGGGCCACGGGGTTTCGTTCGGTCGGGGTGGGGACGATCGCGCTGGTCGCCGGGCTCGCCCTCGTGGCCGAGATCATCGAGTGGTGGCTTGGCTTCCGCATGACGGAGCGCTATGGGGGATCGACGCGCGCCGGCTGGGGGGCGTTTCTGGGCGGCATCGTGGGCGGCATGATGGGGGTGCCGGTCCCCGTGTTGGGCAGCGTCATTGGGGCGTTCATCGGAGCGTTTGCCGGTGCCGCGTTGTTCGAGTACACGCGTACCCGGAGCGCCGACGTGGCCGCACGCGTCGGCTGGGGCGCGGTGCTGGGCCGCGCTGCCGCGGTCGGGGTCAAGATGGGTTTCGGGTTCATCATCCTGATCGTCGCCCTCATCGCGGTGGTCAGGTTGTAACGGCCGACCCATGAAATGCGTGCAGGCCGTGGAGCGCGACGGCCGCATCTCCGCCGCGCTCGTCGAGGTGCCTGCTCCAGTACCAGCGCCCGGGGAAGTCCTGGTCAAGGTCCATACGTCGGGCGTGAATCGCGCCGACCTTTCGCAGATCGCCGGGCGCTATCCCCCGCCACCCGGCGAATCATCGATTCTCGGGCTGGAAGTCTCAGGTCGCATCGTGGGCACGGATGAGCCCGTGTGCGCCCTGCTGGGTGGCGGCGGGCACGCCGAGCTGGTCGCGGTTCCGGCTGGACAGATCATGCCGGCTCCCCCGTCACTCGACTTGGCGAAAGCCGCCGGCATTCCTGAAGCGTTTCTCACCGCATACGTCAACCTCATCGTCGAAGCCCAGCTGCGCGCCGGCCAGCGGGTGCTGATTCACGCTGGCGCCTCCGGCGTGGGGCTTGCGGCGATCCAGGTCGCCAAACGGGTCGGTGCCACCGTAGCCGCGACTACGCGCACGCCCGGGAAGCGTGCCGCCCTGATCGAAGCGGGAGCCGATCTGGCAATCGTGTCGGGAGACATGGGGTTTGGTGTGCTCGTCGAGCAAGCATGGGGCCCCGACATGGTCGATGTCGTGTTGGACCCCGTGGGCGCCAGCGCGCTCCCGGGCGATCTGGGCCTTTTGGCGGTAGGAGGAAGAGTGGTGGTGATCTCGACCATGGGGGGCGCGAAGACCGAGCTCGACTTATCCCTCCTGATGAGGAAACGGGCTCGAGTCATCGGGTCGATGTTGCGTTCGCGCAGCCGGCAAGAGAAAGCGGGTCTGGTTTGGCGATTTCGGGCCGAGTTGTTGGACGCGTTCGAAACGGGAGACCTTCACGTGACTGTCGACACCATCGTGACAGCTTCGAGGGCGAGTGAGGCGTTCCAGAGACTGAAGGAGAACCTGAACGTGGGGAAGGTGCTGATCGGTTGGAATGTGGAATAGCGTAACTGGCTGCCATGTAATGGTTTGCAGTTTCAGAGTGCAACTGGCATCTGGCGCGATTCCAGCCCGGCTCCTATCGTAGACGGCGCTGTCTCTGTAACCATCTGTGGCGGTGCAGGTTACGCTTTGTCGCACCGCGACGTCCCTGCCGTGGACAAAAAGAATGTCTGATGGTGGTGCACTGAACTACCGGCGCCTGTTTGAGGGCGCGCCCGGTTTGTATCTGGTGTTGTCCCCCGATTTCACGATCCTGGCCGCGAGCGACGCCTATCTCCGCGCCACGATGACAGATCGCGATCGGATCGTGGGACGTGGTTTGTTCGAGATATTCCCCGACAATCCTGACGACCCGGCAGCTACCGGTGCCCGCAACCTGCGGGCATCCCTCGATCGCGTGCGTCATCAACGGGTCCCCGACACCATGGCGGTGCAGCAGTACGACATCCGTCGCCCCGATTCCGAGGGCGGCGGGTTCGAAGTGCGATTCTGGAGCCCGTTGAATACGCCGGTGCTCGACGATTCCGGGACCCTGTCGTACATCATTCACCGCGTCGAGGACGTGACCGAGCTGGTGCGGCTGCGGCAGCTCGGCACCGAACGGGACAAGCTCACCGAAGAACTGCGCGCGCGCGCCGAGCGGATGCAGACGGAAGTGTTCCTCCGGGCGCAGGAGGTCGCCGAGTCCAACCGCCGCCTGGAGATCGCCAACCGGGAGCTGGGGCGCCTCTACGAGCGATCGAAGGAGCTCGACGAGCTGAAGACGCAGTTCGTGGCAAATGTCAGCCACGAGCTGCGCACACCGCTGGCGCTGATCCTGGGTCCTGTGGAGCGATTGCTCGGGGTCACGCAGGATCACCGCATGCGGCGCGATCTCGGCCTGGTCCTTCGCAACGCGCGCCACCTGCTGAAGCAGGTCAACGATCTGCTCGAAGTCTCCAAGCTCGAGGCCGGGAAGGCCTCGTTGCAGTATGCCGACACCAACCTGGCCGACCTGGTGCGCCTCACGGTGGGGCAATTCGAATCGCTGGCCCAGGAGCGTCAAATCCGGCTGGCGATCGAAACCGAGGCAGCGACGCAGGCGCACGTCGATCCCGAGAAACTCCAGCGGATCCTCCTGAACCTGGTGTCGAATGCGTTCAAGTTCACGCCCCAGGCCGGCACGATCCGCTGCACGCTGCGGCAGGTCGCTGGGGAGCGCGTGGTATTCGAGGTGGCGGATAGCGGGGTGGGGATTCCGGCCGAGCATCGGGGCGCCGTGTTCGACCGGTTCCGCCAGCTGGAAGGAGGAGCCACGCGCCGCGTGGGGGGCACGGGACTGGGCCTTGCCATCGTGCGGGACCTGGTCGAGCTGCACCACGGCAGCGTCGTCATCGGCGACGCGCGAGAGGGTGGCGCCTTGTTCACCGTCACGATTCCGAGCCGGGCACCGGAGGCCGCGAGCGTCACCACGCACGGCACCGACGCCGCGGTATTGCGCGAGGCGGTAGAGTTGGCGACGGCCGAATTTCGGACGCTGGAGCGCCCACCGGTGCAGGTGCCGGATGCCCTGGACCAACGGCCACTGGTGCTCGTCGTCGAAGACAACGCCGAGATGAACGATTTCGTGTGTCAGAGCCTGTCAGAGCCGTACCGCACGGTGTCCGCCGCGAACGGCCGCGACGGTCTGCGGCTGGCCCTGGAGCTGCGCCCCGACTTGATCTTGAGCGACGTGATGATGCCGGAGCTCTCTGGCGCCGACCTGGTGCGCGAGCTGCGGGGTCGCCCCGACTTGGCGAACACGCCGGTCCTCTTGCTCACCGCGAAAGCCGATGAGCAGCTGCGCGTAGATCTGCTGCGACTCGGCGCGAACGATTTCGTGATGAAGCCGTTCTCCGTGGATGAGCTGGTGGCTCGGGTCCGGAACCTCGTCAACCACAAGCTGGCGGACGAGCGCACGCGACGACTGAACATGGAGCTGCAGGGCCTGGCCACGGAGCTGGAGCAAGCCAATCGCGAGACGCGGGACGTGAGCCGGCTCAAGAGCGAGTTTCTCGCCAACATGTCGCACGAGCTGCGGACGCCCTTGAATGCCGTGATCGGGTTCTCCGAAATGCTGTACGACGGCAAGGCGGGACCGGTGACGCCGAAACAACAAGAATTCCTGGACGACATCCTGTTGGGGGCGCGTCATCTGCTGCAGCTGATCAACGACGTCCTCGATCTCTCCAAGGTCGAGGCCGGCAAGATGGAATTCCGTCGCGAAGCGGTGAACCTCACGTCCGTGCTCGATGAGGTGGCTGGACTGCTGCGCAGTCTGGCCGCCCAGAAGCAGATCACCCTGGAAGTCCACGTCGCCCCTGAGCTGACCGAAATCGTGAGCGACCCTTCCCGCCTGAAGCAGGTGCTGTACAACTACCTGTCGAACGCCATCAAGTTCACCCCGGCGGAAGGGCACGTGGCGGTGCGCGTGACCCCGGAGGGGGACCGGGAGTTTCGGATCGAAGTCGAGGACACCGGACTCGGGATCCGGGCCGAGGACATGTCACGCCTGTTCGTGGAGTTTCAGCAGCTCGACGCCGCCAACGGCGCGAGTTACGCCGGCACGGGGTTGGGCCTCGCGTTGACCAAGCGGATCGTCGAGACCCAGGGCGGCAGGGTGGGGGTGCGCAGCGTGCTGGGGCACGGCAGCACGTTCTCCGCGATCCTGCCCCGCGAAGCCGGACCCCTTACTCCGGCGCAATCCGGGGCGGCGATCGTCCTCTCGGGCCAGGGTGCCCACACGATTCTCGTGATCGAGGACAATCCCGCTGACCAGGAGCGGCTGGTTCGGATGTTGAGCGAAGCCGCCTACCAGGTCGAGACCGTATCGACCGGTGCCGAGGCGCTGGCACGGGCGCGGGAACGACGCTACGACGCCATCGTGCTCGATCTCCTGCTGCCGGACATGCACGGCCGCGACGTGCTGCGCGCCGTGCGCCGCGGTCCCAACCGGAACACCCCGGTCGTCGTGGTTACCGTGGTCACGGACAAGGCGGTGCTTGCCAGCTGCCGCGTCGACGATCTGTTATGCAAGCCGGTCCAGGCGCGCGATCTCGTCGCGGCCTTGAAGCGCGCCACCGTCCCGCCGGGCGCCGATCGCCCGGTGCTCGTGCTGGACGACGACCCCGAAACGCTGCGGCGCATGGAGCAGGCGCTGGCGGACCTCGGGTACCGGGCGTTGTGCGTGTCGAACGCGACCGACGCCCTGGCCCGCGCCCTGCTCGACCCGCCGGCCGCAGTCCTCGTCGATCTCACCAAAGGCGAGCTGGGCGGCTTCGCGTTTCTGTCGCGGCTGCGTGACACACCGGCCGGCCGCTCCGTCCCGATCATCGGCTCGACGCTGAAGGATCTGCCCGCGGCGCTGTTGCAACGGCACCTGGCGCACCCCAGGCCACCCGCCAAGGAGGACGACGGATCGGATTTGGTGCGGGAAATCCAGGCCGCCGAACAGCGCGGTCTGGCCGGCCAGGAGCAAGCAGGTGGCCGGTGAGCCGATCCTCGTCGTAGATGACAACCCGGCGCAGCTGCGGCTGCTGTCGGCGGTGCTCGAAGCAGCAGGTCATCCAGTCCAGCTCGCGCCCGACGCTGACGAAGCCGTAGCCATCCTGAAGACGTTCCGCCCGCGGTTGATTCTGATGGACATCCAGCTCCCCGGCATCGACGGGCTTACCCTGACGCGGATGATCAAGGCCAATCCATCGCTGCGCGACATCCTGATCGTCGGCGTCACGGCCTACGCCATGGCGGAAGACGAGGACCGCGTGCGTGCGGCGGGCTGTGACGGCTACCTCTCGAAGCCGTACGACACCCGTGCCTTGCCCAACGTGATCGCGTCGTACCTGCACCCCACCGTCGGCCACTGACTCCCGCAGGCGGGCGTGTAGCCCGGGGAGCCGCCCCCCGGCTGAACGCCCGTTCCGTACACCGGCTCGGACCGTCCGCCCCGCGACTGGCGCATCACGCGCTGAGCCGATAACGT
>Ga0075434_100000166_pt1 | contig 41896 bp, 28 predicted proteins | sample RhiMethybrSRZTD3_FD_75298 | JGI IMG/M metagenome (GOLD analysis project Ga0075434, IMG submission 75298) | Populus rhizosphere microbial communities from Tennessee, USA - Rhizosphere MetaG P. TD hybrid SRZTD3 | ecosystem: Host-associated > Plants > Roots > Rhizosphere > Soil | place: USA...
ATAGCAACAAGAGCGCCGGCATCAACGCGCGGTACTTTCGTGACTTGATGACTTGCGTACTTCAACTTTTTCCACTTCTTCCACTTTTTCCACTTCTTTCACTTTATCCGGCAGTGTGATCACGAATGCCGTTCTACCAGGCCGACTGGTGACCGCCACGGTTCCGCCGTGGCGTTCGGCGATGGCCTTCACGATGGAGAGGCCGAGTCCGCTTCCACCTGCGCCAGACGTTCTCGACGCTTCGACCTTGTAGAAGCGATCGAACACGTGCGGCACGTGGTCGGGTGCGATCCCACCGCCTGAATCGATCACCTTCAGCTGGCAGCCGCCGTTCACGGCTGTGGCCTCGAGATCGATCGTGCCTCCAGGCGGCGTGTGTCGCAGCGCGTTTGCCACCAGATTGCTGATCGCCTGGTCAAGCCGATCGGGGTCGGCGACGATTTGATCGACGGATCCATCGACGGAGGTTCGAATGGTCGCTTTCGCGATTGCCGCGTCGTGCTCGAAACGCCGCGCGACCGCGGCAAAGATCCGTTCGACCGCGACCACCCGTGGAAGGATGGATGCGACACCGCTTTCGAAGCGGGTGAGATCGAGAAGATCCAGCACGATGCGCTCGAGACGCAGCGTCTCGCGCCGCGCGGTTTCCACATAGCGCCGCCGTTTCTCCTCGTCCAGGCCGATCTCCGGCATGTCCAGCGTATCCAGATAGCCGCGAATCGTCGTCAGCGGTGTGCGCAGTTCGTGTGAGATGTCGGCAAGCATCTGTCGGCGCAAGCGATCCGACAGGCGCAGCGCTTCGGTCTGCCGCTCGAGATCGATGGCCATGTCATTGAAGGCGGCGGCCACGCGCGCGATCTCGTCGCGCCCCTGCACGCGCGCACGCGTGTCGAGATGCCCAGCGCCAAGACGTTCGGCCGCACGTTCGAGCGCGCGAAGCCGGTGACGCGCCGGAGCGAAGATGACGAACGCCGCGATCGCCGTGATCGCGATGAGGGCCAGTGTGCCTGGCAGCGACAGCAGCTCGCCGACGTTGGCAAGCAAGCCCCGCTGCGGGGGAGGTGGCAGCACCACCATGCCGGCGAGTCGACCGTTCACTTGAATCGGGGCGGTTACGACGGGACCTGTCGGCCGGTCGCCAGGTGCCGCGACTGGCGGTACGCCGGCGAGTGTGGCCCTGACTTGCTGTTCGATCTCTGCGCGCAACGGCTGCCGCGATCGGGACGCGAGTCGGCCATCGGTCATGACGACGTAGACGGAAGGACCCGGCCCAGGGGCGTCGGCGAGCAGCATCTCGACATTGCGATCCGGATCTTTCGTCAGAGACGATCCGATCGCGGACGCGATTGCGGCTGCCGTCGCGTTGGGATTACCGGGCGCGAACGCACCCGCCGAACGCGCGTACCCGACCATGAGGCTCTGCGCGACGAGGACGACGATCACCGAGACAACGAAGCTGATGCCGATCCGCCAATAGAAGCTGCTGTACCAGCGGACCAGGCCGGGCGAGGCCATGACCTGTCAATGATGCACAGGAAATGTTGCAGAAGTATGGGAACGTCAAAGAAGCGAGTGGCAATTCCTGCAACTTCTGACCTGTATTCAGGTTGCAGAAACTGCAACATCGAGCCCGGTGATTTGCAGAATCGTTCGAAATCCACGACGGTCCGGTTGTTGCTGTATTGACAGCCGATTGGACTCTACTGTGAGATCGGGCGCTCGACCAGACGATCGCGGCATGTGCTCTCAGCCGCGAGCGTGCGCAGTGATCTTCACGGTCGGTCATCCCCAAAGACTGCCATGACGGAACGTTCGGATGCCGAGCGATCGACGCTCCGCAAGCGGCGGGGCCACCAGATGCACATCTGGTTGTCGCCGCACGACTACGCGCGACTGAAAGATGCGGCGGAGAAGAATGGCGAAACTGTGTCGGCGATCGTCAGGCGGTTGATTACGGAGCATCGACGCAACCTGAGCCATGCAACGCCGCGTGACGTGATTCACTTTGTGACGCGAGCGTCTCATTTGCACAAAAAGTAGCGACCCACAAAGAAAGTGGGTACCCACTCTCTTGCAGCGTGCCCCTCTTCCTTTGTAGTTTGCGCGCCTGCTTATGCGCGCACGTGCGTGTGATCTCGCTGAATCCGCTTCTCACATCCAATCGAGCACGCTGACGCGGTCGTCTTCGTCGGCGCGGTACGTGCGCGCGCTGACGACCGCCGCTCTCGTCATGGTGAGTGCGGTTGCGCAGGCGCAATCCGTCACGGTGAACGCGAATCACACGTCGCCGCAGCAGGTCGGCACGGCCACGACGTGGACGGCCACGCCCACAAACCCGATCCCGCCGTACGCGTACTGGTTTTCGATGACTCGGGACGGGAGCTTCGTCGCCGGGTCGCCCGACTACACGACGAACAACCAGTGGGTGTATACGCCCCAGCAGACGGGCACGTACCGCGTCTGCGTCGATCTCGTGGGTTGGGACGGCCAGAACTATGTTCTCGAAGCCAGCGGCTGCAGCGCGAACTACGTCGTCGTGACGTCCGTGACGGTGACCGGCGTCACCATCTCGGCCAACAAGACATCGCCGCAATATGTCGGCACAGCGATCACGTTCACCGCCACGCCAACCGCGGGAACCGGGATCGCGCCATACAGCTACAAGTGGTGGGTGTCATCGGACAACGGCGCCACTTATTCGGTTCTGCGGGATTGGACCGCGAACGGCAACCAATACGTCTGGACACCACAGCAGGTGAACAGCTCGTGGCGCATCAAGGCTGCGGTGCGCAGCTCGGGGAGTACGAGCACGAACGGTGAGGCCAGCACGAACGTCGCCTTCGTCACCACTCCCACGCCATGGGTCACAGCGGTGTCTCTCGCTGCCGATCGCACATCGCCGCAAAACACCGGCACGACGATCACGTGGACGGCCACGCCGACGTATGGAACGGCGCCGGTCTATTACTACTGGCAAATCCTGAGAAACGGCAGCGTCCTCTCCGTGCGCGACTGGTCCACGGACACGCACTACGTGTGGGCCCCGCAACAATCCGGTACGTATCGGTTCTGCGTGTACGCGATCGGCAATGGCGGGGATCCCAACGCCCCGGAAGCGTCGACGTGCTCCGCGGATTTCGTCATCAATATTTCTCCGACCGTCACCGCGGTCTCGCTCACGTCGAATCTCGCCTCGCCGCGGGCCGTCGGCGAGTTGATCTGGTGGACCGCGACGCCAAGCTGGGGCACCGCGCCTATCAGCTACAAGTGGTCGCTCTCCACCGATAACGGCGCGACATGGTCGGTGCTGCAGGACTGGACTCAGAACGCGAGCCTGTTTGCGTGGAGGCCGCTGGAGATACGCAACTCGTGGCGAATTTCCGTTGCCGCTCGCAGTGCAGGAAGCACGAGCGCCAACGGCGAAGCGTCAGCCACTGCGAGTTTCGTCACTGTCGCGTCACCGACGGTCACGTACGTGACGGTGACGTCGAGTCCTCCATCACCGGTGACTGTGGGCGAGCCGATCACGTTGACAGCGACTTCGATCGGCGGAACCACACCGCTCTGGTACTACTGGATGATCTCACGCGACGGAAGCGTGATCGACGCGGTCGAGTGGACGACGAGCAATCAGATCGTCTACACCCCTCAGGACACCGGCAACTGGGCGTTCTCAGTGGGAGTTGTGAGTACCGGCGGGAATCCGGAGGAGGCTGAGGCGGGAGGCGGTATCACCGTTGCCGTTCCTCCAATCGATCCGCGCACGCCGATCATCTCAAGCCCATCGAATGAGATGAACGTGGTCGGAACAGCGATCACTCCACTTCAGATCGCTGCGACCGACCCTCAAAACCTGCAGTTGACCTACAGCGCAACAGGTCTCCCGGCCGGCCTGTCCCTCAATCAGAGCACCGGAATCATCAGCGGCACGCCCACTGCGCCAGCAGGTTCGTACTCGGTGAAAATCACCGCGTCGAACGGAACGTTCACTGGGAAGCGGACAGTGAAATGGACGCTGATCCAATACGCCCACATCCTCGACAACTTCAACGCCAACGGAGCGGGCAGCCCCTTGCACAATCGGGTGCCGACGACGAACTGGTTGAATTCGCCGTGGGTCGTAGTCGAGGGGAGCCCGAGCTCGCCAGTGGTGAATGCGGGTGCGGCGGTCGTCACCGGAGTGACTCCGAGTTCGAGCGGATACGTCGTCGCCGTGATCGACTCGGGAGCGGCTGACGGGATCGTTGGAGTCGATTTCACATCGACGGCCACGAGAAAGCGCGCCGGGATCGTGCTCCGCATGGAGAAGGCCGAAACCTTCGTCGCGTTGCAATACACCGGCAACGAGACCTCGGGACACGTCGACCTCGTCCAGCGTCTGCACAACGTCTTCACGCCCCTCAAGGGCGCCTCGGTCGGTCCGCTCACGGGCACGCATCGTCTCGAGGCACGTATGGTCGACGGCTCGATCACCGCGTTGCTCGACGGCCGACCGCTGTTCGAGACCACCGCGAACAACAACTCGTGGGGCACCCGACACGGCCTGCTGTGGACGACGAGTGTCGACACGAACGCGACCTACGACAACTTCAGTGTAACGACGGACGTCGGGCCGCAACCCCTGCCTGACGACGCGATCTGCGAGGCGACTCTCAATCGATACATCGTCCCGGTCGATCGCGGCAACAGCACCGTCAGCGTCGATGTGACGATGCCGAATCCGGCGTGCTGGTGGACGGCCGTTGGCGACCCTCCTGGCAGAAACGGCTCGTGGGTGAACCTCGTCGGCGGGCCCTATCCGATGCAGGGGAACGGCCACGCGCAGTTCCGGATCTGGAACCGGTCCGACAACGATCCCAATCCGCGCGTCAACTTCGTCACCGTCGCCGGACACCTGGTGATGATCGTGCAGGCAGGCGCCAACGTCGCCGAGTGCGGGTATTCGGTGCAACCCGATCGGGCGCAGTTCAACGCTGACGGCGGGACGTTGACGATCAACGTCGCGCCGGTCTATCCGTCATGCGCATGGGCCGTCACTCCAGACTATAGGAACGCTGCGAGTTCCGGCTGGATCGACATCTCGGATGGTGCGATTCACTTCGGTGCTGGCTCTTTTTCGATCACGGTCCCCAAGACTCCTGACCCGCTTGTCGGACGCAGCGCCTATCTCAGGATCGGCACGTTCCTGGAGTGGCCGGTCGAGCAACTGCCCGAGCAGTGCAGTTTCGCGCTCGAGCGTACGGCCGTCACGGTGTCGTCCAACAACGAGTCGTTCAACACGTTGGTCACGGCGCCGCCCGACTGCGGATGGGAAGTCATTCCGCTTCAGAACTGGCTGAGCATCACCGAGAACCCGACCGGCAGCGGCAACATGTCCTTCCGCACGTCGGTGACGAACAACCCGACGGGGAATCCCGCGCGGCTGGCCATCGTCGAGTTGAGACACGGCGGCATGGCGCGCGCGATTATGGCCGTGCTTCAGTGCCCGGTGGGCGCCGGATACAACTGCGCGCTCGATCCAGGAGGGGAGGTGTCGTACTTCCACACTGACGCGCTCGGTTCGGTGCGGCTGATCACGAATGCGAGCGGCGCGGAAGTGGCGACGTTCGATTACCTGCCGTTCGGGCAGGAGTGGGCCGGGACATCGTCGCCGAACTCCGAGAACGTCCTGCGGTTCACCGGTAAAGAGCGCGACAAGGAAACGGGGACCGGCGCGTGGCTGCCGCTCGACTACTCAGGCGCGCGGTATTACCAGAGCCAGACGGGACGATTCGCAACAGTCGACCCAGCGCTTGATGTTGAGAACGCACTGGTTAACCCACAGCGCTGGAATCAGTACACCTACGCCCTGAACAACCCGCTCACGTTCTCTGATCCCGATGGACGGTCACCCACTCTCGTCACGGCGGCCATCGGCGGCGGTATCGGTGCTTTCGCAGGGTTCGTTGGTTCGATTGCAGTCGATCTCTCTACGAACAAGCCTATCAACTGGCGAGATGCCGGCGCTGCGGCCGCAGGAGGATTTGTGTCGGGCGCGCTGACAGGACTCACGCTTGGCGCCTTCGCCGCCGCGGGGGTCAGTGTTGGTGTTGGTGGAGTGATGGGCGTCTCAGCAGTTTCAGAAGTTGGAGGGGGAGTTGTTACCCGATCCCTTGATTCGAAAGCGTCGACGCGCCCTGGCGACATGCGAGCGGCCGCGAAAGACGCTGCGCTTGGCGCTCTGGGAGGAGCAGTCGGAGCGCATGTCGCAGGCAGCTTATCAGAGGGACTACCGCAGCTTATGCGGACTGAAGCCGGCATGAGGCAAGCCGCAAGACTCGGTGGTTCTGGAGCGTATGGTGCCCGTCACGGTGCTGCTGGCGTGGCTGCCAAGACTGCGGCGACGAAGACTCGAGCGGAAATCTTGTCGACGATTGCCGGTTCGCATGCGACAAGCGTTGTGATCCCAGTTCTCAATGCATCGCGCAAGAAGCCGGATGACGAATTCGAAGGCAAATAGGGAAATGGTCAGCGAACCTTGGAGAGGTCGCCTTAGAAGAGCGACCGTCGCAACAAGACGATCGGTCCTTCCGATTTGGGGAATGGCAGTGGTTGTAGTCCTGTTCGATGATTCGATCTCTCTGCGCGCGTTCTTGACCGCCAGCGTCATTGCTTTGGTGGTGGGTTTGCCCCTCGTTTTCATCGTCAGCCTGTGCGCGCAAATGTTACTCGCCAGATCACTGGATACCGGGCGCGAGCCATGAATGAGCGGAGGAGAACCCGTTCGCACGCGTCGACAGCCACCAAATTGTGTGCTCGAACTCGTCCGAGACCGATCGTTCGTAAGGTGGTGTTCGTTTCGTCCATCGTAGGAGTTCTGATTGGACTTCGATCCCCGACGGCGCGTGCCCAGGGACATGATCCTGTGTTTGACGACGGCGTGAGGTTATGTGGCGCGGATGGAGGCGAGCATCTTGCTATTACCTACCTGAATCCCCAGACAGGAGATTTGAGGACCAGAGCCCAAATCATAATGAACGATCTCTTTTGGAAATTCGATCGATCTGCGAGAGTCCTCGATGCCGGATGGCGCGGTCAGCCACTTCGACTCATCCGGTCGCCTCGAGCTCGGCTACTGTCAGCTATCAGAATGTGGCAATCGTAGCGCAGTGAGATTCAGGTTCACCGCGTGACTACTGAGCGGCTATGAGACACACCATCTCCAGTCTCCTCGTTTGCAGCCTCGTGTTCGTCGCAGTAGGGCGCGTCGTGGCACAAAGTAGTCTCGATCCGGTCTTCGACGCCAAGGGCCTTCAGCCGAACCGCGTCTACGTGTCGGAGTTGCCGATCGAGCACTTTGATCCTGTGACCGGCAGCATGGTCATCACCTTCACCGACCTCGTCCTGCCCGGGAATGGAGGACGCGACCTGCGCTTTCAGCGCACCTACAACAGCAAAGGCAACTCAGACGTCGGGAGCTGGATTTTTGGCCTCGAAGGGATCGTGCTTGCTACGGGTGATGGGTATTGGCCCGACCGTCTAGACAACGACCCTGGGCCGACGCTGTACACCAGCGACGGCGGCGAGCACCTCGCGGCCATGCAGTTGTACTCGTACCCCGGGAACTTGATCGAATCCCGGCGCATCATGATGACGGACGGCTTTTGGACGTTCTACCGCTGCACCACAACACAGACCACACCGTGTTCCTCACGGAAGCTGTGGATGCCCGATGGGTCGGTCACTGAGTACGAGGGAGGGCTGACCCGTGTGAAAGATTCGTTTGGTCAGGAGATTCTGACGCTCCAGTGGAGCAGCACGGGCACCACCCTCACAATCACGCAGCACCTAGGCAACAGTCCGGATCGTGCGGTGGTGATCCAGTGCGACGCTGGGTCTTACTGCGTTGGCGCACCTGGAGCGATGCCCACGTCAATGACCCTGAAGGGGGCGACGCCGGCCGAGGATCGAACATGGCGCTATGCGGGAGGTGGAGTGGTCACTCCTCCCGTGGGACCGAGCTGGGGGCTTGATGCGAGTGCGTCAGGTAACGGAACGTGGGTGCTGACGACGCCGCACGGTGGTCGCGTCGAGTACGACTTCGAGCAGAAGATTCTAAGAATCCTTGGGAACGGTCAGTTTCAATACACCCGAGTTCTCACGGAGCGACGTGCTTATGAACGTGGCGGTACCCCGGTGGGAACCTGGAAATACCGGCACGGACCCGAGCCCTTAGCCGACTCGCTCGAAAGGGACGTCGAGGTGGAGGCTCCTGATAACGTTATCACCACGTTCACAGTCGGGCACGCAACTGGGGGTTGCACCAATACTTCCGTCCTCAACGTCTATCCCTCACGCGGCGAAGGCGTCAAGCAGAGAAGTGTTTACAAGGCGGGTCAGGAACTAGAACGCGAAGTACGGGCCTACGAGTGCGTCTCCATGCTCCCCGGCTCGCCGGCGAACGGGGGGTTGCCCGAGCTCACGTCGCGGACGATCACTCGCGAACCGCCGAACGGCCCGAAGTACAAGACGACGTTCATCTACTCCGGTGAACGAGCGGGCGACTTCCACAATCCGTCGAGGATCGAGGAAGCCGGGGAGAGCGATACGACTTCGAGAACGACCGCGCGTACCTTCCTTCATACGACGAATGCGCCTTTCAGCGGCCCGTACCTCCTAGGGATGTTGACGCAGGAAACGGTCTCCGTCGGCGATCAATCGTTCACGAAGTCATGGGATCCAAGTCCCGCCAACGGCTTCATCAGGTCGGAGACGATTTACGGCATCACAACCACATTTACCCCCACCCCCGACAATCTCGGCAACGTCGGCACCGCGACCAATGCCAACAACAAGACCACTTCGTTCACATACGAGTGGGGTCGAGTGAAGAACACGAACACGCCGGAATACCTCATTGAACGCACGATCAATCCTGATGGTACAGTTGCAACCGAGAAGAGCGGCGACCGGACGACGGCCTACGTCTACGACGCGCTCTCGCGAATCAAGGAGGTCCACCCTCCGGCTGGGGGCGATGCGGCCGCGAATACGATCTACACCGATTACGACAACGAGGGCGGCGCCTGGGTGCGCACGAAGCATGGCGAAGGGACGGCCAGCTACTCGCAAGTGGTGACGACGGTCGACGGGTTCGGCCGCCCGGTTGCCACTGACGACAACGCGAACGTTCACACTCGCACCGAGTACGATGCCGAAGGCCGCGTGAAGTATCAGGGAATGCCGTTCACTCCCGGCGTTGACGACGGCGATGTCGGGACGACCATCCAGTACGACGGCCTCGGGCGAGTGCTGTTGGAAAGGCACTCTGATAACACGTTCCGACAGTACGCCTATTCGGGCAACACATTGACCGTGACCGACGAAAACGGAAACGGTCACAGCACGGTCATCACGCGCGAGGCGTTCGGGAATCCCGACGAGGTGCGAGTGACACGCGTCAAGGATGCCAAACAGAACGAGTGGAGCTACGAGTACAACGCGGTTGGTAGCCTGGAAAAAGTGACGGCGCCCAACAGCGCGAACGGCACCGCCGTCGTCCGTGAGTGGACACACGATTCTCGCAATCTTCTTCTGAGCGAAAAGCACCCGGAGTCGGGGACGGTGCTCTATACGGATTACTATCCGAACGGAACGCTGTGGAAAAAGGTCGACGCCAATCAGAACCTCTATACCTTTGAGTACGACGGTAATGATCGTCTGAAGAAGGTAACGATAGGGAACGATGTCACGACGATCACGTACGAGCCGGGCTCCGACAACCGGTGGATGATGACCGCTCCAGATGTGCTGACGACGTTCCTTTATGACGCAGCCGGGCGTCTCAAGAAGCGCACCGACACGATCGGCGGTGCGGTGTTCGACAGCTGGTTCACCTATGACGGCAACGGCAACCTCGAGACACTGACCTACCCGTCGGGTCGCCGCATTCAATACATCTACACCCTGGAGAATCGCCTACGCGAGATCCGCAATGACAACGCGAATCAGGTCTACGCGTCGACGTTCGAATACCATCCGTCCGGTGCGGTGAAGAAGTACCAGTCGGGGAACAATGTCGTCACCGAGATCGGATACGACAAGAAGCGGTACTGGGCCAACGACATCAAGATCGGGTCATTGCGCCACTTCAAATACTCCGAATACGACAACGTCGGAAACGTCAAGCGGATTGAGGAAGACCGCGCAGGGGTGAACATGAACCAGTCGTTCACCTATGACGAGGTGGATCGCCTGGCGACTGCGAACGGCTTTTACGGTCCCAACTCCTTCAGCTACGACGCCCACGGCAATCGCCAGGACAACATGGTGTACAGCCAGCAGAATCCGTTCCTACTGCAGTCGTTCAACGGCCTGCAGGTCATCTACGACGACAACGGGAATCTCAGATTCGGGCCTGGTGTGCAGTACGACTACACGCGTGGCTCTGTACTGGAGCGATCTGTTGTTGGCGGGACGCAGACGCGGTACCGCTACGACGGCGACGATTGGCGGGTGAAGAAGGAAGTCATCGCTGGCGGCAATGCGCCGCCGACGTACTTCGTCCGCGGACCCAACGGGCAGTTGCTGACGGAGTGGAGGAACTCGTCGCCGAATCCCGAAGTACGCGATTTCATCTACGCCGGATCGCGTCTGATCGCCGCGATCAAGACCACATCGCTACAGCCGAAATAGGGCGAGCTCGAGGTGAGTGGCTCGGGGACAGCCGCAATCGTTTCACGCTCCTGACAAAGTTTCCCAACATCTGCGCGCCACAGTGAGGTGGCCAGCGTAGAGTGGAGGAAACGGCAGTGGGCGACGAACAACAGGCAATCACACGACAACTGAGCCGGCGCGCGGCGTTTGGCGCCATCGGCGCCGCTGCTGCGGCAATCGCCGCCGCGTGCGGCAACTCGCAGACCAGTCCAACGTCCGTCGACACATCGTCCACGACGACGACTACGAGCACGAATGCGGCCTGCGCGGTCACGCCAACCGAAACGGCTGGCCCGTATCCGTCAAAGATCGACCTGTTCCGCAGCGATATCAGAGAGAACCGAAGCGGAACACCGCTCACGCTGACGGTGAAGGTCGTCAACGTGAACAGCTCCTGTGCCGCGGTCTCGGGTGCCGACGTCGAGATCTGGCACTGCGATGCCGCCGGCGACTATTCGCAGTACGGATCGCAGACCGCGGCCACGTTCCTCCGCGGCATTCAGACGACCAACGCCGCAGGCGAGGTCACGTTCACAACCGTCTATCCCGGCTGGTACCAGGGGCGTGCCACGCACATTCACGCGGAAGTCACGATGAGCGGCCGATCGATCAAGGTGACGCAGATGGCGTTCCCCGAGTCGATCAACAACACGGTGTACACCACCGGCGTGTACGCGTCGCGCGGCTCCAACCCGATGAGCAATCTGTCCGATGGCATCTTCTCCGACAGCCTCGCTTCGGAGCTGGTCACACCGACAGGCAGTCCATCCAGCGGCTATGCGGCGGCCATTCAGATCGGCGTGTCGCTCTAGGCGACCGGTCCGGCTAAAGCCGGACCCTGACTGGCTCCGTGGTCTCGGGGATCAAGCCTTCCCGGTTTCCATGGAGTTGCCAACGATTCGGGGCACGAAATCGTAACCGCGTGTGCCGAAACGAGGCTTCATTTCGGGCCAAGCTCATCAGAACAGCACGCGACTGCGCCAAGCTTATCAATTTAACTAACTGGCTTAGATGCACGTTGTCGCGCATGTGCCCTAACCGCGCGATCGCCGCCGAGATGGCGCAGCCGTTGCCTTATGGCCGCTCATGCCCGCGACCATTCATCGATTTCGAGCGGCAGTTCTCCTCATTGGGTTCCTCGCGTTTTCGGCGACGGCCGCCCATGCCCAACGGAAGCCACCCGCGGCAAAGCTGGACGCAGCCCTATCGGCGAGCATTCGCGCCGGCCAGGCAGATACCGCTCAGGTCATCATCCGGACGACCCCCAACGGCACCATCGGACTGACGAACGCACTGGCGGCCGGCGGCCACCAGATCGTCCGCGTCCATTCGATCATCAACGCCATCACCGCGCGAGTGCCCGTTCAAGCGCTCGAGGGACTCTCCCGCAATCCGTTCGTCGAGCACATATCTACTGATGCCACGGTGAAAGCAAGCCAGACATCATCGACGACCTCCACGCTCCGCGGTACGCTCGGACTCACCGCGCAATCGCTCACGGGAATTGGAGTGGTGGTCGCGGTCATCGATTCTGGCCTGGCACCAAGCGCGGAGTTCGACAACCGGATCATCGGGTTCTACGACTTCACACATAACAACGGCAGATCGGCCCCCGCCAGTGACGAGTACGGTCACGGCACTCACGTCGCGGGACTGATCGCCGGCAACGGCACGCAGTCGGGAAATCTCTATCGAGGCGTGGCGCCGAACGCGCGGCTCGTCGGCTTCAAGGTGCTCGATGAGAACGGCGCCGGCACAACCAGCGACGTCATCAACGCGATCGAGTACATCACCAGGCACAACGATCATCTCGGCGTCGACATCATCAACCTCTCGCTCGGCCACCCGATCTTCGAAGCGGCGGCGACCGATCCGCTCGTGCAGGCGGTCGAGGCGGCGGTTGCGCAGGGCATCGTCGTCGTGGCATCGGCGGGCAATTACGGTGTGTCGCCGGTGACTGGGCTGCCCGGCTACGCAGGCATTCTGTCGCCGGGCAATGCGCCCTCCGCGATTACCGTCGGAGCCGAAAAGTCGTTCGACACCAACAACCGTACCGACGATCGCGTTGCGGTGTACAGCTCGCGCGGACCGACGTGGTACGACGCCACAGCCAAGCCCGATCTGGTCGCACCTGGCCATGGCCTCGTCGCCGCTGCCGCGACGTCGAGCACGCTGTATGTGAACAATCCCTCGATTCGCGTCGGCGATTCGTACATGCGATTGAGCGGCACGAGCATGGCGGCTGCTGTCGTGACCGGCACGGCGGCGCTGGTCATTCGGGCGCATCGCCTGCAGTTTCCCTCGGCGGATCCGCTGACGCCGAATGCCGTGAAGGCCATTCTTCAATACACCGCGCTGACGGTTCGCGACGATCAAGGTGCCCCCTACGACGTGCTCACGCAGGGCGCGGGTAGTGTCAACGCTGCGGGAGCGATCGATCTCGCGTCTCACATCGATGCGTCCCAGCCGCTCGCGTCGTCGTGGCTGACGAGCGTGTTGAATCCGTGGACCACCATCGATAACCAGACGCTCCCCTGGGTCAACACCGTGGTGTGGGGCGATGCATCGAGCGACGGTCCGGTGCTCTCGTACAGCGAGATTGCCTGGACCACCAACATCGTCTGGGGCAGCAACATCGTGTGGGGCAGCAACATCGTGTGGGGCAGCAACATCGTGTGGGGCAGCAACATCGTGTGGGGCAGCAACATCGTATGGGGCAACGCGCTCATCGGCGCTTCGGACGGGAGCGCCACGTCCTGGGGCCAGGCCGCTGGCGATTCGTCGCTCACGGCGTGGGGCTCGCTCGACGGAAGCACCGCATCGAATGGTCTGGTTCTGACAGCACCGTAAGTGTCAAAGGGCGTGAATCAACTTCGTGAGCGAGGCGGAGGAACAGCCATGGGTCGCCCTGTTGCAGGTCAGATTTACGTGTATGCGGTGATCGCTCTCGGAGCGGTCGTCGTCGCGAGCGCGATGTCGTCGCTAGAGTTCTCGCGCCCGGGACTCTTTGCCGTGCTCCTCGTGCTGTCGGTCGTCAGCTCGGCGCTGAAAGTCGACATGCCGCTGGGCGTCGGTAGTTCGTGCGTGTCGCTGTCGTACGCGGTCGACTTCACCGCGCTGCTCTTGCTCGGTCCGGCGCCGACGATGCTGATCGCCGTGACCAGCGGATGGTCGCAGTGCACGTTCCGGATGCAGGAACGCAACCCGGCCTACAAGACGCTGTTCAGCATGGCCACGCTCGCCGTGAGCGTCGCCGCTGCCGGCGCCACATACACCCAGCTTGGCGGCACCTATGGGAGCTTGCCGTCCTCGCCGCTGCAGCCGTTGATGGCCGCGGCGATGGTCTACTTCGTCGTCAACTCATTCGCCGTTGCCGCTGCGTTCGCGCTGTCGACCGGTCGCGGCGTCTTCCGAGTGTGGCACGACAACTTCCTGTGGGCGATCAGCAGCTACGTCGTCGGCACGATTGCCGCCGGCATCGCCGTGGAAGTGTTCAACCGCTCGGGGCAGTGGCATACCACGCTGGCGTTCGTTCCGCTTGGCCTCACCTATCGGACCTATCGCATCTATTTGAAACGGATCGCCGAGGAGCAGAAGCGTGTTGCCGAGTGGGCGCAGTTGCATCGCGACAGCACCGAGGTGCTGGCCCGCGCGATTCAGGCGAAGGACGAGGGCGGCAGCTGTCACGTGGAGCGCGTGCAGTACTACGCGACGGCGCTGGCGCGCGGTCTCGACATGCCGGACCTCGACCGGCAGGCGGTTGAGATCGCGGCGCTGCTGCACGACATCGGCAAGCTCGCCGTACCGGAGCACATCCTGTCGAAGCCAGGGCCGTTGACCGCCGACGAGCGCAAGAAGATGCAGCTGCACGCGCAGATCGGCGCGGAAATCGTCAGCGCGGTGCCGTTCCCGTGCCCGGTGGCTCCGCTGATTCGCAGCCATCACGAGCGATGGGACGGCAAGGGCTATCCGTCCGGACTGCGCGGCGAACAGATTCCCGTCGGCGCGCGAATTCTCTCAGTGGTCGATTTCTTCGACGCGCTCACATCGGGACGTCCGTACCGCCCGGCCCTTTCAACCGATGCCGCCCTTGGCATGCTGCGCGCCGAAGCCGGCAAGGCATTCGATCCCGCCATCGTCGCCCGATTCACCGAAGTGCTGCCGGTGCTCACGCCGCCGACGCACGACCGTTTCGATCGGCACATGCTGCGAGCCGCGAGCGCGTCTGCGGGCCCTCAGGTGTTGAACACGGGCGGTCGCGCAAGTGCCGATGCATTCGCGGAGATCGCCTCGGCCAATCGCGAGAACTACGCGTTGTACGAGATCGCGCAGTCGATGGGGCGAAGCATGAGCCTCGCCGAGACGATGACGCTGGTGAGCGGAAAGCTCAGCGCGCTGGTGCCGTTCTCGTTGTGCGCGCTGTTCGTGCGGCGCGGCGACGAAGACCTGCGCTGCCGGTTCGCGATCGGACGTCACGCGGAACTGCTCGAGAACGTGTCGATCGGCGAAGGCTCAGGCCTGAGCGGCTGGGTGGCGCGTCATCGCCGGCCGCTCGTCAACGGCCTGCCGATTGCCGAATTCAAGGCCGCGGGCATGTCGGCGCCCGGCATTCAGCTTCAGTCGGCGCTGATCTGCCCGCTCACCGTGGGTGATGAAGTGATCGGGACGATTGCGCTGTATCACGACGTTGCCGAATCGTACACCGACGATCATCGCCGCGTGCTCGATCAGGTCGCGCATCAGGCCGCCTCGGTCGTACACAACGCCTTGCTGTTCGAACGCACCGAGGAGCAGGCGCTGAAAGACCCGTTGACGGGATTGGCGAACTCGCGGGCGCTGCAGTTTCAAGCCGCACGTGAGCTGGCGCGGGCGCGTCGCACGTCGTCGCCGTTCTCGGTCATTCTGCTCGATCTCGACGACTTCAAGATCATCAACGACTCGTACGGCCACCTTGCCGGCGATCGCGCGCTGCAGGCAGTGGCCAAGGTGCTGCAAGAGTCGACGCGCTCGTACGACACGTGCATTCGCTACGGTGGCGACGAGTTCGTCGTGCTGCTGTCGGCGTGTGGACGCGCCGAAGCCGAAGAGCGTCGTCGCCGACTGCAGGAAGCAGTGTCCGCCATCTCGCTGCGCGCCGACGATGGCCGCGAGATCGCGCTGAAGGTGAGCGCGGGTGCAAGCGTGTTTCCAGAAGACGGCGACACCTACGAGCGGTTGCTCGCGCGAGCCGATCGGCGCATGTATCGCAACAAGGCGGAATCCAAGGCGCCACGCGGGTTGACCTACCGCGGCGGCGGCGACGACAGCGGCGTGTTTCATCACTTCGTCGCGCGTCACTAGTACGTAGGGGCCGCCTTTAGGCGGCCCACTTTCCTTCTCTTGACATATTCCCATATAGGAATATATAAATCGTGGCGATGCCCCGCGCCGCCACGACGTCCGATCCGTTCAACGCCATCGCCGAACCTCGACGACGGCACATCCTCGAATTCATAGCCGCCGAAGAGCGATCGGTCGGCGAGATTGCCGATGCGCTCGCGCTCGAGCAGCCATCGGTGTCCAAGCACCTCCAGGTCCTGCTCAATGTCGACCTGGTGAAGGTGCGTCGCGACGGACGGCGGACACTCTATCGAACCAATGCCGACACGCTTCGCACCGTGCACGACTGGTGCGGCATGTTCGCCCAGCACTGGCGTGGCCAGCTGCGCCGGATCAAAGCCCACGCGGAGGAAAAACGATGACGACTACAGCACCAGCACTCGAAGCCCAGACATTCACCGTGACCGAAGAGATCCACGTGCGCGCATCGCTGCAGCGCACCTTCGATTCACTCCTCGCCAACATGGGACGGCTCAACGAATCTCCGGATGGGTCACCGCTGCCGATGGTGTTGGAGCCCCATCCTGGTGGACGGTGGTACCGCGAGCTCGGCGGCGGCAACGGACACTTGTGGGGATTCGTGCAGAGCATCAAGCAGCCCACCCTCCTGGAAATCTGGGGCCCACTGTTCATGTCCACGGCCGCGACGTCGAACTTGCTGTATCGCCTGACCGAGACACCGGACGGCACGCTGATCACGTTCCGCCACACGGTGGTCGGACCATTCCCCGAAGATCATCAGCCGAAGCTCAAGTTGGGATGGACGGCGCTGCATGCGCGCGTGCGCAAGGCAGCAGAGGCCGAGGCGAAGTAGGAGGATCCAATGAGGATAATCGACGCGCTGCTCGCAGAGCTCGAACAGGAGGCGCAGACGACGCGCCGTCAGCTCGAGCGGGTTCCAGAAGATCACCTGACGTGGAAACCGCATCCCAAATCGATGTCGCTCGGGCAGCTCGCGCTGCACATCGCGACGGTGCCCGGCAATGTCGCCGAGCTCGCGGCCCTCGATGTGGTGCCGACGCCGCCGACGTTCCGTCAGCCGGAGGCGGCGACTGCGGCAGAACTGGTACCCGCGCTTACTGACAGCATCGCGAGGGCCAAGCGCGCACTTGGCGGATTCGACGACGCGAAGATGGGCGCGACGTGGCGGCTGCAGAACGACGGGAAGGACGTGATGGCGATGCCGCGGGTGGCCGTCGTGCGCGCCATCATGTTGAATCACTGGTATCACCATCGCGGACAGCTGCAGGTCTATCTGCGGTTGCTGAACGTGGCTGTGCCGTCGGTCTACGGTCCGACCGCCGACGAGAACCCGTTCGCCGCGTAAGTTGCGGAGCGCCCGGTCGTTTTCACAAGACTGTTTTCACAGGACCGTAGTGTCCGGCTTCAGCCGGACCCTCGCTGAAGCCGGCCACGACGGGTCTTGTGAAAGCGGTCGTCTAGCGCGAACGCGTCGGCGGCGGGCGGCGGCAGCAGCGCCTTGCGATCCGGCGGCAAGTGCTGAGCGCATGCCGCATGATTCCAGGCCGACATGTTCTAATGTGCCAGCCATGAGGATTGATACTGCGGCATCGACCATTGCGGTTGCGTGTTCCGTGGGCTTGACGCTCGCGTCGCAACCCGTCACCGGACGCGCGTCGGCGACGCAGGTCCCAATCTTCGAATACGACCCCACGTTCCCCAAGCCGCTGCCCGAGACGTGGGCGATCGGTCCGATCGGCGGGCTCGCGGTCGATCGCCGCGATCACCTCTACGTCGTGCAGCGCCCAGGTCCGCTGCGCACCAACGAGCGGTTCTCCGGCGCAAACACCACGCCTCCCAAAGCGGACTGCTGCATACCCGCACCGCCGGTCCTCGAGCTCGATCAGGCAGGCACGCTCGTGCACTCGTGGGGAGGTCCTGGTGCGGGATACGACTGGCCGCAGACCGAGCACGGCGTGTTCGTCGATCAGAAGGACATCGTGTGGCTGGCCGGCAGCGGCGCCAAGGATGCGCAGCTGCTGAAGTTCACGAGGGAAGGGAAGTTCATCGCCCAATTCGGCAAGCCTGGCATGAGCGGTGGCAGTGCGGATACGAAGAACATGGGCAGTCCGGCGAACCTCACCATCGATCCGATGACGAACGAGGTGTACGTCGCCGATGGCTACAGCAACCACCGCGTCATCGTCCTCGACAGCGACACGTTTGGCTTCAAGCGCATGTGGGGTGCCTACGGGAACAAGCCTGACGACACCGATCTCGGACCGTACAATCCCGATGCTCCACCACCGCAGCAGTTCAGGCTCCCGCACAACATCGCCATCTCACGCGACGGGTTCGTCTACGTGGCGGATCGCCCGAACAATCGCATTCAGGTTTTCAAGAAGGACGGCACGTACGTGAAGGAAGCGTTCATCCAGAAGCGGACGTTTCTCAACGGCGCCGCTTCCGGCTTTGCGCTCTCCGCCGATCCACAGCAGCGATTCCTCTACATGATCGATGGCGCCAATCATCACGTGTGGATCCTGAATCGCGAGTCGCTGCAGGTGATCGCCCGCTTCGGTCAACAGGGGCTGTTCGGCGGATCGCTCAACGTGCCGCACGCGATCACGGTCGACAGCCGAGGCAACATCTATGTCGGCGAGAACTTCGATGCCCGTCGATTCCAGCGTTTTCTCTACAAGGGGATCGGCGCGCCGAAGCCCGGCACCAACCCTCCAACGACTGTCATTCGATGAGAAGGCACTGATTTTTACACTTCGGCATCCTTCCCTCGGCGCGCACGCCTTCCCACACGCTCCCGTGAGTACGTCCGACGCCAAAATCCGCCGATAGAGAGATTGCGTGTCCTTCGCGCGCCATCGCGCCAGGCTGCGGCGAAACACGCGGAATGAGGCAATGGAGGTCGAGCAACCGGCTGCGAGCCAGGACGTCGGCAACGGCATGGATCGCCGGACGGCGATATACGTCTGGGGCGTGATCCTCCTCGGCGTGTCGGTGACCATGTATTCCGTGTGGGATCTGGCTTCCCACGGACTCAAGCCCGAGTGGTTCATCCTGCTGCTGCTCACTTTGATCAGTGGCCTGGCGACCCTGCGCATTCCCGGCATTCCGATCAGCTTCTCGATCGGCGACATCTTCAGCATCGTGGCCGCGCTGCTCGTCGGACCCGCCGCTGGCGCCCTGACCGCGGCGTTGGACGGACTGGTGCTCACCTCTCGGATGGCAAGCAGTCAGCGATCACTGCACCGCGTCCTGTTCAACATGGCCACGCTGGCGGTGGCGACATGGGTTGCGGCCACGGCATTCGTGGCGCTGGCCGGCCCGCAGCCGCTGCTCGAGGGCCCCTTCGGCGCATTTCGTTTGCTCGTGCTGCTCGTCATGTTCGGACTGCTCGACTTCGGCTTGGGCACGGGCATGGTGGCTGTCGCCATCAGCTTCGAGCGACGCGAGTCGCTACTCTCGATCTGGCGTGAGCACTTCGTCGGCCTGTGGATCACATATCTTGGCGGCGTCTTCGCCGCGATGCTGATGATTGTGCTCCGCCGCGCGAGCATGACCGAGGCGCTGGTGCTGATCGTCCCTATTCCCGTCCTGCTCTATGTCACCTTCCGGCACGCACTCGGACGCTCGGAAGATCAGATCTCGCATCTCGGGAAGATGAACAAGGTCTACCTCGCGGCAATCGAGGCGCTGGCCCATGCCATCGACGCGAAAGATCAGGTCACCCACGATCACATCCGCCGTGTGCAGGAGGACTCGCTGCGCGTGGCGCGCGCGCTCAACGTGACCGACGATCTCGATCTGCAGGCGATCAGAGCGGCATCGCTGCTGCACGATGTCGGAAAGATTGCCGTTCCCGAGCACATCCTGAACAAGCCTGGCCGCTTGACCCCGTCGGAATTTCAGATCATGAAGAAGCATGCGCCGGTCGGCGCCGACATTCTCTCCGTGATCGACTTTCCCTATCCGGTGGCGCCGATCGTCCGGCACCATCATGAGAACTGGGACGGAAGCGGATATCCGGACGGACTCGTGGGCGAAGCCATTCCGCTCGGGGCGCGCGTTCTCGCCGTCGTCGACTGCTTCGACGCACTCACCTCGGACAGGCCCTATCGGCCGCGCCTCGACGACCGCGAGGCGATGAAGATCCTGACTGACCGTCGCGGCAGCATGTACGATCCGCGTGTCGTCGACATCTTCGTCGAGCTGCATGCGGCCAGGAGCGTGAGTGCGGCGCCCGCGGCGGACACCACGAAAGCACCGACGGTCGATCCGCATCGGCCGCCTCCATCACCGGCATCCGAGCCCGCGAGAAGTCCGCTCGATCTCGAGACCTTTTACGAATTGGGGCGAGCCCTCGACGCGCCTCTATCGACGACGCAAATTGGCGCGACGATCTGGGCTCATCTCGAAAACCACGTGCCAGCTTCTGCGTTCGTGCTGTTTTGCTATCAGGAGTCGTCCGACGCGCTCGTGCCTCGGTATCAAGCCGGCGAGCGCACCGTGTCGCCCGAGTCCCGCGTCCAGGTTGGCGAGCGCCTGAGCGGGTGGGTTGCGGCCGCTCAACAGGCGATCGTCAATTCGGATGCGCGGCTCGATCTGGACGAGGATATCCGCGAAGACTCGCCGCTGCGCAGCGTGCTCGCAGTACCCGTCACGCGCGGCGGACGGACGACTAGCGTACTGGCCTTCTATTCACGCGAGCTGCAAGCATTCACCGATGCCCACCGGCGGATCGCCGACGCCGCGGCGTACGTGGTTGCAGAGAGCGTGGCTCGTCTTTCATCGGAAGATCCAGTTGGTCAGGCTGTGCAGGTGTCGCGGCACAGCACAATCGTGTCGCGGAGTTGACCATCGCTCTAACTCGATGCCGTTGCTATCAGTTCCGGCCGAATTCTAAGAAGCTCAGAAAGCCCGTGTCCGATACCTGCGATAGGCATTTCACAGGGAGAGTTCAGTCTCGTCGCTGATTCCTGCCCACAACTCATTGCCCCCCCTCGGGTTGAGACGTGTTTGTCCATGGCGCGCCGATGGCGCTCCTCTTGCTCAATCGTTGGCGCCTGACTATGACCCGAACCTCTCCCCGAAGGGCCTCGATCTGTTTCGCACTCGTTGCTGCCATCGCGGCGATCACTGCCGCGGATGGACGAGTCGTGGCGAGCGGACGGCAAACCCCACAGCGTCATCGACGTCTCGATGCGAAGCTCAGTCTCGCGCTCGATGCGGGCGATAGTAGCCCACAGCGCGTGATCATCCGCACTCGCAAAGATGCCCAGGTCGATCTGCGCCGCACGCTCTCGAACCATGGTGACGCGATCCTTGCCGAGCACGAATCGATCGATGCGCTGACGGCCGTCGTCCACGGGGAGGATCTTGCGGAGCTGGCGGAGAAGGATGGCGTGATCTCGGTGTCGGCCGACGCCATCGTTCACCCCGACGGCTTGCTTGGTGGACTGGTCGGCGTCGTGGGCGGCGTGCTCAAGGTCGTGACCAACGTTGTCGGCGGCCTGCTCGAACCAGTGGTCGGCATCATCGCTCCGAGCGAGATGAGTGGCCCGCCGGTTCCACCTCGCGTGCTTCGCGACACGCTCGGGCTGAGCACGCAGTGGTCGGGCCGTAACGTTGTCGTCGCCGTACTCGACTCTGGCGTCGAGCCGTCGTCGGAGTTCGACGGGCGCATCCTCCGCTTCTACGACTTCACCGGAGGCGGCGTCGTGGCGAAGACGCCGTTCGACGATTACGGCCACGGTACACACGTCGCCGGCACCATCGGCGGCTCCGGTGCGCTCTCCACCAATCGCGACTATCGCGGCCTTGCGCCCAGCGTCAAGTTCGTCGTCCTGAAGGTTCTCGACAAGAACGGCGCTGGGTACACGAGCGACGTCATTCGCGCCGTCGACTGGGTCGTGACCAACCGCGCCTCGTTGGGCATCGACATCATCAACCTCTCGCTCGGACATCAGATCCTGGAGCCGGCCGCAACCGACCCGCTGGTGCAGGCGGTCGAGCGCGCGACGAAGGCGGGCATCATCGTGGTGGCCGCGGCCGGCAACATGGGCAAGAACCCGACGACGGGCGCTCCTGGATACGGCGGCATCACGTCGCCGGGGAATGCGCCGTCGGCGATCACCGTGGGTGCCGTGAAGACCCTTGATACGGTGTCGCGGAGTGACGATCGCATCCCTGACTACAGTTCATCGGGGCCGACGTGGTTCGATGCGCTCGCCAAGCCGGATCTGATCGCGCCGGGAGAGAACATCATCGCGGTGGCGGCCAAGCGTGGCGCCTTGTACAGCGCCTACCCGCAGCTGAAAGCGGCGAACAGCAACTACTTCCGCTTGAGCGGAACGAGCATGGCCACTGCGGTGACCTCCGGCGTGATTGCGCTGATGCTCGAGGCGCATGACTCGACGCAGGGTTACTACGCTCCGGCCCTGACACCCAATCTGATCAAAGGATCGCTGCAGTACTCGGCATTCGCGGTGAACACCGATGCTCCGGGTGTCGAGTACGATCCGCTCAGAGAGGGTGCCGGCGCATTGAACGGACGTGGTGCGATCGAGCTTGCTCGCGCCATCGACCGCACCATGCCCTCAGGCGCACCGTGGCTCGATCCGACGCCGGCGCCGTGGACGAGCATCGGCGGGGAAGTGCTGTCTTGGCAGCAGGGCGTCATCTGGGGCAGCGGTGTCATCTGGGGCAGCACTGTCTCGGTCAATCAAACCGCGTGGGCCCAAGGCGTGATCTGGGGCAGCGGGGTGATCTGGGGCAGTGGCGTCATCTGGGGCAGCAATGTCGTCTGGACCGACCCGCTCTCGTGGTCGACTGGCGTCATCTGGGGCAGCGATGCCATTGGGCAAGACACCGCAAGCGGTGTCATCTGGGGCAGCTCGGGCCCGACTGCGGAGACGACGCAGTGGAAAGTGCCTGGTCAGCCGTAGGGGGCGACGCGGAAGTGGCCACCGCGCATCCAGTTCCCACACTGATGGAAGCGCTCCGGGACTAGAAGTCGTATTCTAGTGCGCCGGAGGATTGACCATGTACCGCTTGTCATGGGCGACGGCGATCGCGCTCGTTGTGTCGACGGCCGCTGTGATCGCGCAGTCCCCGCCCTCGAAGAGCTTCAACCCGCCTCGCACGCCGTGGGGCGACCCCGATCTGCAGGGCCTGTGGCCAGGCACGGATATGGTGGGCGTGCCGCTGCAGCGGCCCGAGCAGTTTGGTCAGCGCAACGTCCTCACTGAAGAAGAATTTCAGACGCGCGTGAAGCAAGCGAAGCAGACCGAGGAAGACGCCCTCGCCGACTTCGATTCGACGAGTGCCGATACGCGCAATGCGGGCGCGGTCGGATCGGCCACTTCGCCGCCGCCGCACTGGCTCGAACGTGGCAAGCCGCAGCATCAAGCGTCGCTGATCGTCGATCCGCCAAACGGTCGGCAACCAGCGCTCGTCCCCGAGGCGCAGAAGCGCAACGCCGATGCGCAGGCGGCACGCAAGGGCCGCGGTCCGGCCGACTCGTACACCGATCGCAGCCTCTACGATCGCTGCGTCACGCGCGGTGTGCTCGGCTCGATACTGCCGGTGATCTACAACAACGGAAATGAGATCGTGCAGGCACCAGGCCTGGTCGTCATCCGCAACGAGATGATCCACGAAACGCGCATCGTGCCGCTGGATGGCCGTCCGCATGTCACATCGTCGATCAAGAGCTACATGGGCGATTCGCGCGGCCACTGGGACGGCAACACGCTCGTGGTCGAGACGACCAACCTGAACGGCCGCAACGGCGTTGGCGGCAACGGCGGCGGGACGACGAGCGATCGCATCACGCTGACCGAGCGCTTCACCCTGGCCGACACGAACACGCTGCAGTACGAAGTGACGATCGATGATCCGGGCACGTGGGCGCGGCCGTGGACGATCGCGTTTCCCTGGAAGCGCGATCAGCACTACGGCATGTTTGAGTACGCGTGTCATGAAGGGAATTACGCGATGAAGAACATCCTGACCGGCGCGCGGGCTGACGAGCGGGCGTCGCGAAAATAACGCGTTTGCAATCGGCCTTATTGAGAGAGGACCGCAATGAAACGACTGGCGTTGATAGCGTTGGCGATGGGTGTCATCGTCGCGACCGCACACGTGAGGGCGATGATTCCGGAACAGGTGAAGATCGATTCCGGATTGCTCGCAGGCACCACGAGCGACGAGCCGAAAGGGTACGGCGCCGAGCAGAAGCCGCCAGCGTCCGTGCGTGTGTTCAAGGGCATTCCGTTTGCCGCCCCGCCGCTCGGTGAAAACCGATGGAAGGCGCCGCAGCCGGTGGCCAAGTGGGACGGCGTGCGCAAGGCCGATGCGTTCGGCGCGCCGTGCACATCGGGTCCTGCCGGCGGTGGACGTGGCGGCGGACGGGCAGCCGCTCCCGGTGCTGACGGTCGTGGACGCGGTGCGGCGCCGGGCGCGGCCGCGCCTGCTGCGGCACCACCCGTGCAGGCCGCGCCTCCGCGCGAGCCGGCTCGCAGCGAGGACTGTCTGTATCTCAACGTGTGGACCAGCGCCAACAGCCCGAACGACAAGCGACCAGTGATGGTGTGGATCTACGGCGGCGGCTTCACCGGCGGCTCGGGTGGCCTTGCCTGGTATGACGGTCAGAACCTCGCCGCGAAGGGCCCGGTCATCGTCACGCTCAACTATCGCCTCGGATCGCTCGGGTTCTTCGCGCATCCCGAGCTCGCTGCCGAATCAGGACGGCATGCGGCCGGCAACTACGGAATGATGGACGCCATCGCCGCATTGCAGTGGGTGAAGCGCAACATCAGCGCCTTCGGCGGCGATCCCAACAACGTCACCATCGCCGGTGAATCTGCGGGCGCCATCATGGTGGGCGCGCTGGTCGGCTCGCCGGTGGCCAAGGGCCTGTTCCATCGCGCGATCGCTGAGAGCGGCGGGTGGATGGGGTTGACGATGGGAAAAATGACGTTGGGTGAAACCGCCCTCGCCAATGGTCAGAAGACCATGGAAGCACTCGGTGTAAAGACGATCGCCGAACTGCGCGCCAAACCGCTCAACGAGCTCACCGGTCTCTCCGCCGGCGGTCTCGTGATCGATGGCTATCTGATTCCCGAGGACATCTCGCAGACCTTCGCGAGCGGCAAGCAGAACGCGGTCGACGTACTGACCGGCTCGAACAAAGACGAGGCGAACTTCGGCGTGTGCCCGGGCGCGGGCGGCCGCGGCGGCGGCCCTGGTCTGACGCTGGACGCGTTCAAGGGTATTGCGCAGCGCAAGTTCGGCGACGCCGGCGGCGAATACGTGAAGCTCTATAACGTCTCGTCGGATGCCGAAGCGCAGCCTGCCGCGCACATGGCGTGCGCCGACGAAGTCAACTGGAACATGCGTCAGTGGTCGGTGGCCCAGGCCAAGCAGGGAAAGAAGGCCTACACGTACTTCTTCAGCCACATCCCTACGCTCAATGGCTCACCGTCGCCGCAGGGCGCGACGCACACAGCGGAGATCTCGTACGCGTGGAACAACCCGAAGGGCCAGGCCACTCAAACGTGGACCGAAACCGACTTCAAGCTGGCCGACGCGATGTCGTCGTACTGGGTCAACTTCATGACCAAGGGTGATCCGAACGGGAACGGTTTGCCGAAGTGGCCCGAGTTCAAGGACCTGACCAACGGCCGCGTCATGGTGTTCGGCGACACGCCGCAAGCCGACACCGTGGTGCCGAAGGAGAAGCTCTCGTTCTATCAGGCTGCCTATCAGCGCATGTTGAAGAGCGGGGGGACGAACTAGAAAGAACACTGACGCGTAAGCCGTGGGCAACGATCCGAGCATGAACGGCATTCACGACATGGGCGGTATGCAGGACATGGGTCCGATCCGCCCCGACGTGAACGAGCCGGTGTTTCATGAACCTTGGGAAGCAAGGCTGTTTGCCTTGTGGCGAGTCTTGCCGACATGGGGGAAATGGAGAACCACACGAGTCGCGATCGAGTCCATTCCACCGGCTGACTATCTGCGCATGACCTATTACGAGAGGGTCCTGACCGCGCTGAGTGATCTTCTGGTCAGCACGAAGATGATCACCACAGCCGAACTCGAAAGCGGAAGGCCGGAGAGTGGAGCCGCCACACTCGTGCCGCCGCTGCGAGCCGCGCAGGTGCCGGCGTGGATTGCGCACGGCGCTCCAGGCCGTCCCAGCGTCGCAGTCACGCCGCACTTCAAGTTGGGACAGCGCGTGCGCGCACGGAACATCAATCCGGCTGGACATACTCGCTTGCCGCGGTACGTTCGAGGGAAGGTTGGGAGGATCGAGCGCGACTACGGCGTGTTCGCGTTTCCTGATACCTCCGTTTACTTCCTGGATGACAAACCGCAGCATCTGTACGCGGTGCGATTTGGTGCGCGCGAACTCTGGGGCGATGGGGCTCACGCACACGACGTCGTGTATGTCGATGTCTGGGATGACCACCTCGAATCTGTCTAACCCTGCGCTTCATTCCGAGCGGCTGTCAGCCTTGCCGCGGCTCCCGCTCGACAGCGAAGACGAACCGGTGTTCGCGGAGCCCTGGCAGGCACAGGCGTTCGCCCTCGCGGTCAAGTTGTCGGCCGACGGCCACTTCACGTGGAAGGAATGGGCTGACGAACTCGCAGCCGAACTCCGTGCCGCTGCCAAGCGCGGCGAGCCTGACGATGGTTCGAGGTACTACGAGCACTGGCTCACCGCTCTCGAGGGGCTGGTCACCAGAAAAGGTCTAAGCGATCCGGAGGCGATGCGCACACGCAAGGAAGCGTGGGCGGCCGCCTACCGACGCACGCCACATGGCAGACCAGTCGAGCTCATTCGACCCGCCGATCGACGTTGGATTCTCCTGGGCGTCGGTCTCACCGTTGCCGCGTATTGGATGATTCGACATGCGGACATGTTGCCTCTCGGAGAGTGGAGCGGATTGCCGGCATGGATCCGCTCGTGGCGTGAACCCCTGATCCCACAGGTCGGATTCGTTTCCGCCGCCGGGCTGGGCACGCTCCTGGGCGTGCGACACGCGCTCGAGCCGGATCACCTTGCTGCGGTATCGACGCTCCTCACCGGCGGGAGGAGCAGTAGTCGGGCGGCGTGGCTCGGCACCTGCTGGGGAATCGGGCACTCGATCACCTTGCTGATCGCGGGTGCAGTCCTCGTCGTGCTTCGCGGAGGCATGCCGGCGGTTGCGTCTGAAGTATTCGAATCCTGCGTCGTCCTGCTGCTGGTGGGCTTTGGCGTACGGTCGATCCTTCACAGCGCTTCGCCGACTCCTCCGGCCAGCTCGCATGTCCACGCGAAGCCGGGAACTTCGAAAGGCGATCGCTGGACGATCGCACGGCGGCCCTTGATCGTCGGCGCCGTTCACGGACTGGCTGGCAGCGGTGCGCTGACGGCTCTCGTCATGACGACGCTGCCCTCGATGCCGACGCAGCTCGCGTACATGGTGCTGTTCGGGGCCGGATCGACGCTCGGGATGGCGGTGCTGTCAGGTCTCTTGGGTTGGCCGATCGCGCGAGTCGGCGGCCATCGCTGGATCGGGCGCGCGATCTTCCTCGTGGTCGGCTGCACGTCTGCAGCGCTGGGCCTGTCGTGGGGCCACACGATTCTCGATCGCTGGTTCTAATCCTCCGCCACTCGCGCGTACAGTCAGGCCTACCAGGGCAGCGTGCGCTTCGTGTACTTCCGGCCGATCTCGGCGGCCTGTTGATTCGCCGGGCCGACCATCACGCCTTCCTTGATCATCTCGATGACGTTGTTCTGATTCATCGAATTCAAGAAGAAGATCCCGTTCTCCTTGCACGCGGCGAACACCTTGGCGCGCGCGGCAGCCATCTTCGGATCCTTCTCGGCGCCAGGACCACGGACGCCGAGCGACAAGGCCATGTCGCCGGGTCCCCACTCCGCTACCGCAATGCCTGGCACCCTGAGATTCTGCTCGGCGTTGGCGAGCGCGTACTTGTCTTCGAGCTTCAGACCGAGTAGCAGCTCGCCGTTCGGGTTGAGCGGCCACACATCGGCCTTGTCTTCGTATTCCTGCGTACTCACGCCCCAGATCTGCGCGGCAGTCGGCGATCCGTGAGCGCCGCGACGGCCCTCGTCGAGCACGCCCTTCGCGATGCCCTGATGGTGAATCGGCAGACGCACCATCTCCACGAACGCGCGAATCGCGCCGGGTGTGTCGGCATGCGTGAGCATGATGCCGTGCACGCCGGTGGCGAGCACCTGCGTGAACATCCAGGCGTTGGCGCGGACCGCCGCTTCATCGATCCCGTTCACCGGCACGTTGACGATCACCGCAGGCGTGCGATGGCCGCTCTTGGTGGGCCCGCCGGCGACGAGCCCCTTCATGTACTCGGCCAGGCCCTTGATGTCGTACGGCGCGTGCTCCATGTCGTAGCTGATGTAGTCCGCGTAGGTCTGCGCATCAGCCTTGCCGTTCTCGAAGGAGCCTTCAGTGCCCGAATGCGAGCCCGTGTAGTAGACCGGCTGCCGTGCATCGAGGAGCTCGATGGCGCGGTTGATGTGTTTCGGCTTCGGCGCCTGCGCGCTGATCGAGACGAACAACAAAGCGGCGAACGCGCCGGTGAGTGCCATTGGCATCCGCATACGTGTCATACCAGCCTCCAGTCGCGTCAATCACATTGGCCTTCGTGCTCTTCGTGCTCTTCGTGTCCTTCGTGTCCTTCGTGTCCTTCGTGGCTCATTTCCGTTCGAGATCGTGGCGATAGATCACGCCTTCCTTCATCACGAAGAACACCTTTTCGGTCTGACGAATGTTCTGGATCGGGTCGCCTGGCATCGCGATGACGTCGGCAATCTTTCCAACATCGAGCGTGCCGATCCGGTTCTGCACGCCAAGCAGATCGGCATCCACGGAGGTGGCCGCGCGCAGCGCCTGCAGCGGCGCCATGCCCAATCCGGTCATCAGGTGGAACTCCTCGGTGTTTCGTCCATGTGGGTACACGGCGGCATCGGTGCCCATGCCGATCGTCACGCCCTTGGCGATCGCCTTCCGGACCACCTGACCGATCGATTCAATGGCCGCAGTCATCTTCTGCGCCACCGGCGGCGGATAGCCGCCTTTCGCCAGAATCTCCTTGCCGCCCTCGAGCGCCATCAACGTCGGGATGTAATACGTGCCGCGCGCTTTCATCAGATCGAGCGCTTCGTCGTCGAGGAATGCGCCGTGCTCGATCGAATCGATGCCGGCTCGAATCGCGCGCTTGGCGCCTTCGGCTCCGTGCGCGTGCGCGGCGGTCTTCTTCCGCAGCGTATGCGCTTCGTCGACGATGGCGTTCATTTCTTCTTGCGTGAGCTGCGGGATGTCGACTTCGTCGGTCATTGACAGCACGCCGCCGGTCGCGCAGATCTTGATCACGTCGGCACCGTACTTGATGTTCAGACGCACGGCGCGCCGCCCTTCGTCGGGAGTGTTGATCACGCCCTGCTCGGGCGTGCTCTCGTGTCCGAAGAGGCCTGGCCGGAATCCGTTCTGATCGTCGCAGTGCCCGCCGGTCGAGCCGATGGCTTTCACGGCGACCAGCATGCGCGGGCCGGGGATGATGCCCGCGGCAGCGGCGTTCCGCAGGCCGACGTCGATCTGATCGCTGCTGCCGACGTCGCGAACCGTGGTGATGCCGGCCATCAGCGTCTTCTTGAGATTGTCGGTGGCGAGCAGCGTCTGCTCGGGGATGCCCTGCTGCAGCGAGTCGAGCAGGCCGCGTCGGTAATCGGCGTTGTACATGCCGGAGAGGTGCGTGTGCGCGTCGATGAAGCCGGGGGAGATCGTGGCATCACCGAGATCGATGATCTGAGCGCCGGCAGGGATCGCCGCCGAGGATCCGACGGCAGTGATGCGGCTGCCGCTCACCACGACGAGTCCGGGCGTGCGCATCTCGCGACCGTCGAACAGGCGTGCCGCGCGAAGCACGATAGTCTTCTGTTGCGCGATCGTGGAGGTGGACAGCGCAATGAAGGTGGCCGTCATGAGGACGCCGAGGATTCTCTGCATGGGACAGAGAGTCTATCTCAGCCATCTGCCGGTCCGGTTCAGTTTGCGCCGCCTCGGGCGTTCGTAGTACCCATCATCGCTGCCCCTCACGCATCACCTGGAAGGCGCGTCACATGACATCACGATTCTCGAACACACTCGCGGCACATGGAGCACAGGTTGCGATGGCGCTCGCCGCCGCACTCGCGCTGAGCGTCGGGTTGGCCACGGTGCTGACCCAAGAGGATGAAGGCGGATCGGATCGGCCGGTTGAGATCACTCACAACGTGTTCGACGCCGATGCGCCGATCGCGGGCGCCGTGTTCGGCAGCGGCACTCCTGTCAAACCCGGCCAGGTGATCTGCACGACGGCGACCCAGAACACGGCCAACGTCGACACCGACTGCGAGAAGACCGGCCCCAGTAACGAGACCTCGATCGCCGTGAATCCGACCAATGAGAACAACATCATCGGCGGCGCGAACGACTACCAGCTCGGTATCAACCCCGGCGGCCACGTCACCGAGACCGTGCACTCGCGCGCGCACGTGACCTTCGACGGCGGCAAAACCTGGTCGGAGTATCCGATCCTCTTCGGCGGAACCTATCAGGGGACGGGCGATCCGGCGGTCGCGTTCGACGCGGCCGGGCACGCCTATTACGCGACTCTCGGCTTCAGATTCGTCGGGCCGGCCAACGCGCAGAATCCCGACGTCCTGGTCGCGAACTCGGATGACGGCGGCAAGACATGGACGTCGGTGCGCGTCGCAGAAGGCAGCGGCAACTTCGGCAGCGTTGGCGACCTGCTCGACAAGGAGTACATCGCCGCGTGGGGCGACGGAAATGCCATCGTCACCTTCGGCGATTTCCGTCTCGCGCAGAAAGGATCGTTCGTCAGCGCCAAGATCTACAGCGTCGTCACGCACGACGGCGGTGCCACGTGGACGCAGCCGACACTGATCTCTGGCAACCTCGATCAGGCGTTCGTGTCGGTGCCAACCGTGGCCGCCGATGGGCGCATCTACGTCGCGTTCCTCAACACCACCAACCTGGCAAACGGCCGCGATGACTACGAACTGGTCGAAGTCAGCCCGTCGACGGGCGCGCGCGTCTTCGGTCCGGTCAAAGTCGCCACCACGATCGATGGGTTCACCGACTACCCGCTCGCATTCGGCCGGCAAACGTATCAAGACAGCCTGTTCCGGTCGTGGGCGGCCGGCAACATCACCGCCGATCCGAAGAACGCCGCGCATCTCGCCGTCGTGTGGTCCGACATGCGCAACAGCACGCTGCCGGCGCCAAGGAATCCCTATACCGCGGTGACCAATTCCGACGTCATCGTCAGCCAGTCGTTCGATCGCGGGCGCACCTGGACGGCACCGGTGGCGTTGACGCTCCCTGGCGATCAATTCATGCCGTGGGGCGCGTACGACAGCAACGGATTCCTTCGCATCGGCACGTTCGATCGCCAGTACGACGCGGCGAACCATCGCTACGGCTACACGCTCGCCAATGAATCGGGATCGGGGACGCTGGTGTTCTCGACATCGCAGCTGACGACGGCGTTATCGAATCCAACCGCTGGAGACCGATGGTTTGCGACGACGGCGAATCCGGCGTTCCCGTTTGCGACGACGTTCCTCGGCGACTACTCGAATATCGCCGCCAAGCCGTCTGGCGGCATCGTTGCCTACTGGACCGACCTGCGGCTGCAGGGATGCTTTGCCGGGATCTGCCGCTCCGGCGAGGACGCGTTCTTCGCCGCGGCACCGTAAGAGGAAACGAGGCAGACGGAGAAGACGGAGGATCTCAACACGGGGAACTGCCTCGATTTCCCCCGTTGCCTGGTCGTACATGACATTCGAAGCGTTAGCAACTGATTACGATGGTACCCTCGCGCACGACGGCGTCGTCGCGGCGGCGACAATCGAGGCATTGAATCGGGCGCGTGCCGCTGGCCTGAAGCTGCTGATGGTCACCGGTCGCGAGTTGAACGATCTCTTCAGCACCTTCGCCCACGCGGCGTTGTTCGATGCCATCGTCGCCGAGAACGGTGCCGTGGTCTACGACCCGGCAACGCAGGATGTCGACGTGCTTGCGGCGGCGCCGTCGCCGCCGCTCGTCGAGCGACTACGCGCGCAAGGCGTGCCGTTTTCGACCGGCCATTCGATCGTCGCGACGGTCAAGCCGTACGAGCATCAACTGCTCGAGGCCATACGCGATCTCGAGCTCGAGTGGCACGTGATCTTCAACAAGAGCTCGGTGATGGCGCTGCCGTCCGACGTCACCAAAGCGAGCGGACTGATGCCCGCGCTCGGCGCCCTCGGCGTGTCGTCCGCACGCACGATCGGTGTCGGTGATGCGGAAAACGATCAGGCGTTTCTGCGTGCCTGCGGCGTCGCGGTTGCGGTTGCCAACGCCCTGCAATCGGTAAAAGACGGGGCCCACTTCGTCACGCAGGGGCGAGACGGCGCCGGCATCATCGAGCTCATCGATCGCATCATCGCCGGCGAGCTCGACGTCTTGCTGTCGCGAGCGCAGGGCGACGACCGCGCGGTGCGCCACTTCAAGCGCGCGGCCGATCCTCAGGCCGGCGTCTAGTCGGATCCTCATTGAACGGCGCGACGATCGCCGCGATCATTGTCGTGTGCCCGAACTGCCGGAAGTCGAAGCGGTGCGCCGGACGCTTCACCGCGCGATGCGCGGCGCGCGGATCGTAGGCGTCGACGTTCGACGTCCCGACCTCCGGCGGCCGTTTCCGCTTCGTTTCGCGGCACGACTGACCGGCCAAACGGTGACGTCGGTCGATCGACGAGGCAAGTACCTGCTTGCCAGTTTGGCGTCAGGTGAGGCGCTGCTGGTTCATCTCGGCATGTCCGGCAGCTTCCAGATCACGCGCCCGAGGCGCCGCGTGCTCCCGGCTGCCGATCCTCACGATCACGTTGTTATCGAGCTGTCCTCCGGGGTCGTGGTGACGTTCAACGATCCGCGACGATTTGGCTTGATGGATCTCGTGCGCGCCGCGCAACTGAACGAGCATCAGGCGCTGCGAGCGTTGGGGCCCGAGCCGTTGAACGGTGCATTCGACGCCGCCGTGCTCGCGCGGTCGTGCGCGGGGAAGCGCGCCGCGTTAAAGGTCGTGCTGCTGGATCAACGGCTGGTGGCTGGTGTTGGCAACATCTACGCGAGCGAAGCGCTGCATTACGCGGCGCTGTCGCCCCGCCGGCGGGCGTCGACGATCGCAACGCCATCGGGCGCCCCGCGTGATGCCGCCGTCCGCCTGGTCGCCGGCATCAAAGCGGTTCTTCGCAAGGCGGTGGAGCGGTCGCAGCGTCGCGTGCGCGGCGATCGTTTCCTGGTCTACGAGCGCGAGGGTGAGCCGTGCCCGAGGCGAGGATGCGGGGGCACGATTCGCAGGCTGACGCAGGCGGGACGCTCGACCTATTTCTGTCCGACGTGTCAGCGATGACTTCACGGCAGGAGGCGGTTTTGCTTAGGGCGATTCGGTGAAGCGTCTCGGTCAGCTTCTGCTCCTGCTGGCCCTGGCGCGGTGGACCTGGATGTTCCTCGTGTGGCCGATGCGTCAGGACGTCGTGGGCTCGTCGTTCCTGCATGTCATCAGCCTGCCGTTTCACGAAGCCGGCCACATCCTGTTCAGTCCCTTCGGTGATCTGCTGACCGCGTTCGGTGGGAGCGCGATGCAGGTGCTGGTGCCGATCGTCTGCTGGATCGCGTTCGCGACGACGAGCCCCGATCCGTTTGCCCGTGCGGTGATGTGCTGGTGGGCGGGTGAGAACCTGCTCGATGTCGCCATCTACATCAACGATGCGCGCGCGCTCAATCTGGTGCTGCTCGGTGGACACACCGGCGCCGAAGTCGAAGGACACGACTGGGAGCGCATCCTGTCGCTCACGCGTCTCCTGCGGTACGACCATCACATCGCGTGGACCGTGCACGTCATCGGTGCGGCGATGATGGTGGCGGCGCTTGTCTGGGGGGCGATGCTGATTCGAAAACCTGAGCCGGAGTCGTGATCAGCGTTGGCAGTGTAGGGGGCGGGTCCTTGGACCCGCCGGAAAAGAGCGTCTCTTGACTGTCTAATCGAGCGTCACGCGTTCTCCCGTCACCTCGCCCGACCCGATGAACAATGACGTTTTGGCGAGGTCGAAGAACTCGATCGTGAACGTGCCGGTAAAGGCGTTGCCGTTGTGGTTGACGACGTTCGTTTCTCTCAACACCGCCGTGCCGATGAAATTGCCGGCCTCGTCGAATCTGAGCACCATGTGCTTCAACTCGAACGTTCGGGGGGCGGTCTGCGCCCATACGCCAAGGCATACGTTGTGCGAGATGGGGGAGACGTCGTTGAGCGTCTCGGTGCCGTCGCTGTGCCACGCATCGAAGCCGACATCGGTGACCTGGCCTCCGGACGTGAAAGTGACTTTCCAGAGTCCAACAATGACCGCGCGTTCGGGCTCTCGGTGCTCTCGTACGGTCGGCTCGAACGGACTTCGTGGCGTGCCGTGGGACGCGGCGCCCGCGGCGGTGGATTGATACGCCACCGGCTTCAGCTGGTTAGTTCCAAGACAATTTGCCGAGACGATCGTTGGCTGGACGAGGAAGAGCGCGGCAGCCCCGATGGCCGCCGCACCCGGCGTGATTCGTGTCATAGGACCCTCCTGTTCCTGTAAGCGGAAAAGGAGGGCCGGTACTAGAAGTCGATCTGCGCGCTGATCTTCGCGAATCGCGCCGAGAGCACCGACGTCGGCGTCAGCCAGGCGCCGTTGGCAATGAACGCCTGGTTGTAACTGAGGGGCGTTGCCGCGTTCAGCAGGTTGTAGAAGTCGACGCCGACGTTGGCACGGCTGCGGCCCACACGGACGATCTTGCCCACTCGCATATCCAGTTCGTTCACCCGTTCGCCGAGGATCGAGTGCGGTTCGATCAGGTTGACGGTGATGTTGGGCGCGCTGCCGGCCAACGGCCGACCGATGATCTGCTGAACGGCCGCGTTCGACACCGTGTAGTTGGCCGCGAACGCACCGCCGGCGACCGGCGTGCCGAAGCCGCTCACTTGGATGCCCGGCTTGCTGGTGAACGTGGCGCTGATGCTGACATCGATCTTCGGAAGCACGTATGTCGCGATGCCTTTGTACTGCGGCAGGAAGCTGGTCTCGATGTGACAGTACGGATTGAGCAGCGCAATCTCCGGTACCTTCGCTCGCACCTCGCAGTTGTCCGACGTTGAGTACCCGCCCGAGAATCCGCCTTGCGCCGTGAGTCCGTTGCGAGGCCGCGCGCTGACGGTGACGTCGATGCCGTTGTAGGTCTGGTAGGCATCGCCGTAGCGATCGGCATAGGTGATGAAGTTGCGGGTGACGCCGACGAGCGACGGGACGTTGAGGTCGTACAACGTGCCCACCTGATAACCGCCGCCGTTCGGCAACCGCGGATCCTGCGGTGCGGTGATCGAGAACTGCGTGAAGTCCGACGGACTCACGGCCAGGTTGTCAGTGACCGCGAACCCGAAGAACTGGCGATGGAAGTAGCCGACCTCGACTGACGTCCGCGGCAGCACTTCGTGCTGTACCGAGACACCCCAGTTCCAGTCTGACGGCCGCACACCCCAGCCCTTCAAGATCTCCGGGTCGATGGTGTTGCTGAACGTCGAGGTGCCGAAGTTCAGGTTGCTGATGATGCCGCAGAAGTCCTGTGCGTTGCTGTTGCCGGTTTGCGGGAAGGGCAGCGCGGCCGGGTCGCCGTTGGGCTGCGGGTTCCGGAGGTCGCAGTTCGGCATCCAGTCGCCGTTGGCGTCGATCCACGTGCGCGTGACGTTGGTGGCGATGCGCGACGTCGGGTTGCCGAGTCCGTAATTGGACGCGGTGACGGTGGATTCGAGGTATTTGCCGAGCGTCGCCTTCAGCGCGGTCTTGCCGTTGCCGAAGAGATCGTAGGTGACGGCCGCACGCGGCGTCAGATCCTTGTAGCTGTCTACCACCGGCGTTTCAGCGAACACCAACGGCTGCGCCCAGAACCGAGTAGCGAGCTGCTGTGACGGCGCCCAGCTCGACGCGCGATCGAATCGCAGCGCGCCCTGCAGTGTCAGGCGGCCGCGCGTCCACTGCTCCTGCGCGTAGAGCGCGTGATTGCGCATCCACAGATCGTTCTGCTGGTCGTGCACGAACTCGGTGAGCTGGTTGGGCACGCCGTTGTTGACGCGGTAGCGGAGATCGTTTGAACCGCGATTTGCCGATCGCAGATCACCAAGCTGATTGCCGATGTATCCAAACCTGAAGCTGTTGCCTCCGGTTACGTACGCGGCCGAGGCGCGCCAGGTCGTGGTGATGTTCTTGTTCCGTCCGTCGCTGAACAAGTCTGTCGTCTGCGAGCGATACATCAGGCTCGGGATATTGCCGTTGGCCGGGCACCCGGCGGCGCACTGCTCGATGATGCGCACCAGGCTCTCGGTGTTCGGGTTCGTCTTGGCGCGGCCGCCCCAGCGCGAGAAGAAGTAGCCGAAGCCGCCTTCGAGCAGCAGCTTCGAGTTGACCGGAGAGTTCCACGTCGCTTGCTGGAATCGCATCGGCGTCAGATCGCCGTAGCCGTTGGCTTCCGGCGACGTGGTCGCGTTGGCGTAGTTGCCGCCGTTCTCGCAATTGGCGCAGACGCTCTGCTCGTCCCAGAAGATATTGAGCTTGTTGCGCGGCGTCACCTGCGTGGTGATGCGGAGGCTCGCGTTCTGCCAGGTCTTGTCGTTGAACGCCTGCCGGGAGAAATCAGGATCGTAGAGCCACTTGTTCGGATCGCCGGCGTTCTTGTTGTAGTACATGTTCGTGATGTACGCGGAGTTGCCCTGCCCGCGTACGGTGCCGAACAACCACACGCGATCCCGGCGAAGCGGACCACCGACGGCGCCGCTGAGATCGTAGTTCTTGATCAGCGGGCTCGGCGTAATCCGCAACGCCTTGAGTTCGTCGCTCAAATTACTGCTCTGCAAGTCGCCATTGGCCCACGCGATGTAGCCGTTGCCCGACATCTTGTTGCTGCCCGAACGCGGAATGATGTTCATCACCGGGCCGCCGGACTCCACCTCGCCCATGCTGCCCGAGACTGTGAAGGCCACTTCCTGCGCGTTGCGCGTGTCGGTGAGGTAATTCGTGCCGCCTGCCTGCGGCACCGCGATGCTGATACCGTCCACCAGCAGCCGGCCGTCGGTGTTCGCGCGGTTGCCGCCGAGCGACAACAGCGTGCCGTGCGCGCTGAACGTGCAGGAGTTGCAGGGACCGGTGCTGACGTCCTGCTGGCCGCCGAGGAGACCGGGCACGAGCACGAGCAGGGCGTTGTAGCTCCCTGCCGTCGGAATCGCTTTGATCACCTCGTTGGTCAGCACCGTCTGACGCTGCGAACTCTGGACGTCGACGATCGGCGATTCGCCGCTGACGACGACGGTTTCAGCGACCGTGCCTACGGCGAGCGATGCGTTCACGCTGGCGATGAAGTTGCCGGTGAGCTCGATCCCTTCGCGTCGCACCGTGGTGAATCCCTGAAGCGTGAAGGTCAGGCTGTACACGCCAGGCCGAAGGTTCTCGATACGGTACTGACCGGTGCCGTCGGTGACTGCTGTGCGAGTCTTCTCAATCAGCGCGGGACTGGACGCTTCCACGGTCACTCCCGGCAGGACCGCGTCGGACGCGTCTTTGACCGTGCCGGTAATCGCCGCTTGCGCGTACGCAAGCGACGGCGCGAGCAGGCCGACGACGAGCATCAGCGCTCGCAGACATCGGTTCCAGGACAGCAGGGATCCCCAGAGTGATCTCATCGCAACCTCATCTATGCACGGACGTTTCGTAGAGCGAAGACTTTACCGAAGGGCGAAGTCGTCTAGCGTAGGCGAGCCGAAGAACGGCTCGCAATCACCCATCCGGGTAATCTCCAGGGTGTATTAGGCTAATGCCCGTCAGGAGGAGCCGTATGTTGCGTGTGCGCCTCGCGTTTGCAGCGCTGATCGTCGTGGGCCTGAGTGGCTCGAATTACCTGTCGGCTGCGGATCTCGATCCGAAAGCCATCAAGATTCAGCTCCCGAAGGAGATCAAGTGGAACAAGGGCAACGGATCTGAATCCGCGACGCTGGTGGGTGATCCCAGCAAGCCCGGTCTGTATGTCGTCCTGCAGAAGTGGCTGCCGCACAACAACAGCCGCCCGCACTTCCATCCCAATGATCGCTACATCACGGTGATCTCCGGCACCTGGTGGGTGAATACCGGCGCCAAGTACGATCCAGACGGGTTCAAGCCGGTTCCCGCCGGCAGCTTCGTCGTGCATCCCGGCAAGGAGATTCACTACGACGGCGCCAAGGACGAAGAGTGCATCCTTCAGATCGTCGGAATGGGTCCGGCCACGGGGACACCTGCCGAACAGAAGTAGGGTTCGCTGGTTCTCAGGTGCACGGGTGCTCGGGTGCTGAACCCGGGCACCAGAACCTGAGCACCTGAGCGCCGGCGCACCTAAGCACCCTGAAATCCGTCCGCGACCATCGTCCGTAGAAGGACGTGTGGTCGCGGAGGTGTTCATGAAGGTCGTCGGGTTTGGCGCACTTGCACTCGTCCTGCCGTTCGTTGTCGCGTGTAGTCACGCTCCCAATCAATCCAAGTCCGCTTCGCCCCAATCCACGCTGAGCCGCGCGTGCGTCGTCGCCGCCGCGGCCAATGCCGGCGACGACGCGGATATCGCGAAGCTGCAGCGCGATCTGCGCGAGCAGCGCGCGCCGGCGCGCGCTGCCGAGCAGCTTGGGTATCGATTTGTCTCCCGGGCGCGGGTGACCAACGATGCCGGCTTCTACAAGGTGGCCGAGGAGGCCGCGGGCTGTGTCGAATCGCTCGATGCCAGCGACGCGTCCGCATGGCTCCTTCGCGGTCACGTACTGCATCAGATGCACCGCTTCGCCGAAGCCGAGTCGATCGCCAGGCGCCTGGTCGCCACGCGCGAGTTCGTTCTCGACTATGGCCTGCTCGGTGACGTGCTGATGGAGCAAGGCCGGCTTGCCGATGCCGCGGTGGCCTATCAGAAGATGATCGATCTCAAGCCGTTCTATCAGTCATACGCACGCGCGGCTCACCTGCGCTGGCTCAAAGGCGATCTCACCGGCGCCGTGTCGCTGATGCAGATGGCCGTCAAGGCGGCAAGCCCGCGCGATCCGGAATCGATTGCCTGGGCCTACACACGGCTCGCGACCTACGAACTGCAGCGCGGACGCTTCGACGCCGCCGAGCGCATGGACAGCGCGGCGCTGCAATTCGTCCCCCAATACGCCGCGGCGCTGCTCGTCCGCGGGCGCATCCAGCTGGCTCGCGATCGACGTGCCGAGGCCGTGGCCACGCTGGAAACAGCCGCCCGATTGAATCCATTGCCCGAATACCGATGGACGCTCGCTGATGCGTTGAGGCAGGTGAATCGCCTGAACGATGCGAAGGCCGTCGAAGAGCAGCTGATGCGCGATGGTGCCGACGACCCGCGTACCGTCGCGTTGTTTCTGTCGACACGCCGTGAGGACGGAGACAGGGCGGTCGACCTGGCGCGCCGTGAGCTCCAGAACCGCGGCGACATCTTCACGCTCGACGCGCTGGCCTGGTCGCTGGCGCGTGCCGGCAAGCATGGCGAAGCGGCAGCGCTGATGACGCGTGCGCTCGCCGAGGGGACGCAGGACGGCCGCTTGTTTCTCCATGCCGCCGTGATCGCTGCCGCCGATGGCCGCCCCGCAGATGCGGCCCGCTGGGCCCGCAAGGCCCGCGCCTTCCGCTTCACTCTGCTTCCCTCGGAGCTTGGGGTGCTCCGCACGGGAATCGTGACATCACCCCGGGCATGAGGATTGTGCGATGAAACGACTGCTTCTCGCGCTGCAGGTGGCCGCTGCAGCGGGATTGCTGCTCTGGCCGATTCCTGCGCAGGCATCCAGCCACATGGATGCGCCGCTCATTATCCTGGACGACGCCGCGAACACGACCGACGTCTACGCGTTCGTGTCGCAGCATCTGGGACGCCAGTATCTGACAACCGCGCTGGCCGTCTATCCGCATGAGGAACCGGGCGTCGGCCCCAACAAGTACAACTTCGATGACGATGTGCTCTACGAGATTCGCGTGGCAACTGGCAGAGACGTCGCCAAGGGCCGGACGACCTACGCGTATCAATTCCGCTTCGACACGACGTACCGGAATCGCAACACGATCCTGCAGTCGTATCTCGGCGTCATCAACAGTGTTGGCGATGCGTCGCAGAACCTGATTCAGCGCTACACGGTGGACAAGGTGAACGTCCGTACCGGTCACGTCACCCGTCTCGGGCGCGGCATCGTTCCGCCCAACAATCAGGGCAACGCCACTCCGCGATACAACCGCAACGACGACGGCGAGCAGCCGGCGAAGGACGGGGTCGCGAACGGCTTCGATCTGGATCCGTACACCGCCCAGTCGATCGCCGAGCTCGAGGACGGCTACCTTGCGTTCGCCGGTCAGCGCGACGACGGCTTCTACGCCGACATTCAGGCGATCTTCGATCTCTTGAAGCTGCGGCCAGCGGCCACTGCGAAGGACTCGCAAGGTGGGTTCAACGTGCACACGATGGTGCTCAACATCCCGATCGACGAGATCGGCGGCGATCATCAGATTGTCGGTGTGTATGCGACGACGAGCCGTCGACGCTTCAAGGTCCTTGGCCAGCCGGGCGATGCGAACTTCGGCGACTTCGTCCAGGTGGCGCGCCAGGGCAACCCGCTGTTCAACGAAGGTCTGGTCGCAATCAAGGACAAGGATCTCTACAGCCGGACATCACCCGAAGTCGACTCGACGCTGTTCAGCAAGTACGCGCTGACACCGGAACTCGCGAGTCTGATCAACGCCTTGGTGCTTGGCGGCAACGTGGCGCCGACGACCAATCGCACCGACATCGCCGGGATCTTCATCCCCGATCTGATCAAGGTCGACCTGTCGACCGGGCCGGCGCGTCTCGCCGGTGGCGGCACCAGCCATCCGACGAATGCCGACGACACGGGCTTCTCGCGTCTCGGCATCTTCGGCGGTGATGTGTTGACCAGCACGGTGCAGGCAGGCTTCGGCAACGGCACAGTGCCCGGCGGCTGGCCCAACGGCCGGCGCTTCGGCGACGACGTCGTGGACATCGCGGTGACGGCGCTGATCAGCGATCTCCGCGTGAGCCCCCCAATCATCGTCGGGCCCGCGGGCGACAACGTGAACAGCAACGATATCGCCTACAACAAGGTGTTCCCGTACGCAGCGACGCCGCTGAACGGGCGGAATCACACCCACTGACGCAGAGTTGGTAGTTGGTCCTTGGTCCTTGGTGCTTGGTTCTTGGTCCGTCCCTGGTCCGCGGTCCTCAGTCCGCGGACCGGGGAGCCGTGGACTAGGACCAGGGACCGAGGACGGACGACGGACCAAGGACGGACCAAGGACCAAGGACGGACCAAGGACCAAGCACCAAGAACGAAGGACAACCATGATCCGCCCCCTGATTCTCATCGCGGCCATCTGGTTCTCGTTGGCCACGACGCTACGAGCCCACGACCCTGGACTGAGCACGCTCGACGTCGTCGTCAGCGATCGCGAGATCGCGGCGACGCTGTCGATGTCGGCGCCGGATGTTGCGATCGCCGTGCAGGGGCCTCGCGCCGATGGGCGAGAAGGACTGCTCGACGTGGTGCGTGAATCGGTGCATTTGACCGTCGATGACCAGGCGCTGGCGCCGGCGAGTACCCAGGTCTCGATTGCGGATGGCGGCGCCCGCGTTCGCTTGTCGTACACGCTGCCGAT
>Ga0075434_100000167_pt1 | contig 41887 bp, 29 predicted proteins | sample RhiMethybrSRZTD3_FD_75298 | JGI IMG/M metagenome (GOLD analysis project Ga0075434, IMG submission 75298) | Populus rhizosphere microbial communities from Tennessee, USA - Rhizosphere MetaG P. TD hybrid SRZTD3 | ecosystem: Host-associated > Plants > Roots > Rhizosphere > Soil | place: USA...
CGAACCCGTCGTGATGCTTCGACGTGATGACGATGTACTTCATGCCCGCGTCTTTCGCGAGCTTCACCCAGTCGTCCGCGTTGAACTTCACTGGATTGAAACGCGACGCGAGCTGCTCGTACTCCTTCACCGGGACCCGCGATCGAAACATCACCCACTCGCCGAGGCCGAGCGACCGCTGTCCCCGCCATTCGCCCGCGGGAATCGCGTAGAGGCCCCAGTGGATGAAGAGGCCGTACTTGGCCTCGCGAAACCACGCGAGCCTCTTTTCTTTCGCCGAATCCTGCATGGCAGGATTGCGGCTCTGAACGGAAGGCCGGACCATCGCGCCCGTCGCGACGAGCGCGGCGACGGTGACGATCGGCGCGAGCGCGCGTGTTCGCATGGAGCCTCTCAGAAGTTGAATCGCGCGGACAATTGAACCACACGCGGGGGCCGCGTGGGGTTCGCAATGCCGTTTGCCGTGCCGAAGTTGGGATTAATCTGGTTGCCATTCGGATCGAAGCGCGCGGTGCGGTCGATGTCCTGGAACTCCACCTGATTGAACAGGTTGTAGATTTCGACCCGGAACTGGAGCGCGCGGCTTCCGCTGAGCGTCACGTTCTTGAAGACCGCGAAGTTCGTGTTGACCAGGCCCGGCTTGCGCACGACGTTGCGCGGGATGTTGCCGTAGCTGCTGCGCGCCGGCCGCGTGAACGCGCCGGTGTTGAAGACGCCGGTCAGCGGATCGCCGCCGCCGGCCATCGGATCGCCGGTCAGGTTCGGCCGCACCATGTGCAGGCACGGCGTCGTCACCGACTCGGTTCCGGAAAGGCACGCGCCGTTGCCCGCTTCGCCGCCGGTGAAGTCGAAGTTGTCGGTCGTGGTCAGCGAGACGTTGGCCCAGTCGCCCGACACGTCCCTCGATGTTCGGAATCTGCGAGCCGAAGCTGTCGCCCATCGCGTCGATGTCGTTCTCGTAGTGCACGCCGGGCAGCAGACGCAGCAGGTTCACCACGTCGCGGCCCTTTATCTGAATCTGCTGAATCTGCGTCGCGGTCAGCAGGCCTGAGTAGTCGCTGTTCTTCGTCTCGACGATCGTTCCCTGCGCCGTGACCGTGACCGCCTCGGACAGCGTGCCGATCTCGAGCTTCACGTCGCCGAGCGAGAGCTGGCTGCTCGCGTTCACGACGTTGTGCTGCCGCTCGTAGCGGCGGAAGCCGGAGAGCTCCACCGTCACGGTGTACGTGCCGGGCTGCACGGCGCGGAACGTGAACTCGCCGCGATCGCTCGTGACCATGGTCCGGGTCCCGCCGGTCGCTTCGTTGGCGAGGGTCACGGTGGCGCCGGGCAGCACCTGTCCCGAGGCGTCGACGACGGTGCCCGAGAGCGTGCCGGTGTCCTGAGCGGCTGCGTCGCGCGGCGACAGCAGCCCCATAATAACGATCGCGCCGAGGACCAGAGACAGCCGTGTCATCGCATGCTCCTCTTCTCGTGGTCGTCTGGTCGTTGGTCCGTCGTGATACTATGCTTTACCGTTAAAGTCAACAGACTTTAGCGTTAAAGCACTCGTCGAGGGAGGAGCGGGATCCCCCATGCATCAGACCACCATGAAGCGCATCGCCGGCGACCTCGGTGTGTCGATCACCACCGTCTCGAAGGTTCTCAACAATCACGACGACATCAGCGAGGCCACGCGCAACCGCGTGCTCGCCAAAGTGGAGGAGCTCGGCTACCAGCGCAACGCCGTCGCGCGCAGCCTCACGCTTCGCCGTACGCACACCCTCGGCATCGTCATCCCCGATCTGATGCACTCGTTCTTCGTCGAGGTAATTTCCGGCATCGAGCCGCTGGCGAGCGCGCGCGGATACGGGCTGCTGCTGTGCAGCTCCAGCGAGGATGCCGGCAAGGAGCGCGCCGAGCTCGAGATGCTGCGCGGGCGTCAGGTGGACGGGGTTGTCCTCGCGTCCGCGAATGCCTCGGGCAACACCGACGTGCTGCTGCAGCTGACGAAGCAGGGGACGAGCCTCGTCATGATCGACCGCGACGATCATCCGAGCGTGAAATGCCATCGCGTGCTGACCGACGACGAGCAGGTCGGCGTGCTGGCGACATCGCATCTGCTGACCGCAGGCCGGCGCGCCGTCGCGCACATCGGCGGTCCGCCGATCGTCCACGCGAAGCGCCGCGAGAAAGGGTGGCGCGACGCGCTCAAGGCGCGGGGCATCAAAGCGGCCGACGAGTGGATCGTCCGCGGCGGCTTCATGGAAGCCGACGGCTACCGCGCGATGAAGAAGCTCATCTCCGTGCGTCCGAAGATCGACGCCGTGTTTGCCGCGAACGACCCGTCGGCCATCGGCGCGATGAAAGCAATCTGGGAAGCCGGACTGCGTGTTCCCGACGACATCGCCGTAGTCGGTGCAGGCGACATCGCGCTCGCCGATCTCCTGAAGGTGCCGCTCACGACCGTCGGCTGGTCGCGCCGCGATCAGGGGCGTCACGCCGCCGAACTGCTGTTGAACACGCTCGAAGGCGACGTCGATCGCCCGCAGCGCATCATCATCCCGCCGCGCCTCATCGTCCGGGAATCGAGCGGCGCGGCGCGTTGAGCGTAACCTGACGAAAACCGCAGCGACCAACCGACGATGACGAACGATCAATGACAAGAGGCCAGCGACCATGTCGTTAACCTGGCTCGACTGGTTCGTGATGCTCTTGTACTTCGCGTTCGTCATCGGCGTCGGCATCTCGCTGCGCCGGTCGACGACGACGAGCGTTGAGTTCTTTCAGGCAGGACGCGCAATCCCGGCGTGGGTGTGCGGGCTCGCGTTCATCTCGGCCAATCTCGGCGCTCAGGAAATCATCGGCATGGCGGCGTCCGGCGCGAAGTACGGCATCGCGACGAGTCACTTCTATTGGATTGGCGCGATCCCGGCAATGGTGTTCCTCGGCATTTTCATGATGCCGTTCTATTACGGATCGCGCGCGCGATCGGTGCCCGAATATCTCCGTCTGAGGTTCGACGAGAAGACGCGCGGCTTCAACGCGATCTCGTTCGCGCTGATGACCGTGTTCTCGTCCGGCATCTCGATGTACGCGATGGCGAAGCTGCTGCAGATCCTGCACATCTTCGACGCGCCGTTCGCGGCGCTGAGACTCGGTCCGGAGTACATCTTTCACGTGTGCGTGGTGTCGTCGGCGATCGTCGTACTGGTGTACGTCGTCCTCGGCGGGTTGTCGAGCGCGATATACAACGAGGTCCTGCAGTTCCTGCTCATCGTCGCCGGCTTCGTGCCGCTCGTGTATCTTGGCTTGCGTGACGCGGGCGGCTGGAACGGCGTTCGCGCGGCTGTGCCGGACACGTTCACTCACACGTGGCGCGGCTTCGGCAGCGCGGCGACGAGCCCGATGGGCGTCGACGCAATCGGCGTCGCGATGGGACTCGGCTTCGTGCTGTCGTTCGGCTACTGGTGCACCGACTTTCTCGTCGTCCAGCGCGCGATGGCGGCCGATTCGATGGCCGCGGCGCGGCGCACGCCGCTCATCGCGGCCGTGCCGAAGATGCTGTTTCCGTTTCTCGTCGTCCTGCCCGGACTGATTGCGCTGTCGGTCCACGGCACGCACGGCGCCGGCGGGCTCGTGCCGTACAAAATTCACGAGGGCACGAATGCGCTGGTGCTCGACGCGATCGGCAAGCCGCAGCTCGATTACGACCTCACCGTGCCCACGCTGCTGCTTCGATACTTCCCGACCGGCATGCTCGGGCTCGGCCTCACGGCGCTCCTCGCCAGCTTCATGTCGGGCATGGCGGGCAACGTGACGGCGTTCAACACGGTGTGGACCTACGACATCTACCAGGCGTACTTGCGACCGGGCGCCGGCGACGCACACTATCTTCGCGTCGGACGGATGGCGACGGTGTTCGGCATCGCCGCATCAATTCTGACCGCCTATGTGGCGGCGCAGTTCAACAACATCATGGACGTGCTGCAGCTCGTGTTCGCCTTCGTCAACGCGCCGCTGCTCGCCACGTTTCTGCTCGGCATGTTCTGGAAGCGGGCGACCGGCCACGGCGCGTTCACAGGTCTGGTCGCGGGCACGCTGGCTGCCGCGCTGCATCATGGCCTGACGCTGCCGTCGGGCGCAGCCGCGGGTGTGAAGGGCGGGTGGCTTGCGGTCAGGCACGTGTATGCGAGCGAGATGGCGCAGAATTTCTGGACGGCAATCGACGCCTTCACGGCGTGCTTCGTCGTGACCGTCATCGTCAGCCTCGTGACGACGCCGCGACGCGACAGCGAACTGCGCGGTCTCGTGTACTCGCTCACCGAGCGGCCGCACGACGAGGAGCTGCCGTGGTTCCGGCGCCCTGCCGCGCTCGGCGCGATCGTGCTCGCCGTGACCGTTGCGTTGAACGTCGTCTTCTTTTGATGTGCGGAACATGCGTCTCGACGTTCGAATTCCAGCGGGGTTGATGTTGGCGGCGATCGGCGTTCTTCTCGCCGGATACGGGATGCTCGGAGACCGTTCGATCTACGCGCGATCGCTTGGCATCAACGTCAATCTGATCTGGGGCTGCGTGCTCGCGGCCGCCGGTGGGCTGCTGCTCGCATTCGGCACTCGACAGCGCCGGCGTCGATCGGAAACTGTCGAGGGCAATCGAGCCGAGGCGCGCGTGGGGACGGAGCCGCGGTGATCTCGCGCCGCGCGTTCCTCGGCATCGCCGCGACATGGCCTGCGTGGGCGCGGGCGGTTGAGAACATCCAGGTCGAGCGCGAGTGCGACGGCGCGTTCTGCAGAGCGCGCATCGTGAACCGCGGCCCTTCCTCGGTTCCGATGCACGACGTCGTCGTAGCGGATTTGCCCGCTTCATTTCCCTCCGATACCACGTTGTACGGCGAGGGATTCCAGATGCTGTCGCAGACAGGCGGCACGCTCGGGAATCCTGTCGATCTCGGGCAGTACACCGACGCAAAGCATTACCGCATTCCAACGAGCGAACGCGCGCGCGCGTTCTATGGCCTCCTCACGCTGACGCCGCATACGGGAGAGACGCATGTTTATGCGTTCACGTCGTGCTCGCGGTTCAGCGGACGCTTTCAGCTCGGTCCCTCGTCCGTGCAAGCGATCGTCGACTGTGAAGGGTTATCGCTGGCGCCGGGGGAGTCGTGGCCGCTCGAGGAAGTGATGGTTGCGTCCGGATCCGATCGATCGGCGCTCCTTGCAGACGTCGCCGCGCGGCTGACGATGCATCATCCTGCGCTCGGAACGCCGAAGCCGCCGACCGGCTGGTGTTCGTGGTACTGCTTCGGACCGAACGTCACGGCGCAGCAGGTGCTCGACAACCTCGATGCCATCGGTCGTTCGATGCCCGGGTTGAAGTACATCCAGATCGACGACGGATATCAGCGCGCGATGGGAGACTGGCTCGAGACCGGGACCGCGTTCGGCGGCAGCGTTCGCACCGTGCTCGCCGAAATCAGGCGGCGTGGGTTCGAGCCGGCGATCTGGGTGGCGCCGTTCGTTGCGGAAGAGCATTCGAACGTCTTCGAGCAGCATCCGGACTGGTTCATCAAAGCCGATGACGGCGCGCCTCTGCGCTCGGATCGTGTAACGTTCGGCGGGTGGCGTCGTGGTCCCTGGTACGCCGTCGATGGCACGCATCCCGAAGCGCAGGCGCATCTCGAGCGCGTGTTCCGCACGATGCGCGAGGATTGGGGCTGCACGTATTTCAAGCTCGACGCGAATTTCTGGGGTGCGATGCACGGCGGCCGCTTCCACGATCCGCGCGCCACACGCATCGAAGCGTATCGACGCGGCATGGCGGCGATCCGCCTGGGAACGGGGCAGAGCTTTCTGCTCGGATGCAATCATCCGATCTGGCCGTCCGTTGGATTGATTCACGGATCGCGCAGCTCGAACGACATCAAACGATCTTGGGACCGCGTGGCGACGACGGCGCGCCAGAATCTCGGTCGCAACTGGCAGAACGGACGCCTCTGGTGGAACGATCCGGACGCCGTCGTGCTCGCGGGTGAACTGACCGACGCGGAGTGCCTGTTTCATGCGACGGCGATTTACGCGAGCGGCGGCATGGTCCTCTCCGGCGACGACCTGACGCGGATTCCCACCCCGCGCGCGGCCATGTTGCGCAAGCTCGTGCCGCCGACCGGAGCGGCCGCTACGTTCACTGACGACACGCTGCGCGTCGGCGTCGTCACACTCGCCGAATCGCGGATGATGTGCCTGTTCAACTGGGAAGATCGACTCGACGCGGTCTCGTTCGATCTGCCGCGCCCGTCGACGGTGGTCGACCTCTGGACTGGAGAGGCGCTCGGGCGCCGCGAAGGGAAGATGACGATCGAGCTGCAGCCGCGATCGGCGCGCCTGCTGAAGGTGACGGCGTGAGCGACACACGATCACGTGCCCGCGATGTGCAGGTCACCGCGACGGCGTTCGCGGCGCTGTTCTCCGTTGTCGGCCTCGCGCTCTACGGTCTCCCGCTCTATTACGACTTCATGGTCCGCGAGTTCGGCTGGTCGCGGACGATGGTGACGTCGGGCAACGCGCTGAGCAAGCTGATCGTCGGCCCCGTGTTTGGATTCGGCGCTGGATGGATCGTCGATCGATTCGGACCGCGAAGGCTGATGCTGGCCGGGATCCTCATGGCGGGCGGCGCGCTGATCGGACTGGGCGCGATGTCGGCCGTGTGGGCCTTCTACTTTTTCTATTTCCTCAACGCGCTCGGGTACGTGTGCGGCGGGCCGCTGCCCAATCAGGTGCTGCTCGCACGGTGGTTCGAGCGCGCGCGCGGTAAAGCGATGGGGAGCGCGTATCTCGGGATCGGCCTCGGCGGCGCGATCGTTCCGTTTCTCGCGACATGGTTGACCAGTCACTTCGGCTGGCGCGGATCGCTGCAGGCGGTCGGCGTGTTGATCGTCGTCATCGCGTTTCCGCTTGCGTACCTGGTGAACGATCGCGGACACGAAACGCACGCGCCACTTCATGAAGGGTCCGCACCGCAAACCGCGAAGCCGAACGTCGGCGATGTCCTCTCGAAGCCCGCGTTCTACCTGCTCGCGCTCGGCAGCATGTGCTCGATTGCGGCAGTCGGCGGCACGAACCAGCATCTGAAGTTGTTCCTCAGCCTCGATCGCGGTTATTCGCAAGCCAGCGCCGCGCAGGTCATCTCGCTCGTCCTCGCCGTGAGCATCGCCGGCCGGCTGCTCATGGGATGGCTCGCGGATCGGATCCAGGTCAAGTACGTGATGCTGCTGATCTACCTGCTCGTCGCGGGATCGGTGCCGCTGCTGCTGGCGGGCGACTCGCGATCCACGATGTACGCGTTCGCGATCGTGTTCGGTCTCGGCCTGGGCGGCGAGTACATGATCATTCCGCTGATGGCCGGCGAGCTCTTCGGTCTGGGCGTCCTCGGGCGCGTGATGGGCATCGTGCTCACGGCTGACGGCGTCGCCGAGGCGACCGCACCGATGCTCGTCGGCTACCTGCGCGATCAGAGCGGCTCGTACACCAGCGGACTGCTGACCCTCGTCGCGACGGCGCTTGCGGGGGCGCTGGCGATCGCGCTGCTTCCCGCGCGCCGCGCCGCGGCCGCCGACGGTCACCTGATAACCAAATATGCGCATCGTTGATGGGAAAGTCATCGTCTGCTCGCCCGGGCGGAATTTCGTCACGCTGAAGCTCGTCACCGAAGACGGTGTCCACGGTGTCGGGGACGCGACGTTGAACGGACGCGAGCTCTCGGTCGCGAGCTACTTGAGCGACCACGTCATCCCTCTGCTGATCGGGAGGGACGCGCGCCGCATCGAGGACACGTGGCAATACTTGTACAAAGGCGCGTACTGGCGCCGCGGTCCCGTGACGATGAGCGCGATCGCCGCGGTCGACACGGCGCTGTGGGACATCCGCGGCAAGACGCTGAACGCGCCGGTGTATCAGCTGATTGGCGGGGCGTCGCGCGAGTCGGTGATGGTGTACGGCCACGCGAACGGAGCGACGGAAGACGAGACCGTGCAGGCGGTCGCGCACTACATTCATCTCGGGTATCGCGCGGTGCGCGCGCAATGCGCGATCCCCGGCGTGCAGCACGCGTACGGTGTCGGCCGAGGCACGCTCTATTACGAGCCGGCGGAGAAAGGACGTCCGCTCGAGAGCGTCTGGAGCACGGAACGCTACCTGGATTTCATTCCACCGATCTTCGCGAGACTGCGGCGCGAGTTCGGGTTCGACGTCCATCTGCTGCACGACGTCCACCATCGGCTCACGCCGATTGAAGCCGCGCGCCTCGGCAGGAGTCTCGAGCCCCATCGTCTGTTCTGGCTCGAGGATCCAGTGCCTGCGGAAAATCAGCAGGCGTTCCGTACGATCCGGCAGCACACGGTCACGCCAATCGCCGTCGGCGAAGTGTTCAACACGATTTACGATTGCGCGCAGCTCGTCGAAGAGGAGCTGATCGACTACATCCGCACGACGGTCGCGCACGCGGGCGGGATCAGCCACATGCGGAAGATCGCCGCGCTCGCGGAGCTGCATCACGTGCGCACCGGATCGCACGGCGCGACGGATCTGAGTCCCGTCGCGATGGCCGGCGCGCTGCATTTCGATTTGAGCGTGCACAACTTCGGCATCCAGGAATACATGCGGCACACGGAGGAGACCGATCGCGTGTTCCCGCATGCGTACACGTTCGAACACGGCGCCATGTATCCCGGCGACGCGCCGGGGCTCGGCGTCGACATCGACGAAGCGCTCGCCGCGAAATATCCATACGACCCGGCGTACCTGCCGGTGAACCGGCTGCTGGACGGGACGGTGCACTCATGGTGACGAGACGGGAGGTTCTGCAGTCGCTTGCCCTGTGTGGATGGTCCGGCCTCTCAGGCCTCGCAGGAACGTCCAGCGCGGTCGAGACGCGAACCGAGGCGGCGGCCTCAATCAAGTACGGCTACGCAGCGATTACGTGGGGCAACGCGATCGCGCAGGCCATCGACGACATCTCGGCGCTCGGCTATCGCGGCATCCAGCTGCGCGCCGGCGACGGCACGCTCGATCAGTTCGGCGACAAGCCGTCAGCGCTGCGGGACATGCTGGCGCAGAAACATCTGACGATGGCCGTGTTCTCGAGCGGCAATCTGGTGATCGATCCGGCGCGCGAGCGCGAGCAGCTCGATCTGCACACGGCGCACGCGCGGTTTCTCAAAGCGGCGGGCGGGCTGTATCTGCAGGTGATCGACGAGCGGCCGAAAGGACGCGACGTCGGCAGGGACGACTACCGGCGTGTGGGTCAGCTGTTGACCGAGCTGGGGAAGCGCGTGCAGGACGCGGGCGTCACGCTCGTGTATCACCACCACATGAACAGCGTCGGCGAGAAGCCGCACGAGATCGCGGCGGTGCTCGACGCCGCAGATCGCCGCCACGTGCGGCTGCTGTTCGACACCGCGCACTACGCGCAGGGCGGCGGCGATCCTGCTGCGGCGATCCGGCAATACCGCGAGTGGATTGCGGTCCTTCACCTGAAAGACGTGCGGAGCGCGCCGGGTGCGTCTGGTGGGGCTGGCGGGTATCAGTTCGTCGAGCTCGGTCGCGGCCGCGTCGATCTCAAGGCGGTGTTTGCGGCGCTCGGCGATATCGGCTACGAAGGCTGGGCGATCGTGGAGCTCGATCGCGTGCCGGAAGCGGGAGGCACGCCGAAAGAATCAGCGGAAATCAATCGGCGATATCTCGTCGACGTGCTGGGGCAGGACGTGTGATTGCGGATTGCGGATTGCGGATTGCGGATTTATTGGAGATTGTGCGGTGATCCGAAATTGCGGATTGCAGATTAAATGCTGATCTCTTCATCAATCGGCAATCAATCCGCAATCCGCAATCCTCAATCCGCAATACGCCTTACGTGAAAGACTTCGGGATCTCGAAGCCTCTCCGGTACTCGCGCGTCAGCAGTCGATCGGCGTCCTTGTCGTCGACGAACCGCTCCTTGCTTCCATCGAACGTCACCGAGCGGCCGACTCGATAGGAGATGTTCGCGAGGTGCGGCAGCGTCGACGACAGATGTCCCTCGAGGATGTCGCAGTTGAGCAGCTTCGGATCGTTGGCGCGGATCGCGTCCACGAAGTTCTGGTAGTGCGGCGACTCGATTGTCGTGAGGCCGGTCGCTTCGGTCTTCTCGGTCGGCATTTCACTCCCCGGACCCTTCTCGTTCTTCGGTCCGAAGTACGACTGCCAGTTCCGCCCTGATTCCTCGATCCACAGCCAGCCTTTGGTGCCGTAGAAGAGATTCCCGATTCGCACGCCGGCCTCGTCGTTCGTGAATCCGCCGCGCGTTCCGAACTCCATGATCGTGCCGTCGGAGTACTCGTACATCGTGGTCTGCTCGTTCGGCGTTTCCTGCGACGACTCCTCGCCGAAATACCCGCCGACCGATCGGATCTTCACCGGATGTTCCTGCTTCTGCAGACCCCAGCGCGCGATGTCGAACTGATGCGGTCCCTGATTGCCCGTGTCGCCGTTGCCGTAATCCCAATGCCAGTGCCAGTTATAGTGGAAGCGGTTGCGGTTGAACGGACGCTTCGGCGCCGGTCCGAGCCACAGGTCGTAGTCGACCTTCGACAGATACTGCTCGTCGTAGGTCGGCTCGTACGTCGTCGACGTCACCGTCAGCGCGTACTTCTCGCCGGGCGCCATCGGGCCGTCGGGATACTTGCCGATCGAGGGCCGCGGCTTGAAGCAGAGACCGCGCGCCATGTAGACCTTGCCCAGTCCGCCGTCGTGAATGAACTTGATCGCGTTGCGAGCCGCGGGGCGGCTGCGATTCATCGTGCCGACCTGCACGATCCTGTCGTACCGCGACGCGGCCTCGACCATCTTGCGTCCTTCCCACACCGTGTGCGACGCCGGCTTCTCGACGTAGACGTGCTTGCCGGCCTGCAGCGCCCAGATCGTGGCGAGCGCGTGCCAGTGGTTCGGCGTGGCGATGACGACGGCATCGATGTCTTTGTCGTCGAGGACGCGCCGCAGATCCTGGACGAAGCCAGGCTTGAACGTCGGCACGTCCTTCAAACGCGGATCGTTGATGCGCTCGTCGGCCAGGTTCGCGTCGATGTCGCAGAGCGTTTTGTGTTCGACGTTCGGCAGGCGCGCGAACCCGCGCTTCAGCGCGTTGCCCTGACCGCGAATCCCGATACTGGCGAGCACGACGCGGTCGTTGGCGCCGAGGATGCGGCGGCCCACGTGCGGCGCGGCGTGGACGCTGGATCCGAACACGTTGCCGCCGATGGCGACGCCTGCTGCGGCGGCGCCCAGGCGCGCGGCGAACTCGCGTCTCGAGAGTCCGTCCTGCTCGTTCGTGTCGTTGGCCACGGAATCCTCCTTTGCGCTCAAATCGCTGCTCGATTATCTCTCGAATGCGTGCCGCAGCAATGCGATTGCCTGCGGCGCCTCGGCCGCAACGTCTTTGGCCGAGGCCTCGACGCTGATCCGTTGGTCGTAGCCGATCTCGCGGAGCGCTGCGAAGAACGGCCCGTAGTCATATTCGTCCCACACATGAGGAAAGACCCGGCCCTGCGGATTGGCCATGTGCAGATGCCGCAGATGGGCTTTCGCGCGGCGGATGATCGCCGGATCCTCCTGCTCGCTCGCCAGATGGTAGAAGTCGATCATCAGTTGAAAGCCGGGGTCGGCTATCGCCTCCACCAGCTGCAGCCCTTCCGCCGCGGAGTTGATGATGTTCGTTTCCTCGTGGCGCAGCGGCTCGACGGCGACGGTGATGCCGCGCGAACGTGCCAGCGGCGCGATGCGGCGGCCGAAATCGACGAGTTGCCCGAACGCCTCGTCGTGCGCGAAGCCGTCGGGCACGCGCCTGGCTCCGCCGCTGCCGAACACGACGATACGCGTCCCGAGGCTGGAGAGACGGTCGAACGCCGCCGTCACGTACTTCATCTGTTGTGCCGTGTCGATCTCCGGGCCGGTCACTTTCAAGGTCGCCGGCAGAAACAGATTCGTCGCGGGAACCGGAAGGCCGACATCCTTGATCTCTCGCGCGGCTTTGTCGAAGTCGGCGTCGGGCATCGTCGCGATCTCGGTCGTCGACAGCTCGACGTAGTCGAACCCCGCGGCCTTGGCGGTCCGGAGGTTCTTGAGGCTCGTGCAATATCCAACCTGCACGCGCGCGTGCTGTGCAATGCCGCTCGACACGAGCACCGCCGCGACGAGTGCCGTGAGCGCCAGACGGATCCGCATCACGCGAGCGCGTTCCTGCAGTACTTCATGCATTTCGCCATCTCGGCCATCCGATCGGACCCCGGGGGCACCGGATATTCGAATTCGATCGTGGCCTGGATGTTCCACTTGTTGTCGCGAATCAGCTGGAGCACTTCCTTGATTGGCGTGTCGCCCTCGCCGAACGGCACGTTGGGACCGTTGTTCAGCTTTCGATCCTTCACGTGCACGTGCGTGATCCGGTCGTGATGGCGCGTGATGAACGGAACGGGCGAGGTGTTGTTGCCGGCGATGAAGTGGCCGAGATCGACGTTCGCGCCGTTGTGCGCGGCATAGCTGAACGCCGTCTCCCACATCTGCGGCGTCGTCTCGGTGTGACCGTGATAGCCGACCATGATGCCGTGTTTGTCGGCGAATTTTCCGAGACGCTTCGTCTCCTCGACCGCGATCTCGCACGAGAGCGCGCGGGCGCCGAGCGCGTGCGTCAGCTCGAAGCAGTAATCGACGACTGCGTCGGGCATCTTGTAGATGTTGTCGAACTTCACGATCTCGATACGAACGCCCGCGTCTTCGTAATTGCGGCGGAACGCCTTCACGCGATCCATCGGCGCCGTCAGCCGCCATTTGTTGAGTGTGTCGGCCGCCGAGGCGGGCGCGCCCCGGTCCATCAAATCGCGCGCCGCGCCCAGAAACAGTTCCACCGGCTGCGATCGCAATTCCACCGCGCTCGCGCCCAGCTGAACGCAGCGCCGCAGGATCTCGTCGCCGCTCATCATCAAATCGCCGAAGTTGTAGGGCACGTTCAACCCGATTTGCACGCCGGCCACTTTCGAATCGGGCTTGTCGCTGAACGCAAAGGCGCGCGACGCGCCGGCGAAGGCAACTGCCGCAAGCTGGCCGAACTCACGCCGTGTGCACAACATCGAAGCCTCCCTGTCGATCAGATCATTCAGTCAACACGCGCCGGTTCAAGTCGCGGCGAGAGCAGGTGCACGATTCCGAGCGTGACGAGATAGGTCGTGCCGGCGATGACGAACACCGGCATATAGCTTCCGGTCGTCTGCAGCAGATAACCGGTGACCTTCGCGATCAACATGCCGCCGACCGCGCCCGCCATTCCACCGAACCCGATCACCGATCCGACAGCCTGACGCGGGAACATATCCGACACGAGCGTGTAGACGTTCGCCGACCACCCCTGATGCGCCGCGGCCGCAAGGCTGATCAACCCGACCGCCGCCCACAGGCTCTCGACACGTGACGCCGCGACGATCGGCACGACGGCGGCCGCGCACACGAACATCGCTGTCTTGCGCGCCGCGTTCGCGCTCCAGCCGCGACCGAGCAGCGTCGACGACAGCCATCCGCCGAACACGCTGCCGACGTCGGCAATCAGATAGATGGCGATGATGGGCGGTCCCAGTTCGAGCAGCGACAGGCCGAACTTCCGTCCGAAGAAATCGGGAATCCAGAAGAGGTACAGCCACCAGATCGGATCGGTCATGAACTTGGCGACTGCGAACGTCCACGTCTGGCGGAGCGGCATCAGCCGCAGCCATGGGATACGCACCGCCGGTTCGGGCGGATCGCTGCGGATGTACGCGAGCTCCGTCGTGCCAAGTCGCGGATGACGCTCGGGCCGATCGTAGAGGAGCCACCACGCCACGAGCCACGCGAAGCCGAGCGCGCCGGTGAGGACGAACGCCCACGGCCAGCCGAAGCGGACGGTGATCCACGGGACGGTCAGCGGCGTCACCAGCGCACCGACGTTCGTCCCGGCGTTGAAGAGCCCTGTCGCGAACGCGCGCTCTCGCTTCGGAAACCACTCGGCGACTGTTTTGATTGCCGCAGGAAAGTTGCCAGACTCGCCGAGCCCGAGCGCGAATCGCACCGCGAGGAAACCGGCGACCGATGCCGAGTAGGTGAGGCCGACGAGCGCGAGCCCGGCGGCGACGGCGGGACCGATGATCGTCGCGCCCGCGTGCGCCATTGCCGCGACGGACCAGATGATCAGCGCGAGCGAGAAGCCGGCCTTGGTGCCGATGCGATCCATCAACCGGCCCGCGAACACGAAGCCGATCGCGTACGCGAGCTGAAACGCGAAGACGATGTCGCTGTAATCAATCTCGCTCCAGCCGAACTCCGTCTGCAGCGTCGATTTGAGAATGCCGATCACCTGGCGATCGACGTAGTTGATCGTGGCGGCGAAGAACAGCAGCGCGCAGATCGTCCATCGGAACCGTCCCACCGTCGCGGTCGACAGAACAGGCGCACGCTGAGTCGCCGGCATGCTGGTCATGTAAATAAAGGTGCCTAATCCCTAAAATCCCTCTAATTCCTAATTCCTAATTCCTAATCCCTAATTCCTAATCCCTGATCCCTGATCCGTAATCCCTGATCCCTGATCCCCAGTCCCCGCACGCGCCTAAATGGTGGGATTCCGTCGGTGAATAGCGAACTCCCGATGACCGAGACGCTCGGCCGCGGTCGGACGCCCCGAGCAGACGGCGATCAGCTCGTCGAGGAGGCGATCGGCCGCTCGATCGAGCGGTTCGGCGTCGGAGATGACGCCGCTCACGTCCACGTCGAGGTTGTCCGCCATCGTCTGCGCCGTGCGCGCGTTGCCCGTGATCTTGATCACCGGCGCAATCGGATTGCCGGTCGGCGTGCCGAGACCGGTCGTGAACAACACCGCCTGCGCGCCGCCGGCGACCATGCCCGTGACCGATTCGACGTCGAGGCCTGGCGTGTCCATCACGGTCAGCCCTCGCTTGGTAATCGGCGCGGCGTACGACACGACGTCCTCGAGGCGCGTGCGCTCGCCCGCCTTGTGCGTTGCGCCGAGCGACTTCTCCTCGATGGTCGTCAATCCGCCGCGAATATTACCCGGGGACGGCTGCGTTCCGCGAATATCCAATCCGAGCGCCATCGCCTCAGCTTCGACCTGACTGACGATGCGGATCAGGCGCGTCGCCGCCTCGGCCGTTGACGCGCGAGCGGCGAGCAGGTGCTCGGCGCCCATGATTTCCGCGATTTCGCCGAGCACGACCGATCCGCCGCGATCGACGAGCCGATCGGCCACGCGTCCGACCGCGGGGTTCGACGCGAGGCCGGACGTGTAATCGGATCCGCCGCACTTCACCGACAAGACGAGCGACGAGAGATCGCACCACGTCCGCTCGACGCGCGCGAGCGCGTCCGCCATTTCGCGCGCAATCTGAACGCCTCTCGCCGTGGCGCGGACCGTTCCGCCCTCGCTCTGGATGGCGACGATCGCCGCCGGCTTGCCGTGTGCGCGCGCTTCTTCGACGAGCCGCTGCGCCACGACCTGCTCGCAGCCGAGCGCCACCACGATCACCGCGCCGACGTTCGGGTGACGGCAGTACGCCGCGAGCGTGTCGTGTGTCAGTACCAGATCGGGACCGAGCTGTCCGCATCCGGCAAGATGAGGCAGCGCCGCTCCGACCGGTGCGATCGACCCGGCGATCCGTTCGGCGACTACCGCCGAGCAAATCACCGTAGGCACCACGAGCACGTGATTGCGAACGCCGACGCGTCCGTCGGCGCGGGCGTAGCCGCGAAAGGATCCGTTCTCCGTCATGCGTCCCCGTCCGGCGGTTCGGCGATCCGCACGACGGGATCGCTCTCGGGGTGCGCTGAATACAGATCCCCGCGTCCCCGCGTGCTGACGACGTTGTGCGTGTGAACGTGCGCGCCGGGAGCGATGTCGGACGAGGCGGTGCCGATCGGACTGCCGTACTTCACCACCGCATCGCCGCGCGCGATCGCGCGCAGCGCGATCTTGTGTCCGCGCGGAATGGGATCGACGACCGCGACGGTCACGGTTCCAGCGGTGATCGTCATGCCGCGATCGAGCGGCTCGAGCGCGGTGGCCACGTTGTCTTGCGCGCTGATGACGAGTGCGGGCTTCATGACTTTCAGGCCCGGGTGCTCCGGCGCTTGCGGCGGCGCGGCGCGGGTGGCGGCTCCCGTTCCTGCGCCTGGTAGCGGCTCGCCTCGACGAGGTGATCGTGCATCGCGCGCCGCGCGGCGTCGGCGTCGTGCGCGCGAATTGCCTGGTAGATGCGGCGATGCGCCCCGGCTGCGGCGCGCAGATCGTGATCGGCGGCGCGCTCCGCCGTCTTCCGCCGACGCTCGTAATACAGCGCGGAGACCATCTCGATCAGCGCCGCGAGAATGGGATTGCCCGAGCTCGCGGCGACCGTGCGGTGAAAGTCGACGTCATGCACGAGGAACGCCTGCGGCTCGTGCATCAGCGCGAAGAGGCTCGTCACCTCGTCGGCCATCGTGGCCAGCTGCTCGGCGGTGGCGCGCTCGGCGGCGAGGCCGGCCGCCGAGACCTCGAGCACGCGCCGCGCCTCGTACATCTCCTCGCGCGAGAAGCGGTGCAGCGCCGCGAGAATGCTGAGTGGTTCGGGCGCGAGCACAGGCGGTCCGTCGGGGATGAACGTGCCGGAGCCATGCCGCGACCGCACGACGCCCATGGCTGCGAGCGCGTGGAGCCCCGCGCGCACGCTCGGCCGGCTGACGCCAATCTGCACCGCAAGATCCCGCTCGGCCGGCAATCGATCGCCGGGGCGCAGCGCGCCGCGCTCGATGAGCGTGCGGACGTGCGCGACGACGTGCTCGGCGCTCCCTTCGGCGAGCATGGAGATTCAAGTTGTATGACCACTTTGCGCCGGTGTCAAGGCGGGCGCCAGAGTGCCGGTGGCCGCCGCGTGCCGCCGACTTGCCAAGTGGTCATGCCAATTTGTAGAGTCACAAAGGACACAAAGGATACAAAGGACACAAAGGACGCGGAGGACGCAGAGAAGTCATGTTGAACGATACGCTGCGGCGTGCGCCGCGGGTGAACGGGCGTCAGCAACTGATTCAGCGCGGGAAGGACGATGCCAGGGAGCTGTCGGTGGCGCGGCTCCGCGTCGCGCCTGGCACAACCGAAGAGCACGTCGCCAGCGGTGAAGAAACGATCGTCGTGCTGCAGGAAGGGCGCGGAGTCTTCGCGGTGAACGGCCGTGAATGGCCGGTGAGCCGCGCCGGTGTGTTCAAAGAACGCGCGACGGCGCTCTACGTACCGCCCGGCGCGCGGCTGCGCGTGACGGCGACGACGCCGATTGAAGCGATGCTGTTGTCCGCGGCCGCGACCGAAGGCGGCGAGCCGGCGCTCATCGGCCCGGACGAAGTCCGCGTCAACGCGCGCGGACGCAAGATGTACGCGCGCGAGGTGCACGACATCTTCGTCACCGACCCGCACGCGCGGCGGCTGATGGTCGGCGAGACCTTCAATCCGCCGGGACACTGGAGCAGCTTTCCACCGCACAAGCACGACGGCCGCGACGGCGAACCGAAGCTCGAGGAGGTGTACTGCTACCGCGTCGATCCGCCGCAGGGCTTCGGTCACCAGATGCTCTACACCGCCGACGGCGAAGCAGTGACCCACATCGTCCACGACGGCGACGTGGTGCTGCTGCCGTACGGCTACCATCCGGTCTCAGCGCCGCCAGGCTACAAGCTCTATTACCTCTGGGCGATCGCCGGCGAAGAACGCCGACTGGCGCTCCACGAAGATCCGGTTCACAAATGGATCCACGAGATTGCGGATTGAGGATTGCGGATTGCGGATTTATTGTGGATTGGGGGATTTGGGGATTGCGGATTGATTGAGGAGGGCTGATTCAATCCCGAAGGGCAGTTCCGTTGGCGCTCCTTCCGCTCGTGGAGAGCCCTTCGGCTCGCTCAGGATGTACTTGGCGAACCACGAGCAGTCGGCCAATTCAACTGCTCGCCGGGATTAGTCGTGGGTTGAGGCTTCAATCGCTCAAGCACCAATCGAACGGCACTTCACCCAATCAACAATCTTCAATCAATCCACAATCCACCAATCAACAACCTTCAATAAATCCGCAATCCGCAATCCTCAATCCGCAATATGCCTTACACGTTTACGCCACTCGCCAACAGTCCGCCGTCGACGACGAGCAATTGGCCGGTGACGAAGCTCGCGGCGTCTGAGGCCAGATAGACCGCGGCGCCGACGAGCTCCTCGACGCGTCCGAAACGGCGCATCGGCGTGCGCGCGAGAAATTCCTGGCCGCGCGGGCCTTTCAGGATCTCGCGATTGAGATCGGTTTCGAACACGCCTGGTGCTATCGCGTTCACCGTGATGCCGTGACGCGCCCACTCGACCGCGAGCGAGCGCGTGAGACCGGCGACGGCCGACTTGCTCGCCGCGTAGGCGGCCACCTCCATCAGCCCGACGAAGGAGGCGATCGACCCGATGCCGATCAGCCGTCCGCTGCCGCGCGCGATCATCGCCGGCGCGAATGCCTGATAGGTCCGCATCATGCCGGTGAGATTCGTGTCGAGAATCTGATTCCAGTCATCATCGGTCATGTCGACAGTCGCCATGCGCTTGGTGATGCCGGCCGCGGCGACGACGACGTCGACCCTGCCGAAGGCTTCGAGACAGGCGTCGCGCAGCATGTGCAGTGACGCGATTCGGCCGACGTCGGAGGGGACGCGCAACGTACGGCGTCCCCGTGCTTCGATGGCCGCGGCGACTTCCTCGATGATCGCGGTTCTGCGGCCGGTCGCCACCACATCGGCGCCCGCCTCCGCGAGACCGAGCGCGAGCGCGCGTCCAATGCCGGTCGTACCGCCCACCACCACCGCCGCGCGTCCTTTCAGATCGAATGAAACCGCCACGTCAATCGCTCCTCGCTCAAAGTGGTCAGACCAATTCCGGCGCCGACTTCACGTTTTTCGCGCCAATTCGCCTCGTCCGACGATCCGTGTTGCAAGCCGGCGCGGCCGATTGTAATCTCTCGCGCGCGCCGTTACTTTAACGTTGCAGTTGGCCGGAAATGGTCATCTGCGTCGTGGAGGTGCGATGACTCCGATCTCCCGCCTCCTGGGTGTATTCCTCGCCGCCGCGCTCGCGTCGAACGCGGCGCCGCTGTTCGCGCAAGCCGTCTCCGGCAGCATCTCCGGGACGGTGGTCGATCAGACCCGCCAGGTGCTGCCGGGCGCCACGCTCACGCTCGTCGACGAGGAGACCGGCGGCACCAGAACCACGACGTCGAACGAGATCGGTGCGTTCGTCTTCTCAGCCGTTCGACCCGGCACCTACACGATCCGCATCGAGCTCGCGGGCTTCTCGCCGGTCGAGCGCAGACACACCGTCGTGCCGCCAAACGAGCAGCTGTCGATCGGCGCCGTGCAGCTCAACGTCGGCGGCCTCGCGGAGGCTATCACGCTGACCGCTCAGGGCAGCATCGTGCAGACCGCGAGCTCGGATCGATCGGCGCTGATCACATCGAACCAGATCGAGATGGTCGCGGACCGCGGACGCGACGTCGTGTCGCTGCTGCGCGTCCTGCCCGGCGTCGCGTATCAGACGCCGTCGGAATCGCCGGGCGGCAACTTCGGGACGACGACGCCCAACATCAACGGGACGCGCGCGACGTGGAACACGATGACCGTCGACGGCGTCGTCGGCAACGATCTCGGCAGCCCGCAGGTGTTCAGCAGTTCGATCAACTTCGACGCGATCGGCGAAGTGCAGGTCGAATTGAACAACTATCGCGCCGAGTACGGGCGCAACGGCGGCCCGGTCGTCAACATCGTCACCAAGTCGGGTTCGAAGAGCTATAAGGGCAGCGCGTACTGGTACAAACGCAACGAGGCGCTGAACGCCAACGACTACTTCAACGAGAAGAACGGTCTGCCGAAGCCGCTGTATCGCTACGACACGGCCGGCGCCACCATCGGTGGACCGGTGCCGATACCGAAGGTCTCGACGAGCAAGGACAAGCTGTTCTTCTTCTATTCGTTCGACGGGATGAAGTCGCTGAACCCGCGGCCGCTGCAGCAGGTGACGGTGCCGACGGCCGCCGAGCGCGCGGGCGACTTCTCGCAGTCGCTGGATCAGAACGGACGGCTCATCGTCATCCGCGATCCGCTCACCGGACAGCCGTTCCCTGGAAACGTGATTCCGGCCGTCCGCATCAATCGAAACGGCCAGTCGCTGCTCGGCGTGTTTCCACTGCCGAATGCGTTCGACCGTACGGTGACGAAAGGCGCGTACGACTACAACTTTCAGGAAAGCCTCGACGTCCCGAAGCGGCAGAACGTCGTGCGCATCGACTACCATGCGTCGACGAAGGATTCCTTCTACGGACGCGTGTCGACGTGGTACGGCGACAACCAGGGATACAACGTCGCGGCCGGCGGCTCGGCGTGGGGGCTCGTCAAGCTGCATTACCTCTTCACTGACGACAGCGGCGTCTTCAACTGGACGCGCGTCGTCAGCAACCGGATCGTGAACGAGGCGTCGGTCTCGATCCGCCACAGCACGGAGAACGGTCCGCCGCTCAGCGATTCCGAGCTCGCGCGGATTCAAAAAAATCAGATCGGGTTCTCGCTCGGCCAGCTCGTTCCATCGATCAACCCGCTTGGAATCATTCCGCAGGTGGCGTTTGGATCGGCGGTGCCGAACGTGGCGAACATCACCTACGACGGCCGCACGCCGCTGACGGGCGACGACAAGCTCTACACGTTCAACGACACGCTGACGATGGCGCGCGGCGGGCACACAGTGAAGCTCGGCGCGTACGTCGAGCACACTCGCAACGAGGAGGGGCCGACCGCGACGTTCGCGGGGCGATTCGATTTCAGCCGCGACACCAACAACGCGATTGACGCCGGCTATCCGTACGCGAATGCGCTGCTCGGACAGTTCACGAACTACACCGAGTCGACGACGAGGCCCGGAGGCGGCGGCCTGGCGAACGTCGTCGAGGGGTTTGCGCAGGACACGTGGCGGCTGAATCAGAAGCTCACGATCGACTACGGCGTCCGACTCGCGTGGTACACGCACTGGGTGCACGAGAGCGGCGGCGCGTCGGCATTTTCGCTCGAGCGCTACCACGCCGCGAACGCGCCGCGGCTGTACTTTCCGGCCATCGTCAACGGCGTTCGCGTCGGACGCGATCCGGTCACCGGCGCGACCGTGCCCGGGGTTCTGATCGGTGCGTTCGTGCCGAACACCGGCGATCTGAACAACGGGATCGTGCTCGCGACCGACGCCAGCTATCCATCCGGATTCAAGACGCAGCCGCCGATTCTTCCGGAGCCGCGGGTCGGATTCGCGTACGACGTGGCCGGCAACGGAAAGACCGCCGTGCGCGGCAGCTTCGGCATTTTCCACAACACGCGCATGTCGGGCAATGTGAACTGGCAGGCGACGCGCAACCCGCCGCTGCAGCTCAATCCGCAGATCGTGTACGGCACGATGGACACGCTGCTGCAGTCCTCGGGGTTCAACTTCCCGAGCGACGCGCAAGGCTTCGAGAAAGCGACGCACACGCCGACGCTGTACAGCTATTCGATTGGCGTGCAGCGCGACATCGGCTGGGGCACCGTCATCGACGCCGCGTATGTCGGATCGCAGAGCCGGCATCTGCTGCAGACGCAGAACCTGAATCTCGTCCCCTTCGGCGCGCGGTTCGATCCGAAGAACCAGGATCCGACGCGTCCCGGCTCCCCGCTGCCCGACAATTTCTTCAGGCCGTTCCCCGGATACGCGAATGTCTGGTTCTTCGAGAACATGGGCAACGGCGACTACAACGCGCTGCAACTGCAGGCGAACCGCCGGTTCGCGAACCGCGTGCAGTTCGGCGTCGCGTACACGTACTCGCGGACACGCGACTTCACGTCGAACAACGAGACCGGTACCGGCGCAAACATGCAGGTGGCGACGTACCAAGATCCCGCGACGTGGAACTACGGGCTCGCGTCGTACGATCAGCCGCACGTCGCGGTGATCAACTACACGTGGGACGTGCCGAAGGGAAGCGCGCTGTGGAACAACGGGTTCGCGCGCGCGGTGCTCGACAACTGGCAGATCTCGGGCCTGACGACGTTTGCGAGCGGCAATCCGGTGAACGTGGCGTTCACCACGACGGATGCCGCCGACATCACCGGCGGCGGCGACACGACGCGTTTCGCCGGCGGTCCCGGTGCGACGAGTCCGCCCGCGGGCAGCGGAGTGCCTGTCCTCGTCGGCAATCCGAATCTGCCGTCGGATCAGCGCGGCCTCACCGCGTGGTTCAACACGTCGGCGTTCGCGCGTCCGGCGCGCGGCAACCCGGGGAACTCGCCGAAGGACGTCGTGCGAGGGCCCGGCGTCAACAACTCCGACCTGACGATCTTCAAGAACATTCCGCTGGCGAGCAACCAGCGCCGCCTGCAGCTTCGCTGGGAGATCTACAACGTCTTCAACAAGGTCCAGTTCGCGACGGTCGATTCGACCGCACGATTCGATCCGGCCGGGAATCAGGTGAACGCCCGGTTCGGCCAGGTGATCAGCACGCGCGCTCCACGCGTCATGCAGGTGGCTGTTCGCGTTGTTTTTTGATCGCTGACGCCTGATGGCTGATCCAGTGCGCGTGGGGCTCATTGGCGCCGGGAACATCAGCGGCACGCACGCGCGAGCGGTCTCGGAGCTTCGCGACGCGCGTGTCGTTGCCGTTTACGGCCCGGCGCTCGAGCGTGCGCGGCGGCTCGCCGACGCGCACGGCGCCACGGCGTCGGACACGCTCGAACGATTCTTCGGCAGCGCGCCGATGGACATGGTCGCCGTCGGAACGCCGTCGGGTCTGCACGGCGAGCACGGCGCCGCGGCGGCGCGGCGCGGCCTGCACGTGCTCGTCGAGAAACCGATCGAGATCACCACCGAGCGCGCGGACGCGCTGATCGCCGAAGCCGATCGCGCGCAGGTGACGCTCGGCGTCATCTTTCAGGACCGCCTGAAGCCCGATGTGCGCCAGCTCAAAGCGCTCGTCGACGACGGGTCGCTCGGACGCCTGATTCTCGCGCGCGCGCAGGTGCCCTGGTGGCGTCCGCCGGAGTACTACCGCGACTCGCGATGGCGCGGCACGTGGCGCCTCGACGGCGGCGGCGCGCTCATGAATCAGGGGATCCACACCGTCGACGTGCTGCTCTGGCTCTGCGGAGAGGTTTCGGGCCTCGCCGGTCGAGCTGCCACGCAGCTGCACGACATCGAGGTCGAAGACACCGCCGTCGCAACACTCGAGTTCACGAGCGGCGCAATTGGAACACTCGAAGCCACGACCGCCGCGTATCCCGGTCGTCCGCGACGCATCGAGCTCACGGGAACCGAGGGCACGGCGATTCTCGAAGGCGATCGACTGATTGCGGTCGATCTGCGGAACGGCCGCCGCATGACATCCGCGCACGATGCGTCGCCGGAGAACGTGTCATCACCGATCGTGTCGGACGCGTCGGCGCACCGCGAGGTGTTTGCCGACTTCATCCATGCGTTCACGCATGGAACCAGACCGAGCTGCGACGGCCGCGAAGGGCGCCGCAGCGTTCAGTTGATCGAGGCGATTTACGAATCGTCTCGACTTGCAAGACCCGTTGAGGGAATTTAGAAGCCGGAATTTGGAATGTGGAATGCGTACCCCTCGCGGAGGGGCCGCACGTCGGAAAGTGACAGCACCAGGCGCGAAGCGTACGCATTCCACATTCCACATTCCAAATTCCAAATTCCAAATTCGTCAGGCCGGCGCGATCGTCAACGTGACGCTCAAGAGCGGCACGAACTCGCTGAAAGGCGAGACCTACTATTACAAACGCAGCGACAAGCTCGCATCCACCGACTTCTTCATCCTGAAGACGGGCGGCACGAAGCCGGCGCTCAAATACGATCGGCCGGGATTCAACGTCGGCGGCCCGATCGTGGTTCCTGGTCTATACAACGGGCGCGACCGCACGTTCTTTTTCGGCGCGGTCGAATGGTTGTACGACCGGTTCCCGGAACCGGACTTCCGGACGGTACCGACGCAGGCAATGCGCAGCGGCGACTTCTCGGCACTGCTCGCGCAGGGCATTCAGATCTTCGATCCGGCAACGGCACAATTCGTCAACGGCCGCGTCGTCCGCTCGCCATTCCAGACCAACGTCATCCCGACGGGGCGCATCAACCCGATTGCAGCGAAGGTCTTGAGCTATTACCCGTTGCCGAACCAGGCCGGCGATGCGCAGGGGAGGAACAACTTCTTCTCGGCCAATCCGCGCAGCGACGACTTCTACTCGATTTCTTCGCGCGTCGATCATCGCGTCACCGACAAGCAGCAGCTGTTCGCGCGCTACACGCGGAATCATCGCCGGGAATCGCGCAATGCGTTCTTCGGTGAAGTGAATGGAGTCATTCCGACGGGCAACTACCTGTTCCGCATCAACGACGGCGTGACCTACGACCACACCTATACGATGACGACGAGCTCGCTCCTCGATGTGCGCGCGGGCTGGCAGCGGTTCCAGGAGCCGAACGTGCGGCAGCACGAGGGAGTCTTCGATCCGGCATCGCTCGGCTTCCCGGCATCGGTCGTGTCGCAGTTCGGCGGCGTCAGCTACTTTCCGCATTTCGACTTCGACGGGTTCACGGATCTCGGCGACAACCTCACCGACGTGACGACGCACAGCATCTACTCCGTGCAGCCGACGTACACGAAGATCGCCGGCAGCCACGCGATCCGCGGCGGGTACGACCTGCGGATGTATCGCGAGTTCGGTCAGAACCTCGGCAAGGCGGCCGGCGAGTACATGATGCGGAACAACGCGGCGTTCACGCGCGCGCAGGACAACTCGGCGGGCGTCTTCGGTCAGGACATGGCCACGTTCCTGGTCGGATACCCGACGGGCGGCGCGATCGATCGCAGCGCGCTGCGCATGAACACAACCATGTACCACGGGATGTTCGTGCAGGACGACTGGAAGATCAGCCACCGGCTCACGCTGAATCTCGGTCTGCGGTACGAGTACGAAGGGGCCACGCGCGATTCGGAAAACCGCAACGTGCGCGGGTTCGACACCGCCGGGGTGCCGAGTATCGCTGCCGCGGCGCGAGCGGCGTATGCCGCGAACCCGATTCCGCAACTGCCCGTCTCGGCGTTCACCGTCAACGGCGGCCTGCAGTTCGCGTCCGACGCCACTCCGGGATTCTGGAACGCGGACAAGAACAACGTCCAGCCGCGCGCCGGCTTCGCGTACCAAATCACGGACAAGACGGTGCTGCGCGGCGGCGTCGGCATATACACAATTCCAAACATCATCTTCGGCAACTACCAACCCGGATTCTCGCAGTCGACGTCGATCGTGCCGACGCTGGACAACGGGTTGACGCTGCGGGCGTCGCTCACGAATCCATTTCCCGACGGCGTGATCGATCCCTCAGGCGCGTCCCGCGGCGCCGATACCTTTCTCGGACAGGACTTCAACAACGTGACCGGCGGCCAGCGGTTCGTGCCGGTCGACTTCAAGAACGGTCAGAACGGCCGCTACATGCTCACGCTGCAGCGCGAGCTTCCCGGTCAGTGGCTCTTCGAGACCGGGTACGCGGGCAGCCGCGGGTGGAATCTGACGACCGGCGGCGGCAATCAGGCGGGCGAAATCGATCTGAACGGAATTCCGGCGCAGTTCCTGTCGACCAGCCGCCAGCGCGATCAGGCCACGATCGACTTCCTCGCGCAACTCGTGCCTAATCCCTTCAGCGGTCTCATTCCGGGGACCGGCTTCAACGGTCCGACAATCGTGCGCTCGCAGCTGCTCCGGCCGTTCCCTCAGTTTGGCAACATGCGCACGTATGACGATGACGGGACGAGCGTCTACAACTCGGCGCAGGTGAAACTCGAGAAGCGGTTCACGCGCGGGTATTCGCTGCTCGCGGCGTACACGTGGTCGCGCTTCACGGAACGCGTGTTCAAGCTGAATCCGACCGACACCGAGTACGAAGAGCGCCTGTCGCAGTTCGACGTGCCGCACCGCGTCTCGATCAGCGGCATCTGGGAGCTGCCGTTCGGCCGCGAGCGCAGGTGGAAGAACACCGCAAGCGCGCTGACCGACGCGGTGATCGGCGGCTGGAGCGTCCAGGCGATCGGCCAGTTCCAGAGCGGCCGGCCGATCAGCTTCCACGATCGGAACATCTACTTCAACGGCGATCTCAGCGCGCTGAAGACGCACTACTCGAGCAACACCGATCAGGCGGTGTGGGACACGAGCGGGTTCTACTTCCACGACGCGGCGGTGCAGACCAACGGCGTCGACGATCCGGTCAAGCAGCGCAACGATCCGCGCATCAGGCTGGCGAACAACCTCCGGTACTTCCCGTCACGGGTGCCGGGCTTGCGCCTGCCCGGCCTCGATCTGTGGGACATCTCGATCATCAAGCAGGTGCACACCGGGAGCCGCATGCGGGCGCAGTTCCATGTCGAGCTCCTGAACGCCTTCAACGCGGTCGTGTTCGATACGCCGAACACCGATCCGACCAACGCGGATTTCGGAAAGGTGACGAATCAGTTCAATCTGCCGCGCGACATTCAGCTGGCGCTGAAGCTCGTGTTCTAGTGGCGCGTCTCCACTTTAGCGGATGCGCCTTCGTACGGTTTGTCCGTTTGCGGTTACTATTCTGACGTGCGGGTGAAAACGGACCGTGCCGCGATCGCGCGCCAGATCGAGCAGCTTGGTGTCGTCGCGGTGATTCGCATGAAGGATCCGGCGAACGTGCGCGCGACCGTCGACGCGCTCGTCGCCGGCGGCGTTCGGGCGCTCGAGGTGACGATGACGGTGCCGCGAGCGGTCGAGTTGATCCGCGAGCTGGCGCCGACGATGCCGGCAGGGTTCCTGCTCGGCGCGGGGACGGTCACCGATGCCGCGACCGCGCGGGCCGTCATCGACGCAGGCGCGTCGTTCATCGTGGGACCGGTGTTCCGGCCGGAGGTCATCGCCGCGTGCCACGAGCGCGACGTTCCCGCAATACCAGGCTGCTTCTCGCCGACCGAGATCCTCGCCGCGCACGAAGCGGGCGCCGACATCATTAAAGTGTTTCCGGCCACGGCGCTCGGACCGCAGTTCATCAAGGACGTGCGCGCGCCGCTTCCGCATGTGAAGCTGATGCCGACCGGCGGCGTGACGCTGGACAATGCGGGCGACTGGATCCGTGCCGGCGCGGTGGCCGTCGGCGTCGGATCGGCGCTCGTCGATGCCGCCGCGATCGAGAGCCGGCGATTCGACGTCATCACGACGAACGCGCAGCGCGTCGTCGCGAGCGTGGCGGCGGCGCGGGCGCGGTGACTCAGAAAGCCGTCACCTTCGGCGAAATCATGCTGCGCCTGAGTCCTCCGGGATTCGAGCGCCTCTTTCAATCGCCGCTGCTCTCGGCCACATTCGGCGGCGGCGAAGCCAACGTCGCGATCAGCCTCGCGCACTTCGGTCTGCACAGCGTATACGTGACGTGTCTGCCCAAGCACGCGATCGGCGAGGGCGCCGTGCGCACGCTGCGCGCGGAAGGTGTCGACACGTCGGCCATCGTGCGCAGCGGCGATCGCGTCGGCATCTACTTCGCCGAAACGGGCGCGAGTCAGCGCGCATCGACCGTCATCTACGATCGCGCGCATTCGGCGATCAGCGAGATGAGCGCGGATGCAGTCGACTGGCCTCGCGTGATGCAGGACGCGTCGTGGTTCCACGTCACGGGCATCACTCCTGGGCTCGGCGATTGCGCTGCAGCGGCGGCTACGGCCGCTGTCAGCGCGGCGAAACGCGCCGGCGCGCGCGTGAGCGTCGATCTGAACTTTCGCAAGAAGCTGTGGTCCGAAGCGAAGGCGCAGGCGACGATGAAGCCGTTGATGAAGGACGTCGACGTGGTGATCGCGAACGAGGAAGATTTGCAGGCGGTTCTCGGGATCAGCGTCGTCGGCGCGAACGTCACCGGTGGTGCGCTCGACGTTGCGGGGTATCGGGACGCCGCCGAGCGCGTGTCACGCGAGCTCGGTCCGCCGATCGTCGCGGTGACGCTGCGCGAAAGCATCTCGGCGAGCGACAACGGCTGGAGTGCCGTGTTGTGGGACGCGAAGAGTGGAACGTTCCACCAGAGCCAGCGCTACACGGTGCGGCTCGTCGATCGTATCGGCGGCGGCGACAGCTTCGCGGCGGGACTGATCTACGGAATCCTCGCCGGCCGCGCGCTCGACGAGTCGCTGCGCTTCGCCGTCGCCGCAAGCGCGCTGCAGCAGACGATCCCCGGCGACTTCAACCGCGTGTCCGTCGCTGAAGTCGATGCGCTCGCCAAAGGCGACGCGTCGGGACGCGTGCAGCGCTAAACGGCTCCGGCTGCCTCTGGCGGACGACTGTTCGCAGCCATCGCGATCGTCCCCACTACAGGAGCGACGAGCTCTGCGAAATCGCCGAAGTGCATCCGGATGGCGTCGGTGTGCGTGCCGGCGCTGAACACCATCTCCGGTTCCCCGACGAAGCTGTCGTGCACGAACACGCGGAGCGTCCGCCCGCAGGTGAACGGCGACACGGCGCCGAGCTCGCAGTCGGGGAAGATCTGCGGGAGCTCGTTCTCGCACGCCAGCCGCATGGTGACCGCCTGCGCCGCAATGCGCAGACGCTCGAGATCGACCATGAGATGGGCCGGAACGACGGCGGCAATCGGCTCGTCGCCGGCGAAGCAGATCACCGTCTTCGCCCATGACGTGCCCGGCACGTGGGACCGCGCCGCCTCTTTCTGCGCGCCAAACGCTTCGGGGTGGTGAAACGCGGTGTACGGAACGTGAGCGTTCTTGAGGTACTCGTCGAGGGATCGAGGTCTCACGGTACCCTCCCAGCGGGCGCGCGGCCAGCTTCCAACGGCGTCACCGACGAACCAGGAACAACGGGGCTACCGAGCCGCGGACAGTATCACGTACTCCGCGACGGCACGCTATGCAAAAAATCGCCGGCGGTGCGCGCGGTGATACGGGTGCCCTGCGGGGACAAGCCGCAGTCACGACGCGTGGAAGGCAGCAATGCACTAAGGCACTCATGCACTCTGGCACCGGCGGCACCGTGGCACCATGGCACCTCAACCTGTGTGCGATCGCGTGTTGCGACCCTCCGGAAGGCGGCAGTACAATGCGGCCTTAACCGATACCTTTGTTTGACACCTCTCCCACGAGAGGTGCCGGCGGCGAGGGGAAAATCTATGGCGGTCAGACCACGCTACCCCGGGATCCGCGTTACGGCCAACGGCAACCAGCTCGTCTCCTATCACACTGAAACGCGCATCGCGGACGGCGGCGTTTTTTATCCAATCACGCCTTCGACCGAGGGCGGAGAGCTCTACCAGCAGGCGTTCGCCGAAGGGAAGCTCAACGTATTCGGGCGCAACACCATCGCGGTCGAAGCCGAGGGGGAGCATGCGGCCCAGGGCGGCGCGATCGCGTACTCCGTCTGCGGGAAGCGCGTCGTCAACTACACGTCAGGGCAGGGCGTCGTGTACGGCGTCGAGCAGTACTACCACGCGCCCGGCAAGTGCTCGACGATGGTGCTCGAAGTGGCGGCGCGCGCGCTCACGAAGCACGCGCTCAACGTGCACTGCGGGCACGACGACATCTACGGTGCGCTCGACACCGGCTGGATCATGGTGTTCGGCAAGGACGCGCAGGAGACGGCGGACCATGCGCTCATCCTACGGCGCGTCACCGAACTCAGCCTCACGCCGGGGATGAACATCCAGGACGGTTTCCTCACGTCGCATCTGGAACGGACCTTCTATAAGCACGAAGCGGAACTCATCCGTCAGTACCTCGGGTCGCCCGACGACGTCATCGAATGTCCGACCGAGAGCCAGCGGATCCTGTTCGGTCCGACGCGCCGCCGCGTTCCGCGGATGATCGATTTGACCAACCCGGTGCTCCTTGGTCCGGTTCAGAACCAGGAGCACTACATGCAGGGCGTCGTCGCGCGCCGCAACAACTTCACCGAACCGATTCTCGATTTCCTCGAAAAGGCGTACGAGGAGTTCGGCAAGCTGACCGGCCGCTATTACGGTCTCGTCACGCAGTACAAAACCGACGATGCCGATACCGTCTTCGTGTCGCTGGGATCGGCCGCGGAGAACATCGAAGCCGCGGTGGATTACATGCGCGAGAAGTCCGGCGCGAAGGTCGGATCGATTCACCTGAACGTCATCAGACCGTTCCCGGAGCGCGCCGTCGTCAGCGCGCTTGCGGGCAAGAAGAACGTCATCATCCTCGAGCGCACGGACGAATCGCTGGCGGGCGACAACCCGATGGGCCGCGACATCCGCACGGCGTTGAACAAGGCGGTGCAGAAGGAAGCGGGGCTTCCCGCGCTGCCGGCGGACCAGGTACCGCGGCTGTTCTCCGGCGTGTACGGCCTCGGGTCGCGCGACTTCAGACCCGAGCACCCGATTGGCGCGTACGAATTCGTCACCGGCGCGCGCGCGCGCAAGGACGGCAAGCGCGCCGAGGACGGCGTGTCGTTCTTCGTGCTCGGCGTCGATCATCCCTACGAAGTGAAATCGACCGACACGCCGTCGCTGCTGCCGGAGGGCGCGATCGCCGTCCGCTTCCATTCGGTGGGCGGATGGGGCGCGATCACGACGGGCAAGAACCTCGGCGCGATCATCGGCGACTTCAACGATTTCCTGTACGAGCGCGACAAGGTCGTCGACGAGTTCGGCAATCCCAAAGAAATCATCCACGTCAGCGCGAACCCGAAGTACGGGTCGGAGAAGAAGGGCGCGCCAACCGCGTATTTCATGGTGGCGGCGCCCGAGCGCATTCGCGTGAACTGCGACCTGCGCCACGTCACCGTCGTCCTGTGCTGCGATCCGAAGGCGTTCACGCACACCAATCCGCTCGACGGGATGTCGGAAGGCGGCTGTCTGGTGTGGGAGTCGGAGGAAGAAGGCGAGCAGGCCTGGGAACGGCTGCCGATGTGGGCGCGCAAGCAGATCATCGACAAGAAGATTCGCGTGTTCACGCTGCCGGGATTCCAGATCGCGCGCAACGCCACCGAGCGGGCCGATCTGCAGCTGCGCATGCAGGGCAACGCGTTTCTCGGCGCCTTCTTCGCGGTGTCGCCGCTCCTCGAGGAATTCCAGATCAGCCAGGAGCAGTTCCGAGCGGTCGTGCACAAGCAGTACGTGAAGAAGTTCGGACGGCTCGGCGACGCGGTCGTCAAGTCGAACATGGAAGTGATGACGCAGGGCTTCGAGCGCGTCCGCGAGATTCGGGTGGGCGAGCTCGCGGCGCCGGATCGGTCCACGCTGCGCGGGCAGGCGCTGCTGCCGGTCGTCGACGCCAGCGTCCACGAGGGCGGGTGCGGCTGCCGATCGCATCCGATGCCAGACGGCCAGGCCGAGCGCACGCCGCTGACGCGCATCGCGATGTTCGATCGTGAGTTCCGATCGGGCTATGGCTACAACCAGCCGGCATCACCGCTCGCGTCGCTCGGCGTGATGGCCGCGGGAAGCGGCGACACGGCATCGAAATACGTCGCGCGGCGCGAGACGCCGCTCTACATTCCGGAGAACTGCACGCAGTGCATGGAGTGCATTGCGGTGTGTCCCGACACCGCGCTGCCGAACTGCTCGCAGGATCTCGAGACGATTCTCCGGACGGCGGTCGTCAACTACGTCACCGACGCGAGCGAGCGCGACAAGATGCTGCGGCTGATGCCGGAGATCGAGAAGCGGACGCGCGACATGATGCGTCAGGGCGTGACGACGAATGCGCCGCTGCCGCTGCCGCAGATCATCCATCAGGTGACGAACGAGGTGAACGGCTTCTCGCCGCAGGCGAAGCGCGAGTTCTTCGACATCATCGACAGAGTGCCGATGGCCTATCAGAAGGCGAACGCGATCTTCGCGACGCCGGAGAAGAAGAGTCCCGGGGGCGGGGGCATCTTCTCGATTTTCGTGTCGGATCTCTGCAAAGGCTGCGCGGCGTGTGTCACCGCCTGCGGCGATCATCGCGCGCTGCGCATGGTGCAGGAGACCGAGCACGTCAACGCGGAGCACGAAACCGGCACGGGCTTCCTGAACCTGCTCCCCGACACGGCGCAGAAGTATCTCGGGCTGTACACCGACACGCGTCCGCAGGACTCGAAGACGGCGACGCTCCGCAACATGCTCATGGTGCGGAGAAACTACGACGCGCTCGTGTCCGGCGACGGTGCGTGCGCGGGATGCGGCGAGAAGAGCATTCTTCGCTCGGTTGCGGCGGTCACCGAGGCCTACATGCGCCCGCTCTACCACGCGAAAGCCGATCGGCTCCGCGCGACGGCCAACGAGCTGGATCGCGTCGGCGTCGCGCAGCTCGCGGCGCTGAAAGAACGCAGCCCGGATGAGTACGAGCTGTTCCGTCAGGCGGTCGCGCACCTTCTGATGGGACTCGGCGGCGAGGACGACAAGGACACGCGCGCGCGCATCGCGGCGCACGGTTCGATTTCCGATACGGACGTCGTCGACGCGCTCACGACGGTCATGCGGCACGAGGCGTTCAACCACAAGAACCTCCAGACCGTCGACGGCCGCCTGCCGAATGGCATGTCGGTGATGGCGATGGCGGCGCACACCGGATGCAACACGGTGTACGGATCGACGCCGCCGAACAATCCGCACCCGTACCCGTGGATGAACTCGCTGTTCCAGGACGGCGTCACCGTCGGCTGGCTGCTCGGCGAGAGCTTCATCGTCGATCACGGCCGGCGATCGGTCATTCCCGAGCGACTCGCGGCCGCGTTGATGCATCGCGACCGCGACGTCATCACGCCGCGCGAGTACTACGAGTACGTGCACTTCAGCGACGCGGTGATGACCGATGAGGAAATCCTGGAGCTGCCGAAGGTGTGGGTCGTCGGCGGCGACGGCGGCATGGGCGACATCGGATATCAGAACACGTCGAAGGTGATTCTGCAGAACCGTCCGAACGTCAAGGCCGTGATGCTCGACACGCAGGTCTACTCGAACACCGGCGGCCAGAACTCCGATTCGACGCCGATGCTCGGCGGCAACGACATGAACGTGTTCGGCGCCGCAACACAGGGGAAGAACGTCGAGAAGAAAACGGTGGCCGAGACGTTCCTCGCGGGCCACGGATCGCCGTTCGTCGCGCAGGTATCGATCGCGAACGCGCCGAAGCTGTACCGGGCAATCCTCGACGGCATCGAGTACCGCGGCACCGCGTTCCTCCAGTGCTTCACGACCTGCCAGCCGGAGCATGGCGTCCCCGACGACATGGCGCTCGGACAGGCGCAGCGCGTGCGCGATTCACGAGGCGCGCCGGAGTTCGTCTTCAATCCGCGGCTCGGCGAGTCGTATTACGAAGCGCTCGACCTGAAGGGAAATCCCTCGATTGACATGGACTGGTACGAGACGAAGTTCAAGGGATCGAACGAGTCGTACCGCTACACCGTCGCCCACTGGTGCGCGACCGAGGCGCGTTTCCGCAACCATTTGAAGAAGATTCGAAAGGAAGATGCCGCGGCTCTGATTCCGCTCGAGAACATGCTGGTGCGGATCACGCAGCAGGATGTCGTATATCGGCGCTATCTCAATCCGCAGCACCGCGCGTACGTGCCAGACTTCGGCGTCTACATCAGAATCCAGGGATCGAACAGCGACGTCGAGTACCGCAGCATCTCGCGCCAGCTCGTGCTGTTCTGCGTCGAGCGCCGCAAGGCTTGGCGCATGCTGCAGAGCAAGGCCGGCATCGAGAACCGCGAGTACAAGGCGCACCGATCGCTGCTCGCCGACGTCGACGCCGGGAAGATCTCGAAGGAAGATTTCTTCGCCCGTGCGGACCGGCTGCTGGCCGAGCGGCTGCCCGGAGCCGCGCCGCATAAACCGGTCGATCCCAGGCCGCGCCCCGCGACGACTGTGACGCCGGCCGCGTCGCCCGCGGGATCTGTCACCTCGCTGCCGGAAGGAGCAGCGCCTGCATGAAACGCAGGGACGCGAAGCTGTTGTGACCGGCGGCGCGCGAGCCTGTTTTCATTGATTCGCTGGCACCGGTTTTGTGCCAAAAGGGCCTGACACGGGGTGTCAGACACGGGGTGTCAGACACCCGGCGTGCGGCCGGTTTCTTCGGGCGGCCGAACGGAGACGAACGCGCGGTAGAGCAGGAGGTCGTACGCGATCTTCAGCGTGCCCGCGAGGAAGAAGGGCAGGTTCACCAGCGCCGGCGTCTCGAACATGAAGCCGACCAGTAGCGGGCTGATCGCCGCGCCGATCGTCCGCGCCACGCCGGTGATGCCCGCGGCTGCCGATCGCTCCTCCGGGGTCACGACCGCCATGATGTAGGACTGCCGCGTCGGCACGTCCATCTGGCTGATGCTGAATCTCGCGAGCAGCACCAGCACGGCGAGCGGCAGCGTCGGCATCAGCGGCACGAGAATCAGCAGGACGTTCGACGGCAGATGTGTGGCCACCATCGTCCTGATGAGACCGAAGCGTGCGGCCAGACGCGATGCGACCAGCGCCGAGATTCCCGCGAAGACGTTCGCCCAGAAGAAAATCACACCGAGCGTTTCAGGATTGACCCCGAACCGCAGATAGAACCAGTACGCCGCGAAGCTCTGGATGACGAAGCCGCCGCCGAACGCGTCGAGCGCGAAGAGCGCCGACAGCTTCAGCACGACGTCGCGCGATCGATGGAGGCCGGTGAGCGTCGGCCGGAGCGCCTTCTTCTCGCTCGCGGTCGCCGCTTCGGCCGACGCGGACAACCGCGAGAACAGCGCCGCGAGCACGACACCGAGGGCGGCATACAGGATGACGACCGCACGGTAGCTGTCAACCGCTGATATCGACGTCTGCAGCGCACGCGTCATCGTGCCGGCGGCGAGCGCGCCGAGCGCGGTGGCCAGCGTTCCGGTCAGCGTGTACCACGCGAAGACTTCGGTCCGCGTCCGGTCTGTTACGACGTGCGCGAGCGCGGCCTGCTCGATCGACAGGAACGGACCGACCTCCTGACCGCTCGGGCTGATCACGCCGATCGTCGCGGCCGCGACGAGCAGCCAGAACGCGTGCGTCCAGGCGAAGAGCAGTCCGGCGGCGGTCATCAGCGCCGCTCCGACGATGAGCGTGCGGCGGCGGCCGATGCGATCGGCGCGCGTCGTCAGGAAGAGCGACACGCCGGTATCGCCGGCAAGCGTCATCGTGAGCAGCAGGCCGGTCTGTGATTCGGTGAGGCCGATGCCGACGAGATAGAAGACGAGGACCACCGACAGCGAGCCGTACGCGAACAGACGCACGAATCGCGTGGCGAAGAGCAGCCACGCGTCGCGGGTCAGATTTTGAAGGGCGATCGGGACGCGCCGCACGGATACGTCCATCGTACCCGCACGCGCATGCGGTGGACAGACATCAGCTGAAGAGGGAATCGAGAGCCGGTGGTCCGATTTGTGTTGCCGCCCGGCGGCCAGCCGGAGCGGCAACACGTCGGAGGAGACGCGCGTGGTGTGCCCGAACTACTTGTTGACGACCATGGCGGTCAGCGTGGCGCGATTCGCCGGTGTCGCGCCCGAGCCTGCGACGACCGCTCCCACACCGCCGTTCGATGCGATGACCGCGGCCGAGATCCTGAACGTGTGCGCGCCGGGCGTCAGGCCGGTGACCGCAACCGAGAACGACCAGTTCGTGACGTTCGGAACGATCGACTGGTTGACCGCATAGACCCGCCGCTGAACGATCTGCCGCGGCGTCGTATCGCCATCGACGAACAGGAAGACGTCGACAGCGACAGCCTGACCGGTGTTCGTGCCGTTCACCTGGACCGCACCGTCAGACGTCACGATGACTGCCGACGTTGCGCTCGAGACGGTGACGCCGAGCGAGAGACCCGGGACGTCCACGAGAACGTTGTTGGTCCCGAGCAAGATGCTGGCGGTCGACACGGTGCTCAGCGCGCCCTGACCGGTCGTGCCGCTCGGACCAGCCGGTCCCTGCGGTCCTGTCGCGCCGGTCGCACCGGTCGCGCCAGTCGCGCCAGTCGCGCCAGTTGCGCCGGTCGCGCCGGTCGCGCCGGTCGCGCCAGTCGGACCTGTCGGTCCATCCGCGCCCTGCGCGCCTTGCGGGCCCTGTGCGCCCTGCGGGCCTTGCGCGCCCTGGGGGCCTTGCGCGCCCTGTGCGCCCTGCTGCCCCTGCGGACCTTGCGCACCCTGCGGACCCAGGGGACCAATCGGACCGATCGGACCTTGCGGACCCTGCGGGCCGGGGGCGCCATCGTTTCCTCGCGCGGCCATCAACGCCCAATCGGGATGCGTCGATGAAGAGGAAGCGCTCGGATCGGAGGTGACCGTGTCACGCAACGCCACGAACGTGCTGCCGCCCTCGGTGACGACGTCGTTCTCGAAGTACGTCACGTCCGGATTCCAAACGCCCCGGAACGTGAATCCCAATCCGGTAAGTCCGCGCTCACCCTGAGGACCCTGGAGGCCCTGGAGACCTTGAGATCCGGCCGGACCAGCCGCTCCGACGGCTCCATCCGCTCCGGCGGGCCCTTGCGCGCCGGTCGCTCCGGTCAAACCGGTCGGTCCTGCAGCGCCCTGTGGACCTTGTGGCCCCGTCGCGCCGATCGGACCAGCCGGTCCTTCGGGCCCTACCGCTCCAGCAGCTCCTGCCGGTCCCGCGGGACCTTGCGGACCTCCCGGACCCTGAGCACCCGCTGGACCTTGCGGACCCGCGGGACCTTGCGGACCTCCCGGACCCTGAGCACCCGCTGGACCTTGCGGACCCGCGGGGCCCATCGGGCCTGCAGGACCCTGCGGTCCCACCTCTCCCTTACCCCCCGGAGCGCCGGTAACTCCCGCCGGGCCAGCCGGTCCTGCGGTGCCCGAGGGTCCGACCGGGCCGGGAGCACCGGGCGCTCCCTGCGGGCCTTTATTAGAGACCTCTGTGAAGTACTCGACACGGTTGCACTCGAAGGAGCCGCCCGTGTTGCAGTCCTGCTTGCTCCAACCGCCGGGCGGGACGTTCACCTTGTCCCACGGCGCTGGCGGACGGCATGCCGGGACCGACGATCCGAGTCGCGCCCACGGTTTGACGATGCGCCAGGTGCCGTTCGACGAGTTGTAGCAGGCTGGTACGACTGAGTCGGGTCCGAGCTCCGGCAGCTGCTCGCTCGAGCGATCCTCTTTATTGTCGGTTCCTCTGCCCTGGCCGGCAGACGCGACGGGCGCGACGCCGGCAATCAAGATCAGCAGAAGACCCGCGCGAATCGCAGCGCGATAACAGGACGATGCCGCGGTCGAATCCGCCTCGGCCTCGATGATATGACTTTGAAGTACGTTGTATGTCACAGTGCCCCGAGCTTGTGCAAATGACCCGCCAAGGCTGAGCTACGGCTCGATCTACCGTGATAACTCGAATGGCCACAGATATTTGCCAGGAACACTGCCTCGCCGGCACCTGAACGGCCCATTGACCCGCTTGTGCTGTAGAGAGACACGCATCGTAGGCGAAAGATGGCGATTCGCAATTGTTCGCGCGGATCAAAGGGACTCTAACCGACAATTACGAACTTGACAGTGCGCTATTTTCGGACTTCCATGAGCCAATTCGAGACACACCCGATCTCGCACGAATTAGGGCCGTCAGACGGGGCGCTTTTCGACAGCTTTGCCAGTGGCTGGACCGATGTGGGACATCGCCGGCCAGGCGCCGCTTCAGTGACGGAATCGTGATTTCGGGAAGCCTCGACAAATCAGCAGTTTACAGTCGGCTCGAATACGGCTGGGCTGGCCGAATCCTTGCTATGTCGGCTGGCACGTATGCAGCCAACCCCAGCGTGTTCGCGATCGAAACGTAAGACCGTTTGGGGGCGCCGGACTACGTGTCCCGCCGCCCTTCTCGTCCTCATCACGTCTTTTGCGCCGAACGCCCTTGCCGCCGGTCACCATGCGCAAGCCGCTGCGAGAGCCGCCGCCGGAGCGCCTGGCGCTTTCGCACGTCCGGCGAAACTCGACAGGGAGCTCGTCTCGCGCTCCGGCAGAAATCCGTCAGGCATGACGCGCGTCATCGTCAGCCTGCAGCCCGGCGCGCAGTTCCCCGCCGAGTACGAGCGCCTGACGCGGCGCCTGACCAGACTCGGCATCGTCAACGGCCAGGTCGTCGACGTGCCGAACTGGCTGTTGAAGCAGCTCGCCGCGCACCCGTCGGTGTTCAACATTCACTACGACCGGCCGGTGGCGCGCTTCAACTACCGCACATCTCTTACTGTCGGCACGCGCGCCGTTCGTGACCTGCTCGGCGTGACGGGCGCGGGCGTCACCGTCGCGGTGATCGATTCGGGCATCGCCTCGTGGCACGACGATCTGACGAGCCGCTCGAGCACGCTGTATCCGTTCGGCAATCAGCGCGTCGCCGGGTTCGTGGACTTCGTCAACGGCCAGCTCCTGCCGTACGACGACAACGGTCACGGCACGCACGTCGCCGGCATCATCGCCGGCAACGGCTACGACGTGAACGGCGCGCGCGCGGGCGCCGCGCCGGACGCGAGCATCGTCTCGCTGAAGGTTCTCGACGCGAACGGCAACGGCTCGATCAGCTCGGTCGTTGCCGCGCTCGACTGGGTGCTCGCGAATCACACGGCTTACAACATCCGCGTCGTCAACCTGTCGGTCGGCGCCGCGATCACCGAATCGTACTGGACCGATCCGCTGACGCTCGCGGCGAAGCGCCTCGTCGACGACGGGGTCGTCGTGGTCGCGGCGGCGGGGAACTTCGGGAAGAACAATCAGGGGCTGCCGCAGTACGGCGGCATCAGCGCGCCGGGCAACGCGCCGTGGGTGCTGACCGTCGGCGCGTCGAGCACCGGGGGCACGCCGGGACGCGGCGACGACACGATGGCGAGCTTCAGCTCGCGCGGTCCGACGTACGTCGACTGGACGGCGAAGCCTGATCTCGTCGCGCCGGGGACCGGCATCGTGTCGATGCTCGCGCCCGGCAGCACGCTGGAAGCAACGAAGGTGCTATTCAGCCTGCCCGGGACGGTCCCGACCGCATCGCTGCCGTATCTCAGCCTGAGCGGAACGAGCATGGCCGCGCCGGTCGTTGCGGGCACCGTCGCGTTGATGCTGCAGGCGAACCCGGCGCTGACGCCGAACGCGGTGAAGGCCATCCTCGAGTACACCGCACAGCCGTATCCCGGTTACAACGTTCTCACGCAGGGCGCCGGATTTCTGAACGCGGTCGGTGCTGTTCGCCTCGCGAAGTTCTACGCGACGGCGCGGCCCGGCGACGTCATCCCGGTCCAGAGCGTGTGGGGCAAGTCGATCATCTGGGGCAACCACAAGCTGACGGGCGGCGTGCCGCTGCCCGCAGGCAACGCGTGGGGTCTCGGCACGACGTGGGGCGCCGCGAAGGTTGCTGCCGGCCAGAACATCGTCTGGGGCACGCAGTGCGCCGACGCGTGCAACAACATCGTGTGGGGCACGTCGTTCGATCAGAACATCGTCTGGGGCACGTCGTTCGATCAGAACATCGTGTGGGGCACGGCGGTCGATCAGAACATCGTATGGGGGACCGCCGGCAACGATCAGAACATCGTCTGGGGCACGGACTGCGGCGGCGCCGACTGCGACAACATCGTCTGGGGCACCGTCGACACCAACAATGTCGTGTGGGGCACCGCGAGCGTGCTCGACAACATCGTCTGGGGCACGTCGATCAAGTTGGACAACATCGTCTGGGGCACCGCGGACGCGCTCGACATCGTGTGGTCCACGAACGACGCCACCGACAACATCGTCTGGGGCACGGCGAGCGGTCTGAACGGGATCGCGCCGGGAGCCGAGGCAGGCGCGTCCGTCCTCGTCGGCGCATTCGATTCGCTGACCGACACGCAGATATTCGATCTGTCGCTCGAGCCGCCGCCGCCGGCTGTGGCTCCGCCTGATACACCGTTGATCATCGATTCGACGCCGATCGTCGTTCCGCCGGACACGACCGTCATGCCGACCGCGGGCACCGTTGTCGCGCTCGACGTGACCCTCGTCACCGTTCCTGTGACAACCGACCCGGCTGCCGCCGTCGTCAGCAACCCTCAGAGCACAACGAGCTCGTCGACGACGGCGACGACAGATCCTGCGGCGTCAACGAACCCGGTCACCATTCCAGGTGGGAGCCTCTAACCATGGAAAAGATGCCGTACCGCCTGGAGCTCGACGACGTCACCGCGATGCTCGAACCGGCCGCGCACGTCACCAGCACGGACTGGCAGCGCCGGTTGCCGGTCTTGAATGGCAGCATGGTCACTCTTCGGGAACTGCGCAAGGAGGATGCGCCGTCGCTCGTGGCGCTCCTGACCGCCGAGGAAGTCTCGCGGTTCATCTCGCCGCCGCCGTCGACGGTTGAGGAGTTCGAGCGGTTCATCACGTGGACGCTGCGCCAGCGCGCGGCGGGACTCTACGTGTGCTTCGCCGTCACGCTGCGCGGGTCGGATACGGCGATCGGGATCTTCCAGCTGCGCCAGCTCGAGGCGGGGTTCGCGACCGCGGAGTGGGGCTTCGCGATCGGATCCGCGTTCTGGGGCACCGGCGTCTTTCAGGACGCGGCGGAAGTGACGCTGGCATTTGCGTTCGACACGCTTGGCGTGCATCGCATGGAAGCGCGCGCGGCGGTCGCGAACGGCCGCGGCAACGGCGCGCTGCTGAAAATCGGCGCGGTTGCCGAAGCCGTGCTCCGCAACTCGTTCTTGCGGAACGGCCGGTATCTGGACCAGGTGCTGTATTCGATCGTCGAGAGCGACTGGCGGCGACCGGACGCGCCGGCGCGTCAGCCGTACTACTTCACGTCAAGAATTCACTGAACTCGTTACACCGCCGCGACGAGCGATGTAACCGCTTCGTGCAGTTTCCAGATACGTGTAGCGCGGCCCTTTCAGGGCCGTTCGTCTCGCGGGGCTGAAAGCCCCGCGCTACATCAATATGGAAAACGCGCTAGGCTAGCGCAGTGTCGGGACGGGGGTTTCGGCAGCGCGGCGCACCCGGCGCGTGCGTTGCCGATACTCGAACGTGCCGCACGATCGCGGGCAGAGATAGTAATCCCACTGTTCGGGATGACGGCTGCTGACGCCGCCGATGTGGCTGTACTGATATGTCAGCGCCGCGTCGCATCCCGGGCAGTGCAGCAGCGGCGGAGTCGCGGGCGGCGCGGTCGTGTCGAAGCGCTGATGGGTTTTCGACAGCGTCGTTCGCACGCGCCCGCCCACGTCTTTCGCAACATCGACACGTGGTGGCGGCGTCCCGATCGGCGGCGCCGCCGCCTGACCATTCCCGCTTCCTCCGCTGCTCTCGATCAGCCGTTTCATCTGGTCGAGGATCGCGTCGATTTTCACCGGCTTCACCAGCACGGCGCTGGCGCCGGCTGCGCGCACGCGCGCCAGCCTCTCCGCTCGTCCCTCCGAGGTGACCACCAGAATCGGCACTGCATGCGTGAGACGATCCTGACGAAGGATCTCGCACAACGCATATCCATCCATAATCGGGAGCCGCGTTTCGGTCACCACGAAATGCGGAGGCGTTTCGAGCGCCTTGACGAGGGCATCGCGTCCATCCGCGGCTTCGATGATGTCGTGGCCTGCCAGCGCGAGCATCTGACGATAAAGCGATCGCGTGTCGCCGTCGGGATCGGCGACGAGTACACGAAGACGTTCGACAGCTTGAGGTTCCGCCGCCGCGAACATACTCCTCTACCTTGATCGAAACGTCGCGCGGCAGCTATTAGGGACAACCCGTACGTAGTGGAAACACCACGAAAATGTGATATTTCGTCACACGA
>Ga0075434_100000171_pt1 | contig 41750 bp, 50 predicted proteins | sample RhiMethybrSRZTD3_FD_75298 | JGI IMG/M metagenome (GOLD analysis project Ga0075434, IMG submission 75298) | Populus rhizosphere microbial communities from Tennessee, USA - Rhizosphere MetaG P. TD hybrid SRZTD3 | ecosystem: Host-associated > Plants > Roots > Rhizosphere > Soil | place: USA...
CATCAGGTTGCCGACCCACATCGAGGCGATGAGGCCCCAGAAGAGCTCCGGCTTCTCGTTCATCACCTGCGGCCCGGGCGCGATGCCCTGGATCATGAGCGCGCCGATCATCAGCGCCATGACCGCGTTGCCGGGGATGCCGAGGGTCAGCATCGGGATGAAGGACGTCTGGGCGCCGGCATTGTTCGCCGACTCCGGCCCCGCCACGCCCTCGATCGCGCCCTTGCCGAACTGCTCGGGGTGGCTCGATACCTTCTTCTCCAGAGTGTAGGCGCCGAAGGAAGCGAGCAGCGCACCGCCGCCGGGCAGGATGCCGAGGCAGGACCCGAGCGCCGTCCCGCGCAGGATCGAAGCCCACGAGCGCTTGAGGTCGTCCTTGGTCGGATAGAGGTGGGTCACCTTGCTGAGGAACACCTCCCGCTTGTCCTTCAGGTCGAGGTTGGCGATGATCTCCGCGGTGCCGAACATCCCCATCGCCACCACCACGAAGCCGATGCCGTCGGAAAGCTCGGGGATGCCGAAGGTGAAGCGCAGCACGCCGGAATTGACGTCCGTGCCCACCAGGCCGAGCAGCAGGCCGAACACCACCATGGCGATCGCCTTGACCAGCGAGCCGCGCGCAAGCACGGTGGCCGCGATCAGGCCGAACACCATCAGCGAGAAATATTCGGACGGCCCGAACTTCAGCGCCACCTCGGCGAGCGGCGGCGCCGCGACCGCGATGATCAGGGTGGCGACGCAGCCCGCGAAGAACGAGCCGATCGCCGCAATCGCGAGCGCCGGCCCGGCACGCCCCTGACGCGCCATCTGGTAGCCGTCGAGACAGGTGACCACCGACGAGGACTCGCCGGGGATGTTGACCAGGATGGCCGTGGTCGAGCCGCCGTACTGCGCGCCGTAGTAGATGCCGGCGAGCATGATGAGCGCCGAGACCGGGTTCAAGTTGAACGTGATCGGCAGCAGCATCGCGATGGTGGCGACCGGGCCGACGCCGGGAAGCACTCCGATCAGCGTGCCGAGCAGCACGCCGATGAGCGCGTACAGCAGGTTGAGCGGGCTGACCGCTACGCCGAAGCCGAGGATGAGGTTGTGGAAGAGATCCATGCGCGCCTCAGCAGAACGAGAATGCGGCCGGGCACATCGGGAAAGGCAGCGTCAGGCCCTTCACGAAGACCAGGTACGAGAAGAGGATCAGGATGAGGAAGAGGACGAGAACCTCCTTCCACTTGAACTCGTGGCCGCCGTAGGCGCTGATGAAGACCAGGGCCGCGGTCGCGCCCACCAGGCCGAGGGGCTTCATCGAGTAGCCATACACCAGGCAGGCGACGCTGATCAGGACCAGCGCCTTCGCCTCCGGGCGGAACAGGACGGTCAGCACCGACAACACCACCGATGCGGCGATCATGCCCCAGTCGACGGAGAGCCCGACCCTCGGCGCGAGCTCGAGCAGCACCGCGAAGACGGCGATCGCGATGATCAGGTCGACTATGTTGAAGGGGAGACGCAGCGGTTCTCCCGTGCCCTCGAAGACGAAGCCCTCGATGAGCACGAGCAAACCAAGGAAAACCATCAGGCCGCCCAGCACGAACGGAAAGTAGGCAGGGCCCATGCGCACCGCTGTGCCCATCTGATAGAACGCGTACGACCAGATCGCGAAAAACAGGCCAGTGCTGATAAACATCAGCCCCGCCCAAAAATCCTTGGGACTCTTGATCCTCATTGATCTCCTCCTGCGCCGCCGCCCCCCAGGGCGATCTTGTGCGCGCAAAAGTGTAGCATGCGCTTCGGAGTCAACACCTTGCGCTTCCAGTCAGGCGGGCGTCTCGCGGCTGCGCTCCTCGTCTTGGCGCTCGCCGCATGCGGCGAGCGCCCCAAGCTGGAGCACCTCGCGAGCGACGCGGTGGTGCTCGCATTCGGCGACAGCCTGACCTACGGCACCGGCGCAACCGAGGACGAGAGCTATCCCGCGCAGCTCGAGCGCCTCATCGGCCGGCGCGTGGTCCGCGCAGGCGTGCCGGGCGAAGTCACTGCGCAGGCGCTCGAGCGGCTGCCGCAAGCACTCGACGAGCATTCTCCCAGGCTCTTGCTGCTCTGCATCGGAGGCAACGATTTCCTGCAGCGCCTCGGGACGGCACAGGCCGAGGCGAACGTTCGCGCCATGGTGAAGCTCGCCCGTAGCCGAGGCGTCGATATCGTGCTGATCGGGACACCCGAACCCGGCCTGACCCTCGCCCCGCCCGCTTTTTTTGCCGCCATCGCGGCGGATTTCCGCCTGCCTTATGAGGACGCGGCCCTGACGCAGGTGCTGAGGGACAACGCGCTCAAGTCCGATCCGATCCATCCGAACGCGCGCGGCTACCGCGTCATCGCCGAACGCCTGGCCGAACGGCTGAAGCAAAGCGGAGCCATCTGAGCCGCTCGAGGTCCTCGGGCCGGTCGACGTCCCAGACCCGCTCGAGGGCGCGCCAGCGATAACCTAGCGAAACGAGTTTTCGCATTGTTGACTCGTAGACGTCGGGACCGCCCCACGCGATGCCGCTGAAAAGAAGCGGCGAGACGCGCTTCGCGCCGATGAGCGCGTAGCCGCCGTCTTCCGCGGGCGCGATCACGACGTCGCAGCCGCCGGCGAGCCAGCGTGCCGCGCGCCGCAGGTCGCGCGGCCGCAGCGCCGGGCAGTCGGCACCGATGATGATCGCAGCGCGGTGGCGGCGCAGCGCGCGTGCCAGCGCGTGGTGCATCCGCTCCCCGAGGTCCGACCCACGCTGCCTGGAGGTGTCGTAGAGATCGATCGGCCCGCACGCCGCCGCCCGCGCGGTGCCCAGCGCGTGGCGCGTGAGGCGCCGGTGCAGCCGCGCCGCGCGCCATGCACCCAGGTGGGGCACGAGCCGCGTCTTCACTCGCCCGGGCACCGGGGCGCGCGAAAAGACCAGTACGGCGACGTCAAGGTTCGTAGAGTCGCGCAAGCCGCTCCGGTGTTGCACCGAAGTAGTAAAGCAGGCGCAACTGCCACATGCGCACGATGGTGCGCAGCACGCCGCGCCTTTCCCAGCGCCGGCCCGAGGTGCGCACCCGCTCGCGCAGGCACGCCGGCGCGCCGCGGCGCTTCATTTCGCGGCTGAAGGCGATGTCCTCCATCAGCGCGATCGGAACGAAGCCGGGAAACGCGGCGCGGCGCACGAAGATGGCCTGGTCGCCGGTCGCGATGCCCGAGAGGCGCGAGCGCAGGTTCATCGCGCAGGCGACTACCCCGAGGAGCCGGTGCCGGCCTTCGATCTCGACGTCGAAGCGTCCCCACAAACGGTTTTCCAATGCCTTACTGACAAGAACATCGCCGTCGGGAGGCAGGAACGTATCCACATGCAGGAAGAGCAGCGCGTCGCCGCAGGCGTGGCGCGCCCCGCAGTTCATCTGCACCGCGCGCCCGCGCGCGCTGGAGAAGATCCGGTCGCACAGCGGCGCGGCAAGCTCGCGCGTGCGGTCGGCGCTGCCGCCGTCGACGACGATCACCTCGCAGCCGCGCCGCCGCAGAGGGGCAAGCGCCTGCAGCGCCGCCTCGATGCGCTCGGCTTCGTTCAGCGCCGGAATGACGATCGAGAGCTTCAGCCCCGCGTCCATGCGTGATAGCGCTCCAGCACGCGCAGCACGCGCTCGGGAGCGTGCGCCTTCTTCCAGGCCCCGGCAGCGTACTTGTTCGCCTCGGAGAGGGTCGGATAGATGTGGATCGTGCCGAGGATCTTGTTCAGGCCGATGCGATGCTTCATCGCCGAGATCAGCTCGGCGATCAGCTCGCCCGCGTGCTCGGCGACGACGCTGGCGCCGAGGATCCGGTCCTTGCCCGGAACCGTCAGCACCTTCACCATGCCGTAGCCCGCTTCGTCGGCGATCGCGCGGTCGAGCTCATCGATTCTGTAGACCGTGGTCTCGTACGGAATGTTCTGCGCTTTTGCGTCGGTTTCGTTCAGACCGACGCGCGCCACCTCCGGATCGGTGAAGGTGGCCCACGGAATCACCGAATAGTCGACGCGGAACCTGCGCAGCCCGCCGAAGAGCGCGTTGACCGCGGCGAACCACGCCTGGTGCGACGCGGTGTGGGTGAACTGGTAGGGGCCGGCGACGTCGCCGCAGGCGTAGATGTTCGGGTACAGCGTCTGCAGGTATTCGTTGGTCTCGACGGTGCGCGCGGCGGTAACCGGGATGCCGAGCGCCTCGAGGCCGAACCCCGAGGTGTTCGGGAGGCGCCCGACCGCGCACAGCAGGGCGTCGAACTCGACCCGCCTCTCGTGTCCGGCGTGCTCGCAGACGAGCACGTGCGGCCCCTCGCAGCGGACCGCGCGGTGCCCGGCGAGGACCTCGACGCCTTCATCGACGAAGCGCGCGCGGATCATCTCGGAGACTTCCGGGTCTTCGCGCGCGAGCAGCCGCGGCAGCATCTCGACCTGCGTGACCTTCGAGCCGAAGCGGGCGAACGCCTGCGCCAGCTCGCAGCCGACCGGCCCGCCGCCGAGCACCACGAGCCGCGGCGGCAGCTCGCGCAGCGACCACAGATTGTCCGAGGTGAGCACCGTCGCCGCTTCGATTCCGGGAATCGGCGGCACGATCGGACGCGCACCCGCGGCGATCACGATGGCCCTCGTGGTGAGGGTCCTGCCGTCGACTTCCACCGTCCATGGCGAGGTGATTTTCGCTTCGCCGCGAATGCACTCGACCCCGAGGCTCTCGTAGCGCTCGGCCGAGTCGTGCGGCGCCACCGTACGGATCACGCGTTCGACGCGCTCCATCACGTCGGCGAAGTCGGCCTCGGCGCCCGCCTGGCGAATACCGTACTTCTCCGCGTTCCGGATCTGCCAGGCGAGCTTGGCCGAGCGCAGCAAAGCCTTCGAGGGCACGCAGCCGGTGTTCAGGCAGTCCCCGCCCATGCGGTGCTTCTCGATCAAGGTGACCTTCGCGCGCACCGCGGCGGCGATGTAGGCCGACACGAGCCCCGCCGACCCCGCCCCGATCACCACGAGGTTGCGCTCGAAGCGCGCCGGCCGCTGCCAGCGCGCGTAGACCCGGCGCGCCTTGTACGCGTCGACCACTTTCTTTGCGGCGAGCGGAAAAACGCCGAGCGCGAGCAGCGCGCCGATCAGGCCGGGCGACACCACGTCGCGCAGGGAGCCGATGCCTGCGAGCTGCGTCCCGGCGTAGACGTAGACCAGCGTGCCGGCGAGCATCCCGAGCTGGCTCACCCAATAGAACGTGAGCACCCGCATCCGGGTGAGCCCCATCGCCAGGTTGATGACGAAGAAGGGCACCGCCGGGATGAGCCGCAGCGTGAAGAGGTAGAAGCCGCCCTCCTTTTCCACGCCGCGATCGATCGCGCGGAGCTGCGCGCCGTAGGTCCGCTGCACCCACCCCCGCAGCACGAAGCGCGAGGCGAGAAAGGCGAGCGTCGCGCCGATGGAAGAGGCGAAGGAGACGAGCACCGTTCCCCACAGCAGCCCGAAAAGCGCGCCGCCGGCGAGCGTGAGCAGCGCCGCGCCGGGAAGCGAGAGCCCGGTCACCGCCACGTACGCGGCGAAAAACGCGGCCGCGGCACCCGCCGGGTGGGCTGCGCGCCAGCTCTGCAGCGCCGCCTGCTGCGCTTTCAGGTTTTCCAGGCTGAGGTAGCGATGCCCGCCCGCGGCAAAGAACGCGACTGCCGCGGCTGCGACCAGCAGCACGACGGCAAGCCGGCCGCGGCTCACGGGCCCTGGACGGTGCCCGGCAGGCGCTGCGGCTGCTCGTCGATGAGGTCGAGGAGCTTCCCGCTCGTCGCGCGCAGGCGCTGGGAAAGCATGAGCACCAGCTCCATCAGGAGCTTGGCGCCGAGGAGCGGCTGCTCGACGATGATGCGGGCGAGGTTTTCGCGGTTCAGCACCGCCACCAGCGTCGGCTCGATCGCGATGCAGGTGGCGAAGCGCGGCTCGCCGTCGATCATCGACATCTCGCCGAGCGTGCGGCCGGGCTCGACCTGGGCGATGAGCTGCGGCGTGTTCCAGCGGTCGCGCTTGGCGACGTCGACCCGGCCCTCGATCACCAGCATCATCAGGTCGCCGCCCTCGCCCTCGCGGATCATCTCCACGCCGGGCAGCGCGCGGTACACCTCCATGAAATGCGCGAGCAGGCGCACTTCGCCGTGCGAGAAATTCTCGAGCAGCGGGCATTTCGGAATCAGGGAATGGATGCGGCCGGCGAAGCGGATCGCATCGCCCATGTACTCGAGGCCCGCAAGCTGCTGCGCCGGCTCCATCGTGTCCGGCATTATGCCGAACTTTTTATTTGCGTCGTTTTCTGACCGCTTCCGCGAGGCCGGCGAGCAGCGCGGTCGAGTCGCTCCAGCCGAGGCAGGGGTCGGTGATGCTCTGGCCGAACTCGAGCGGCTTGCCCGGCTCGAGCTCCTGGCGGCCTTCGACCAGGTGCGACTCGACCATGACGCCGACGATGCGCCGCTCGCCGTCGGCGAGCTGCGCGCCGATATCGCGCGCCACGTCCGCCTGGCGCTTGTACTGCTTCGACGCGTTGGCGTGCGAGCAGTCGATCATCAGGCGCTGGTGCAGCTTCGCCTTGGCGAGCTCCTGGCACGCGGCCGCGACGCTCGCGGCGTCGTAGTTCGGGCTCTTCCCGCCGCGCAGGATGATGTGGCAGTCGTCGTTGCCGCGCGTCTCGACGATCGCCACCTGGCCGCTCTTGTGCACCGAAAGGAAATGGTGCTTCTGGCGCGCCGCGAGCAGGGCGTCGACCGCGATCTTCACGTTGCCGTCGGTGCCGTTCTTGAACCCCACCGCCGCCGAAAGGCCGGAGGCGAGCTCGCGGTGCACCTGGCTCTCGGTGGTGCGCGCGCCGATCGCGCCCCACGACACGAGGTCACCGATGTACTGCGGCGAGATCACGTCGAGGAACTCGCAGCCCGCCGGCACGCCGGCCTGGTTGATGCGCACCAGCAGGTCGCGCGCGATGCGCAGTCCCTCGTTGATGCGGAAGCTGCCGTTGAGATAGGGATCGTTGATCAGGCCTTTCCAGCCCACCGTGGTGCGCGGCTTCTCGAAGTAGACGCGCATCAGGATCTCCAGATCTTCCTGGTGCTTCCTGCGTTCCTGGAAGAGTTTTTCTGCATAGGCGATCGCCGCGGCCGGATCGTGGATCGAGCAGGGGCCGATCACCACCAGCAGGCGGTCCGAGCGGGCGTGCAGGATGTCGCGGATGCGCCGGCGCGTCTCGGTCACGAGCGCCTCGACCGGCGTGCCCTGGATCGGGAAGAACCGGATCAGGTGCTCGGGCGGCGGCAGCGGCACGATATTGTCGATGCGCTCGTCATCGGTGAGCGAGGTCCGGTCCATCGGGACCGCGGGGACATAGGGTTCGGCGGGGCGGGTCATGGTTTCACCTTGGCAAAAAAAAACCGCCAGGCTTTGCTGGCGGTTTTTTGGAGTCCGGTTTGGGTTCGAGCTTAGCCGGTCCCTTCCGCCAGCAGGCAGGGGGAATAAAAGAATCCAAACTCGAAGAAATCTGAGAACCGGCGCATCACCGGATGCATTGAACCACAACCCTATTTCGGCCACAACAGCATTTGGGTGCAGCGGAAGAGCGCGATCCTCGTTTCGGTGCCTTCGAGGGTCACCTCGGCGTCCCACACCTGGGTCGTGCGCCCGAGGTGGACGGGCGTCGCCAGGCAGGCGATCGCCCCTTCGCGCGCCGTGCCGACGAAGTTCGCCTTCAGCTCCACGGTGGTGAAGCCGCTCGCGCCCTGCGGCAGGTGGGCGACGCAGCCGTAGCCGCAACTCGTGTCGGCGAGCGCGATGACCGAGGCGGCGTGCAAAAAGCCGTTCGGCGCCATCACTTCCCGCCGCACCGCCATCCGGCTGCGCACCGCCGCGGGAGCGAGACTGAGAATTTCGACACCCGCGAGACCGGGCAAATGTCCTGTGCTGCGCCGGTTGAACTCTCCGGCGGTCAACTCGGGTCGGAACGAGGGCGTTCTGATAGTCATGTCGGCGCAGGGAAAATTAGCAGTCGAAGGCGCACTTTGCCAGGCGCGGGGTTTGCTTCATGCCAGGCGTCATGCTAGCGTTTTCACTCGGCGCGGATTTACCGGCGATAAAAAAGGAAGGTAGGCCACAAATGTCGGCAAGCGTGTCTATTCCCATCGCGGGCTTCAAGGACGTCTACGATGTCGCGGGCGTCGAGAAGGCGCTGCACGAGCTTCCCGCCTCGGCAAACGAAGCGCTGCGCGCGGTCTACGAGAAGATGCTGCGCCTCGGCGGCCAACGCTTCACGGTCAAGCCTTCTGCGCTGCCGGAGATGGACGCGCTCTTCGACGAGCTGCCGAACTTCACCGAGGTGCTCGAGGACATCCGCAAGCACCTCGCGCTGTGCATCGACTCGAACGACTGCGTCGAGGTGCCGCCGATGCTGCTGCTCGGCGAGCCGGGCATCGGCAAGACCCACTTCGCGCGCAAGCTGTCGCAGCTCCTCGGCACCGGCTTCGGCTTCGTGCCGATGAGCTCGCTCACCGCCGGCTGGGTGCTCTCGGGCGCCTCCTCGCAATGGAAGAACGCCAAGCCCGGCAAGGTGTTCGACACCTTCGTGAACGGCGACTACGCCAACCCGGTGATCGTGGTGGACGAGATCGACAAGGCGAGCGCCGACGGCCAGTACGATCCGCTCGGCGCGCTCTACGAGCTGCTCGAGATCGAGACCGCGACGCGCTTCGTCGACGAGTTCGTCGAGCTGCCGATCGACGCCTCCGGCGCGGTCTGGCTCGCCACCGCGAACGACGCCGCGCGCATCCCCGAGCCGCTGCTCAGCCGGCTCGCGGTGTACCAGATCGAGGCACCCGACGCCGAGGGCGCGGCGCGCATCGCGCGCACGATCTACGGCGAGATCCGTGGCGCGCACGACTGGGGCCGGCAATTCCCCGAGACACTTTCGCCTTCGGCGCTGGAGAAGCTCGCCGCGCTGCCGCCGCGCGAGATGCGCCGCGCCATCCAGTCGGCGTTCGGCAACGCCAAGATGGCCGGGCGCAGCGAAGTCGGGCCGGACGATATCCAGGATCCGCGCGGGCGCAAGCAGAGGATCGGCTTCTAGGAGTCTCTAGAAGTAGGCCAGCAGGCGTCCGCAGGCGATCACGCAAACCCAGATCGCGAGCGACACCGCGGCCGAGACGCGCGCCGAAGGCGGCGGCCCGAGCTTGCGCATTTCCTCGGCATCCCACACGTCGACGCTCGGCAACACGATCGTGTGAAAGAGCGCGGCGTTCAGCGCCGCCCCCATGATGAGGCACATCTTGACCACGAACACCGGGCTCGCGATGAGGTCGGAGGCGTGCGCAATGAACATCATGAACCCGCTCGGGACGATGAGGAGGAACGCCGCCGCGGTCCACGGCAGCACATGGCGCGCCAGCCTCTTTGCAGAAATGCTCCTCGAGAAACCGAGCAACCGGAGGTCGAGGATCGCGATCGAGCCGAACAGCAGGCCGATGCCGACGATGTGCACGATCTCGACCGCAGGGTAGAGCCACTCCCACTGCCGCATCGCTTGCCCCAGGCCGGAAGCCTCCAGGGCGCCGACGGGCGTCATCTCAGCTCTACGGTCTTGCCGTTCACCGTGATGCGCTCTGCGCGCAGCTCGCCGGGCTTGCCGCGGTTCGGATAACCTTCCACCGTAGCCGTCGTCCCCGGCTTGAGGGCGGCCTGGTCCAGGCCCCGATGCTTCATGCGCGAAAGCGGCGCCAGCACCACGTTCCAGGTCTTGCCTGCCGTGGCGCCTTCTGCTTTGGTCTCGAGCCGCATGTGGCTGTGCGGATTCTCGTAGGCGGACTCGACGATCTTGCCGGTGAGCTTGACGAGCTTCGAAGAGTCGTACTCGCCCCGTTCATGGTGTGCCGCGGCCATCGCCGGAACGGCGAGGAACGCCGCGAGAACGCTTCGCTTCACACCCGTTCCTCGACCCAGCTCCTCACCGACAGCAGCGCGTTGGGCAGCTTCGCCGGCTCGGTGCCGCCGGCCTGCGCCATGTCCGGGCGCCCGCCGCCCTTGCCGCCGACCTGCTGGGCGACGTAGTTCACCAGGTCTCCGGCCTTCAGCTTGGCGGTGAGATCGGAGGTGACTCCGGCGATCAGCGACACCTTGCCGTCGTTCACCGCCCCGAGGACGATGGCGGCCGATTTCAGCCGGTCCTTCAGCTTGTCCATGGTGTCGCGCAAGGTCTTCGGGTCGGCGCCGTCCAGCGTCACGGCGAGGACCTTGGCCCCCTTGACGTCGACTGCCTGCGACGCGAGGTCCTGTCCCTGTCCGAGCGCGAGCTTGGAGCGGGTGCGCGAGAGCTCTTTCTCCAGCCCTTTCTTTTCCTCGAGCAGATCCCTGACCGCCTTCTGGATCATGCCGGGGCCCGGCTGGGCGCGCAGCTCGCGCGCCACCTCGTGCAGCTCCTGCAGCTGCCCGTTCATCATGGCGAGCGCGGTCGCACCGGTGGTCGCCTCCACCCGGCGGATGCCGGCGGCCACGCCGCCTTCCGAGTAGATCTTGAATACGCCGATGTCGCCGGTGCGCGCGACATGCGTGCCGCCGCAGAACTCGCGCGAGCTGCCGATGTCGAGCACCCGCACCTCGTCGCCGTACTTCTCGCCGAACAGCATCATCGCGCCCGACTTCTTCGCCTCCTCGATCGGCATGACCTGGGCGCGGGTGGGCGTGTTCTGCATGATCTCGGCGTTCACGCGCGCCTCGACCTCGCGGATTTCCTCGCCGCTCACCGGCTTGTTGTGGGAAAAATCGAAGCGTGTCTTGTCGGCGTCGACGAGCGAGCCTCGCTGCTGGACGTGCGGACCGAGCACCTCGCGCAGCGCCTTGTGCATGAGGTGCGTGACCGAGTGGTTGCGCATGGTGCTCGCGCGCAGCGCCGTGTCGACGCGCGCCTCGACTTCGTCGCCCACCTTGAGCGCGCCGGTCTTCAGGCTGCCTTCGTGCCCGTACACGTCGGCCTGGATCTTCTGCGTGTCCGTCACCTCGAAGGTGCCGGCCGAGCCGACCAGCTCGCCGCGGTCGCCGACCTGCCCGCCGGCCTCGGCGTAGAAGGGCGTGCGGTCGAGCACGACCGTGCCGGTGTCGCCGCTTTTCAGCGCCTGCACCTGGGCGCCCTCGCGGTAGAGCGCGACCACCTTCGCGGGAAGCGTCAGCGTGTCGTAGCCGTGGAACTGCGTCTTGCCGCCCGAGTATTCGAGCCCGGCGGCCGCGGAAAACCGCGACGCCGCGCGCGCCCGGCTGCGCTGCTCCTCCATCGCTGCCTCGAAGCCCGCCATGTCGATCATCACGCCGCGCTCGCGGCAGATGTCGGCGGTGAGGTCCACCGGGAAGCCGTAGGTGTCGTAGAGCTTGAACACGGTGTCGCCATCGAGCAGCTTCTCGCCGGAGGCGAGCGCGGACTCGAGCACCGCCATGCCGTTTTCGAGCGTCTCGGCGAAGCGCTCTTCTTCCTGCTTGAGCACGTCGGCCACGCGGCCCTTGGCGTCTCTCAGCTCGGGATAGGCGTCGCCCATGGCGCGGTCGAGATCCTCGACCAGGCGGTAGAAAAACGGCTGGTGCTGTCCCAGCTTGTAGCCGTGCCGGATTGCTCTTCTAATAATTCTTCTCAATACATACCCGCGGCCCTCATTGCCAGGAATCACGCCGTCAACGATCAGGAAAGCGCAGGCGCGGATGTGGTCGGCGATGACGTTGAGCGATGGGTTCTTGAACTCTTTCTGGCCCGTTTCCCGCGCGGCGGCCCGGATGAGGTCCTGAAAGAGGTCGATCTCGTAGTTCGAGTGCTTGCCCTGCAGCACCGCGGCGATGCGCTCCAGGCCCATGCCGGTATCGACCGAAGGCTTGGGCAGCGGATGCATCACGCCCTGGTCATCGCGGTTGAACTGCATGAACACGAGATTCCAGATCTCGATGTAGCGGTCGCCGTCGGCCTCCGGCGATCCGGGCGGCCCGCCCTCGATGCCCGGGCCGTGGTCGTAGAAGATCTCGCTGCAAGGGCCGCAGGGACCGGTGTCGGCCATCTGCCAGAAATTGTCGGACTGGTATTTCTGGCCGCCGGGCTTGTCGCCGATGCGCACGACGCGCTCCTTCGGCAAGCCGATCACCTTGGTCCAGATGTCGTAGGCCTCGTCGTCGGTCTGGTAGACCGTCGCCCAGAGCTTGCGGCGGTCGAGCTTGTACACTTTGGTGAGCAGCTCCCAGGCGAACTGGATCGCGTCCTTCTTGAAGTAGTCGCCGAAGGAGAAGTTGCCCAGCATCTCGAAGAAGGTGTGATGGCGCGCGGTGTAGCCGACGTTCTCGAGGTCGTTGTGCTTGCCGCCGGCGCGGACCGAGCGCTGCGAGGTCGTGGCGCGCACGTACGGCCGCTTTTCCTTGCCGAGGAACACGTCCTTGAACTGCACCATGCCGGAATTGACGAAGAGCAGCGTCGGATCGTTCGCCGGCACGAGCGGGCTCGAAGCCACCACGGCGTGTCCCTTCGAACGGAAGTAGTCGAGGAAGCCCGAGCGGATCTCGCTTGATTTCATTGCAAGAATTTTACTTCAGGCGCCGGCCGGACGCCGTCTTTCGAGCGCTGTGCATTGCTCTACTCTGCGTTTCCGCATCGGCGCGTGCGCAGGTGAGCGACGCCGACCTGCAGAAGCGCGCCAACGCGATCCTGACGCTGATGGGCTTCTCGCTGGTGCCGGATGTCACCACCGGCGCACTTTCGATCTCGGACCAGAGCGCCGGCAATCCCTACTTTCGCCAGACCTCGATCGCCGGCGGCGGCAGGCTCAAGCCAGACGTCCCGCTGTATCTGGAGGGAACGCTGGCGTACGGACGCTATGACCCCGCGTTCGCGGTGGGCGATGCCCAAGCCACGGTCTCGGTGAAGTGGGAGAGCCTCATGGCAACGGGCGGCGTCGGCTGGGACTTTCCGATCGCCCGGGAACTCGTGCTGCGACCCATCCTGAATTTCTCCTTGGGGCGCGTTGAAAGCGAAGGTACGGTCACCGCCGCGCAGGCTCCGAGCAGCCGCGACACGCTGGATTTCCTGAGCAACGGCAGGCTTAACGCGACCGGTCTCGGGGGCTCCCTGATGCTCGACTACGAGCGCTACCGGCCCGAGAACGAGGTCGACCTCGAGCTTCGCTACACCAACATCCGCCTGCAGAGCTTCGACAGCTCGCAGGCAGTCGAAGGCCACGCGAACGCGCAGACCCTGTCGCTCTGGTCGCGCTACCGGGCGCCGACCGGCCTCACGGCGCTGGAGCGGCCCGTGCGCTACGTCCTCGAGTACGCCTACACCAGCTTCCTCGCCGATCTGAGAGGCGTGCTCGGCTTCGAGGACGTGCATTCGTTCGGCGCCGGCCTCGAGCTCGATTCGAGCGCGCGCGATGTCTACGTGACGCGCACCCGGCTGCTCCTGCGCTACAAGATCGGCAACAACGTGACCGGCTGGGCGCTCGGCCTCGGGATCAGCTTCTAGGCTGGTTCAAAAAACCGGGACGGCGCAGCCGCCGCCCCGGGGATCGGCTGCTACGCGTTGATTCGACCGTACTTCAGGAGCCGTGCTCGAACCGCCCCCATCGTGCGCTCGTGCGCGGCGGCGAGCTCCTGCAGCGCGCGGCCGGCATCGAACGCGGCGAGGAGCTTGCGGTCCTCGTCCTCGGTCCAGGGCTCGCCGGTCTTCTGCGGCAACTGGCTTTTGCGCCGCTCGAAGCGCTCGATGCGCTCGAGGGCGCTCGCCGCCTCGTACAGCGCCCTCACCACCTGCGGCCTCTGATACGCACTCTCCGGCGGAAACACTTCGCCGCTCTCCGGATCGACTCCGTTGGCGAGCGACCTTACTACCGTCAAGGCTTGTGCTGCGTCCATTGCGTTTCACCCCCCTCTACAGGCAATGCCTGTGCGGGAGTTAACGCGTCGGGCTTGGGCCGGGTAGACACTGCTCGCAGAAAAGGACGCAGCGATAAGTCCAGGCTGCGCCCGCTCTCGCGCACTTCGCACCCACGGCACCGCTATAGCGGTTTGGTGGTGGTCTTGCCGCCGCCGATCATCATCATGATGATGCACATCGTGGCCATGGCCATGATCCGGATCATCGGCATGGCCATGGGCATCCCGGCATCGGCGTCGGCATTCGCCTCGGCGTGGTTATGCCCTAGTTCGGCGTTCATGCTCCGGCATGGCGATGCGTGCGGCCCCACACGGAACGGCCGGCCGTAGTTCCCTATTCGTGCACTAACGACTCCGCCTTCCCTCTTGACACGGAAGCAAACGGGCTCGGGCTATTGCAGTGAGTTCGCGCGAGCTGTTGTCCCGGCACGCGTGAAGTTGAACCTCACCAGCATGATCCGCCGCTCTTCCGAATCCATCGGCGCAAATATCCACTTCTTTGATGCCTGGATGGCGAGCCACTCGAAATAGCGGCTCGGACCGGGATCGTCGGAGGTGGCGACGAGAACCGTACCTTCCTTGTCGACGATCACCCGAACGGACACTCTGACTGTGCCGCGGATAGTTTTCCGAGCGCTTCGCGGGACGTCTGGGATCACTTCGCTGATGGGTGATAGTGACGCATCGGGTTGCTTCCTGACCACGGGTGTGGCTTTGCTCGGCGCAGGTACGGGCGTCGGGGGCTGAGACTCCGAGTTTGGCCCCCGTTCGTCGGCGGCAGACGCAGCAGTCGGCTCGGTCCTGAACGCACTGATGCCAACCCAGCTCAGCAGTACTGCGACAGCTCCTAGAATCAGCAGCAGCGCACCTCTGTTCAAGCGCCGGCGGACAAGGGGGCGGGGCGCCCCTTTCGAAATTATCTCTAGGCGGATCACCAGCCGGCGTGTAGACGGCGTGACTGACTGGGACTTGGCCGCCGCAACCGAGATCGCCTGTGACTCCATTGTTTTCGCCAACGCTGTTTGCGCACCGCCGGGGTCCGAGGCGGGCCAGCCGGACGCGGGCTCAGGCATTGCGGACCGCTGTCGCTCGGTGCCGGACCGGCAAACAGGGCCATGACGAAGCCCTCCGCACCGTGTCCTGCCTGTGCGCTAAGACCGCCGCCCTCCCCCTTGACGCGGAAACACCTCGCCGCTTTCAGGGTCGACTCCGTTGCGGAGCGACCTCACTACCGTCAATGCTTGATTTGCGGCCGTTGCGTTTCATCCCCCTCTACAGGCAATGCCGGTGCGGGAGTTAACGCGTCGGGCTTTGATCGGGTGGCCACGGCCTTCAGAAAAGGCCGGAGCGATGAGTCCAGACTGCGCGCGTTCTCGCGCACCTCGCTCTGCCGCCGCGCTTCCAGCCCGGCGTGCAGGTCGACGTATTGCTGCGTGAGCTTGTGCTTGGGATGGAGATAGATCAGCGGCTTCGCGCTCTCGTGCGACTCGCGCACTTTCACCGAGGACGAGAGATAGGGCTGCAGCACCGGCAGGCCCTCGTCGATCAGGTCCTGCACCATCTTCTGCGGCAGGCGCGCGCGGGGCAGGAACTGGTTCACCACCACGCCTTCCACCCCAAGTCCCGCGTTGTGATCGGCGCGGATCTCGCCGATGTCCTCGAGCAGCCCATAAAGCGCGCGGCGCGAGAAATTGTCGCAGTCGAAGGGAATCAGGCAGCAATCCGCCGCGATCAGCGCCGAGCGGGTGAAGAAGTTGAGCGAGGGCGGCGGGTCGATGTAGATGAAGTCGTACTGCTTGTCGAGCTCGATCAGCGCCTCGCGCAGCTTGAAGATCTTGTAGCGCGCCTCGAGCTTGCCCTGCTGCTCGGCGAGGGTCGGGTGCGAGGGCAGCACGTCGAGCCGGTCGAAGCGCGTGCCGTGGACGAACTCCTCCGGCTTCTTCGGTTTCAGCGGAAAGCCGAGCACCTGGTCGAAGAACCCGGCGAGCGTGGGATCGAGCTCGCGGCCGGACTTGCCGACGAGGTACTGCGTCGAGTTGCCCTGTGGATCGAGATCCACCACGAGGACGCGCGCACCGCCGGCCGCGCTGACTGCGGCCAGGTTGCAAGCGATCGTGGATTTGCCGACACCGCCCTTGTGATTGAAGACCACTCGTCGCATGGCTTTCTCCTTTTTTTGCCTGCGTCGCTAGGCTGCAGCTAGGCCATCATATCCCTCGCCGCGCGAAGCTGCAAAAGCGATGTGCTCGTCGGCCAGCCACGACATACCATATTTAGTATCCATGGGCGACAATCTACTAGATATGCCGCTATGTCGACGTCTACGGGGCTAGGCCGCCTCGTCGCGGTCTAGAACCAGGCGCACGATGACCTCGCCGGAGAAGCCGCGCCCCTGCAGGAAGCGCGCGCGCTTCGCGCGCTCCTCGCGCGTGGCGGCGGGCGCGCGATACCTGCGCTCCAGGATCGCGCGTGCGCGCTCCATTTCTCCTTCGCTCGACAGCGCCTCGACGATGCCATCGGAAATGCCCTTGGCCCTGAGATCGTGGCGGATCTTTGCCGCACCGTACTTGCGCGAGAGAGCGCGGGCGCGCTCCTCGGCATAGCGCTCGTCGCAGAGTTGCTTCTTGGCCACGAGGGAGTCGAGGAGCGCCTCGACTTCCCCCCTCGATGCCGCGTGCGGGGAAAGCTTGCGTGCGAGCTCGGCGCGCGAATGCTCGCGCCGCACGAGGTAGCGCAACGCCCGAGCCTTTAACTGCTCAGGCGTATCGCGCTGTTCCAACTTACTTCTCTGCACGCTTGCGCGTCGCCAGGTGCTCGACCTTCTTGTCCTCGCTGGGCTCGGCGACGCCGAGCGGCGCCGGCGCGGCCACCCCGGCTTTCGCCCGGATCTTGCCTTCGATATCGCGGGCGAGCGCGGCGTTCTCCTTGAGGAAGTCGCGCGCGTTGTCCTTGCCCTGGCCGAGGCGATCGCCGTCGTGGATGTACCAGGCGCCGGATTTCTCGAGCACGCCGAGGTTGACCCCGATTTCGAGCACCTCGCCTTCGCGCGAGATGCCCTCGCCGTACATGATGTCGAACTCGGCCTGCTTGAACGGCGGCGCCACCTTGTTCTTCACCACCTTGACGCGGGTTTCCGAGCCGATCACCTCGTCGCCCTTCTTGATCGAGCCGACGCGGCGGATATCCATGCGCACCGAGGCATAGAACTTGAGCGCGTTGCCGCCGGTGGTGGTTTCCGGGTTGCCGAACATGACGCCGATCTTCATGCGGATCTGGTTGATGAAGATCACCAGCGTGTTGGTGCGCTTGATGTTGGCGGTGAGCTTCCTCAGCGCCTGGCTCATGAGGCGCGCCTGCAGGCCCATCTGCGGCTCGCCCATCTCGCCTTCGATCTCGGCCTTGGGCGTGAGCGCGGCCACCGAGTCGATGACGATCACGTCGACCGCCCCCGAGCGCACCAGCATGTCGGCGATCTCGAGCGCCTGCTCGCCGGTGTCGGGCTGAGAGATGAGCAGATCCTCGGTCTTGACGCCGAGCTTGCCGGCGTAGGTGACGTCGAGCGCGTTCTCGGCGTCGATGAAGGCGGCGGTGCCGCCGAGCTTCTGCACCTCCGCGATGACCTGCAGGGTGAGGGTGGTTTTGCCAGACGATTCAGGGCCGTAGATCTCGACCACGCGCCCGCGCGGCAGGCCGCCGACGCCGAGCGCCAGGTCCAGGCCGAGCGAGCCGGTGGACACCACCTCGATGTCTTTGATGGCCTCGGCGTCCATCTTCATGATGGAGCCCTTGCCGTACTGCTTCTCGATCTGGGAAAGCGCCGCCGCTAGGGCCTTCTGCTTGTTGTCGTCCATTCGTACCCCTCGTACCTCTTATTGGTCGTCGGCATCAAACGGCAGCGCATCTTGCAGGGACACCATCTTGCAGGGACCGTCTTGCAGAGACGCCGGGCCGCACCGGATACTGTATAAACGTCCATATTGTGCGGCGGTTGACCGGCCGCTGTCAATCTACGCCGGGCCGGACAGGTCGACGAAGAAACGCTCGAGCTGCGGACCAACGCGCTGGAGCTCGGCGCGGTGCGTGGCGGCGAGCTTCGCGAGCACGCCGCGGCCGCGTGGCGTGAGGCGCAGCTCGACCTTGCGCCGGTCGCTGGGCGACGGCTCGCGGGCGACCAGATCGAGCTCGGCCAGGCGATCGACGAGCTCCACCGCGCTGTTGTGCTTGATGAGCAGCTGCTGCGCGAGGCCGGCGATCGTCAGCCGCTGACCCTCCGGGCAGGCCCGCACCACGAGCATCGCCTGGTAGTGCTGACCGGTCAGGCCGACGGCGGCCGCCGCGTCCTCGCTGAAGCGCAGGAATTTGCGCAACGCAAAACGAAACGCCGCCAGCCGGCCGTAGTCCCCGGTGGCGAGCCGGTAGCGCTTTTCTGCACGGCGGAGCTGCGCCATCGGGCCGATTATATCGTCTCACGATATTTCTTAAGGTTCGTGTAAGGATCGACTTGCAACATTCGGGTACTCACACGACAGGAGGAGGAATATGCGTCACCAACCCAGCTTCATCCTGCGCCGCCGTTTCATCGGCGCCGGGCTTGGCTTCGCCGGCAGCCTTGCATTGCCGGCGTCCGTCTCGCGCGCGCTCGCCGCCGATGAGAACGGTCACCCGCCGATCGGCACCTGGCCCGCCGGCGTGCAGGGCAAGGAGGTGTTCATCGGCGTCGCCGTGCCGCGCACCGGCACCTACGCCGAGCAGGGCGAGGACGAGCTCAAGGGCTGGCAGCTCGCGGTCGAGCACATCAATAGCGGCCACTCGTTGATTAAGGAAATCTCGCCCAAGACCAAGAAGGGCGTGCAGGGCAAGGAACTGAAGCTCGTGGTGGCCGACTCCGCGGCGAAGCCGAACGACGCTGTGCAGGCCGAGCAGCGCTTCATCACCGAGAACCACGTGATCCTCATGACCGGCTCGACCTCGAGCGCGGTGGCGGTGGCGATGAACAAGCTCGCGCAGCGCGAGAAGGTGCTCTACGTCACCGGCATCTCGGGCTCCAACGACACCACCGGCAAGGACTGCGTGCGCTATGGCTTTCGCCAGAACTTCTACGGCGAGACCGCCGCCAACGCGATCGGCCCGGTGCTGCTGAAGGCCTACGGCAAGAACAAGAAGATGGCGTTCATGACCCCCGACTACACCTACGGCCACACGGTGACCAAGTCGTCGAGCGAGTACCTCAAGGAGCACGGCGGCTGGCAGATGGTGACGAACCAGGTCTCGCCGCTCGGCGCCACCGACTACAGCTCGTACCTCACCAACATTGCCAACTCCGGCGCCGAGGTGCTGCTGAACGTCAACTGGGGCCGCGACGCGGTGCTGTCGACGCAGCAGGCGAAGCAGTTCGGCGTGATCCCGAAGATGAAGCTGGTCATTCCCTACCAGATCCCGTTCCTCGCCAAGAACATCGGCGCCGAGCTGTCCGAGGGCGTCTACGCCGCGACGGACTTCTGGTGGACGCTGGAGGACAAGTACCCGCTCGCCAAGCAATTCGTCGACGCCTTCCGCAAAAAGTACGGCTACTACCCGGAATGGGGCGCCAACAACGCCTACATGTCGTTCGCCATGTGGGCCGACGCCGTCGAGAACGCCGGCAGCTTCTATCCGCCGGACGTGATCAAGTCCTACGAGGCGGGGCGCAAGCTGCAGTCGACGGTGGGCGAAGTCTACTTCCGCAAGGAAGACCACCAACTCGTGCGCCCGGTAGTCATCGTGCGCGGCAAAGCCCCCAAGCAGATGAAGAACAAGGAGGACTTCTGGGAGGTGACCGAGGTCGTGCCCGGCGCCCCGCTGATGCAGAAGCCGGACGCGTTCGGCTGCAAGCTCGGCGAGTACACCTAGGGACCGAGAAGCGATGCACGCCGTTCCCGCTCGCGCGGGAGCGGCGTACTTCGGGTTCTCTAGTTGATCACCTGGGCTAATTTCGCCTCGCAGCTGTTCAACGGCCTCGCGCTGGGGGCGCTGCTCGCGCTCATCGCGTCGGGCCTGACGATCATCTACGGCACGCTCGGCGTGCTGAACCTCGCGCACGGCGCGATGTTCATGCTCGGCGGCTACGCCGGGTACACGACCTACCAGGCGACCGGTTCCTTCGTCGCCGCCGTGGTCGTCGCTACGCTGGCGCTCGGCGTCCTGGGAATCGTGATGGAGCGCGTCGTCATCCGCTATTTCTACGCGCGCCCTCACGAAGACCAGCTGCTCGTCACCTTCGGCCTCGCCATCGTGTTCGTCGAGCTCGTCCGCTGGCATTTCTCGAGCGACTCGAAGACGGTGCAGGCGCCGGCGGCCCTGCAGGGCATCACCAACATGGGCTTCATGTTCTACCCGACCTACCGCCTGGCGGTAGTCGGGATCTGCGCCGTCGCGCTGCTCGCTCTCTTCCTGGTGCTCTATCGCACGCGCCTCGGCATGATCGTGCGCGCCGGCATCGAGGACTCGGTGATGGTCGACTCGCTCGGCATCAACGTCGACCGCGTGTTCATGGTGGTGTTCGGCATCGGCGCCATGGCGGCCGGCTTCGCCGGCATCATCAACGCGCCGATCGTCTCCCTCGCCCCCGAGGTGGGCGAGCAGATCCTGGTGCAGACCTTCGTCGTGGTGGTGATCGGCGGCGTCGGCTCGTTCCCCGGCGCGGTGCTCGGCGGCCTGATCGCCGGCGAGATCATCAGCCTTACCTCGATGGTGAACCCGGGCTACGCCTACGTGATGCTGTTCGCCGCGATGACGCTCGTGCTGACGCTGCGGCCGCGCGGGCTGCTCGGGGCCAGGGGACGCGAATGACCGCGGAAGAAGCAGGCCGGGAATGAACGCCGACAAGATCTATACGGCGCGGCGGCCCCTGCTCGTCGAGACGCTGACGGCCCTCGCGCTGATCGCCGCGCCTTTCACCCTGCCGCTGTTCGACGCCGCGCCGAACACGGTGAACCGCATCCTGGTGTGGGGACTCTTCGGCATCGGCTTCGACATCCTGTTCGGCTACACGGGGCTGCTTTCGTTCGGTCAGTCGGCGCTCTACGGCACCGGCGGCTTCGTCGCCGCCTATCTCCTCACGCGCGTAGGCTTTCCGCACGTCATCACCGCGCTGCTCATCGGCATGATCGCCGCGGCGGCGGTCGGCTACCTCGTCGGGCTGGTCGCGCTCAGGCGCACCGGGATCTACTTCGCGATGATCACCATCGCGATCGCGGAGGTGTTCTTCTTCGTGGAGTTCAATCCGCTGTCGGAATGGACCGGCGGCGAGAACGGGCTGCCGGGCGTGCCGACGCCGACGCTCGACCTCGGTTTCGCGCACCTGCGATTCACGACCGGCTGGGCGCTCTATCCGTTTCTCGCCTTCTGCTACTTCGCAGGCATCGTCGTCGCCTTGCGCATCGTGCGATCGCCGGTCGGCGCCGTGCTGCGGGCGATCCGCGAGAACCCGCTGCGTGCGGCCGCGGTCGGGCACAACGTGCATGGCTACAAGCTCACCGCCTTCGTCATCGCGGCCGCGTACGCGGGTTTCGCGGGCGGCCTGCTCGGCGTGATGCAGGCCTTCATGCCGCCGGACGCGTTCATGTTCGAGACCTCGGGGCAGCTCGTCATGCAGACGGCCATCGGCGGCCGCGGCACGCTCTTCGGGCCGCTGGTCGGTGCCGGGGTTTGGCTCTTCCTGCAGGACTTCCTCCAGTCGACGCTGGACCTGGGCGCCACCTGGAAGCTCGTCCTCGGCCTGGTGTTCGTGATCCTCGTCTGCTTCCTGCGCCAGGGCATCATCGGCGGCCTGCGCGACCTCTATGGCCTGGTCCATCGAAACAGGCGCGGTGCCGAGAGCGCCGAGTCCTTCAGGAAAACAGTAAGCGCGACTCCGATGCCGGCGCACGAGCTGCCGAACGGCTTTCCCGGACCCGTGCTCCAGGCGATCGGCCTGACCAAGCACTACGGCGGCGTGGCGGCGAACGAAGCGATCGACTTCACGGTGAGCTCCGGGGAGCGCCGCGGCATCATCGGACCCAACGGCGCCGGCAAGACGACGTTCTTCAGGATGCTCACCTGCGAGGTGCCGCCGACCGCGGGGAAGATCGTGTTCAGGGGCCGCGACATCACCGGCATGAGCATCACCGATGTGTGCCAGCTCGGCCTCACCAAGAGCTACCAGGTGAACCAGCTCTTCAACCGCCTGACGGTGCGCGAGAACCTGACCATCGCGGCGCTCGCGGCGCTGCGCGGCAAGTTCCGCCTCGACCTGCTGCGGAGCCTGCGCCGGATCGAGGGACTCGACCAGCGGGTCGGGCAAACGCTCGAGCTCGTCAACCTCGGCGCGCGGCGCGACACGCCGGTGGCCGAGCTCGCCTACGGCGAGAAGAGGCGCCTCGAGATCGGGCTCGCGCTCGCCTCCTCGCCGAGCCTCCTGCTCCTGGACGAGCCGCTCGCAGGCATGAGTCCCCGGGAGCGGGTCGAGACGGTCGAGCTCCTCAAGTCGATCGGCCAGGGCCGCACCATGATCGTGATCGACCACGACATCGATTCGCTTTTCGAGCTGACGGAGCGCGTGACCGTGCTGCAGGAGGGCCGGGTGCTCGTGGAAGGCTCGCCGGATGAGATCAAGCGCAACCCGGCGGTGCAGGAGGCGTATCTCGGCGGCGTCAATGGCGAGATGAGCGGAATTCATTGATGAGCCTCCTCGAAGCGAGCGGTCTCAACAGCTACTACGGCGACTCGCACATCCTGTTCGACGTGTCGCTGCGAGTCGAGAAGAGCGAGGTCGTGGCGCTCCTCGGCCGCAACGGCGCCGGCAAAAGCACGACGCTGAAGAGCCTGATGGGCGTGGTGACGCCGCGCAGCGGCTCGGTGAAGCTCGACGGCGCGGAAATCGCCGGCCGCAAGAGCCACCGCATCGCGCGCGCGGGCATGCAGCTCGTGCACGAGGAACGCCGCGTCTTCGGCAGCCTGGACGTCGAGGAGAACCTCGTCCTCGCCGGCCTGACGGCGAAGGGCAAGTGGCCGCTCGAGCGTATCTATGGGATGTTCCCGCGGCTGAAGCAGCGCCGAGGCAGCCGCGGCACGGATTTGTCCGGCGGAGAGCAGCAGATGCTCGCCATCGCGCGCGCGCTGATACGCGATCCGAAGATCATCCTGCTCGACGAGCCGTTCGAGGGGCTCGCGCCGCTCATCGTGCGCGAGCTGGTGCGGATCTGCGGCGAGCTCGCCGCCGCCGGGCAGACCATCCTGCTGGTCGAGCAGAACCTCGCCGCGACCCTCGCGTTGGCGAGCCGCGTCTACATCATCAGCAACGGGCACGTCGCGCACCAGGGGCCTGCGCAGGAAATCCGGGCGCGCCCCGAGCTCCTGCAGCGCTACCTCGGCATCTGAGCATGCCCGAAGTGTTCCGGCGGAGTCTGCGCCTCTATCTCGATCCGTTCGCGCTTTTCAAGAACATCAACATCGGTCCGGCCGCGGCGCGCAACGCGGCGCTGCGATACAACCGCCGCCATCGCGCCATCCTGCTCACCTATGTGCGGCGCTGGGGGGCGATCGGGGTGCTGTGCGCCTGCGGGATGGTGCCGCTTGGCGCGGCTGCCCAGGCGGAGCCGATCCTGTGCATACCGATCCTCGGGCTCGAGGTCGGTTTCTCCGCCGCCGTGTTCATGCTGCTGCTGTCAGTGGCGGTCTACGTGGTGCTCGGGCTTGATGACTAGAGTACTATCGCCGCTCCCCGGTTTTCGAAGACTCCAGGAGCGGACATGGCAAAGCTTGCATTTCTTGGCCTCGGCGTGATGGGCTATCCGATGGCGGGCCACCTGCTGAAGAAAGGCGGCCACGACGTCACCGTCTACAACCGAACCGCGGCCAAGGCACAGCAATGGGCCAAGGAATACGGCGGCAAGTCCGCGCCGACGCCTCGCGAAGCCGCCAGGGACTGCGATTTCGTCATGATGTGCGTCGGTAACGATGACGACGTGCGCTCCGTCGTCTACGGCCCGGATGGAAAAGACAGCGGCGCCTTAGCCGGGATGAAGAAAGGCTCCGTCCTCGTCGACCACACCACCGCCTCGGCAAGCCTCGCCAAGGAGCTCTACGAGGAAGCGAGGAAGCGCGGCATCGGCTTCGTCGATGCCCCGGTGTCCGGCGGCCAGGCCGGCGCGGTGAACGGCCAGCTCGGCATCATGTGCGGAGGCGAGTCGGCGGTGTTCGAGAAGGCGAAGCCGGTGATCGATATCTACGCCAAGCTCACCGCGCTCATCGGCGGCCCCGGCTCAGGCCAGCTCACGAAGATGGTGAACCAGATCTGCATCGTGGGCCTCGCCCAGGCGCTGGCCGAGGCGCTCGCTTTCGCGAAAAGAAACGACCTCGACCTGGAAAAAGTCATCAACGTCATCTCGAAGGGCGCGGCGCAGTCCTGGCAGATGGAGAACCGCTGGAAGCCGATGAACGAGCTCAAGGCCGAGGGCTTCGGCTTCGCCATCGAGTGGATGCGCAAGGACATGGGCATCTGCTTCGCGCAGGCGAAGCAGAGCAACGCGAGCCTGCCGGTGGCGGCGCTGGTGGACCAGTTCTACGCCCGCCTCGAGGCGCGCGGCGGCAAGCGCTGGGACAGCACCGCTGCGCTGATTCAGCTTCTCCTCAAGGACTAGGTTTGTCGCGGCCGCCGGAAATGATTGCCCCGCGAACCGTTACCCGATCGCGATAGTTCCGCAGCGCGTCGGTCGCAGCGTCCCGCTCACCGACCCCGAGGTTCTGTGCGCAGACGCCAGAAATGGACAAGGTCTCTCCAGGGCGCAGCTTCTCGAGCGCGCGCATGACCGCGCCGGCCGCATCGCAGTCGACGGCACGGCCGCCGGTAACGCTCTCCCCGTTTGCACCGGGATGACTGTCGTCGGATTTGGGTTCCCGCGCCTCGCTGGGGAGCGGAGCCATGAGTCCCACGGTAATCAACCCGCTCAATGCCAGTAACGCCGTTGCCTTCATTCCAGGTCCCTGGTGGGACGATAGTTCGCACCTGCAACGGCGTAAGTGCGCTAGCGCACCCGGCGGTATTGCCGCCAGACGATCCAGGCACCCCACGCGAGCGCGGTGATCATCATGAGCAAGCCAAAAACATGGACGCCGCGGCCGATGGGCTGCGCTTTGTGCAGCAGCCCGAGATCGCCGAGCACGTCGATGAAATCATGAGCGCCGTTATCGCCGGTGCGGCCCGTGAGCAGGATGTGCTGCGGGTGGAAGGCGTCGTAGACATAAGGCGCCACATCCATCACCGCCACGGCTGCCCACCACAGCATCACCGAGGCGGCGAACGGATCGCGATTCTTGACCACGAAGATGCCGCCGAAGATGAGCGGCAGCAGCACCTGGAAGAGCGATCCGCCCAGGAGCGTCATGAACTCGCCGAGGGGCCGGAAGAGGACGTGGCCGAACTCGTGGATCGGCACCATCGGCAGGTGGATGAGCGACCCGGCCATCTCCCACGACGGGATGTCCATCAGGGCAAGCCTCGCTCCGTAGAATGCGATCGCCGCAAGCAGAATCACCCGCCCATAGACCAACCCGCGGTCGAGCTCTTCCGGGACGTAAAGAACCAGCGCCTTCGCCTGCGACAGCAGGCTGTCCTCCCCGTCCTCATCCGGCGCGGCGTTGGCTGGCCGGGCTTGAGGCGGGGGCGAGGCGAACTTCGCTCTGAGATATTTCGCGAAGATGAGCCCGCAGGCAGCGCAGGTATCGAGCCCCGCGGCTGCGGCGCCGCACTTGGGACAGGTCTTGTAGAGCGTCGCCATCCAGTGTCTTCTCTTTTTCTAGTTTTAGTTTTCTTTCCTGAAGACCAGCAGGCGGTTGTTGGCCGGCATCGCATTGTCCTCGATAACCGCCAGGCCGCAACGTGCGGCGAGCGCCCGGACGTGCTCAAAGTCACGCACGGAGCTCGCCGGATCTCGCGAACGCGGCAGGCATCGAAGCGCGCGTTGCTCTCCGAGGTCGGGACGTCCGCGTAATGGAACGGGCGGTAGAGGCAAAAAAGAGAACGCAGCGTCGGCATCGATCGCCGGCCACCCCTTGTCGACGTCGAGCTCGATCGGCTCGACGCCCCACAAGCGGATGCCGGCGAGATGCTCCGCCACGTCGCTCGCCTGCCAGCTGAGGTGCGGCAGCTCCGGCGCGAAGGACGCGGCATGCTGGCCGGTGCCCGATCCGATCTCGAGCACCACCGTCGAGTCCGCAAGCACGCGCTTCAGGACCGCAAGGATCGGCTCGCGGTTGCGCTCGGAGGCCTCGGAATAAGGCTTCATCGCATGCGGCGCAGCTTCCAGGTGGCTACGGGCCCGAGCAGCGCTCCCAGACCCAAGGTCGACCACGCGATCCCCCAGGCCAGCGCATCGGTAGAGCTCCTGCTGCCGCCCGCGGTGTCGAGCGCCCAGCCGAAGACGAACGGGCTCACCACCCCTGCGCCGAAGCCGACCACCGAGCGCACGGCGTACGCCACGCCGAGGTAGTGCGGCGGCACGCTTTCCGCGAGCACCGTCGAGTGGGTCGAGGAGTCGGCGATGGCCGCCAGGTTGTAGACGCAGGCGAGCATCACCAGCAGCGCGATCGGAACCGCGATCAGCCACCCGATGGAGAACGAAGCCGCAAGGCTCACGCACGACCAGAGCAGAATGGTCTGGGTGCGGCCCCAGCGGTCCGCCATGGTGCCGCCGAGGATCGAGCCTGCGATGTTGGCCACATAGGTGAATGCAGCAAACGTGAGGGCGAGCGTCGCAGCGCTGTCAGAGGAGATTCCGTGAGCGAGGAGCGCCGCCGTCAGGAATGCGGGCAGCCAGGCCCAGATGCCGAGGAGCTCCCAGTTGTGGAAGGTGTAACCCCAGATCGAGAGCATGCCTTTGCGGTTCGCCCACACCGCCGGCAGCGACGCCAACAGTGATTCGCCGGCGGGCCGGGCATGCACGACATTGGGCGTCTCTCTCAAGACGAGCACTGCAGTGATCCATGACACCAAGGGGAGGCAGGCGACGATCGCGAGCGCGCCGCGCCAGCCGGTGAATTGCAGCGCCAACCCGGCGACGCCGAGTGAGATGGCGTAGCCGGCGCTCGAGCCGGCAATGAGAAATCCCATGGCGCGTCCGCGCAGGGTGCGCGCGACGTTGTCGTTGATGAGCGCGAGCGCCGGGGTATAGGTACCGCCCTGGCAAAGCCCGGTGAGCGCGTGCAGCCAGAACGCCGACCAGAATCCGTCGGCGAAGAACACGAAGGCCCAGGGGCTGACGCAGGCCGCGACGCCCGTGGTGATGTAGGCGCGCCTCGCGCCATAGTGGTCTGCGATGAACCCGACGATGAAGAGCGAGGTGAGATAGCCGAGGTGGAACGCCGACTGGACGAGGCCCGCCTCCTTGGCCGAGAGCCGCCAGTCGGCCTGGGTGAGCGGCAACACCGCCGAGTAGGCTACGAACCAGGTCGCGGCGAGAACCCGGCTCGTGCACAGCGCAGCCAGCCAGTTCTTCGACCCGGCCTTCAGAAAAATGCTTTTTCTTGGAGGCGAACGGGAATGCGGCGCGGGCCGAACGGTCTTCCGAACTTCTGGAAGCGGCCGGGAATGAGCGCGCCGCAGTGGCGGCAGGCGCCCGCGTCGGTGAGCTCGTAGCCGCGGATGTCGTACCAGTCGCGCCGGATCAGCGCCTTCGCGCACGACGGGCAGTAGGTCGAGCCGCCGCTCTCGTCGTGCACGTTGCCGGTGTAGACGTAGTGGAGGCCCGCGCCCAGCGCGATCTCGCGCGCTCGCGTCAAGGTCGCGGGCGGCGTGGGGCCGATGTCGGTCATCTTCCAGTCGGGATGGAACGCCGTGAAATGAAGCGGCACGTCGGGACCGAGGTGGCTGCGGACCCACGTGCATTCGGCTTCGATTTCAGCGTCGGAGTCGTTCTTGCCTGGAATGAGAAGCGTCGTGATCTCGGTCCAGACGCGGGTCTCCTTCACGAGGTACTCGAGCGTGTCGAGCACCGGCTGCAGGTGCCCGCCGCAGATCTTGAAATAAAACTCGTCTGTGAACCCCTTCAGATCGACGTTTGCCGCGTCCATCTTCTCGTAGAACGCGCGCCGCGGCTCGGGATGGATGTAGCCCGCGGTGACGGCGACCGCCTGCACGCCTTTCGCGTGGCAGGCATCCGCGATGTCCATCGCGTACTCGGCGAAGATCACCGGGTCGTTGTAGGTGAACGCAACCGACTTGCAGCCCAGGCGCAGCGCGGCGTCGGCGATTGCCGAGGGGCTCGCTGCGTCCTGCAGCCGGTCCATCTCGCGCGACTTGGAGATGTCCCAGTTCTGGCAGAACTTGCAGGCAAGGTTGCAGCCCGCGGTGCCGAACGAAAGGATGCTCGTGCCCGGATAGAAGTGGTTGAGCGGCTTCTTCTCCACCGGGTCGACGCAGAATCCGGAGGAGCGGCCGTAGGTCGTGAGCGCCATGCGGCCGTTTTCCATCTTGCGCACGAAGCACAGGCCCCGCTGGCCTTCGTGCAGCCGGCAATCGCGCGGGCACAGGTCGCACTGGATGCGGCCGTCCTCGAGCCTGTGCCACCACTTACCTTCCATCGAACTTCATCACCCTGTAGCGCGAGATCCTGCAGCTCGTGAGCGGCGTATCGGCCGGCAGCCCGGCCTTGCGCACGAGCTGGCCGAGGAATGCGCGCTTGTCCGGAACGCCCTGCCAGACCTGCGGCAGAAACGTGGCCCTGCGGCCCTCGGCCTCGAGGATCAGCCCGTCCTCGCCGGCGCGGATCTGGCGCATCAGATCGGCTTCATCCGCAAACCGGATCGGCCTGGGCGCGGAAAGGAGCGAAACCTCGACTTCGCACTGCGGCCACTCGGCTGCACTGAGTTGCGGGAAGCGCGGATCGCGGAACGCGGCCGCGAGCGCGTTTTCGCCCACGTCCTGCGCGAGCGGCTTCGTCGCCTCGAGGCTGCCGACGCAGCCGCGCAGCACGCCGTCCTTCAGAAGCGTGACGAACGTCGCCCCGGGACGCTCGAGCCAGGAGGCATCGAGGCACGCGGCAGGCTTGCCGAGCAGTTCTTGCTCGATGGCCGCGCGGGCGATGGCGATGAGCGCCTCCCCCGCCTGCGCGTCCGACTGCTCGTACAGCGCGAAGGACGAATAGCCGACCACGCTGTCCTTGGCGCCCGCGGTGTCGCCCGAATTGCACGCTGCCAGAAGCTGCACCGGGAGGCCGCGCTTCCTGGCGCACCACAGCAGACCGTTCAGCGGCGTGGCGCCGCAGGCTTCGTCGTGGTCGATGTCGATCGCGCTTGCGGCAATGCGTGCGAGCGTTGCCGCGTCGATCCGCCGGGCATCCGCGTACGCGTGGTAATGCGAGAGATCGGTGGAGATCACGAGCAGCGTCTCGGTCCCGCCCCACAGGCGCTCGAGCACCTCGGCCACTTCCGCCACCTGCGCCATGCCCACGGCAAGCGGCACCAGGGAAAACTCACCGAGCATCGTCTGCAGGAAGGGTAGCTGCACTTCGAGCGAATGCTCGAGCGCGTGCGCCGGGTCGCTCCGCACGACCTGCGGCAGGTCGGCGAGCGAACGCAGCGCGGCACGGTCCAGCGGCACGGTGCCAAGGGGCGTTTCGAAGGCGTCGACCCCCGGCGCGGCAAGGCCGCGCACCGGCACGCGATGGGCCGGCCCGAGGAGCACGACCCGCCGCACGACGCCGCGCGCCGCTGAGAGCTCCTGGTAGGCACGTGCCGCCACCGCGCCCGAATAGACGTAGCCTGCATGCGGCACGACCAGCGCCTTCGGAAACGCGAGGCGCGGCGCGGGCTCGGCATCCCCGCCGCCGAGGAAGCGCGCCACTTCGGCCGCGAGGGCGCGTGGCTCGCCCGGATAGAACATCCCGGCGACGGCCGCCGGGCGGATGGACGCCATGGAACCCATTATCCTCCGCGCATTATCCTCCCTCGAGCGCGCGCAGGACCCCTTCGAGCGCGAGGATCACGGATTGCCGGCGGATGCCCTCCCGGTCGCCGGCGAAGCGGCGCGTCTCCGAGCGCACCGCGCCGTCCCTCGCCCAGGCGAAGCACACCGTGCCGACGGGCTTCTCGGGCGTCCCGCCCGTCGGCCCCGCCACCCCGGTGATGGACACCGCAACCGTAGCCTTGCTGCGCTCGAGCGCGCCGCGTGCCATCTCGCGCGCCGTCTCCTCGCTTACCGAGCCGTGCGCGCTCAGCGTCTCGGCGCGCACGCCGAGGAGCTCCTGTTTCGCCTCGTTGGAATAGGTGACGAAGCCCCGGTCGAACCAGGCCGACGAGCCCGCCGCCGAGGTCACGACCTGCGCTACCCAGCCGCCGGTGCACGATTCCGCCGTGGCCAGGATTTCCCTTGCACCTTTGAGCCGCACGCCCAGCCGCTTGGCGAGCTCGTCCATCAAAAGAAAAGACGCTGCACGAGAGCGAGCGCGAGAAGCGTGTAGCCGGCCGCGACGAGGTCGTCGAACATCACGCCGAAGCCCCCCTGCCAGCGCCGCTCGATCCAGCGGATCGGCGGCGGCTTGCCGATGTCGAACCCACGGAAGAGGACGAAGCCGGCGACCTGCCATTCGAAGCTGCGGGGAAGGAGCGCCGCGACGAGGAGGAAGGCGACGATCTCGTCCCACACCATCGCGCCGTGATCGTGCACCCCGAGGTGGCGCCCGGTGACGCCGCAGGCCCAGACCCCGAGCAGAAACAACGCCGCGACCAGCGGAAAAATGATCGCCGGATGCGCCCCGGCGAGGAGCCATCCCGGAATCCAGGCTGCCAGCGTGCCGAAGGTCCCGGGCGCGACGCGCGCGAGCCCCGCGCCGAAGCCGAACGCGACGATGTGCGCGGGATGCGAGTAAGCGAACGCCGGCGTGGGCCGCAGCACCATCATCGCTGCGCGAAGTGGTCGAAGCCGCCGCGGAACGTCATGGGCTTGCCCGCGCCGTCGACGATCGTGAGGCGCGGCTGCCCGCTCTGGATCGCGCCGATGCGCGTGAGCGGCACGCCGAGCTCGCGCGACAACGCGTCGATCTCGCGCCGCCGCTCACGGGGCGCGGTGAACAGGAGCTCGTAGTCGTCCCCGCCCGAGAGCACGCAGTCCTTCTCGAGTTGCGCGTCGTTCAGCTCCGCGAAGGACGCGAGCCGCGGGATGTCGGCGTAGTGGACCAGCGCCCCCACGTGCGAGCGCTCGAGGACGTGCTGCAGATCTCCCGCCAGGCCGTCCGACACGTCGATCGCGGCGCGCGCGAGCCCGCGCAGGCGCTCGCCGAGCTCGACGCGCGGCTCGGGCTCGTTCAGCCTCGCCGCGGCCGCGGCGATCTCGGGGTGCGTGAGCGCGAGCGCCGCGGAGCCGAGCTCGCCGGATACCCAGATGTCGTCGTCGGCGCGCGCGCTGGCGCGATACATCGCCACGCCGGAGGGCACTTCGCCCAGCGCCGTCACCGCGATGGTGACCTGCGGGCTGCGGGTGGTATCGCCGCCGATCAGGTCCAGGCCGTGGCGCTCGGCGAGCGCGAAGAACCCGGCCGAGAAGGCGGCGAGCCAGTTTTCGTCGGGCGCCGGAAGACCGAGCGCGAGCGTGGCCCAGCGCGGCGCCGCGCCCATCGCTGCGAGGTCCGAGAGGTTCACCGCCAGCGCCTTGTGGCCGAGCGCGCGCGGATCGGCCCCGGCGAGGAAGTGGCGTCCTTCGATCAGCATGTCGGTGGTGACCGCGAGCTCCAGGCCCGCGTCGGGCCGCAGCAGCGCGCAGTCGTCGCCGATACCGAGCAGCGTTTTCTTCGGCGGCCGGTCGAAGAACCGGCGGATGATCTCGAACTCGTTCAGGCGTTGGTCCTGCTTCGCGCCACTTCATCCGGACGGACCGAGGCGGCGATCTTCTCCAGCACTCCGTTGACGAAGCGATAGCCGTCGGTCGCGCCAAAGCTCTTGCCGAGCTCTACGGCCTCGTTGAGCACCACCTTGAACGGCGTCTCGGGGTGCGAGGCGAGCTCGTAGGCGCCGATGTAGAGGATCGCGCGCTCGACCGGGGAGAGCTTGCCGAACTCGCGGCTCAGGTGCGGTACGATCAGAGCGCGCAGCACCTCGGCCTGGTCGCGCACGCCGCGGAGAAGCCCCTCGACGAAGCGCGCGTCGGTGCGCTCGAAGCCTTCGAGCGTGCGCGCCTGCGCGAGCGGGTCCTCGCCGGAGATCTGCCACGCGTAGAGGGCCTGGAGGGCGATCTCGCGCGCCTGGCGCCTGGCGGTTTTCATGCCCCCTCGCTCTTGAGCCGCGCCCTCAGCTTCCCCATTTCCACCGCCACCTGCACCGCCTCCGCGCCCTTGTCGAGGCGCGCGAGCGCCTGCGGCTCGTCCTCGGTGGTGAGGATGCCGTTGGCGACCGGCAGGCCGAATTCCAGCGCCACGTCCATCAGGCCGCGCGCCGACTCGTTGGCGACGATCTCGAAGTGATAGGTCTCGCCGCGGATCACCACGCCGACGGCGGCGAGCGCGTCGAAGCGGCCCGACTGCGCCATCCACTGCAATGCGAGCGGAATTTCGAGGGCACCGGGCACGCTGACCACGGAGGCCTCCACGCCAAGCTGGCGCGCCGCTCCCTGCGCGCGCTGGAGCAGCTCCGCCGCGATGGCCTCATTGAAGCGGCTGGCGACAATACCGAGGCGCATGCTGGCCTACCCCTTGTCCGAGGCGCCTTTCAGGTAGCCCACGACTTCCAGGCCGAAGCCGGCCATGCTGGGCATCTTGCGCGGAGCCGCCATGAGGCGCATGCGCCGCACGCCGAGGTCGCGCAGGATCTGCGCGCCGATGCCGTACACCCGCAGGTCGACCGAGCGCGAGGCGCGCGGGTCGCCGCGCTCGGCGAGCCGCGCCTCGAGCGCTTCGGTGGACTGGGTGCAGTTGAGCAGCACGGCGACGCCCACGCCGGCGCGCCGGATGGCCTCCAGCGCCTCGCCGACGCCCCAGCTGTGCCTCCCTTCCCCGGCGTCGAGGAGATCGAGGATCGAGAGCGGCTCGTGCACGCGCACCAGCGTTTCGTCCTGCGGACCGGGCGCGCCGAGGACGAGCGCGAGGTGCACCGAGCCGAGCACGAGGTCGCGATAGGACACCAGCCGGAACACGCCCCACGGCGTGGTGATCTCGCGCTCGGCGAGCCGCTGCACCAGCGATTCGTTGCGGCTGCGGTACTCGATCAGGTCGGCGATGGTTCCGATCTTGAGGCCGTGCCCGGCAGCAAACTCCACGAGGTCCGGCAGTCGCGCCATCGAGCCGTCGTCGCGCATGATCTCGCACAGCACCGCCGCCGGCGTGACGCCGGCGAGCCGCGCGAGGTCGCAGCAGGCCTCGGTATGGCCCGCGCGCACCAGCACGCCGCCGGGCTGGGCGACGAGCGGAAACACGTGCCCGGGCTGCACGAGGTCCTCCGGACGCGCGCTCTCGGAAGCGGCCACCTTGATGGTCAGGGCGCGGTCGTGCGCCGAGATGCCGGTGGCGATGCCCTCGGCGGCCTCGATCGACGTAGTGAAGTTGGTGCCGTGGCGCGAGCGATTGTGCTCGACCATCGGGCGCAGGCCGAGCCGCACGGCGTGCGCCTGGGTGATCGGCATGCACACCAGACCGCGGCCGTGCTTTGCGAGGAAGTTGATCTTTTCCGCACTGACGAACTCGGCGGCGAACACGAGGTCGCCCTCGTTCTCGCGGTCCTCGTCGTCGACCAGGATGACGATCTCGCCGGCGCGGATCGCGCCGATGATCTCGGTGACCGGACTGATGGCAGCGGCCTCCCTGCGCATGGCTCGATTATAGGCCAGCGGCGCACAGCACCTCTGCGGCGCCGCAAGCGGGGCAGGGGAAATTCCGACAGCCGCGGGCGGGCTGCGGCTTAAGCCAGGCGGCTCATCTGCACGCCGCGGGACCCCGGCACGAAGGCGGTGAGAATCGGCCAGATCACGGCATACCCCATGGAGGCGCGCGTGCAATCTGCAGAACAGCTGTCAGCCTTCCTTTCGCACGTGCTCTTGCATGGCCTCGAGATCCGCGCGGTATGGTCGGTGGGCCACGCCGACGACCTCCCGGTGCAGCGATTGTGCGAGCTGCTCGTGTTTGCCGATGGGCCGACGCTGCAAAGGCTGCGCAAGAGCGCGCGCCCGCATCGCGCCGCTATCGATGTTCTGGTGGTGGTCGACGGAGACCAGTTCGAGAATGCCTGGGGCGAGCGGCGGGTATCGGGATCGCTCGCGCGCTGGGCGTGGCGGCAAGTGTCGCCGGAGGTCGCCTACTACGACGAATCGAAATGGGCCGAACACGGAGGCGACCGCAGCGCCGTGGTGCGCGTGCGCAGGAAAGCCATCCTCATCTGGCAAGCGCAGCCCGCGGTTCACTAGCCCGGCATCGTCCCCGGCTCGGACGACGTCGGCGGCCGGCGACGTGGCGATTTCCGCCACCACCGCTGGTCCGGTACGGCGACTTCGCGCAAGCCGCGCATGGGGTATAACAACGCATGCCCTGCGAGATCTATCACATAGCCTACAAGACATCGTTTCGCTGGAAATGGCGCCATTTGCGCGAGGACGGCAGCGTGAAGGACGAATCGGAGGAGAGCTACGAGCTCTTCTATGAGTGCGTCTGCGCCGCCCGCCGGCACGGCTACCAGCCGAGAATCAGGTGCAGCTAGGCGTGACGGATTCGCCGCTACCGGATTCGCCGCTACCCTGAGGCGGCGCGCCGCGCGAGGCGCAACGCGAGCCAAGCGGCCGCGCTCGCGGTGACAGCCCAAAGGAAGGAATTCTCTGCCCCATTACCGGTGGCATCGAGAGCGCTGATCCACGACGCCAGCGCAAGCGCCAGCACAATTGCCACCTGCAGCCACGTCACCAGCCGATTCATAAGCCGTTATACACCGGCGGGAAGCGGCTCGCGGCGTTTCTTTGTGTGCTACATTGGGTCCGCAGGATCTCGAGTAGACAACCGCGCCCTATCTTCCCTAGCGGATCCCTTGCTGCATTGGGAGCGTGCCTGCCTTTCTTGATCGTCGTGCCCGCAAGCGCTGCCCGGATTCGCCGCGCTCAGCAGCTTCAAGAAGGAACAGCATGGACGCCGCCCACAGGAACGCATTCAAGCCCAGTCGATCCCAGGAGTGGACGCGCGAGCGCGTCGAGCGGCTGAGCAAGCAGGATATCGAGCAGCTGCGCGCCAATGCCGATCGCCTGGGCGAGACCGGCGTCGTCGCGGTGTGCGACGAAGCGTTGCACGCCCGCCCGACGAGCGCAGGCGGCAGAGGCGCCGCGCGGCGCGCAGGCTCCAAGCACCTCATCTCGCGCGCCAAGGCGTTCCAGGCGCGCGGTATCTACCTGCCCGAAGCCGCCAACAGCTGGAGCGGGGTGCGCAAAGCCGACGGCATGGTGGTGATGAGCCTGTGGGCCAGTTCGGTCGTGTCGGGCCCGAAGGGATGCAGCTGCGTCATCTGGCGTCCCGACTTGGAGGGCGCGCCGCCGTGGTCGGACACGGAGTCCGGCAAGCTGCGTCTCGAGCATTGCAGGCTCGCGCTCAATCAGGGCGCCGCCGAGGGCTTGCTGGTACACGGCGAGGCGCTCGACGGGTACGTGCCCGAGCACAGGGCGCGGACCGTGCATGGCGTCGACCCTGAAGTCGTCGTCCAATTAACGGTAGAGCAACGCGGCGAGGAATACTGGGCCGTGTGGGGCGCCAAGGCCGAGCGGGCACCGGTATGACGGTGCCCGTGCCTGGACGTTTCAAGCTGGGGAAATACGAAATCATCGCGCAGCGGGCGCCCGGCTCGCTGCACATGCTGCGCTACACCGTGCTCCTGAACGGGCGCCGCCTGGGTGCGCAGTTGAGCGTGCCCTCGGAGTCGGATTGCAGGTTCATGGAGTCGCCGCCCGCGGTTCCCCCGCTCAAGATCTTCAGCGTGACCTACCGCCCGGGGCGGCCTAGAAAAGCCAGCGTGCGCCCACTTGGGCCAGAGGGCGAGGATAGCGTGTCGCTGCCCTGGTCGATCAAGGGCCAGCGGCGCTACTAACCAGCTCTTCCGCCGCTTACTCGGCGGGCTCGGCTTCCTGCCCGCCGGTGCGCTCGCGGATGCGGGCCGACTTGCCGGAGCGGCCGCGCAGGTAGTAGAGCTTCGCGCGCCTCACGTCGCCCTTGCGCTTCAATTCGATCGAGGCGATGAGCGGCGAATAGGTCTGGAAGGTGCGCTCGACGCCCTCGCCCGAGGAGATCTTGCGCACCACGAACGATGAGTTGAGGCCGCGGTTCCGCTTCGCGATCACCATGCCTTCGAACGCCTGCACGCGCTTCCTTTCGCCCTCGACCACGTTCACGTTCACGACCACCGTGTCGCCCGGCGAGAAATCGGGGATGTGCTTCGCAAGCCGCTTGATTTCTTCCTGCTCGATCGTCTGGATCAGGTTCATGACTTCGCTCCGCTTTCTTGCCGGAATTCCTCCAGCAGCAATCTTTCCTCGTCGCTCAGGCTGCGCACTTCCAGCAGCTCGGGCCTTCTCAGCCAGGTCCGCCCCAGCGCCTGCTTCAGCCGCCAGCGCCGGATGTTCTCGTGGTGCCCGGAGAGCAGCACTTCCGGCACCTTCTCGCCCCTGTACGTCTCGGGGCGGGTGTACTGCGGGCAGTCGAGCAGCCCGTCGGCGAACGACTCTTCCACCACCGAAGCGCTGTCGCCCACCGCGCCCGGCAGCTGCCGCACCACCGCGTCCATCAGCGCCATCGCCGCAACCTCGCCGCCCGAGAGCACGAAGTCGCCGATCGAGATTTCCTCGTCGGCACGCCGCGCGAGCAGCCGCTCGTCCACGCCCTCGTAACGGCCGCACAGCAACGTCACTGCCGGCTCCCTTACCAGCTCCATCACCCTGCGGTGATCGAGCTTCCTGCCCTGCGGCGAGAGATAGATCGTGCGCCTCGCCCCGCCGCTTTTCGCCACTGCGTCGAGCGCCCGTTCCAGGGGCTCGGCCAGCATCACCATGCCCGGGCCGCCGCCGTACGGCCGGTCGTCGACCGTCCGGTAGTTGTCGGTCGTGAAATCACGCGGATTCCACGTCGTCAGCGACCACAGCCCCGCCTCCAGCGCCCGGCTCGTGATCCCGCTTCCCGCCACCGCGGCGAACATCTCGGGGAACAGCGTCACCACGTCGAAGCGGATCACCAGTCCGCCTCCCATTCCACTTCGACCCGCTTCATCAGCAAGTCCACGTCCTTCACTACCGCGGCAACCCACGGAATCAGCCGCGTCCTGTCTCCCGCCACCTCGATCACGTCGTGCGCGCCGTTCGAGTACGTCCGTGTCACCACGCCGAGGCTCGCGCCCTGCCGGTTCACCACCTCGAGACCGACCAAGTCCGAGAGGTAGTACTTGCCCTGTTCCGGCTCGGGCAGCGCATCGCGCCGCACCGCCACCGTGCGGCCTTTCAGGGCCAGCGCCTGCTCGCGGTTTTCCAGCCCCGCGAGCTTGCCCACCACCGTTGCACCGTGAATCCTTGCGTCGCTCACGGCGTACGCCTCGGCGCCGATCCACCACTCCTTCGCGCCCGCCAGAGCTTCCTCGGCGCCGTCGTCGGGCGTCACTTTCACCCACCCGCGCACGCCATACGAACCGGCGACGCGGCCCATCGGTATCAGCCCGTCAGGCAGCCTTCTTTGCAAACTGCTTGACGAGGCGCTTCGCCGTCGGCGAGAGCTGCGCGCCCTGCCCGGTCCAGTGCTTGACCCGCTCCATGTTGACGCGCAGCGCCTCGCGGCCTTGCGGCGCCTTCGGATCGTAGAACCCCAGCCGCTCGATGAACTTGCCCGACGCCGCGCGCCGCGAATCAGCAACCACCACGTGATAGAACGGGCGCTTGTTCGCGCCGCCGCGCTGCAGTCGAATCACCACCATGGAAAAAAGCCTCGTAAACCGCGAAAAGGCGCGGATTATACGGGACTTTTCGCCCCATCGACAAACGTTTTCCGGGGCCTCTTTGTAAGGGCCTCGCGCGCGGCAGCGACGAAGACGATACTTAGAGGTCACGGAGACCGAACGAATGGCGAACTGGGTCAAGGTTCATCCACCGGTGGTGCGCATCACCCACTGGATCAACGTCTTGGCGGTCCTCATGATGGTCACGAGCGGCTGGCGCATCTACAACGCCTCGCCCCTTTTCGAATCGTTCACCTTCCCCGATGCGCTCACGCTGGGCGGCTGGCTCGCCGGCGCCCTGCAATGGCATTTCGCCGCCATGTGGCTCCTAGCCGTTAACGGGTTGGTGTACGTCGTCTACGGAATCGTGTCCGGGCATTTTCGGCGCAAGCTCCTGCCGATCTCGCCGGGTGCGATCCTGCGCGACATCTCGAACGCGTTGCGCGGCCGCTTGGCGCATGACGACCTGAGCGTTTACAACGCCGCGCAGCGCGCCGCTTACCTGGTTTTGATTCTGGCCCTCATGCTGCTCATCGTCACGGGGCTGGCGATCTGGAAACCGGTTCAACTGCAAGCGCTCGCAGCGCTGATGGGCGGCTACGAAGGCGCGCGCTTGCTCCACTTTTTTGCCATGTCGCTCGTCGTCTTCATCGTCGTGGTGCACGTAGCCATGGTCGCGCTCGTGCCGCGTACCTTCCCCACCATGATCACCGGGCGGCTCAGGAGGTCGTCATGAAAAACAGCCGTCTCGCCCTCAAGCACCCCAAGGTCGGAAGCCTGGAGCGTCGACTGTTCCTGAAGCAGAGCCTGTCCATTGGCGCTCTATCGCTCCTCGCGGGTTGCGAGATCACGGGCGACGAGAACGTTCAGCAGGTGCTCGAAGGGATGTCGCGGTGGAACGATCGCGTGCAGGGCTGGCTGTTCGATCCGAAAAAGCTCGCGCCCGAGTTCCCGGAAAGCATGATCACGCAGCCCTTTCCGTTCAACGGCTACTACCCGGAGAGCGACGTCCGCATCATCGACGAGACCGACTACAAGCTGCAGCTCGGCGGGCTGATCAAGGAGCAGAAGCCGTGGCGGCTGCCGGAGCTCTACGCGCTGCCGCAGGTGTCGCAGGTGACGCGCCACATCTGCGTCGAGGGCTGGAGCGCGATCGGCAAGTGGAGCGGCGTGCGCTTCAGCGATTTCCTCCAGCGCGTCGGCGCCGACCTCACGGCGAAGTACGTCGGGTTCAATTGCGGCGACGACTACTATTCGAGCATCGACATGGCGACCGCGCTCCACCCGCAGACGCTCCTCACGTTCCGCTTCGCCGACCAGATCCTGCCGCCGAAGTACGGCTTCCCGATGAAGCTGCGCATTCCCACCAAGCTCGGCTTCAAGAACCCGAAGCACATCACCGAGCTGTTCGTGGTGAACGACAACCCGGGCGGCTACTGGGAGGACAAGGGCTACAACTGGTTCAGCGGAAACTAAGCTTTTAAGTTTTTTCGCACACGGCAGTCCACACGCCGTCGGCGAGCTCGGCGTCCTGGACCAGCGTCGCGCCGCGCTCGAGGAGATCCTGGAGCTTCAACCGCACCGCCTCGACGGTGGGGCCGGTGATGACGCGCTTGAAGCCGAAGGTCTCCACCCTGGCCTGCACGGTGAGCCTCGGATTGCCGACGCTCGCGACCCATTTGCTGCCGACTTGCGCCATCGGAGAAAGAAGCTGGCAGCCCTCGGCGGCGAGCTTCTTGACCGCGTCCTGCACTTTCCCCTGGCCTCGGGCCGATACGATGAAATGCGTGCCCGCGTCGAACACCTGGGCCGGCGCGTCGTCCTCCGGCACCGGAGCGGCACGGCGCTGGCTGCGCCGCAGTCGCACCTGGGCTTCCTGCACGCGCCGGCCGACCCGCACGGCGTCGGTGACCGCAAAAAGATCGTGCGCGCGGTTGTGCTTGTCGAGGCGCGTGCGCTCCTGCTTGAAAAGCGCCGCGTAGTCCGCGGAGAGGAGCGACATCACCTCGAAAAACGTCCGCGACACGAGCAGCTGCCCCTGGCCGGCAAAGCTCATCACGCGCTCGGCGGCGTTGATGCCGTCACCGACCACGTTGTCGCGGCCGTTGATGTCGTTGATGAGCGAGACCGGCCCGAGGTTGATGCCGAGGCGCACCGGGATCTCGCCCACTTTGTCGAGCACTGCGAGTCCGACGAAGAGGGCCCCCTCGGGGTCGCCGAGGAACGTGACCGCCGCACCGTCGCCGGTATCGACCACCACGCGGTCGCGCGGCGACACCTGTTCAAGCGCGCCCGTCAGGATGTCGTTGAAGGCGCGCTTGAGCTTGACCTGGTCGCCCACGCCCTTCTTCGAATAGCCGACGATGTCGATGAAAAGGACGCTGCAGACGAGCGTCCGGGTGCCCTGGTCCGCCATGCGGGGGATTGTCCCCCCGCTCAGCGCATCCCCGGGAGGAACCCTTTCATGTTGCGCATCATCCGCTGCAGGTTGCCGCCCCGCATCATCTTCATCATTTTTTGCATTTGCTCGAACTGGCCGAGCAGCTGGTTCACGGCCTGCACCGGCACCCCCGCGCCGGCGGCGATGCGGCGCTTGCGCGAGGCCTTGATGAGCTCGGGCTTGGCGCGCTCCTGCGGGGTCATGGAGTTGATGATGCCCTCGATGCGCCGGAACTGCTTGTCGTCCTGGAGCTGCGCGGGATCGATCTGACCGACGAGCTGCGCGGGCAGCTTATCGATGAGCGAGGCGACCCCGCCCATCTTCTTCATCTGCGCGATCTGCTGCTTGAAGTCCTCGAGGTCGAAGCCCTTTCCCTTCTTGACCTTCTCGGCGACCCGCTTTGCTTCCTCGAGGTCGATCTTGGCGTGCGCTTCCTCCACGAGGGACAGGATGTCGCCCATGCCGAGAACGCGCGCCGCCATCCGCTCGGGATGGAAGGGCTCGAGCCCCGCGAGCTTCTCGCCGACGCCGGCGAACTTGATCGGCTTGCCGGTGACGTGGCGCACGGAGAGCGCGGCGCCGCCGCGCGCATCGCCGTCGAGCTTGGTGAGAATGACGCCGGTGAGCGGCAGGCGCTCGTTGAACGCGCGCGCGACGTTGACGGCGTCCTGGCCCTGCATCGCGTCGACCACGAAAAGCGTCTCCACCGGCTCGAGCGCGGCGTGGAGCTCGGCGATCTCGCGCATCATCTCCTCGTCGACCGCCAGGCGGCCGGCGGTGTCGACGATGAGGACATCCATGTAATGCGTGCGGGCGTAATCGACGGCGCGACGCGCGATGTCGACAGGTTTTTCCCCGGCAGAAGAAGAAATGAATTCACCGCCGACCTGAGCCGCCACGGTCTTTAGCTGCTCGATCGCTGCCGGGCGGTAGACGTCGGCGGAAACGAGCGCGACCTTTTTCTTGTCGGCAACGAGCAGCCGCGCGAGCTTTGCCGAGGTAGTGGTCTTGCCCGAGCCCTGCAGTCCTGCCATCAGGATCACCGCCGGCGGCCGCGTCGCGAGGTCGAGCCCCGCCGCGGCCTCGCCCATCAGCGCGGTCAACTCGCGGTGCACCACGCCCACCAGCGCCTGTCCCGGGGTGAGGCTGCCGACCACTTCCGCGCCGAGCGCCTTGGCGCGCACCGCTTCGATGAAATGCTTCACCACCGGCAGCGCCACGTCCGCCTCGAGCAGCGCGACGCGCACTTCGCGCAGCGCCTCCTGGATGTTCGATTCGGTGAGGCGCGCCTCGCCGCGGATCTGCTTGACGATCTTGGTGAGCCGCGCGGTCAGGTTGTCGAGCATGGGTGATAAACTGGGGAAGTGCCCGACATTGTAATTCACGGCATCGCCTCGGCCATGTACGTGGGCTTGGCGTGGCACTTCTGGAACACGCGCTGGCGC
>Ga0075434_100000172_pt1 | contig 41704 bp, 35 predicted proteins | sample RhiMethybrSRZTD3_FD_75298 | JGI IMG/M metagenome (GOLD analysis project Ga0075434, IMG submission 75298) | Populus rhizosphere microbial communities from Tennessee, USA - Rhizosphere MetaG P. TD hybrid SRZTD3 | ecosystem: Host-associated > Plants > Roots > Rhizosphere > Soil | place: USA...
GGTGCGGGAGATACAGCCCGCCGAACACACCATGCCAATACGCGTCGTTGCATTGGGCTCGGCCGATGTGCCGGCGGGCCTCCGGCGGCTCGCCGCGCGTCCGACACAATGCCGACAACGCCTGCATCTTCTTGTGCATGCGGTTCGCTTCCGGGTAGCGGACGAAGAAATGGCGCCAGTGCGCGCCGCGCAGCAGCGCCACGCCCCCGTCTCCCGCCACCAGGTTCGCGCCGAGGTCCCGCTCGAGCCGGGCAAGACGAAGCGCCCCCTGGGGAGGCAGCGCCCATGTTTCCATCTCGCGGTAGGACGCGCTGGGGAGATACGCGAGGCCGCCGCTCGACACTTCGTTGAGGGCGGCCGCGGGCGTGGTGAGGCGGACCTCACCGGTCCCGATGAGCGCCTGGACCGCCTCGAGGAACTCCCGCAACCATCCGCGCTCGTAGACCCATTCTTTGGTTCCGGGCCAGCCACCGAATTTCTCGCCGTCGTCGGCGAACACCGCGATGGCATGCCCCGCGGCTCTCGCCTCGCGCAGATAGCCGACCGTCTCGGCAGGCGGGCGGAACGGAATGAGGTACCGCAGACGTTCGTGGATCGGGATCAGGGCCACGCGGTGGCCGTCGCTCTCGGTCCAAAACGGAGCGTGCAGCCGGTCCGGCGCGAACCCGGTCACCAGAAAATGCCGATCGTCCACCAGGACATACCCGACGCCGGCCTGGGCCAGGTCGACCGGGAGATCCGGCTCCCAAACCCGTTCGGTGAGCCACAACCCCGTCGCCTGCACGCCGAAGCGACGGCGGATCGCCTCACGCATCCACGCCACCTGCTCGACGCGATCCGGTCGCGGCAGCGACACGAGCACCGGCTCGTAGAACCCGGAGAGCAGCAGCTCGGCCTTGCCGTCGGCTGCGAGCGTGCCGATGCGATCGACGAGCTGGGGTTCGTGCGATTCCAGCCATTCGAGCAATGGACCCGACACGTGCAGGGCGATCGGGAAGAACTCCCGCTCCGCCAACCGCTCGAGGAACGGGCGGTACACGTCGCGCACGTGGTCCGCGAAGACGTAATCGAAATTTCCGACTGGCTGATGGAAATGCACGCCGAACACGAGGCGCAGCGGCTCCACTCATCCCTCCGCGGTAAACCCCAGCCGCGTCGCGACCGGAGTGAGCGCCTGGGCCACATCGGGGGACACGGACGACCGGATCCGGTGGAACGCGGTCTGCGCGTCGAACGGGACCTGGAGTCCGTACAGATCCAACAGGTCCGCGAGCTCGAACACGGCGGAGACGGCATCCTTCGAATGGTCGCTCGCGAGCGTCCGGACGGCCCGTCCGAGGGCCCGCGCGGCGAGCGCCGGCGCGTCCTCCGCCCCCGTGGCGAGCTGTACGCGCTCTTCCGGCGAGAAGCGGTGCTCGATGACGTCGGCTCGCAGCGACGCCGTAATGGGCACGCGGTAGCGCTCGGGGAGATCGTCCAGGTCGAGGCGAATCGCATGATCCACCTCGATCGCCACGCGGGCCGCCCCGTCCTGATGAACCGCCGTCCGAAACGATTCTTCGTGACCGGTGCGGCCGTGAGCGACGATGATCCTTCCGGCTTCCTCGCGCACCAGGGCGACAGCGGGCGCGCGGATGGGGACCGCGAGCTGCCGGGCCGCCGCCGCGCCGGCCGCGACGCGTACGGCGGCGGGATACTTCGGCTTCACTTTCGAGAGATACAGGTCTCGCCCCGACCCCACGCCGGCGTTGGCGCTCTCCGCGTGGGCCAGTCGTTCCAGCAGACCGGCCTCGAGGCGGGGGGCTTCCTTGCCGGCCAGCTCGATCGCGCGCGCGGCGTAGTGGAGCACCTGGAGCGTCTCGATCCCGGAGACGTCGTCGAAGAACCAGCCGCACGACGTGAACATGGCCAGGGCGCCCCATTCGATTTCCAACAGCTCGCCCGCGCGCACCCGTCCACTCCCCGAGTCGGGAGATCGCAGATGCTCGACCACGAATTGCGTCGCGCCCGCGGGGTCCCACCGGCGCTCCCCATAGCCGTCGCGCGCGGCCCAGGGATCGACCATCAGCGCTCCGCCTTCCCACTCGTACAGGCCATGCAATTCCGTGGCGAGCCAGTCCAACGCCTCGCGCAGCGGCGCGCGCCAATGCATGGGCCGCCCCGCCGGCGCCGGGGCGATGCGGCAGGCGCAATCGGACCGCCATCGCTCGACGCCGTGGACACAGCTCCACGACGACGGGGCGATCAGGCTCACCGCATGGCGCGCGGGGTGGCGCGCGAGAAGGGACGCGAAGTTCTCCACGCGGACGTCCCCTCGAGCCTCGAGCGCGTGGATCAGCCAGGCGAGGGTCACCTCGCCGAAGCGATGGTGGTGCCCGTAGGTCTCGCCGTCCGTCGCCACCGCCACGACCTGCCGGCGGGACCCCGTCGCGTCGGGCTCCAGCAGGCGCTCCGCCCAGACCTGCCCGTCCCGCAACAACCCGCCGAAGGCGATGCCCTGGGAAATCGGGCCATCGTACGTGCACAACGCGATGTCGCGGCCGCCCGAGGTCCGATACGTCCCCGGCAGTCCGTCCGCCAGCCCTCCCGCGACCTGATGCGGGGCCAGCACGGTGAAGCGAATACCCTCCGCGGCCAGTACGTCGAGGGTCTCGTCATCCACCGCGGTCTCCGGCAGCCACATGCCCTCCGGCTCGCGGCCGTACCGGCGGCGGAAGTCCGCGATGCCCCAGCGGACCTCCGATACCTTGTCGCGGCGTGAGGCGAGCGGGAGGATGAGGTGGTGGTACGGCATCGCCATGGCGCTGCCGTGACCGTCGTACCGGCCCACACTCTCACGGTCAGCGGCGAGAATCGCGGCGTAGGTGTCCGGCGCGTGACGCTCCAGCCACTCGAACAAGGTCGGGCCGAAGTCGAAGCTCATCGATGCGAGGGTGTTGACGATCGCGGCGATGCGCCCATCCGCGCCATAGCGCCGCGCCGCCACGACGGCGCGGTAGCACTCCTGCTCGATGCGCTCGTTCCAATCGTGAAATGGCGCCGCGGAAGGCTCCCGCTCCACGTCTTCCAGCCATGGATCTTCGCGCGGTGGCTGGTAGAAGTGTCCGTGCAGCACCACGGACGAGACGGCCGTCGTCGTCACCTGCGGGAGCGGGTCAGCGGACGGCGGCCGCGGGTGCCGCCAGCGCACCGGCTACGGCGTCGAGCACATCCGGAAAGACGTGGTCTCGCGCCCACAGCTCTTCGGCCAGCCTGGTGCCGCCGTCCAGCGTGCCCGCCGCGAGCGTTCCGAGCAGTCGCGTCGTGTCGTCGCAGTGGCCGCGAAAGCGACGCTCGGCATAGTCCGGGACCGCGCCGGTCGAAATGATGAACTGCCAGTCCGACGCCTGGGCCAACAGCAGCTCGCGCGCCGCCTGGGCCAGCACCGGCCGCGCCGCGGGTGACGCCAACGCGGCGGGCGCGGCATTCCAGAACGCGTCTTCCAGCGGCCACAGGCGCTCCCACGTCCAGCGCGTTTGGGGGTTCATCCACATGCTGTGATCGCCGTTCACGCCCCAGGACCCTTCCGCCAGCTGCACCGCGGCGGGAGCCGGCGCGCCCGCCAGGTGCGCACCGGCCGTCACCGGGCGAATGGCGGGACGGTGTCGCAGCTCGCGATAGATCGCGTCGATGAAATCGACCCCTTCAAACCACCAATGCCCGAACAACTCGGTGTCGAACGGCGCCACGACCAGCGGGGCCTTCTCGCCGGCGATCGAGGACAGGAGATCGGCGAAGTGCCGCGCGTGATCCGACGTCTTGTGGCGTGCGCGTTCGGGCTCGTACGCCTGCTTGTCCCCGAGGTCGACATTCCCACCGGTGACGCGCCACAGCTTGAGGCCACCCGGCCAGCGGATCTTGTGGAACTCGAGATACGACTCGTCGCCGGGATATCCCTGCTGGCGGCTCCAGACCTGCATCGAGGAGCGCGGATCACGCACCAGGGCGGTCACGCCGGGGCGCGCGCGCGAGATCCGGTATGGGGCATACGGGGTGCGCGACGCTTTCACCGCCGGCTCCCGCGTGCCCTCGTGCCGCTCGGCGTCGAATCGTTCCGCACCGAGGGGCACATCGCCGTAGCTGCCGAGCGGCATGCCGGCGCTCGCCAAGTGCGCGTCGACGAAGCAATAGCGGAACCCCGCCTCGGCCAGATGCGTCTCGATCCCGGGCCGGGCGCCGCGCGCCGGTCGATAGGCGCATTCGGGCAGCCAGCAGCCCGCGGGGGCCGCGCCGAGCAGACGCGTGTGTTCATGGTATCCCACACCGAGCTGCAGTCGAATACTCTCGTCGCGTCGCAGCAGCGGCAGATAGCCGTGTGTCGCGGCGGAGCCGATGATCTCGAGCGCCCCCCGCTCGCGCAGCGCGCGAAACTCACCCAGCAGATTGCCGTCGGTGGAGCGGAACACCTGGCGCAACCGCTCGAACCGCTCCCGCCAGTAGGTGACCAGCGGCAACAACGTCTGATCGCCGGTGGAGGCGAGCGAGGCCGGGGCTTCCGCGCAGGCGGCCAGGCGCTGATCGAAGAACGCTTCGAGCTCCGCCCCAAAGGCCGGACTCGCCAGCTGGTTGGCGAGCACCGGCGTAAAGCCGATCGTCACCGGCGCCGGCACCTGGTCGCGCTCCAGTCTCCTGAGCTGCTCCACCAGCGGCAGGTAGGTGTCGAGGGCCGCCTCGCAGAGCCAGTCGCTCCCATGGGGCCAGCGGCCGTGATTCAGGACGTAGGGAAGATGACTATGAAGCGTGAAGACGAAGTCCACGGGCGTTCCTTACCGGTGCCGCCGGGTGGCGAGAGCCCTGGCGTAGGCCTTCTCGTACTGAATGGTCGGTTGGTCCCAACCGAACTGTTGCTTCATGGCCTGCCGGATGAGCGTGCGCCAACCCGCCTGGTCGGCGAAACGCTCCAGCACTTGCCGCACCCGCTCATCCAACGCGGTGGGTGAATAATCGCGAAACAGGAACCCCGTCATGCCATCCTGGACGCTGTCCTGGAGTCCGCCCACCGCCCGGACGATCGGAATCGCGCCGTAGCGCTGCGCCCGCATCTGCGTCAGGCCGCAGGGCTCGTAGAGCGACGGCATGAGCAGCAGGTCCGCGCCGGCGAGCAGGCGATGCTCCAGCCGGTCGGTGAACGCGAACTCGGCCACGATGCGGTCGGGAGCGGCTGCCGCGAGGTTGGCCAGGGCTTCGTGATAGCGATGCTCGCCCGATCCCAGGAACACGAATTGGGCGTCCCGGCGTTGCAGCAGCTCACCACCCAGCACCAGGTCGAGCCCTTTTTGCGAGACCAGGCGGGCGCTCATCCCGAACACGGGCGTGCGGGGCCGCTCCGGCAGCCTGTAGGCGTGTTGCAAGGCGGCCTTGCAGCGCGCTTTCCCGGCCAGATCCTCGAAGGAGTAATTGGCGGCGATGTGCGGATCCGTCTCGGGGTTCCACGTCTGGTTGTCGATCCCATTGAGGATGCCGATGAGGCGGTCCCCGAGATCGATGAACGTCTCCTGCAATCCGAACCCGCCCTGTGACGTGAGCAGCTCTCGCGCGTGGGTTGGGGACACGGTCACCACCGCGTCGGAAAACGCGATGCCGCCCTTGAGCAGGTTGGCCCGGTCGTACCACTCGAACGCTTTCGGGTGATACAGCTCAGGGGGCAGCCCGAGCTCGATCAGCGTTTGCGGAGGGTAGTGCCCCTGGAACCCCGCATTGTGAACCGACAACACGGTGGCGAGATCGTCGTAGAAGCGAGCTCCCCGAAACGCCGTGCGCAGGTACACCAGCGCCAGGGCCGCATGCCAGTCGTGCGCGTGCAGCACCTGCGCCTCGGGCGCGATCGTCGGGAGCGCGCTCACCGCGGCCTTGCAGAAGAACGCAAACCGTACCGGGTTGTCCGGGTAGTCGCCGCTCAGGTCACCGTAGATGCCGGGGCGGTCGAAAAAGTCGGGATGCTCGATGAAGAACACCTGGGGTCCAGCCGACTTGCCCACCAGCCGGTACACGAACGCCCATTCGGTGCGGGAGCCGATGGTAACCGAGAACTGGGGCCCGACCCGCTCGAGCTCCGAAGCCGTCTCCCGCACGACCTGATACAGCGGCATGACGATCGTCGTCGCCGCCCCCGCGGCCGCCTGCGCGGCCGCCAGGCCGCTCACGGCTTCTCCCAGGCCTCCGGTTCTGGCGAAGGGCCAGCACTCGGCGCTCAAGTGAACGCACGCCAGGCGCCGGGCGGCCGTGCTCACTGCCGCCGCCGTCTGGGGCGCGGCCACCTTGCCTTGCGCGCCGCGCCGAGTCCCGGGTTTTCCTTTTTCTCCCTTTACCAGCCGACCTGTGCCCATGCGTTTCCACCTCTCCCGCGTCGACCCCTCACACGGTGGGCGGATCGTCCGGCGCCAGCTCCCCCCGCGCTACCGGAACGTAATACTGCATGGCGTATTGCTGAACCATCCGGCGTGCGCTGAAATGCTCACCGGCTACCCGTAGCGCGTGCTTCATCCGGTCCACCCACCCCGTGGGAATGCCCCGGGCGTCGCGCGCATAGAATAGCGGCACCACCTGCTCTTCCAGCAGCTGGTAGAGATGCTCGGCATCGGCCGCGTCGGCCTCCTCGCCTTCCTTGGCGGTCGGGATGGCCCAGCCGTTCTTGCCCTCATAGCCCTCGTACCACCACCCGTCCAGGGTACTGAGCTGCGGAACGCCGTTCAACGCGGCCTTCATGCCGCTCGTGCCGGAGGCTTCGAGCGGTACCCGCGGCAGGTTGAGCCACAGGTCCACGCCCTGCACCAGGCGGTGGGCGAGATGCATTTCGTAGTCTTCGATGAAGGCGATCCGGCCCTCGAAGCGGGGATCGCGACTGAATTCGTACACCTGCTGCAGGACCTTCTTCCCGGGCTCGTCCGCCGGATGGGCCTTCCCAGCGAACACGAGGTGCACCGGCCGCCAGGGGTTGGTGAGCAGGCGGCGCAGCCGCTCGACGTCGTGGAAGATGAGGCTCGCGCGCTTGTACGTCGCGAAGCGGCGGGCAAATCCGATGGTCATCGCGCGTTCGTCGAGCAGCGTCCCGGCGCCGACGATGTGCTGCGATTCGGTCTTCCACTGCTCCACCCAGCGACGCCGCGCCATTTCGCGGATCGAGCGCAGCAGGACGACCTTCAGGTTGAAATGCGCCTCCCAGACGGCCGCGTCGTCCAGCGTGTAGACCTGTTGCCAGAACCCGGCCTCTTCGACCCGTTGTTGCCAATCGCGGCCCAGGTGGCGGTTCAGCAGCTCGTGCATGTGGTGCGACATCCAGGTAGCGAGATGCACGCCGTTCGTCACATGCTGGATCGGAACCTGTTCGGCGGCACGACCGGGCCAGAGGTCGTTCCACATTCGGCGCGACACTTCACCGTGGACCCGTGATACGGCGTTGACGCAACCTGACAGCTTGATGGCGAGGACCGGCATGTGAAACAAGCCATGGTCGTGGCCTGGGGAGCTCCCCAGCTTCAACACGGCATCGCGGTGGTTGCCCAATTCCTTCAACAGTTCCTCGAGGCACTGCTCCACCTGCCCGATCGCAAACGCATCGTGTCCCGCCGGCACCGGCGTGTGCGTCGTGAACAGGCTCGTCCGGCGCACCTCGAGCACGGCGTCGCTCCAGGAGCGGCCCTGCGCGATGAGCTCGCGCAGTCGCTCCAGCAGCATGAAGGCCGCATGGCCTTCGTTGGAGTGCCACATGCCCGGGGACACCCCAAGTGCCCGCAGGACCCGCACGCCACCGACGCCGAGGATCCATTCCTGCCGGAGCCGCAGCTCGCCGGAGCCGCCGTACAACCGTTGGCTCAGCTCGCGGTCGGCCGCGTCGTTCTGTGGAAGGTCGGTGTCCAGCAGATAGATCGGAACGCGGCCCACCATCATGCGCCAGGCCGCGACGCACACCGGCCGCCCGTAGGTCTGCACGGTCGTGAGAAATGGCTCTCCGTCCGGCCCCGCCAGTCGCTCGAGCGGCGTGAGCGAGGCATCGAACGCTTCATCGACGGCCTCCTGCCAGCCATCGAGCCGGATGCGCTGGTCGAAGTACCCTCGCGTGTAGAGCAGCCCGACGCCCACGAGTGGCAGGCCGAGGTCGGAGGAGGATTTGCAATGGTCGCCCGCGAGCACACCGAGCCCACCGGAGTAAATGGGGACCGAGTTGTGCAGGCCGAACTCGGCGCAGAAATAGGCGATGGGGCGATCCTGGAGATCGGGGTACCGGGTCGCGAACCACGTACCGGCGCGCGTGCTCTCCCGGGCGAGCTGCTCGAGCACGGCGTCGTAGCGCTCGAGGAATGCCGGATCCTCGGCGCATTCGGCCAGGCGCGCGGGGTCGACCCGCCGCAGCACCTCGATCGGATTGTGCCGGGTGAGATGCCACAACGGCTGATCGACGGCGCGGAACAGAGCCCGGGCATCCCGGCTCCAGCTCCACCACAGGTTGTGCGCGATCGCGTTGAGACCGCTGATTCGTTCCGGGAGGTACGGGATCTTGCCGCCGAGAGCCGTCATCGGAGGAGCAAACTACACGGGATGGGCGCCGGGGGGGAACTCACCGCTTGCGGCCAGCGGCACTGGCCCCGCGGCCTCCCTTCTTTTCCGAGGCACCGAGGACTTCGACGCCGTCCCGGGTGACCCGATGGGACACCAGGGGCAGCGGCCGCTCGCTCAAACGGTCCCCGATCACGATGGCGCGCGACAAGGCCTCGAACGCGGTTTCGACGCCGGCCGCATCGCGGGCGAACACCGACGCGATCGGCTCGCCGGCAAGGACTTTGTGGCCGGGCTTCACGGTGATCACGAAACCCACGCTCGCGTCCACGGTATCCTCGACCTGCGTGCGGCCGCCGCCCATCGCCACGATGGCGCGTCCCAGGACGCGCGGCTCGACGCGGGTCACGACGCCGGTCGCCTTCGCGGCGAACACCTCCACGGCCTGCGCCTGCGGCATCGTCGAGGGATCCTCGACGACTTTCGGGTTTCCACCCTGCGCCTCGATCACCTGCTCGAACTTCTCCGCCGCCAGCCCGGAGCTGAGCGCGTTTTCCAGCCGCTGCCGCGCCTTGGTGGGGCTCGACTCGACCTTGCCCGCGAGCAGCATCTCGACGCCGAGCGCGTAGGTGACTTCCATCAGGTCTTCCGGTCCCTCGCCGCGCAACGCCAGGATCGCTTCTTCGGTTTCGAGCGCGTTGCCGCAGGCCCGGCCCAGCGGACGATCCATGGCCGTGAGCAGCGCGACGGTGGGGCAGCCGCGATCTTCGCCGAGGGCGATCATGGTGCGCGCCAGCTCGAGGCCGCGCTCGGTTTCCGGCAGGAACGCACCGCTGCCGTGCTTCACGTCGAGGACGAGGCCCGTCAGCCCCTCGGCCAGCTTCTTCGACATGATGCTCGCCGAGATGAGCGGGATCGCCGCCACGGTGCTGGTGACGTCGCGCAACGCATAGAGTCGCTTGTCGGCCGGCGCGATTTCCGGAGTCTGACCGATCAGCACCACGCCGAGCTTCTGCAGCTGCGCCTTCGCCTCCGCGAGCGACAGGTCGGTGCGAAAGCCGGGGATCGCTTCGAGCTTGTCCAGCGTGCCCCCGGTGTGTCCGAGCCCGCGCCCCGACATCATGGGGACGGCGACTCCGCACGCGGCGACGAGCGGCGCGAGCACGAGCGACACCTTGTCGCCCACACCGCCCGTGGAATGTTTGTCGATTCGGGGGGTGTTCCATCCTTCGAACGTGAGCCGCTGCCCGGAGGCGATCATCGCGTCCGTGAGTGCGGCCAGCTCCTGTCGCTCGAGGCCGCGCCACATGACGGCCATCAACAGCGCGGACATCTGGTAATCGGGGATGCGTCCCGCCGTATAGCCGGCGACGAGCGCGGACCACTCTTCCGGCGTGAGTGCCCCGCCCTCCCGCTTGCGCTCGATCAGAGGCACGACCAACATTAGGACACACCTCCCCTTCGAATCCGTTCATGCGCTACGCGCTACCGCTCGCCACCATCACCCTGATCGCCGGCCCTCTGGCCGGTCAGACCTCGATCGCCCAGCACATCGCGATGGGCGACAGCGCACGCGCCGCGCTGCACTCGGAACAGGCGCTGCACCATTACCAGGCGGCCGTCGAAACGATCCAGCGCGAGGTCGGCACGCAGCTGCAGGAGGTTGCCGGCGTCCATCCCATCAACCCGCTGTACTGCGAGGCCTTTTGGAAGGCGGCCCGGGAAATCGCCGACGTCGCCAAGCAGCTCATGGGCGACTCGCTGAAGCAGCGCCGGGACAGCCTCTACTCGCTCGGCCGCACCTGGGCGGAGGCGGCGATTCGCGCCGACTCCTCCGTCGCCAACGGCCATTTCGCCCTGGCGCTGGTGCTCGGTCGCCTGTCCCGCACGCGCGGCGGGAAAGAGCGGGTGCGTTTCGCCAAGATCATTTACGACGAGGCGGCCCGCACCGTCCAGCTCGACCCGCGTCACGACGGCGCCTATCACATCCTGGGCATCTGGCACGCCGAGGTGAAGCGACTCTCGGGATTTACGCGCTTCTTCGCCAAGACGCTGTTCGGCGCGGGGTTCATGGATCGGGCCACCTGGGACAGCGCCGTCACCAACATGGAACACGCGGTGTCGCTGAACCCCCGGCAGGTCTACCACCGGCTGGAGCTGGCCAGCGTGTATCTCGACGTCAATCAACCCGCCAAGGCCACCGACCAGCTGCAGGCGATCGCCGGCCTGCCCCTGGGCGATCCCATGGATCCGTACTACAAGCGCGTCGCCGTCGACGCCCTGGCCGCGATGAACCGGGGCAAGACCGGGGACGCGGAGAATCTGCTGCGCAAGGGCTAGCGCCGGGGAGCGCGGGCCTCCCGCATCACCCGTTCGACGTCGTCGGTCGTGCGCGGCGCCCCGGCCGACAGCCACTCACCACCGTTCGGCGTCACCACGACGTCGTCTTCGATGCGCACGCCCAGCGCTTCGTCGGGCAGATAGATCCCCGGCTCGAGCGTGAACACCATGCCGGGCGCGAGCGGCGTCGTGTAATCCCCCACGTCGTGCACGTCCATCCCGATCCAGTGACCCAGGCCGTGGATGTAGTACGTGTCGCAGGTGCTCTGACCGCAGAGATCGCCCGAGTGCTCGCGCATGTAGGCCCGCGAGAGGCTGTCGAGCGTCGCCATCTTCACACCCGGCCGGATGGCGTCGAACGCGGCCTGCTGGGTGGCGAGGACAAGATTGTAGATCGCCTTCTGCCGGGACGTGAACTTCCCGTTCACCGGCCAGGTTCGCGTGACATCGGCCGTGTACTGCCCGTATTCGGCCGCCGCGTCGATGACGACGAGCTCGCCGTCCTGGGCGCGGCGCCGGTTGGTGTCATAGTGGAGCGTTGTCCCGTTGGGCCCGCTGCCCACGATTGACGGGTAGCCGACCCGGTCGGCCCCCTGGCGCCGGATCTCCCCCTCGAAGGCCGCCTCGATTTCGTATTCAAAGGCGCCGGGCCGCGCCGCGCGCATCGCCGCGAGGTGGCCCAGCACGCTGATGTCGACCGCCATCCGGAGCCGCGCCAGCTCGTCGGAGTCCTTGACGAGTCGCATCGAGTCGACGATCGGCCGCAGGTTCCGCACGTCCCGGCCGGAAAATACCACGTCGCTGATCCGGGACTCGCCCTTCGTCGTCCCGTCGAGGGGCACGTAGGTCGTGCCGCGAGCGCGAAACTGGGCGAGTCGCAGGCGGCGGTCGAGCGAATCGAGCGGCAGCACGGTCGCGATTCCAGTGAGACGGGCGGCCGCGGTGTCGGGCCCGAGCCGCACCCCGGTCCATCGCTCCTGCATGGGGTTGCGCGTCGGAAGAAACAGGATGACGTCGGTCGAATCCGGGCCGCGCGCCGACATCAGCAGCCAGGCGTCTTCGGCTTCGAGCTCCGTGAAATAGAAGAAGGTGTTGTGCTGGCGGAAATCGTTGTCCTGGACGTAATCCGTCTCGACGTCCCGCTCGTGCGCCGCGGGAATCAAGACCACGCCCCGGCCGATGCGGGCCAGCAGCGCCTGGCGCCGCGCTGTGGTGGCCGTCACGTTGATCGCCCGGCCCATGCCCGGCAGCGCCGGGACCAGCGTCCAGGCCCCGTGCGGGCCGGCCGACAACGCCGGGACCGCGGCCGGGGCCGGGGTCGCCTGCCCCTGGAGCACCCCGGCGGCGAGGCAACAGACGATCAGGAATCGCATGGAAGCCGAAGCTATCCCGCTCTTTAGCCCCCGGCAACTTGACTCGCCGCGCGGGCGGTCGCCATTGTATGCCATGACAATCTCGTCGGCCCTGAACCTCGCCGAGTCCGAACGTCTCGCCGCGCGTATCGCCGAGCTCGAGCACGAGCGCAAGCATCTGCTGGCGGTGATCGAAATCCTGAAAGAGGTCTCCGGCTCCCTCCACTTCATCGATATCCTCCAATCGATCGCCCGCAAGCTGGGCGAGTCGTTTGGCCTGGACCGATGCTCGATCTTTCTCTCGGAGCGCGGTGGCACGCACGTGCGTCTGGTGGCGTCCTACGAGGATCCCACCATTCGGAATCACCTGGTGGACCTGGAGCGCTACCCAGAGCTGAAGCGCGCGATCCATCACGGCGAGACCGTCTTCATTCCCGACGCCATGACCGATCCCACGCTGCGGCACGTGAAGAACGAGCTGTCGAGCCGCCGCGTGAAATCGATCACGGTCGTGCCGATCAATTGGCGCGGTGTGGCGATCGGCGCGATATTCCTGCGCACTTTCCGCGACGGACCCACATTCTCGGACATGGACGTGCGGTTCGTGCAAGTCGTGGCATCGCTGACCGCGCAGGCACTGCGCAACGCGCACCGCTACGAGCGGCTGGCCCAGCGCCAGGCGGAAACCGGTGAGGCGTTGCGCCGCATGGAGCTGGAGCGCGTCGCCCTGTTGTCCTTTCTACGACGGTTGATGGAAACGTTCGGCCGGCAGGACGGGGCGTGGGGCGAGGGCCTGCTGCCCAAGGCCAGCGCCGAGGAGCTGGACCGGCTGGTGGGCGTCGCCTTGGCGGTGATCCAGGAAGAAGCCAAAGGACAGTGACGACGCCGTCCGCGCGCGCGGCCGAGCTGCGACGGCTGCTCGAGCGGGCCAATCATGCGTATTACGTGCTCGACAGTCCCGAAATGTCGGACGCCGAGTACGATCGTCTGTTCCGCGAGCTGCAGGCACTCGAAGCCGCGCACGCGGACCTGCGCACCCCCGACTCCCCCACCCAGCGCGTCGGTGCCCAGCCCTCGGCGGCGTTCCGCAAATACCGCCACACCGTCCCCATGCTGTCGCTCGCCAACGCGTTCAGCGAGGAAGAGCTGGCGGAATGGGAGGAGCGCAACGCCCGCATCGCGCCGGAGGTCACGCAGGGCGGCTACACGCTCGAAGTGAAGATCGACGGCGCGGCCGTGAGCCTCACCTACGTCGACGGCGTGCTGGTGACCGGCGCGACGCGCGGCAGCGGGATCGAAGGTGAAGACGTGACCCCGAATCTCAAGACGGTGCTCGATCTCCCGCTTCGCCTGCACGGGCGCGGCTGGCCGCCCCGCATGGAGGTCCGCGGCGAGGTCTACCTCTCCAAGAGTCAGTTCGCGCGCGTGAACCGCGAGCGCGACAAGGCGGGTGAGCCGCCGTTCGCCAATCCGCGCAACTCGGCCGCCGGCGCCCTGCGCCAGCTCGATCCCAAGATCACCCGCGCCCGCGGCCTGCGCGTGTTCTGTTTCCAGGTGGAATCGCCGACGCCGCTCGGCATCGAAACCCACCACGAGCTGCTGGGGCAGCTCAAGGCGTGGGGCTTCCCGGTCGAGCCGCACCATCGCCTGGTCCCCGATCTCGCCGCCGCGCACCAGGCGATCGCCCAGCTCGAGCAACAGCTCCCCACGCTCGACTACGGCGCCGATGGCGTCGTGGTGAAGGTCAACCGGCGAGCCTTGCACGCGGAGCTGGGGACGATCGGAGAGCGCGAGCCCCGCTGGGCGATCGCCCGCAAGTTCGCGCCGGAGGTGGCGGTGACGAAGCTGCTCGAGATTCGCGTGAACGTCGGGCGCACCGGCGCGCTCACGCCCTACGCGGTGCTCGAGCCGGTCGGCGTCTCGGGCGTGACGGTCTCCACCGTCACGCTCCACAATTTCGATCAGATCAAGGCGAAAGACGTCCGCGAAGGCGACCTGGTCGAGGTCACACGCGCGGGCGAGGTGATCCCGCAAATCCTCGGGCCGGTCATCAAGAAAGGGGTGCGCCGCAAACGCCCCTACGTTCCTCCCGAACGCTGTCCCGTGTGCGGCTCCAAGGTGGAGCATCCCCCCGACGAGGTCATGGCCTACTGCCCCAACGTGTCCTGTCCGGGCCGGATCCTCGAAGGCATCGTTCACTTCGCGTCGCGCGGGGCGATGGACATCCGCGGTCTGGGCTACGAGCGCGTGCGAGCCCTGCTCGACGCCGGCCTGATCGCCGACGTGTCCGATCTCTACGATCGCAAGAAGCTGGGGCTGCTGCCGCTGCTGTCGCTGGAAGGCTTCGCGGAGAAATCGGCGCACCAACTGCTCGATGCCATCGATGCCTCGAAGAGCCGGCCGCTCTCCACCCTGTTGTTCGCGCTCGGGCCCCGGCATGTGGGCTTCCAGGGCGCCCGGCTCCTGGCACGTCACTTCGGCACCATGGCCAAGCTGGCCAAGGCGGGCGTGGACGAGGTCGCCGAAATCCGCGGCGTGGGTCCGGCGATCGCCGAAGCGGTCGCCGGGTTTTTCGCCACGCCGGCCAACCATCGGCTGATCGAGCGGCTCGAGAAGCTCGGCGTCAACATGAAGGAGCCGCACGCGGGGCCCGGCGACGGCGGGGCGGGACCGCTCACGGGACAGAGCTACGTCGTCACGGGAACGCTTCCCACGCTGTCACGTGAGGCGGCGACGCAACTAATCGAGTCCGCCGGCGGCCATGTTTCCGACGGCGTGTCACGGAAAACCACGGCCGTCGTGGTCGGGGAAACGCCCGGCTCGAAGCTGGAAAAGGCGAAAGCCCTCGGTGTCCCCGTCATCGACGAGGCGGAACTGTTGCGCCGCGCGTCCTCCCCGCCTTAAGTTGGCGTCCGCTATGACCGTACCCGCCACGTCCACGACCGGCCTCACCATCGGGTCGGGAGGCGTGCGCCAACTGCATCACAGTCTGCTGCAGCATGCGCCCGACGTGGCGATCACGGTGCTCCAGGAATCGGGCTACGCCTCCGGCGAGGGATTGTATCAGGCGCTCTGCACCTGGCTCGTCCCCCACGCCGGCGTGCAGCGACCCGACGAGCTCGACGCCTCGCAGTTCAGCGACGCACTGTCGGACTTCTTCGTGGCCTCGGGGTGGGGTCGGCTCACCGTCGTCCCGGTCGGCGGGGCCGCGCTGGCGCTCGATTCGAGCGACTGGGTCGAGGCGGACCCCGGCACGGCGCAGATGCCGATGTGCTTCTTTTCGTCCGGGATGCTGGCCGACCTGCTGGGGCGGGTTTCCGGTGAGCCCGTTGCCGTGATGGAAGTCGAGTGCCGCAGCAAGGGCGACGGCATGTGTCGCTTCCTGTCGGCGTCACCGGCGACGTTGCAGGAAGTCTACGAGAAGATGTCGACCGGCATGACCTACGTGGAAGCTTTGGGGGCGGGCTAGCCGTCGGATCGGATTCGCGACTGAGAGTCGCGACTCGGCTGTCTGTCAGTCACACTGACGAAAGCCTAACGGCGCGCGACGCTCACCCCCTCGAGCAGCAGCGACGGCGCCCAACGATTCCCCATCCAGCGCCCGTCGTCCCCGAACCCGGCGATGCGTTTCAGCAGCTCGTACACGTTGCCGGCGACCGCCGCGTCCTTCACCCGCCCCGTGACTTCCGAATTCTGAATGCGGTAGGCCAGCGCCACGGGATGGCTGAACGCCCCACTCATCACGTTGCCCTGCCCCACGCCGATCAGATCGTCTACCACGAGCCCGTTCTCGATGCCGCCCAGCAGTCCACCTCCTAAGGACGCCTGCCCCTTCCCCCTTCCCTCTTCCCCCTTCCCCGTCTGTGTCGGCCCGATGACCAGATTGGAGTATCCGATGCGCGGCTTGGAGAAGGTGCCGCGCACCCCGTGCCCGGTCGAGATCGCCTTGGCGCGCGCGGCCGTCTCGAGGTCGTAGACGAAATGCCGCACCACCCCGTCGGCGATCAATGGCAGAGTTTTCGATGCCACACCCTCGTCGTCGACCGGACGCGACGCGGGCCGGCCCGGCGCGAGCGGATCGTCGACGATCGAGAACCGCTCGTCGAACAGTCGTTGTCCCACTTTGTCTGCCAGCGGGGAGACGCCCTGCAGCACGGCCTTGCCCGACAACGCCTGCTCGAGCGGCAGCAGAACCGCGCCCCATCCCGATGGCGTGAACACCACGGGCAGCGACCCATCGGGTGGATCGACGACCCGCAACGCCGGGTCATAGCGCCGGTCGATCGACGCCACCAACGCGTCGAGATCCTCGGGGCCAGGAAGATCGCTCCCGGAGTAGACATCGTACACCATGAGGACGTCATCACCCGCGAACCGAGCCAGATCGACGCCCACTGAAACGGCGGTGGCGGGGTAGGCCGCCTGGGCGCCTGCCGTATTGAGGAACCGCGTCTCGATCGTCTCGCGCTCGATCCCCACGTTCACCTGACAGCCCTCACGGGACAGCCGGTCCACCAGCTCGGTGCCGAAGGCGGTGAGCCGGTCGAGGGACGCCTCCGCCGCAGCGGCCGAAAACGTCGTGGTGTTGGGGAGTCGGGTGGTAGATGGAAACACGAGCGGCACGGATTCGCCCAGCGCCGCCGAAGCGACCGCCCGCTCGAGCAGATCTCCCGGCCGATCGGCCGTCGTGCCCGCGATTCCGACCCGGCCGTCTTTGAGGATCCGGAGATTCAACCCGGCTTCCTCGGATACGCCGCAGGCCTTCAGACGACCGGATTCGAACGAGACCGAGGTGCGCTCCACCCGATGCCACAACGCGTCGGCCCCCTCGCCTCGAGCCCCCGCGGCTTTGATCACCTGCTCGATCACGCGGGCACGTCGCCGCCGACCAGCGCCGCCTCGATGCGGACGTGCGGCGCGCCTTCCGTGACGGGCAGGGGGAATTGTCCGCCCTTGCCGCAGCCCCCACCCATCTGATTCCACTGGAAGTCGTTGGCGATGCGTTCGATGCGGTCCAGGGTCTGGAACAGATTCCCGGCCAGCACCACGTCCTTCACGAGCTCGGCGATCTTGCCGTCGCGGACCATGTGGCCGTAGGCCGCGGTGAAGGAGAAATTCTCGAGCAGGGTCTGACCGCCGAATGCGGAGCAGGCATAGACGCCCAGCTTGATGTCTCCGATCAGGTCCGCGACGGACTCCTGTCCGTTCGCGATGTAGGTGTTGGTCATGCGCACAATCGGCGGGTGGCGGTAGGAAATGGCCCGCGCATTGCCGGTAGGCCGCTCCCCCAGCTTGGCCGCCGTCTCCCGCGAGTGCAGCCGACCCACCAGCACGCCCTCCTTGATCAGTGGAGTGTCCTGGGTCGGCGTCCCTTCATCATCGAACGGCAGTGTGCCCCGGAGCCCGGGGGCGGCCCCGTGGTCGCCGACGTTGAGCACCGGGCGCCCGAAGCGGCGCCCCAGAGTCATCATGTCTCGCGCCTGCTGGTTTTCGTAAACGAAATCCGCCTCGGACAGGTGGCCGAAGGCTTCATGAATGAAGACCCCCGCCATCTCATTATCGAGAATGACGGGATAGGTCCCGCCCTTGACCGTGGGGGCCTCGAGCAGTGCCGCGGCCCGGCGCGCGGCTTCCCGGAATCCAGCCGCGTGATCGTGGACCGCGTTCCAGCCGCGGCGCAACCCGACGGACTCGAGACCTTTTTCGATGGTGCCGTTACGCCGGGCGATCGCGGTTCCCGACAACGTCACCTCGGGGCGCAGCTCATAGAGCAGCGTGCCTTCGGAATTGGCGTACCAGTACTCGGTCACTTCATCGTGGTAGCCCGCGGTGGTATCCACCACCCCGGGCACGGCGAGCATCTCGCCGTTGTAGCCCTCGAGCAGCCGCTTCTTTTCGGCGAGGGAGATGCCGCGAACGTCCCCATCCAGGTCGAGCAGCGCGTCCGTGACGGCGGGCGCCACGGGCGCCCGCGCGATCGGCTCGTCCAACCGCACCGCCCGCGAAAGCTCTCCCGCCCGCGCCACCATGGCCGGCAACCGGTCGAGCGAGGTGAAGGCGGCGATCCCCCAGCCACAGCCCCGGACCAAGGCCCGCACGAACCCGCCCAGGTCCTCATTGGCGGTCGCCGATTCGAGGCGCGCGCCCCGGAACGTGACCGCGGTGCTCCAGGTATGTTCGACGCGGATTTCCGTGTAATCGGCGCGGGAGGACTTGAGCGCCGCCGCCAGCCGGTCCTTCACTCTCCCAGCGTCCGCAGCTTCTCGGCGTAATCGGGACGCACGACGATCTCGCCGTCGACGATCACTTCGCGGTCCCAGGGAAGGATGATGAAGCTCTCGGTTTCGAGGGCGTGGAAGTCCGTCTCGTAGGGTCCGGTGCGGAAACTGACCGCGGTCTTGACGGCGGCCGGCTTCAGCTCACGCACGGCGCTCAGGGCGAGCTTGATGGTATCACCGGTGTCGCAGGTTTCGTCGACGATCAGCACGCGGCGGCCCGTTACGAGCGCCGGAGGCCCCGCGATGACCACGGGCCGGGCGCCGCTCTCGGCGCGACTGATCGCCATGGACGCGAAGTCCTTCTGCAGAATGCTCGCCACCACGGCGCCCGGGATCACGCCGGCCCTGGCGATTCCCAGCACGAGATCCGGATCGTACTCGTGGTAGATCTTCAGCGCGAGCACGCGGCACAGCTCGCCGAAGAAGGGCCAGTCCACCGGCAACACGCCGAGCGGCGATTGCCGACCGCCTTTGGCGCGGCGCGGTGTGGGTGCGGAATACGGCGGGACCGGCGGCATGCGCGGGAAGCTACATTGCAAAACGCGGACGCCGCAAGCTATTTTCGCATCATGGGTTTCTGGCGCCGGCTGCTTGGCGGCTCGTCCGACGAGCTCAACCCCTCGCGCCTCGACTACCTCAACGAGGCACTCGCGCTGGAGCGCCAGGGTGACTACGACGCGGCGCTCACCTCCTACCGCCTCGCGTTGCGCGATCATCCCAACGACGCCCGCATCCTCCAGAACATGGCCATCGCGTTCACCAAGACGGCCCGCCAGGACGAAGCGATCCGTCACTACCGGCGCGCGCTGGAGCTCGATCCCTTGCTGGCCGGGGCGCACTACGGGCTCGCGTTCCTCCTGATGCGACGCGGCGACCCCGACGGCGCCGCGCAGCACCTCAAGGCATTCCTGGCCCAGCCCCCCCGAGGCCCGGACGCGCAGCGGTGGGTCGCGCACGCGACCGAGACGCTCCAGGAGCTGGGGGCCGCGCCCCCTGCCGCCCCGGCCCGCCCACCGCTCTCGGCGGAGGCGCCCTGAGGCGGATCGCCGCGCTCGCCTGTCTCGCCCTGTCGTGCCGTGCCCTCTCGCCGGACTTCGACGCCGTCATCGCCATCGAAGTGATCGTCCCCGATTCGGGACGGGTGGAAGTGCTCGATACGCTGCGCCCGCACGCGCGGGCCCTGAACGGCCGCGGCGATTCCACGGCGGCCCAGATCATCTGGAGCGCCCTCGATACCACGCTGCAGGTCGCCGATTCGTTGGCCGGTGTTTTCGTCGGCCGGGCACCGGGGCCGGGACGCATTCAGGCGCGGGCCGGGAGCCTGGTGTCGAACCCCGTAACGATCACCGTGGTCGCCGCGCTCGACTCGATCCGTGTGACCGGGCCGGACACGGTGGTGGTGACCGACTCCCTCTCAGACAGCCTGCAGATCCAGGCGTACGCCACCCCCGGCGGCTCTACCGCGGGCCGGACCATCATCCTGACCATCACCTTCCCCCTGGGCGCGCCGGGCCTCACATTGGTCCCGGATGACACGGTCCGCACCAGCACCAGCGGACTGGCCGTATTTCAAGTACGGGCCAGCGGCATTACGCGACCCGACACCGTGGTCGTCAGCGCCAGCGCCCAGCACGCAAACGGCACGCCGGTGCCGGGCTCTCCCCTCACCTTCGTGGTGGAGTTTGTGCCATGACTAAGGGCACTCTCACCGAGCTGTTCTTCACGAGCGTCGATCAACACACGGATCGTCGTCCCGCGGCGCTGCGAGCCAAGATCAACGGGACCTGGCGGGCCATCACGCACAAGGAGCTGGGGCGCCGGGTGGTGGCGGTGACGGCGGGATTGCGCGAGCTGGGCATCAAGCCCGGCGATCGCGTGTCGATCCTGGCCGAGACGCGGCCCGAGTGGGCCATCGCCGACTATGCGTGTCTGTGCGCCCAGGCGGCCGACGTCCCGATCTATCCCACGCTCACGGCCAAACAAACCGAATACATCCTGAAGGACTCGGGCGCCGTGGCGGTGTTCTGCTCCACGGCGGAGCAAGTCGCGAAGCTGTTCACGATCAAGGACCGCCTGCCCGGGCTGCAGCACATCATCGCGTTCGATCCCGACGCCAAGCGGGCCGGCGTGCTGCTGTTCGACGAGCTGGAAGCGAAGGGCCAGGCGGCCGCGGCGAAGTATCCACGGATCCGCGAAGACGCGCTCGCGATCAGCCCCGATGCGCTGGCTACCCTGATCTATACATCGGGCACGACCGGCGACCCCAAGGGCGTGATGTTGTCGCACAACAACATCTATTCCAACGTCCAGGGTGGGTTGCAGGCGATGCCCCTGCAGGCCACGGACGAATGCCTGGCCATGCTCCCCTTGTCCCATGTGTACGAGCGCATGGTCGACTACACGCTGATGCGCGCCGGGGTGATCATCAATTACGCCGAGTCGTTCGACAAGGTGGCGCAGAATCTCGGGGAAGTCCGGCCGACGATCGTGCTCAGCGTCCCGCGGCTGTACGAGAAGGTGTACGCCCGGGTGCTCGAGAACGCGCTGTCGGGAAGCGCGATCAAGCGCGGCATTTTCCGGTGGGCCAGAGGTGTGGGAGACGAGTGGGCCACGCTCAAGCTGGACCAGCAGCCGATCCCCGCCGGGTTGGCGCTCAAGCACAAGATCGCCGACCGCCTCGTGTTCGCGAAGCTCAGGGCCCGCACCGGCGGCCGCATCCGCTTCTTTATATCCGGCAGCGCGCCGCTGTCACCGGAGATCGCGAAGTTCTTCTACAGCGCCGGCCTGCCGGTGCTCGAAGGGTACGGACTCACCGAGACGTCGCCGGTGCTGACGCTCAACCCCTTCACCCGGCCGAAGATCGGCACCGTCGGCATCACGTTCCCGGACGTGAAGCTCCAGATCGCGACCGACGGCGAGATCCTGGCCAAAGGGCCGAATGTGATGTCGGGCTACTACAACAAACCCGAGGCGACCGCCGAGGCGATCGACCCGGAGGGCTGGTTCCACACGGGCGACATCGGCGAGCTGGACGCGGAAGGCTACCTCAAGATCACCGACCGAAAAAAAGACCTGATCAAGACAGCCGGCGGCAAGTTCATCGCCCCGCAACCGATCGAGAACCAGGTCAAGCTCAACAAGTTCGTCGCCAACGCCGTACTGCTGGGCGACAAGCGCAAGTTCTCCATCCTGCTCGTGGTGCCGAGCTTCGAGGCGCTCGAGCCATGGGCGAAGGCGGAAGGACTGTCGTTCGCCTCGCGGCGCGAGCTGATCGCGCTCCCCGCCGTGCGCGAGAAGATGAAGTCCGAGACGCTCGGCATGCTCACCGATCTCGCCCACTTCGAGATGCCCAAGAAGGTGGTGCTGTTGGAGCAGGACTTCACAATCGAATCGGGCGAGCTGACGCCGACCTTGAAGGTGAAGCGCCGGGTGGTCGAGAAGAACTATCAGCAGGTGATCGACCTGGCGTACCGCGAGAGCGACGCGATGGCGGCCAGCGTCGAGGGGTGAGCTACCGCTTCTCGCCGACCCAGACTCCCTGATCGGACGCCAGCTTCTCGAGGCCGGCGGGCGCAGCCAGCTCATCCTCGATCACGAGGCGGCGGCCGCGCAGTAGGACCTTCACCCCTTCCCCAACCCACGGCGTGCCCGCCAACTCCGCGCCGACGACCACGCCGCGCGCCATCGCCTGGCGCAGCGGAATCACGCGATCGGTCTGTAGCAGGCTCAGGATCGGCAGCTCCTCGACATCGGGGGGGGCGTTGATCCCCACGAAGTGAATCCCGCCCATGACGCCGGCCAATCCCTCCGCCAGGCGGGCCGCAGAGCCCAGCAGCACGACGTAGCCTCCGGGGCCGCCGAGGTCGAGCAGCGCCTGCAGCGATTGGGGATCGAGGATCACCGGTGAGGCCGACGCCGGTGTGCGGCGGACCGCCCGGGCCTGCCGCTCGCCGGTGACCACTTCCGTGAAATCCACGATGCCGTCGATGATCTCGAAATCGCGATGACAGACGGGACAGCCGACAAGGCCCATCCACACCATGCGGCCATTCATTTCGCTGGTCGAGAGGACGAGGAACTCCTCGTGGTGGTCCTCGGGACAGCGCAGCATCTCGGTCAGCTCGATGTGCATGGAGGAGTCAGTCCGGACGGAACTCCACCCACGTGAGCTTGCCGGCTTGGACTCTGGCGCGCCGATACACCCGCTTCCCCTCGATTTCGACTCCCAGAACATACTCGCCCGGCGGCACGTCGCTAATCGCAAAGTGCTCGTGGTAGATCGGGTCGGGATGGTTCCGGGGTCCGTAGGTTTCGATGAAGGAAAACGGCGTTTCCTGCGGCTCCGGCTTCACGAGACCGTAGACATGCGCCTGCGGCACCGGTTGCCCCTGCGAGTCCCACACCTGCCCCGCGACCATGCCCGTCCCCGGGAGGGGCTCGATCCACAGCTCGGGATTCGCGTTGAACGGCGGGTAGCGGACGTCGGCCCGCACGATCATGCTCGAGTCCGTGGTCGGCGCCGCGTGGACTTCGAGGTGGAGATGGTCGTTGGTGGCGCGGCCGGTATTGCCCACGAGGGCGATGACGTCGCCGGTTTTCACGCGGCGGCCGACCGGGGCAAGGAGCTTCGTGTTGTGGTAGTAGACCGAAAAGACATACAGGCGTCCTCGGTCGTCGGTCATCAGTTGCCGATCATGACGGATGGCGATGGTGTTCGCGCCGGCCTCGGCCGGGCCGGAATACACGACGACGCCGTCGCCGATGGCGTGCACGGGCGTGCCATCCGGGTTGTTGAACTCGACGCCCTGATGTGGCTGGAAGTTGCCGCCCATGGTCGACCCGAAACGATAGGTCTGGTCGATGTAGGGCTGGTCAGTGAGTGCGATGGGACGGCGGAACCAGGTGTGCTTAGGGCGTTGACCGCCGCTCGTGGGCTGAGCGAAACTCGGTCCCGTTTGCGAGCTGGCCTGCGCGAGCCGCCGCAGGGCGGCATCGACCTCCGCGCCAGGCGCTTCGGCTTGTTCCCATCCTCCAAACTCACGGCCAAACCGGTGGGTGCCGTCCTCGGTCGTCACGACGAGCGGACCGCTCGGAGGGACCTGAAGCTTTCTGATCCGTGTGGGACAACCGTGGCCCCGGCACGGCGGCGGGGCGAAATCCTCGTGCCACATGCGACCGCCGTCAGGCGAATGGGCCAGCCCACGGAGCGAGCCGATCCAGAGGTTCGGTCCCCCGCCGGGCGTGAGGGCCAGCACATACTGATTCCGAATCCTGCCGATCACCGAGTCGCGCGTGGTGGTGGCGCCGATCGAGTCGGTGATCACCGACCACGTCGCGCCGTTGTCCCCGGTGACCTTGATCCCGTCGGCCGTCGCGATGTAGACGGTATCGCCGCTGGTGCCGATCCCGTTCGGCGCGACGTACTGCCATTCGGGCCCGAGCTGGCGGAATTCCCAATTCTTCCACGTCTTGCCGCCGTCGGTGGACAGTCCCCATCCATTGCCGACCGTGCCGTACCAGATCTCCCCGTGCGCGCCGAACGCGAACGCGTGCACGAAGTCCCATGAGATCGAGTGGGCGGTGGTGTCGTTGGAGTGCGCGATGTGCTCCCACACACTCGCCGCGGGCCTCAAGACGAAGATGCCTTGCCCGTAGGTGCCCACCCAGATCGAGGAGTCCGGCCCCCGCGCCAGCGCCAGCACATGGACTCCCCATCCCGTGGAGTCGGGGAGCGGCGGGACCTGCTGCGCCGCGAGTGATGCGCCGAATAGCAGGCTGACGGCTGATAGCTGATGGCTGACAGCGTGTCTCATCGCTTACTCGGCGCCAAACGGATCTCCGTCACCATCATCCTCGGCTCCCGCGTTACCACGAACAACACCGCTTCGGCCACGTCTTCGGGTCGCATCATGTCCTTTCGCTTGCGGAACCCAAGCTTCGAGTCCGGGTCGACGGTGTTCCAGATATCGGTATCCGTAGCGCCCGGTGAGACGAGCGAGGTCAGCACGCCGCTGTTGGCCAGCTCAGCCGAGAGCACCTCGTGCATGCCGCGGACGCCGTACTTGCTGGCGGCGTAGGCGGAATTGCCGGGATAGGGAATGTGGTCGCTCGAGGAGCCGATGGTCACGACATGCCCCCGACCGCGCTCCAGCAACCGGGGGAGGAGCGCACGGACGACGAGAAACGGGCCCGTGAGATTCGTGTTGATGGTCTCGGTGAACTCCTGCGGGGTCGTTTCGGCGAGCGGCTTCACGTAGAACACCCCGGTGCTGGTGACGACGATGTCCGGCACCCCGACCTCGGCGATCGCCCGGGCCACCACCCGGTCCACCTCGTCGGGCCGGGTCACGTCGCAGCGCAGCGTCGTATCCCGCTCTGCCGAGCCGTCTGACAGCGAGCGGGCGAGGCGGACCACATGCGCGCCGGCGGCGCGCAGCTCTTCCGCGACCGCGAGCCCGATGCCGCGGGAGGCGCCGCTGACCAAGGCCACCTTGCCGACCAGCGGCCCGGTCGCGCTCACAGCAGCCAGGTGCCGCCGTGGGCCAGACGCAGGAACTCGTCCCGGGTACGCGCGTCGGAGCGGAACGTGCCGCGCAGCGCCGACGTGACCGTTTTGGAATTCTGCTTTTCGACGCCGCGCATCATCATGCACAGGTGGTACGCCTCGATCACCACCCCGCAGCCGAGCGGCTTCAGCACCCGGCACAGGGCGTCGGCGACCTGGTCGGTGAGGCGCTCCTGCACCTGCAGCCGCCGGGCGAACACCTCCACCACGCGCGGGATCTTCGACAGGCCGACGATGCGCCCGTCGGGCAGATAGGCGACATGCGCGCGGCCGAAGAACGGCAGCATGTGGTGCTCGCACAGCGAATAGATCTCGATGTCCCGCACCAGGATCATGTTTTCGTGTTTTTCCTCGAACACCGCGTCGCCGATCACGTCTTCCACGGACATGCCGTAGCCGCGGGTGAGCCACTGCATCGACGCCGCCACCCGGGCCGGCGTGGCCTTGAGGCCCTCGCGCGTGGGATCTTCACCCAGCAGCTCGATCATCTCGCGGACGAGACGCTCGAAGGTTCCGTTCTCTCCGGCGAGCGCCGTCTCCCCCGCGTGTTCGTGCGTTTCACTGCGTGCCATCGTCAGCTCCCCTCGTAGTCGACGTAATTACGCTCCGTCTCCCACAGCCGGATGCGTACCAGCTCCGCGGGCGCGACGGCGGGCGCGAGGAGGCGCCAGCACACGACGGCGATGTTTTCGGCCGTGGGGTTCACGTCCCGGAACCACGGCACGTCGAGGTTCAGGTTCTTGTGATCGAGATGACGCACGACGCCGTCTTCCACGATTCCCTTGAGGCGGTTGATGTCGAGCACGAAGCCCGTCACCGGATCGATGCTTCCCGCCACCGACACGTCGAGGTTGTAGTTGTGCCCGTGGTAGTTCGGGTTGTTGCACACGCCGAACACGCGGTCGTTCTCGGCCTCCGTAAACTTTGGATTCCACAGCCGGTGGGCGGCGTTGAAGTGCACGCGACGCGTCACGACACAGCGCGGCATAGGCTGGTACGACTCCGGGCGTTGGGTATCTTCGGCGCACCATGCGCCTGCTAAAGGTACTCGCCGCGCTCGCCCAGGCGGGAGGTTCGGCACTCTCCGCCCTGTGGACCTTTCCCTCGATTCTCCTGTCCGCGTTTCTCGTGGCCTGGGGCGCGGAAGCGGCGCAGTTCCTGATCTCCCAGGGTCTCGCCCTCGCCATTCTGGCGTGGCTCCAGACGCTGCCCGAGTTCGCGGTCGAAGCGGTCATCGCGTGGGAGGCCGGCAAGGACCCCGAGCGGGCGCATCTGGCGATCGCCAATCTCACCGGAGCGATCCGGTTGTTGCTGGGCCTCGGGTGGCCCATGATCTATTTCGTGTTCGTCCTGGCCGGCCGGCGCCGCGCAAAACAGGCGTTCCCTTCCATCCAGCTCGAGCGGGAGCACGCGGTCGAGGTGGTCGGTCTCGCTCCGCCGGTGCTCTACTTCCTCGTGATCCTCTGGAAGCAATCGATCAACTGGGTCGACGCGTCGGTGCTGATCGGTCTGTACGCGGTCTATCTCTGGGTCCTGATGCGGAACCCGCCCAAAGAGGAGGAGAATCTCGCCGAGGCGCCGCGCATTTCGCAGTGGGCGTACCGCCAGCGCGGCTGGCGGCAGAAGGCCGCGATCGGCGGCTTGTTCGCGGTCGGTGGAACGCTACTGTACGTCACGGCGCACCCGTTTCTCGAGTCGATGCTCGCGGTGGCCGCCATCCTGGGTATCGGCCAGTTCTTCCTGGTGCAGTGGGTGGCGCCGTTCCTGTCGGAATTTCCGGAATTCGTTTCCACGTTCAACTGGGCGCGTCGCGTGACGCGCGCGCCGATGGCGCTGATGAACATCGTGTCGAGCAACATCAACCAGTGGACCGTGCTCGCCGCCATGATCCCGCTCGTGTACGGGTTCTCGCATCTGCACCACTACGGCACGTGGGCCGACTTCCACTTCGATGCGCCCCAGCGACTCGAGATCGGGCTCACGCTGCTGCAGACCATGCTGGGCATCCTGGTGCTGGCCAACATGGAGTTCGATTGGCTCGACGCCAGCGTGCTGTTCGTGTTGTGGCTGGCGCAGTTCATCGTGCCGCACTGGCGTGAGGAAGTGGCGGTGGTCTACGGCGTCTGGATCGTCATCCTGCTGGCGCTGTTCCTGCTGCGCAAGAAGAAGTTCCTGGCGTGGCGGTATTTCTTACAAACCGTCAGGGAAGGGGGACGGGTAGATAACTGAGGGACGGGGGACGGGGGACGAGGGATGGGGCAGTAGATGGTTTTCACCCGTCCCTCTTCCCTCGTCCCTTAAAATGCGATCGGCCGGCACTGCTTTCGCAGCCCGGCCGACCGATACCAAGAGAACGGAGAGGATTGTTGAAGCCCGAAAGTAATGACAGGTCCCTCACCGTAGCGTCTGTCTTCCCCCTTTAAGGGGCATGACATCGGTCACAGTATCTGGGTCCACGATCGAGCTGTTGGCTCAACAATTAGGCTCTCCGTCCCCGCCACTACATTACGGCGTCGACCAGAATCGTCAAGTGACGTAGGTTGCAGCTTGGAGGACGCCGATGATCGGGTGACTCGCATCACCGAACCCCGGAGTGTGGGCGTGAACGCAACACTGTTGACTGCTGTCGCGATGGTGATCGTGTGGATCGTCCTGGTCTTCGGGCTGCAGACGCCGAGCGGATGGGTCCACGTGCCCTATGTCGCAGCCGTGCTGCTGTTCGCTCGCCGGATTCTGATCGGCGCGCCGAGGTTTCTCTCGTAACATGGCGACCGTCGTCCGGCGCTGGGACCCAGCTCTCGGCCCGTTGCAACTGTCTACGCTCCGGATCGCGCTCCAGCAGGAGGGACTGACCACCGCCTGGTGGTCGGAGGCCCCGGGGACCCGCGTCCCGCAGCACGAGCACCCGTTTCCCGAAGCGCGATGGGTGGTGGAGGGGTACTTGCGGATCACCATCGGCGACGAAGTCGTCGATCTCGGTCCGGGCGACCGGCTGGACCTGCCACCCGGAACGAGACACGGGTTCGAAGTGTTGGGCCTGGCTCCCGCGATCTACGTGACGGGCTCGGCCGGACCCGCGGCGGCGCCTGAGCCGATCAGATCTCCCAGTTCGAAAACAGCACCCCGTCGCTGACGGACGGCTCGGCGTACCCGTCAAGATGCATGCGCAGGTCCGTCCAACGGACCTGGTAACCACGGGCAATGAGCGCACGGAAGGCGTTTTCGAACCGGCTCTGACACCGGATCGCCACGCGACGCAGCCCGCTGTGCGCAGCGCTCGCCTCGATCGCGGTGATCACGGCGTCGAATGCCTCGGCAGTCCGAGCGGCGAGCTTCAACACGCGCAGCTCGTCCGAGGTGCGGTCGGCCGCCAGGGACGCCGAGTGCCAGAGCGCCATGGCGGCGACTTCCGTCCGTCCCCCCTGCACTCCCGGCACAATGACCGTGTCGCCCAAACCGAGCTCCGCCGTCAGCTCGATTTCCCGTGTGAAATCGTAGCCACGGGCGAGGGAGTCGCTGAGGCGGCGAATCGCCGCGACGCTGGTTGCTCGTCCACCGGGCTCGAGCCGCGACAACAACGCCGGTGACGATCCGCCGCGGCGGCGCACGGCCAGCTCGCGGGTCATCGTGACCGTCAGGTGCCCCGGCACGAACCCCACCTGCGAGTAGAACCCGATGTTCTCCACGGTCCGGGGCATGGTCTCGAGACCGAGAGTCGTCACACCCTGATCGAGCAGGAATTCCGTGGCGGCGCTCACGATGGTCTTGCCGATGCCCGATCCCTGACGGTCCACGCGCACCGCGAGCGGCCCCATCCATCCCTCGCGGCCGCACCGGTGCGCCACGTTGAAGGCCACGAGGCGTCCGTCCTCGTCCCGCCACACCATGGCTCCGGTCCCCGCGTCGCGGATGGCGTAGGTCCAGACGCGCGGGTTGAGCGGCGGCACGCGAACCCCCACCAACCCGTCACGGCGGTAGCGGTCGGTGAACGCGTCGGCAAAGAGGTGGTTGAGCGCGTCGATGTCGCGCTCGGTCGCGGGGAACGGCCCATCCACTCGCCGTTCAGGCAGCCACGCCCGCATCGAGCCCTCCTCCCCCCAGGGTCGCCGTCTCGTCGCGCACCGCGCTGACACCACGCGCGGCATCGTACTCCACCCGCAGCACCCGGTCCAGCCCCTCGCGGATCTGATCCACGTGGGTGATGAGAATGACTTGCGGGAAGCGATCGCCCAGGCGCCGCAGCAAGGTCAACACGTGCTGGCGCCGCGACTCGTCGAGCGAGCCGAACACCTCGTCCAGCACCAGCAACGAGAGCGGCTGCCCCGCGCGCTCCGCGATCATCTGCGAGATCGCGAGGCGGAGCACGAGGTTCGCGATGTCTTCTTCGCCGCCCGAGATCACGGGTTTCGGAACGCCGTCGGCGACGATCGTCAACGTGTAGTCCTCGGTCAGGTCCACCGTATCGTACCGCCCATCGGTCAGATCGGCGAGGAATCCCGATGCCAGCTCCGCGATCTCGGGACGCATCGCGGCGTTCAGCTCCGCCCGCAGCTCCGAAAACGCCCGGTCCAGCTCGTCGTGCAGCCGCCGGTGCGCCTTCAGGTCCTCGATCTGACGCTCCCGCGCCGCGCGCTCCGCCAGCCGTCGCTCGAATTCCGCCACCACTTCCTCGGCCCGCGTCAACACACCGCCCGCTTCCACCGCCGCCAGCTCGGCCTCCTGCAGCGCGCCACGCGTGCGCTCGTGGCGGGTCTTCGCCGCCTGGAACTTCTCTTCGGAAAACCCGTCCGCCTTGATCGCGTCCGCCAGCTGTTTGGCGCGCTGCTCGCGCCGTGACAGCTCGTGCTCGGCCTGCACGGCCTCCTTGACGAGCGCCTGGGCCATGCGGGCGCGGCTTTCCAACACCATGGCTTCGCGCTCCAGGGGATCCAGCCGGGTCAGCTCCACCCGCACCGCTTCGTGGCGTGTCGCGTCATAACCCGTGGGGCGCGCCGCGATCCTGGCTTCCAGCTCCTTGGCCCGCTTGACGGCCGCCTTGTGCTGCTCGGTGAGATGATTGCGCTCCTCCGACTGCGCCCGCAAGGCGCCCGCCTGCTCGCTCGCCCGGCGTGCCTCCTCGCTCACTCCATCACGCGCGCGCTCCGCCACGCGCACCGCTTCGGGCGGGGCCGCCAGCTGCTCGACCCGCTGGCGCAGCCACTTGCCGTCGTCCACGATCGCCGTGAGCTGGGCTTCGAGCTCCTGCAGCACCACGGCGTGCTCCGCCCCCAACGGCCGGCCGCAGGTGGGACACTTCCCCTCCGGTCCCAGCCGCTCGATGTCGTCGCGGTGAACCTTGACCTCGTCGTATTGCTTCAGCAGCTCGCTGCGCCGCGTCGCCGCCGCTTCGCGCTCCCGCACCCACTCGCCACGCTGCCGCTCCACTTCCTGCTCCGCCTTGGCCAGGCGCTCGCCGAGCCGGCGCGCCTCGCGCTCGGCGCGCTCCAGCGCCGCCGTTGTCTCCTTCAGCTCGGCGATGCGCTGGTCGAAGGCTTCGCGAGCGCGCACGACTTCGGCCAGCTGGGCCGCGTCCGCCTGGCGCGTCGTGTCCTCCCGTTGCAGCCGCTCGAGCTTGGCCTGCTCCGCCTTCAGGGTCTTGAGCGGCTGCAGCTCGCCCGACAGGCGTTCGAGCTCGCGCTGGGCCCGGCGCGCCTCCGCCAGATCCTTGTCCAGCCGGTTGAACTCCTGGCGGGCCCCCTCCACGCTGTGCTGCGCCATCGCCCGCTCGCTCTCGAGCGAGCGGATGCGGTCGCGGCGCTCCTCCCACTCCTTCCACCGCGGTTGCTCCTTGGCCAGCGCCTGCTCGGCGGCCCGCTGCGCCTCGCGCGCCGTCGTCGCCACCGTGCGCGCTTGCACGAGACGGGTCTGGGCCTGCTTGCGCTGGGCCTCTAGCTGCGACTTATCGGGGAGACCGGCCTCGAGCCCCTTCAGCTCCGACGCGATGGCGTTGCGCCGCTCGCGCACACGCTGCTGGGCGAGCTCCAGCCGTTCGTAGCCCAATACGCGCGAGAGAAACGCCGCGCGCTCGGACTTCCCGAGGGCCGCCATCACCGCCAGCTCCTTCTGACCGGTGAAGTAGGTATTGAAGAACTCGGCGTGCGACATGCCCAGCACCCGCTCGAGCTTGTCGGACACGGCCTTGAGGGAGTTGGCGACCACCCGGCCGTCCTGCGTCAGCTCGGCGCCGTACAGCGTGCGATCGACGGCGTACTCATGACGCCCGAGCCGGAACTCCAATGTCACGCCGACCCGCGAGCGCCCAGGAGCGCCGTGACGCCGGATCGAGTCCTTGTCGCCGCGCACCGCCGGCACGCCGTAGATCGCCCAGGCGATCGCCTCCAACAACGTGGTCTTGCCAACGCCGTTGGGACCCACGACGCCGGTGATGCCTTGCCCGAATTCGATCTCGGTCTGGGCGAACTGGCGAAAGTTCTCGAGCCGCAGCCGGCGCAGCTCCATCAGGGCGCTCCTCCGCCCTCTTCATCCGCGCGGCCCACCTGCTCCACGTAGTCCATGCCGGTGCGCACGAAATCGTCACGCGGGATGTCGGCATCGAGCAGGCGGCGCGACAGGAAATCGCGCACCGTCTCCTGCAGCGTCTGGCGCCGCGCCGGCGCGCCGAGCCCGATGCGATAGCCTGGCTGCGGGCGGCGGATGTCGAGCTGGAAATGCAGAGCCCGCGCTTTGTAGCCCCGGATCGCCTGGTGGTCGAGATCGTGGGCGGTGGCCCGGGCCACGTCCCACACCATCAAGCGGACGACGTTGTGATCGATGGGTGGCTTGGCCTGATTCACGGCCGCGACGATCTGCTCATTGATCTGCTGCGCCGTGAGTCCGGCCGCATTGATGGACGGCAGCTCGAGGTGCTGCCGCGCCGGGGCGATGACCCGCTGGGTCACCCGCAGGCCGGGCAGCTGCACCATCAGGTAGCCCTTGCCCTTCACGCCGTGCTCGGCCTGATCCTGGAGCTGCCCCCAGGGATTGGGCGGCAGGTACTCGAGGCTGCCGGCGTAGCGGGTGTTCTCCTGCACCGCATGCATCACGTGGTAATGCCCGAGCGCGATGTAATCCCACTTGGAGGGGGCGATATCCTGGTCGGACAGGGTCGCGCCGCCGTAGTCCTTCGTGCCGCGGGCATCTCCGAGATCCGCGAACTGACCGTGCGTCACGAGAATATTGAACTTCGGCCCGGCCCGCTCGGGGCGGAGCGCCGGACGCTCGGGACTCATCAGGGCCTGATGCGGAACCGCGAGCACCGCACATTCGAGCTTGGGGAACTCGAGCCGGCGCGCCACGTCGATCACCACCTCCGCGCCGACCGCCTCGTACAGCTTCAGAATGCTGCCGGTCTCGCTGGTGCGGGGAGTGTCGTGGTCGCCCGCCACCAGCACCAGGGGCATGTCCGGGAGCGCGACCCGAAGCCGTTGCAGCTGCTGGAACAGAAACAGGATCGCGGGATTGGTGGGTCGAACGGAATGAAAGATGTCGCCGGCGATCACCACGAGGTCGGGACGCTGCTCGAGCATGTCGTCCACGGCGCGCGCGAACGCCTGCGCCACGTCAACCTCCCGCTGATTGCCGCCCTTGGGGGTCTGGCGGTCGTACTGCCGGAACCCCAGGTGCAGATCGGCGAGATGCGCGATTTTCAGCGTGCGACTCACGGTGGAACCAAGTGCATCGCCCCCTGCTGATCCACCCGCATCGTCATGCCCTGGGGTCCAAAGATGCCTCCCGTGACGCGGACCAGCATCGTGCCGCCCAGGGTCGCCTCGACCAGCGCACCCCGCGTGACGGACAAGGTTTGTTCCCCGGTGATCGTCCCCATCAAGAGGACCGTGATGGACTGGCCGCCGAAGGAAAACCGCATCGGCCGGTCGGGCACACCGGTGGCGACCACCAGCCGGGCAATGGTATCCCCGGCCTGCACGCTCAGGTCGCGGATCGTGACTTTCGTCTTGGCGGTGAGTGGCGCGCCACCCGCCACCTGGCCGAAGGGGAGCTCGACCGTGTTGCTCCACGAGTCGCCTGCCTTGACGGAGTCGTCCGGGAGCGACAACGCCGCGGCCCGGAACACGAGCTGGAGCTGATCCCCGATTACCCCCGGCAACCGGTTCACGCCCGACCAGTCGTTACGAATCACCCGCTGCTGGTTGTCGACCACCGCCATCACCTTGACGCCCTGCATCCGCTTGACCGCGTCCGCCGTGGCGGTCGGCGACAGCATCGGACTCGATACGCGCGCCGAGTCGAGCGTGGAGGTCACGGCGACGCTCTCCGCGGTCGCCGCATCGACCGTCTGGTGGAAGGCGAGGTGCAGCACGTTCTGATTCCCCGAGTCGCTCGTCGTGGTGTCGGGAGCGATGCGGGAGGACTGATCCAGGACATAGGCGTAGGTCGCGCCGGCCGGTGGATGATACCGCAGCAGGATTCGCTCGGTGATCGGGAAGCTGGTCGGCGCTTTGTCGGCGGCCTTGCAGCCGGGCACAAGAGCGGTAACGGGCAGCCACACGAACCAGGACGCAGCACGCATCAGTAGGGCTCTTCGGCAATAGGGTTGAGCGGCGCCACGGGAGTGGACGCGGCGTCACGGTGCGGGTCGGTCGTGACGCGACCGCCCAGCCGCTTCCGAAACATCGCCAACACATCGACGGGCCGCTCGCGCCGCACGGCGGCCAGCGCGCGCCGCACGTCCTGCTCATCCCGTCCCACGATCAGGTCCTTGACCTGATTGGTCCGCACGCGCGGATCGAGCCGCGTCAGCTGCAGCGCCACAGCATCCTCGAACGGTCGATCGGCGGCGGGCGGGAATCGCTCGACGCCGTCGCGGCCCCGCAGCACCGGCGGCCGGGGGAACCGCACGAAGATCGGCTGCGTGAAATGCGGGTGCCGCACCATCAATTCACCGACCGGCAGCGTGGCCAGCTTGATCTTGGTGGCGGGGCTCAGCACCTGGTACCCCGGTGTCGCCAGCTCGTCCGCATCCATGCGGCCGAAGATCTGGGTGCCGGCGTTCCCCACCACGCGGCGGTGCACCTGGGAGCGGAATTGCTCGGCGCCGAACAGCACCAGGCCGAGGTACCGCCCGCGCTCCGAGATATCGAGCAGCATCTTCTTGACGTAGGTATCCGCGCCGTCCGCCGGGGCGTATTTGTTCAGCTCGTCGACGAACACAACCACGGCCTCGACGCCGAGGTCGCGCCGTTCCAGGTGCTCGCGCAGCTTCGACACGACGCGCGCAAACACCAGGTCCTGCCCCAGCGGATCGACGTTGGCAAGGTCGAGCACATAGACCGTGCGGTCCTCGAATCGGCCCCACGGCAGGTCGCTGGACGGACCGTCGTCGGTGACGAGTCCCTTGCAGCGGGTCGAGACGTTGCCGAGGCGGTTGCGCACCTTGCGGATCGTGGCGATGTGATGGGTGCGCCAGATGTCGCCGCGCGCCGAGTTCTCGAGGCCGTCGAAGATGGACCGGAATAACCGCTCCAGGTCCGCGAACGTTTCCACCCGATGCGACTCGCCGAAGCCGTCGTCGAACTCGCGGCGGACCACGCGATCCGCCAGGAAGTCGATGAATGCATCGGCCTTGGCATCGATATCGTCCCGGTTCAGCAGGACCTCGGCGAAGTCCAGCACCTCGGTGAGGCCCCAGACCAATGGCTCCACCGTGCCGGCGAGCTCGGGATGCGTACGCAGCGTATTGAGGTTCACGCCGTCGGACTTGAATGGCGCGAAGTAGCGGACGTGGCTGAACGGCGTCGCCTCCATCCCCAACCGCTCGTAGCGCCGGCGATCGTCGTCCTGCAGCGCGCCCGCCTGATCGAGGAACAGGAGATCGGGACCCTTCACGTTGAAGCACACGGCGGCGACGCGCCCGCGGTGCCGGGGGAAGTGCTGAAAGATGCCGCTCAGCAGGAACTCGACCGCGCTGGTCTTCGTGGCCAGTCCGGAGACGCCCGAAATGTTGAGGTGCGCCGCTTCGGGGCCCAGCAGAAAATCGGCGTCGAGGTAGACCGGGGCTTCGAGCCCGCCCGACGTGTAGAGTCCGACCGGGAGAGCCGTCGGCTGCGCCGAATGCAGATAGGCATCCATGCGCAGCGCCTGGGCGACGTCGGCATCGTTCGCCACGCGGACCGCGCCAATCGGCACGGGCTGCAGCGGCTCTTCAGGGATCTGGCGCAGCACCGCCGCGGTCCACAGCCGGATCTCCTGGCGCGCGGTCGGCGCCTCGGCGGCCCGGGCCGGATCCCCCTCAGCCCCGATCACGTCGTGCAGCGGCGTCACGAGGTCGGAGTAGGCGAACCCGTCCGTCACGACGCCATAGACCACTCGTCCCTCGTCCCCCGTCCCCCGTCCTTCTTCATCGACTTTGACTATCGCCCCGATCCCGATACTCGTGTCGGTCGCCGTCCAGAAATGGAATTGGTGGGGCGTGGCGGGCTTGAGCTCGGTCGCGACGACGCGGCCGATGGGACGGGGACCCGGTCGTTGTATCACGTGCCGGTGCGCGGCAGACGGCCGGAGATCGAGCCGAGGAGGTCCCCTGGAGCACGGCTCCGCAGAAAGGTTTCCACTTCGTGTATGGGATAAAGTAGTCGATCGAAGCGCGCATCCGGAGCGGCCAGGGGCGAGCGCAGGGCGAGCAGCCAGCCGCTGATGGCCGGAGCTCGGGCCCCGGGATCCGGTCCTGACGCGATCTCGACGCGCACCAGGCCGTAATGGAGATCGTGACCCTCCCACGGCCACAGCCGCAGGTACCAGGAGTCCACGGCGGTGCGCCCGTGCCCACCCAGCACGCGGAATACACTGGTCCGGTGCCCCGCGGGAACGGTGAGCGCCCGTTCCAGGTGGCGTCCTTCCAGGAATTGCGCGCCGTGGCTCTTGATCACTCCGATGGTGCGAGGATGGCGCGCCAGCGACGCGGAAACCGATAGCTGGCCGTCCACCACGAGCCATTCACTTTTGCCGAGCTGCCCGGCGGCCGCTTCCCCGATCGACTTCTCCAGCGCCTGCCGCTCGTGATGGACCGCGCGCCTCAGCGCCTCGATGGCCATGGCCGGCTGGCCGGCCGCGGCGGGTACCGAGACCGGCTCCAGCCCTGAGGCCGTGACCGCTTCGCGCCGCGCGTCAGTCCAGGTCTCTTCCAGGGCCAGCACGAGGTCGCGGCGCCCGGTCGCCACCGTGACCAGGCGACGGTTACCCGCCACGCGCCGCACAGCGGCCGCGACGTGGGCGAACGCGATCGGCATCACGCCGTCGTACCCGATCACCTTCCACTGCTGGATGCCGTCCAGAAAGGCCATCCCGGCGGGAGGGTCCAGCCGGGACAGCTCGTGGATCCCGAGCTCCGGGTCCTCGACGAGCTCCACGCTCCCGCCCTGATCCGCTTCGGGATCCGGCGCCCGCCCCACGCTGGCATCGGGCAGGAAGGAGGCCGGCGTCACGCCTCCGGCATACAGGCGCGCCAGCCAATCGCGGCGGGAAGGGGCGCTCATGGCGCGACCTTCACGCCGATTACGACGCCATCCCGGATCGGCGCCACCGCGGACACCACCCGCGGATCCGTCGCCGCGAGCCGGTTGAACGCCCGCACGCCTTCGACGGCCGGAGTGCGATCGGTCTGGTCGACGACGGCGCCGTGAAAGAAGGCGTTGTCGCACAACAGCAGGCCGCCGCTGCGCAGCAAGCGGACGCTCCACTCGAAGTACTCAGGCAGCGGCTCCTTGTCGGCGTCGACGAACACCGCATCGAACCCGGGGGACAGGGTCGCGAGCACTTGTCGCGCGTCGCCTTCGAGCAACCGCACCTGACTGGTGAGGCCGGCTTCGGCATAGGCGCTCCGGGCCAACGCCGCGTGGCGTGAATCTTTCTCGATTGTCGTGAGCCGGCCATCCAGCGGCAGTGCGCGGGCCAGCCAGATGCCGCTGTACCCGGCGAGCGAGCCGATCTCGAGCACCGAGCGGGCGCCCACCGCCCGCAACAGCACGTGCAGCAGCTTTCCCTCGTCGGGAGAGATATGGATGTTCGGCAGGCCGGCCTCGGCGTGACGCGCGCGCACGCGCGCCAGGACGGCATCTTCGACGGCGAACAGCTCTTCGACGTAGCGTTGGAGCCGCTGCTCCACCACTACGCGTTCCCCTCGACGTTCGGGAACGGCGGCACCTCGAGCAGCCACAGCCCCGCGAGACGGGACTGCTTGTCCAGCTCGACCAGCAGGTTGTCGGCGACGCGCACCACATGCACCGGTCGCGTGCGGCCCAGACGAATGTGAATCACGGATTCGCCGGGATTCTTTTCGACGATCAGGGCCGTCTCGACCTCGACCGCCGACACGGCCGGCTGGGAGCGGCGTGAGGGAAACAGCACGCGGGCGTCCTTCGACACTTCGGGAGCGGCGAGCGCGTCGATGGTGCGGATGTCGTCCGGCCACGTGACGACGTCGAGCCCGCGCAGCGTGCCGCCCGCGACGTCCAACAGCACGAACGAGCCGTCGCTTCCCTCCAGGTCCACGCTGCCGTTCATCCCGGTGGTCTTGGGGATGCCTTTGCAGACGGCGGAGAGAATGTCGGTCTCGGGATCCCAGCGGTAGCTCACTTTGGGGAGCTTACCGTCGAGGGGCTCGATCTTCGCTTCGTAGTGCATGCGGCCAGCGCCTTCCAGCTATCGCCGGGGGCGGATAATATAGCGCGGACACGTGGAGGAGCCAGCGGAATGGAGCGTCGGGAGTTTGTTGCGTTGGTCGGGGGAACGGCGGCGGCCGGCCGCATCGTGGGATGGCCCGAGTGGCGGAGAGACCATCCGAACATCCGTCCAACCGTGGATCCGCCTCAGGAGCCCGCCCTGGGACCTGAGGTGTTCGCCCGGCGTCTCGACCGCCTGCGCACGGAGCTCACCACGCGCAAGCTGGATCTCTTCGTCGCGGCCCCGTCCACCAACTTCGAGTATTTCACGGGCACCAATCCCGGTCGCAGCGAGCGATTGATCCTGCTGCTCGTCCCCACCAAGGGGGACCCGGCGATCGTCTGCCCGTCGTTCGAGGTCGATCGCGTCAAGCAGCGCAGCGCGGTCTCGGACGTCCGAGGGTGGGAGGAGCAGGACGACCCCTGGAAACAAGTGAAAACGTTCCTGCGCGCCGTGAAGCCGGCCAGCCGGGCCGGCCAGGGCGCCATCGAAGCGACCCTCGATTACGCCTCATTCCTGCGTCTCAGCGATGGCGGTGGCAGCGATTGGCGCTGGCAGACCGGCGCCCCCATCACCGAGCGGCTCCGCATCGTCAAATATCCCGAAGAAGTGGCGCTCATCCGCCGGGCCATCGCCATCACCGAAGCGTCCATTGCGGCGACGTTTGCGGCGCTCGCTCCAGGTGTGAGCGAGCGGGAGGTGGCCGCGAAGCTGTCCGAGGAGATGCGGGCTCGGGGAGCGCCGGGCGGCGGGCTGGTCCAGTTCGGCCCCTCCAGCGCGATGCCCCACGGGGGACCGGGCGGTGGACAGCTCGCCAAGGAAATGGTCGTCTTGATCGACTGCGGCTGCGAGGTGTCGGGTTACACCTCCGACATCACCCGCACCATCTGGTACGGCGACGCGCCCTCAGATGAGTTCAAGAAAGTGTTCAATCTCGTCCACGACGCGCAGACCGCCGCCATGACCCTGGGGAAACCGTTCACCGTGCGGTGCCAGGAGATGGACCGGGCCGCCCGCAAGGTGATCACCGACGGCGGCTACGGGCAGTACTTCACCCACCGCCTGGGCCACGGCATGGGGATGGATGGGCACGAGCCGCCGTATATGGTGGAAGGCAACGACGGCCCGCTCGAGCCCGGGAACGTGTTCACGATCGAGCCAGGCATCTACCAGCCCGGCAAGTTCGGCGTCCGGATCGAGGACGACAATATCGTGACCGAGACGGGGATCGAGGTGCTGAGTCAGAGGCCGGCGAAGATTTAGGGTGAGAGGGAAGGGGGAAGGGGGAAGAGGGAAGGGGTCACTTTCTTCCGCCCAACCTTCGCAGCAAGCCAATGAGCAATCCGATTTCTCTGTCACACGATTCCAGTGTTTGCTTGGCATCGTCCTCTGGGACGAGCTTCATGTCCTGAGCCAGCTCCAAATGGGTAAGGAGCTCAGTCGATGACCCGAGAGCAACTCGCAAGCACCGTATGAATTGAGGAGTTGTTGCGAGGGCATACCCTTCGGCAATGTTCGCCGGGATCGAAGCTGCTGCACGACGAATCTAATCGGTAAGTCCAAAGTGATATTGGAGCCTACCGGATAGGGTCAGGCGGTACGCATCACGCGACAGTTGCCGGCCGTTTCGCCAGGCCTCGAGCGAATCGAGTCTCCGCATGCCTGAAGATTGTTGATAGAGTTGCTGCGGGAGGTAACCAATTTCGCGCAGATCTCTCCGTTTAATCGCATTTACCCTTCCCTCTTCCCTCTTCCCCCTTCCCCAGTTTTTAGAGTTTCTTCGTAAACCCAACGATCCGTTCGAGCGCCTTTTCGATGTCGCTCGTCGCTGCTGCATAGGACAGTCTCACCCACCGGTCGTCCCCAAAGGCTGCCCCCGGCACGAGCGCCACGCCCGTCTCGGTAATCAGCCGCGTGCAGAAGTCGGTTCCCGAGATTCCGCCGAACGAATCGACGCGGAAGAAGAAGTAGAATGCCCCGTGCGGCTCGACGAATTCCACGCCGAGCAGGTCGCGGCGGAAGGTCGACACGACGAGGTCGCGCCGCTTGCGGAACTCCGCCACCATGTGCTGGACGTCCTGCTCTACGCGATCGTCGTTGTAGGCGGCCGCCGCCGCGTACTGGGCCATGTGGTTGGCGCCGGACGTCGTATGAGACTGGAGAGCCGACATCGCCTTGGCGAGCGGACCCGGGGCGAGCGCGATTCCCACCCGCCATCCCGTCATCGCGTACGCCTTGCTGACGCCCGTGACGATCACGACGCGCTCCAGCAGATCGTCGGAGAGATCGAGAAATGAAGGCGCCGGCCCCGATCCATAGTGAATGCGCCGATAGATCTCGTCGGCGACCACCCACACGTTGCGGTCCGTGGCCCACTGGGCGATCGATCGCAGCTCGGCCAGCGTGTAGACCGACCCCGTGGGATTGCAGGGCGAGCACAGGATCAACCCTCTGGGCGCCGGTAGAATGCGCTCCAGCTCGCGCACGCTGACTTTGAGTCCCCATTCCGGATGTCCCGTGACGAGGACCGGACGGGCGCGCGTCAGGTGCACGATCTGCGGATACGACACCCATGCCGGCGCCGGGATGGCGACGACGTCACCCTGGCCGAACAGCGAAAAACAGACATTGAACAACGACTGCTTCGACCCGTTGGACACGACGATGTGGTCGGCATTGACGGGCCGGCCGCCCGACAGCAGGGCCAGGTGCTTCGCGGCCGCGGCCCGCAGCTCGAGGATGCCCTCGTTCGCGGGGTAGCGGGTCTTGCCCTCCCGGATAGCGCGCGTGCCGGCTTCGGACGGGATCGGCGGGGTCGGGAAGTCGGGCTCCCCTGCCCCCAGGTCGATCACATCCTCGCCAGAGGCCTTGCGGCGCTTGGCTTCCTGGGAAATGGCGATTGTGGCGGAGGTTTCGAGGTGCGCGAGGTTGGGCGACAGGACGTCGCTCATGGGCGCTTGGCTCCGTGAGTTACGAGATTGACCTTCAGGCACGGTGCCACGATAGCGGCCCGGCGACCGTACGCGCAACCGGGAGGTGGCCTACGTAAGGGAGCGTGACTTTCCGAGGGGTCCGGCATCTTCATCCAGTCATGCCCACCACCCCCCCTCGAACCCACCGGCGCCTGGTCCAGGATCGCGCCGAGAGACCGGCGGCTGTCCGCGCCAGTCGGATTCAAGACCTCAAGACCGGGAACGATCACGACGAAGCGTACCTGGCACTGGTCGGTGGTCTGGGCCAGGTGATCGAGTCATGCGACCGGTATACGTTCGGGCATTGCGAGCGGGTGGCGGCGTACGCAATGGCGGTGGCCCACTCGCTGGGGCTCAGCGGCGAAGAGCTGACCACGGTACGCATCGGGGCTTACCTCCACGACCTCGGCAAGGTGGCCGTCCCGTCGGAGATTCTGAACAAGCAGGGCGAGCTCTCGCACGAGGAGCTCGAGATCATCCGGACGCATCCAGTCCGGGGCGTCGAGCTGCTCGCGGCGATCGAGTTCCCCTGGGACATCCGGCCCATCATTCGGTGGCATCACGAGCGCTATGATGGCAGCGGCTACCCGGATGGCCTGTCCGGCGACGCGATCCCGGTCACGGCCCAGATCGTCGGCATCGCCGACGCCTACGATGCCCTGACGACGACGCGGAGCTACCGGCGGGCCGTCCCGGCGCAGGACGCGCTGGCGGAAATGCGCGAGGACCGCCAGCTGTGGCACCCCGACGTCTATCGAGCCTTCATGACGGTGTTCACTGGCGTTGCAAGCCGTGTCGCCTGAGAATCGCCACCGTCGAATCGATCGGTAGTCCCCGCGCCGTACCGCGAAATCCCCGCACCGTCTCAGCCCGCAGCAGAGAATTGTAGATCGCTTCTTCGGTCGCCTCGATAACGGCTTCGAACAGGGGCGACATGGCGTCGTTGGT
>Ga0075434_100000173_pt1 | contig 41641 bp, 47 predicted proteins | sample RhiMethybrSRZTD3_FD_75298 | JGI IMG/M metagenome (GOLD analysis project Ga0075434, IMG submission 75298) | Populus rhizosphere microbial communities from Tennessee, USA - Rhizosphere MetaG P. TD hybrid SRZTD3 | ecosystem: Host-associated > Plants > Roots > Rhizosphere > Soil | place: USA...
CTTGTCCCCGAGGCGCCAGCTGCCCCCGCGGTAGCGCGGCGATTCGGCCTCCCGGCGAGCTTCCACGGCGGTCGCGAGCGGATCGCCCCACGACGCCACGCGCTGCACGACGGGATGGGACGCGGCGTTCCGAGCATATCGCCACGCCGGTAGCCCGTACTTGACCAGAAGGACGACGAGCACGAGCGCCACGGCGGCGCCGATGTAGCCGGGCACGCGAAACGTGGACTCGTCGAGATAGTACGGGTAGAAACGTCCGCGGATCGCCTGCATCTGCTGCGTGGCGAACAGGTGCTGCTGAAGATCGGCGGGCATCGCGTGCAATTCACCCACCGCGGTGGTCGCGGCGCCGTGCGACCGCTTGACGACCAGGAGCCGCTCACCGACTACGAGCGCGTAGTACGAAGCCGTCACCGCGCTGCCGGTCTCGACACCGGCTCGCTTACGCTTGGAGATCTGTTGAATCCCCGTGTCGAGCGCCCTCGACCCCGTCACACGCACGAAGTATCGCGGCGTCGCCGCGACGTCCTCGATCGCATCCAGATCGGCCTGGGCGAAGTCGAACGGGCCGTTCAGGAAGTTCCTGATGTAGCGGTGCTGGCTGGCGGCGAACACAACCGCGGCAACGGCGATGAGGCACCAGGCGATCGTACGCAGGCGATAGGTCGCTCGTATCCGCTGATGTACCCAGGTATCCATGGCTCGTGTACCGGTGAGGGGCCGCCTCCCGGCCGGCTCGCAGTGAGCCGCGCCGTGGAGGAAATGTCTATTCCAGGTGTATCGCGAACCGCCTCGCCTCACGAAGTTCTGTGTCGTCCGCAGGCAGGGCCGCACCGCACGTGCCCACCGATCGTCGACTTTCCGCGAACTTGCTTGACGGCCCTCGTGTCTTCGAGGTATCAGGGCGGATGCGGCCGACGGGAAATCGCGGGGCCGCCCCCGCGCGACGACGCGCGGACGATCACTCGATAGCGGGAGACGACGCGATGGGACAGCTCGACGGCAAGGTAGCGATCGTGACGGGGTCGGGGCGCGGCATCGGACGCGACGTGGCGTTGCGGCTCGCGCGGGACGGCGCAGCGGTGGTGGTCAACGATCTCGACGAAGCGCCGGCGAAGGAGACGATCGCCCTGATCGAAGGGATCGGTGGCCGCGCGGTCGCCTGCAACGGCGACGTGACGGCCAAGGACTTCGGTGAGCGCATCGTGGACGTCGCGACGAGGCAGCTGGGCGGCCTTCACGTCATCGTCAACAACGCTGGGTACACCTGGGACAACGTCATCCAGAAGATGAGCGACGAGCAGTGGTACGCCATCATGGACGTCCACGTGACTGCGCCGTTCCGGATCCTCCGCGCGTTCGCGCCGTATCTGCGCGAGCAGTTCGAGGCGGAGTCCAAGCGCGGTGAGCGCATCGTGCGCAAGGTCGTGCAGATTTCGTCGACGTCCGGGGTGCGCGGCAACGCCGGCCAGGTGAACTACTCGTCGGCCAAGGCGGCCGTCACCGGCATGACGCGCACGCTCGCCAAGGAATGGGGCCGCTATGCGGTCACCGTGAACTGCGTGGCCTTCGGGTACATCCAGACGCGCCTGACGAAGCCCTTGGCCGAGGGCGAGGCCGGCACGATCGAGGTCGCCGGGCGTCAGGTGAAGGTCGGCGTGCAGGGCGCGCGCATCACCGCCATGAACCAGATGATCCCGCTCGGGCGCGGCGGACTGCCCGCGGAAGCGGCGGGCGCGATCTATCTCTTCTGCAGTCCCGACAGCGACTTCGTCAGCGGCCAGACGCTCCTCGTCACCGGCGGCGCGTAGCCGCGACCAATCGGATTCCGCCATGTCGGGACCGCTCAGCGGCGTGCGTGTGGTGGACTGCACGACGGTCGTGCTCGGCCCGTGGGCCGCGCAGCAGCTCGGCGACCTCGGCGCCGACGTCGTCAAGGTCGAGCCGCCCGAGGGCGACACCACGCGACAGCTCGGCCCCATGCGCAACCCCAACATGGGCGCGTTCTACCTCGCGGTCAATCGCAACAAGCGGTCGATCGTGCTCGATCTCAAGCAGGAATCGGCCCGGCGCGTGCTGCGACGCCTCGCCGAGCACGCCGACGTGCTCTTGCACAACTATCGGCCACAGGCCGCGCGGCGGCTCGGGATGTCGTACGAGACGTTCCGCGAGATCAACCCGGGCATCGTCTACGTCGGCACGTACGGCTTTCGGGCCGCCGGGCCTTACGGCGAGAAGCCCGCCTACGACGACATCATCCAGGCGGCCTCCGGCGTCGCGTCCGCTCAGGCCTCGCTCATCGGCGAGCCGCGCTACGTGCCCACGATCGTCGCCGACAAGACGAGCTCGATGACCGTGCTGGCGGCGGTGCTCGCCGCTCTCTACCACAAGGCGCGCACGGGCGAAGGTCAGGAAGTCGAGGTGCCGATGTTCGAGAGCATGGCCGCCTGGGTGATGGTGGAGCACCTCTACGGCGAGACATTCGTGCCGGCGCAGGACACGATCGGCTACAAGCGGATCCTCAACCCCTACCGGCGTCCGTTCAAGACGCGCGACGGATACATGGCGATCCTGCCGTACACGGACCAGAACTGGCGCGACTTCTTCGCGCTCGTCGGTCGTCAGGATCTCCTGGACGATCCGCGCTACAAGACGCTCGGATCCCGCCTGAAGCACATCGAGCAGCTCTACGAAGAGCTCGCTCGTATCGCACCGAGCCGCACGAACGCCGAATGGCTGGCTGAGCTGGACCGGCGCAACATCCCGGCGATGACCGTCAACTCGCTCGAATCGCTGCTACGCGATCCGCACCTGGACGCCGTCGGCTTCTGGCAGATCGTCGAGCACCCGACCGAGGGGACGCTGCGGCTGCCGGGCATTCCGGCGGTCTACGGGAAAACTCCCGGCGCCATCCGCCGCCTGCCCCCGCGGCTCGGCGAGCACAGCGTCGAGATCTTGCGCGAGGTCGGGATCGCCAACGACGAGATCGACGTGCTGCTGGCATCGGGCGCCACGCGCAGCGCGTCCTAGACGACCCGAACCCGGAATCTCGGTAGGTCGACGCGCGCAGACTACGCGACGCCGCGGCGCTTGTTGCGGACGTAGTCGACCAGGATGTACTCGCCCAGGCGGTCGGGGCTGGCGAAGAAGGCGCGGCCCTTGTTGATGCGCGCCAGCTGCTCGATGAACTGCGTGAGCAGGCGGCTTTGTTCCAGCATGAATGTGTTGATCGTGATGCCCTCGCGCGTGCAGCGCTGGACTTCCTTCAACGTCTCCTCGAACGTCCGGCGGGTCGGCGGATAGGAGAAGTCGGCCTCGGCGCCCTCCATGTGGGCGGTGGGCTCGCCGTCCGTGATCATGATGATCTGCTTGTTGCCGCCCTTCTGGCGTCCGAGGAGCCGGCGCGATTCCTGAAAGCCGTGATGCATGTTGGTGCCGATGTTCCACTCGCTCCACGAGAGCTTCGGGAGATCCTCGGCCTTGAACTGCTTGGCGTAGAGCGAGAAGCCGAGGATGTACAGATTGTCCCGCGGGAACTGGCCGCGGATCAGCGAGGTCAGCGCGAGCGCGACCTTCTTGGCCGGCAGGAAGTAGCCGTTGTTGATCATCGAGCGGCTCATGTCGAGCATGACGACCGTCGACGCCTGCGTGGAGAGCTCGGTGCGCAGGACCTCGAAGTCGTCCGGGGAGAGCCGCACCGGCGTGCCGGCGCCGTTGCGCTCGACCGCATTCATCAACGTCTTCTTCAGATCGAGCAGAAACGGATCGCCGAACTCGTACCGCTTGGCCTCGTCGGTCGGATCGCCGCCCGCGCCGCGCCGCTCGACGGCGTGGCGCCCGAAGCGGTCGCGCTTGAGCGTCGCGAAGATATCCTTGAGCGCCTTGTCGCCGAGCTTGCGGATGGCGCGCGCGGTCAGCTCGAGTCGATCGCCCTTACGCTCGAGATAGCCGGCCTCTTCCAGCTTCTTGGCGAGCTCCTTCAAGCGCTCGAGATCCTGCGCCGACTCGTCGCCCAGGAGCTTCTGCACGTCGACGGGGTCGATCTTGTCGAGGTCGTCCGGGGACTGGACGCGGCGCAGCTGGCGCTCGAGCTCCTCCATCTGCTGGAGCTCGTCCATCAGCCGCATGGCCTCTTGCATCGTGACGTTGTCGTCGCCGCGGAAGTCGTAGCGGCGCCGGAACTCCTCGGTGAGGCCGAGCTGGTCAAGGTGCATGGCGAGCTGGGCCATCTCGGCTTCGAGCCGCTCGTCCTTCATGAAGAGGCTCGACATCATCTCCTGGAGCTGGCGGCGCTGGCCGGGCGACATGCTGTCGAGCAGTGACTGCAGCTGGCCGGCTTGGCGTCCGAGCTGCTCGAGCAGCTCGTCGAGGCTCTCGACGCCCGGGAAGTTCTGTCCCCACTTCTGCTTGAACGCGTCGAAGTCGGGCTCGTCGCCCTCGGCGCGCTGGCGAAGCATCTGGTTGAGATCGCGCATCATCTCGCGCATGCGCCGGATGTCGTCGGCGCTCATGTTCGCGAGCGACTGCTTCATCCCTTGCATGAACGGCTGCAGCATCTGCTGCTGGAGCTGCTGCATGAGCTCCCGGAAGAGCCGCTCGGCTTCGGGGTCGGTGAAGTTGTATTCCTGCAGCTGCTTGATCCGTCCCGCCGGGTCGGGCGGAAGCTGATCCAGCGGCTCGAGCTTCTTCGCCCGGTCGCCCGGATTCTTCACCTGGTTCTCGATTCCGGCGCGCTCGGTGCGGATCACCTCGTCGAGCTTCTTCTTGATGTCTTCCAGCGCCGAGCCCAGGTCGTAGCGATCGAGCTGCTGCTGACGGCGCTTGCGCAGCCGGTCGAGGAGGTTCTGGAGCCCGGGCATCTGGGGCCCCTGCGGGTTCTGGAGACCGCGCTGGAACATCCGCCGCAGCGCGTTCCACAAGTCCCCGTCGGACATGAGGTCGTCCGACATCGCCGCCAAGAGGTCGTCGGCGTCGAGGTCAGCGAGCTGTTGAGAGCCGTCCCAGCGCGAGTATCGGAAGAGCATGGTGAGGTGATTATAGGGCCGCCGGTTGTCGTATGCTAACCGTCATGACTACTCCGACCCGCACCGCTCACTTCGAAGAGCTCCTGTCGAGCCGGGCCCGGATCGGCTGGGGCGGATCCGTCACGACCGCGCGTCCTGTCGCCACGCCGCTCTTCGAGTTCGGTGGAGGCTACCCCGATCCGGCCTCGTTCCCGTACGACGGCATGGTCGAGGCCACGCGCAAGATGATGGACGCCGAGGGCGCCGAGGCCCTCACCTACGGCGATCCGCAGGGCTATCGCGGGCTGCGCGAGCTGATCTGCCACAAGTACAAGTTCTACGAGAACCTCGCGGTGACGCCCGAGAACATCTTCATCGCGAACGGGTCGGGCGCCGCGCTGTCGCTGGCGTTCAGCGCGTTCGTCGACGCGGGCGATCCGATGATCATCGAGGCGCCGACCTTCTCGGGCTCGCTCAACAACATTCGTCGTCACGGCCCCGAGATCTACGGCGTGCCGGTCGACGAGAACGGCATGGTCATCAGCGCGGTCCGCGAGGCGCTCGAAAAGATCCGGCGCTCGGGCCGCCGCTGCAAGCTGATCTACACGATCGTCAACTTCCAGAACCCGGCGGGGCCGGACCTGTCGATCGGCCGCCGCCAGGAGCTGATCGAGCTGGCCGACGAGTACGACACGCTCATCCTCGAGGACGACGCCTACAACGAGCTCAGATTCGAAGGCGACTCGAAGCCGCCGGTGTACGCGCTCGATCGCAACGGCCGCACGATTCGCGCGGGCACGCTGTCGAAGATCCTCGGCGCCGGCGTGCGCCTGGGCTGGCTCTGCGCGCCGGCGGCGATGCTGCCGGCGTTCCAGGGCTTCAATTTCGGCGGCGGCGTCAACCCGTTCATGTCGCGTGTGGCCACCTACTTCCTGCGCGATCACATGGAGGCGCACGTCAAGGTGCTGGTCGGCGTCTACCGCGCCAAGCGCGACGCGATGCTGAAGGGCTTGTGGGAAGTCCTCAAGGGCACCGACGTCGAGATCAGCCGGCCGCAGGGCGGCTTCTTCATCTGGATCAAGCTGCCGTCGGCCACCAACGTGGCCAAGCTCGAAGCGCTCGCGACCGAGGCGCGCGTGCAGTACACGCCCGGGCGCGCGTTCTTCGCGGGCACGGGTGGGGAGCGTCACATCCGGCTCGCGTTCAGCTATGAGCAGCCGGACAAGTGTTACGAAGGGTCGCGCATTCTCGCCAACGCTATCCTCGCCGCTTCTCGTCCTTAGCTTTTCGGCCTGATCCCTGAACGGCTGATCGCATAGCGGCGGACGGCTGACGGCGCCACCCGCCCGGTTCTACTCGGTCGTCGTTCGGGATTCGGTCTGAAAGCTAGGGCTAAGAGGCGGCGTGTCTGGCGTTAGCGTTTGTTGGTTGGGTGTTGGGGCCGGGGCGCATGGCTCCGCCGGCGGCTTCGAGCCGGACGACTGCGATGCGTATCGATCGTCGCCTCGCTTCGGGCTCACACGCCGTGCTCGGCCGGAATCGGCATGCCCGGTCCGTCGGGCCGCGCCAGCAGCTGTTGCTCGGGCACACCGTCGCGGTACTGCTTGAGCAGTGTGTCCGGATCGATCTGCACGCCGATCGGATTCGCGGCGAAGGCCTCGCCTTCCATGTACGCCGTCGCCTCCTCAGCGGTTTTGAAGCAATCGACCTGGAACTCGAGCCGGTTGCCGTCGGGATCGCGATAGTAGAACGACAAGGTTGGGCCGTGGTGCACCGGCCAGTACGGCACGATTCCCCGCTGCTTGAGACGCGAGTAGGTGTCGAGAAGATCCCCGACGCTCGCGTAGGTGTAGGCGACGTGATCGACACCGACGTCCGCCCGCTCGTCGCTGGGCGTGTTCGTGGGCTTCAACGCACTCAGGTTGACGAACGCGAAGCGATGATGCTCGTCGTCGTAGCTGAGGAAGGCCAGCACCGGATCCTGATGGCGCACTTGCGCCTCGAAGACCTGCCGGTACCAGTCGACCATCTCGTCGAACCGGCGCGTCCGGTACACGACGTGGGCAAATTTGGAAGGTCGTGCCATGGTGGGGACTCCTTTACCCGTCACGATACCGCGCGCGGCAAGACGCCGCGCGGAGCGAGACTACTTCTGGCCGATCTCTTTGTAGTCGATGTTGCTCACGACGCCGCGCTGGTCATACGTGACGATCAGATGCTTCTGGTAGAACTTCACGTTGAAGGGCCCGCCCTTGGTCTCGGCGTACAGGTAGACGTCGGCCTGGTCTTTCGGGCTCGGAATCAACGGATAGGCGTACTTGCCGCGGGGCGGGCCGATGAGTCGCACGACGTCGTCGCGCGTCGACACGCCCTTCTTGATCTGCGGCACCTTCGTGGCGTCGAAGTCGCTCTGGTCTTCCTTCCAGGAGCTGTTGAAGTCGTAGCCGGCCAGCCTGTCCTCGAGAAAATAGAAGCCCTGCCCTCGGCTCGGCGTGACGCCCTCGCGCGCCGGCGTACCGCCGGTCATCGCGAACTCGTAGCTCATGGTCTTGAGCTGCTTGCCGTTGCGAGTGACGGTGCCCTCGCGATACGGCGTACCCAGCCGCTGCAGGATGTCCTGACGGCTGGTCTGGCCGAGCACGAGCTGGTTGTCGGCCTGCTTCGTGAGATTCGATCCGGCGCATCCGGCGACGACGATCGAGAGCGCGAATACGAGACACGCGACCAGACGCGACGTCATGGTCGTCCCCCTTGTTCAAGGACTCCGCGCGATCTTGCTCGGCGCGCGTTCCTGCGTCCCATGGGCGTCCGTGATCGAGTATATGCAAGGCCTGCGGATTTCTTGCGGTTTATCGGGCGCTGCGCGCGCGGATCTGCGGCGAAGCGGACTCGGCCGCTCTGGCGCGCCCACGGCGCCGTCAGAGAAGACCGGGGCAGAGTGTCTCAGCTCCGGTAGCGGTAGCGCCCGGCGCGCGAGTCCTTGTTGAGCTTGCGGCTCAGATGCAGACCCTCGAGCACGAACTCGAGCGCGGCCGCGGTGCTGGCGGCGTCCCCGGCACCGAGCTTCTTCAGCGCGGGCTGGAGTGCGCGCACCTCGGCGATCTGCCGCATGTACTCGGATGAGGGCATCGAGTCGGCGACGTCGATGCCGAAGCCGCCCTGGAAGGCCGCCACGACGGGATCCAGCTCGTTACCGGTGAAGCTTCGGTTGAAGACGTTGAGCACGGCCTTCTGCACGAGCTTGCCGAGCACCTTCTCGTCGCCGCCGTCGCTCAAGGTCTCGAGCTCGATCTTGCCGCTGGTGGAGGCCACGATCGCGCTGAGATCGCTCACGCGCGGGGCCACCTCGCGCTCCTCGAGCCGGATGGCGCGCTTGAGCGCGTTGGAGAGGAGATTCTCCCAGTTGCAGATGCTGACGCGCACCGACACGCCCGAGCGCTGGCTGATCTCCGGCGCCTTGCGCGCCAGGTGCGTCAGCTCGGCGACGATCTGCTTCATGTACGGCGCGGCCGCGTACTGGAAGCCCACCGCCGGGAACTGCGTCAGCTCGGCCTCCATGATCGCGATCTCGTCCTCGAGCCGGCGCGGATAATGCGTACGGATCTGGGACCCGAAGCGGTCCTTCAGCGGCGTGATGATCCGACCGCGGTTGGTGTAATCCTCGGGGTTCGCGCTGGCGACCACATAGACGTCGATCGGCAGCCGCACCTTGTAGCCGCGGATCTGGACGTCGCGCTCTTCCATGATGTTCAAGAGGCCGACCTGGATGCGCTCGGCCAGGTCGGGCAGCTCGTTGATCGCGAAGATGCCGCGGTTGGTCCGCGGCACGAGCCCGTAGTGGATAGTCAGCTCGTCGCCCAGATAGCGCCCCTCGGCGACCTTGATCGGATCGACCTCGCCGATGAGGTCGGCGATCGTGATGTCGGGGGTCGCGAGCTTCTCGCCGTAGCGGCGATCGGCGGTGATCCAGGCGATCTCAACCTTGTCGCCGCGCTCGGCGACGGCCTGACGGCAGGCCTGGCAGATCGGCGCGAACGGGTTGTCGTTGATCTCGCAGCCCGCCATCGCGGGCATCTCGGCGTCGAGCAGCGAGGTCAAGAGGCGCGCCATCCGCGTCTTGGCCTGGCCGCGCTCGCCCAGGAACACGATGTCCTGGCCGGAGAGGATCGCGTTCTCGATCTGCGGCAGCACGCTGTCCTCGTAGCCGACGATGCCCGGGAAGAGATGCTCGCTCTTCTTGAGCCGCGTGATCAAGTTGTCACGCAGCTCTTGCTTCACCGTTTTCGGCTGATACCCACTCGCCCGTAGCTCGCCGATCGTTCGCGGTTTGCTCATAGCGGCACTATGTGGCCTGGTACCAGTCGCTGTCAATCAGACGCCGGCCACCGGCGCCACGCCGATCAGCGTGCGCACCAACTCGATCTCGCCGGCGTGGGTCATGCCGTGCGAGGCACAGGTCTGCCCGAGCGCGCGAATCTTGGGCATGTCCCCGAGCGGCTTCACCGTGATGATCTCGTTCAGCGCGGCTGGATCCGTCTTCGCGACGAAGTCGTCGGTGCTGGCCCAGACCTTCTGCGTGTACTCGCGGAACAGCGCGACGTCCTTCAGACGCAGCGCCTGGGCTTCCGCGGTCGACATGCCCGTGCCCTGCGCGACAGGCGGCAGGCCGAGCTTCTCGGCGTACCCGCCTTCGGCCCACACCGTCGCGCGGCGGTTCTGCAGCACGAAGCGCACGACGTTGTCCTCGGTGCGCGCGTAGTGCCAGAAGATCCACGCCAGCGTGTTCGTCTTGGGGTGATTCGCCGGTACCGTGTGGAGCTGGGCCGGAGTGAGATCGGCGATCGCCTTGTCCAGCATTCCGTGCAGGCGCTTCAGCTCGGCGTGGATGAACTCGAGGGCGGTCATCATGCGCTCTCCTCTAGAGGCTGGCCGGGACCGCCGGGGCCCACCCCCGCTCGTCCTGCGGCTCGCAGTTCGGGTAATCTTCCCACCAGAGAGGCTCGATGGGCGACTGGTTTCCAAAGCACACGCTCGGCTCCTTGCCCGAGCGCGCGGCGCGGCGCTGGGGATCGCGCGAAGCACTGTACTTCGCCGGCCAGCGCTGGAGCTTCGCGGATCTGTCGGCCGGAGTCGACCGGCTGGCGCGCGGCCTCATCGCGCTGGGCGTGCGGCCCGGCGAGAAGGTCGCGCTCTGGATGGTGAACCGTCCGGAATTCATCGAAGCGATGTTCGCGGTGATGAAGATCGGCGCCGTGCTGGTCCCGATCAACACCCGCCTGCGCACGGAGGACACGGCCTACATCCTCGGCCAATCCGATTCGGTGGCACTGCTCATCGCGGACCGCTCGGGACCCATCGACTACCTCGGCATGGTCAAGGAGCTCGTCCCGTCGCTGCGCGACGGCGCCGCGCACGAAGAGCGGTTCAAGCACCTGCGCCTGGTCGTCTCGGCCGGCGACGCACACCACGCGGAGACCTTGCACTGGACGTCCGCGCAGGCGGCCGGCGACGTCGTCGACGAGGGCGCTCTGCGCGCCCGCGCCCAGGCGGTCGACCCGGACGCCACCGCGTTCTTCATGTACACGTCGGGGACGACCGGCTTTCCCAAGGGCGCGATGCACGACCACGCGATCATCCGGAATCTGGTCGATCGCGCGTTCCGCATGGCGATCACACCGGCGGATACGATCATGATGTACCTGCCGCTGTTCCATCTCTTCGGCTTCTCCGACGGGGCGCTCATGTCGATGACCGCGGGCGCCCGGCAGGTGCTGACCGAGACGTTCGACCCCGCGGAGGTCCTGGCCCTCGTCGAGCAGGAGCGCGCCACGATCCTCCACGGCTTCGACACGCATTTCAAGGAACTGATGGAGGCTCACGAGCGTTTTCCTCGAGACGTGTCCAGCGTGCGCACCGGCATCCTGGCCACCGGCATGTCGAGCTCGGTGCCGATCGCGCGCAAGGCGCGCAAGGTGCTTGGCCGATTCCTCTCCGGCTACGGGATGAGCGAGTTCGGCGTGGGTGCCGCGCTCAGCGCGCTCGACTCGACCGAGGAGCAGTGCACCGAGGCCTCGGGTTTCCCGGCGCCCGGCTATGAGATCCGCGTCATCGATCCGGCGAGCGGCGGCGATCAGCCCGATGGCGTGCCGGGCGAGATCCTCGTGCGCAGCTACATGACCATGCAGGGGTACTACGGCAAGCCCGCGGAGACCGCGCAGGCGCTCGACGCCGAGGGGTGGCTGCACTCGGGCGACATGGGCGTCATGCGGAGCGACGGCCACCTGCGCTTCATGGGGCGCTACAAGGACATGCTGAAGGTCGGCGGAGAGAACGTCGATCCCATGGAAGTCGAGGCGTTCCTGATGAGCCTCGCCGGCGTCAACCTGGCTGCCGTCGTGAGCTATCCCGACGCGCGCCTGTTCGAAGTCGGCATCGCGTTCATCAGGCTCGAGCCCGGCCACACGCTCAGCGGCGCCGACGTGCTCGCGCAATGCAAGGGCCGGATCGCCAGCTTCAAGGTGCCTCGTCACATCGTCTTCGTGGACGACTTCCCGATGACGAGCTCGGGCAAGATCCAGAAGGTGAAGCTGCGCGAGGAGGCGCTGCGGCGCCTTCCGCCCGCGTGAGGTATGATGCGCCCCGTCCCGGCCATCCGGCGCGGGACATTCGATCCCGAAGGAGCTGACCATGCGGACAATCGTCAAGGGGCTCGCGCTGATCGTCGGGGCGCTTGCGGCGCTCGCGCCGGCGGGCGCCGCCCATGCGCAGAAGAAGACGCTCGTGGTCGCGCTGAACCAGGATCCCGACATCCTCGATCCCACCCTCGCGCGCACGTACGTCGGGCGGATCATCTTTTCCCAGATGTGCGAGAAGCTCTACGAGATCGACGAGGGGCTCCGCATTCACGCGCAGCTCGCGGCGGCGCTGCCGGCGATCACCGACGGCGGCCGGACGGTCACGATCAAGCTCCGCTCGGGCGTGAAGTTCAACGACGGGACGGCGATGGACGCGGAGTCCGTCCGCTTCTCGCTCGACCGGCATCGCACGCTCAAGGGCTCGAACCGGGCCAGCGAGCTGGCGCCGGTCGAGGCTGTCGAGGTGGTCGATCCGCTCACGGTGCGACTCCGGCTCAAGGCGCCGTTCTCACCGCTGGTCGCGCAGCTGACCGACCGCGCGGGCATGCCGCTCTCGCCCACTGCGGTGAACAAGCTCGGCGAGAAGTTCGGCACCGCGCCGGTATGCGTGGGTCCCTGGCAGTTCGCCGAGCGCGTCGCGCAGGACCGGATCGTGGTCGAAAGATCCACGCACTACTTCGACCCGGCGCAGGCAAAGTTCGACAAGATCGTGTTCCGGATCATCCCGGACGACAACGTTCGGCTCGCGAATCTCAAGTCCGGCGACATCGACGTGATGCACATGGTCTCGCCGACCGACGCCACCGGCATCAAGCGTGAGGGGCGATTCGAGCTCTCGAATGTGACCGGCCTCGGCTACAACGGCATCACGATCAACCTCCGCAACAAGACCGGCAAGCAGAACCCGCCCGGCGATCTCGGCACGCCGCTGGCGAACGACCCGCGCGTGCGCGAGGCGCTCGAGCTCAGCATCGACCGCGAGGCGTTGAACCAGGTGGCGTGGGACGGTCTCTATACGCCGGGCTGCACGCCGATTCCGCCGATCAGCGTGTTCGCCGACAAGAGCCGCAAGTGTCCGGGGCGCGACGTGGCGCGGGCCAAGAAGCTCCTGGCCGATGCCGGTCATGCCGGCGGCGTGAGCTTCGAGATGACGGTCGTCAACAATCCGCGCGAGCGCCGCGTGGCCGAGGTGGTCCAGCAGATGGCGCGCGAAGTCGGCTTCAACATCTCGCTGCGCGCCCAGGAGTTCGCCTCGGCGCTGACCGACGACGACGATGGCAAGCTCCAGGCCTTCCTGATCGGCTGGAGCGGCCGTGTGGACCCTGACGGCAACATCCACATGAACCAGACGTGCAAGGGGAGCCTGAACGCCACGCTCGCCTGCGACGAGAAGATCGACGCGATCCTCAACAAGGCGCGCGAGGTCAACGACGTCGATCAGCGACGAGGGCTCTACCGCGAGGCGATCGACCTCTTCACCGCGCGCCGCAACATCATCTACATCTACCACCTGAATTACATCGTCGCGTATCCGAAGAGCCTCAAAGGCTACAAGGCCGTTCCCGACGGGCTGATCCGGATCAAAGGTACGTCCTGGAACTGATCCGGTAGTCGGCGGCGGCGGTGTTCGAGTTTCTCGTCCGCAGGGGCGCGATCTCGGTCGTGACCCTCTTCGTCATCAGCGTGGTCGTCTTCACCGGCGTGCGCATGATCCCCGGCGATCCGGCGCGCGTGCTGGCCGGCACCGACGCCGATGCCGCCGGGATCGAGGCGATTCGCGAGAAGTACGGTCTCGGCGACCCGATCCCCGTGCAGTACCTGCGCTGGGTGAGCCTGGCGCTCCGCGGCGACCTCGGCCACTCCATCCGCACCCGCGAGGCCGTCGTCTCCACGGTCGGCTCGAAGCTGCCGATCACGATCGAGCTCGCGTTCCTGTCGCTGCTGATCGCCGTCAGCATCGCGATCCCCGCCGGCGTCCTGGCCGCGGTGCGCCGCAACACGCTCTGGGACATGCTGGCCAGCGGCGCCTCGCTCGGCGGCGTGTCGATCCCGAACTTCTGGCTCGGGATCATGCTGATCCTGTTCTTCTCCGTCCAGCTTGGCTGGCTGCCGGCGTCGGGCTTCGTCCCGATCTGGGAAAATCCGCTCGACAATCTGCGGCGCATGGTCATGCCGGCCTTCGTGCTCGGCACGGCGCTGGCGGCGGTGCTGATGCGCCAGACCCGCAACAGCATGATCGAGGTGCTGAGCGCGGACTACATCCGCACCGCCTACAGCAAGGGCCTGGCCAGCCGCGCCGTGATCTTCCGCCACGCGATCCGCAACAGTTTGATTCCGGTGGTCACGATTCTCGGCTTGCAGATGGGTGCCCTCATGAGCGGCGCCGTCGTCACCGAGCAGATCTTCGTCGTACCGGGATTCGGGCGCCTGATCGTCGAGTCGGTGTTCACGCGCGACTACCCGCTGGTGCAGGGCGTCGTGCTGATCACCGCCAGCTCCTACGTCCTGATCAACCTGATGGTCGACGTGTCCTACTCGCTCCTCAATCCCCGCATCCGCATCGGAGGCGCGCCGCGTGAGTCCTAGCGCGGCGGCGGTCACGACGGCGGCGCTCCAGGCGCCGTCGGCCGAGGGGAGCCGTCTCGCCCGTGCCTGGCGGCAGGCCCGCCATCGGCCGGCGTCGGTCGTGGGCGCGATCGTGGTGCTCCTGTTCGTGGCCGCGGCGATCGGGGCGCCGTGGATCGCGGGCGTCGACCCGATGCAGTCGGACTGGAAGCTCGTGCGCAAGGCGCCGAGCCTCGCGCATCCGTTCGGAACCGACGATCTCGGCCGCGACACGTTCGCGCGGGTCGTCTGGGGCACCCGCATCTCGATGCAGGCCGGTGTGCTCTCGATCGTGCTCGCGATCGCCGTGGGCGTACCGCTCGGGCTGATCGCCGGCTTCTACCGCGGCGCCCTCGATCAAGCCATCATGCGTTTGACCGACGCGTGGCTCGCCTTTCCGTTCCTGATCCTGGCGATCGGGCTGGTGACGATCATGGGGCCCTCACTGACCAACGCCACCGTGGCGATCGGCCTGGGCGCGACGCCGACGTACATCCGGCTCACGCGCGGGCTCGTGCTTTCGACCGCGGCCGAGGACTACGTCCAGGGCGCCCGCGCACTCGGGGCCGGCGATCTCAGGCTGATGGCGCGGCACGTGCTACCCAACATCGCGAGCTCGCTCCTGGTCCAGGCCACGATATCGATCCCGATCGCGATCATCGCCGAGGCCGTGCTCTCGTTCCTCGGGCTCGGCGTGCAGCCGCCGGCGCCCAGCTGGGGCACGATGCTGAACTCTGCGCAACAGTTCCTCGAGACGGCGCCGTGGATGGCGTGGTGGCCCGGCCTCGCGATCTTCCTGCTCACCTTGTCGTTCAATCTCGCCGGCGACGGCCTGCGGGACCTGCTCGACCCGCGAGACTACTAGCCGGCCGCCGCGCGGCCCTTGCGCTTCGCACGACCGCTGGCACACTCGCGCTATGACGTGGGCACCCGATCCGAATGCGCTGCGCGGCCGTGTGGCGGTCGTCGCGGGCGCCACGCGCGGCGCCGGGCGCGGCATCGCCGCGGCGCTCGGCGAGGTGGGCGCGACCGTGATCTGCACGGGCCGCACGACACGCTCGGCCCGTTCGGAATACAACCGCGCCGAGACGATCGAAGAAACCGCGGAGCTCGTCACACGCCTCGGCGGCCGCGGGATCGCGGTCGCGCTCGATCATCTCGATCACGCCGGCGTCAAGGCGCTGGCCGTCGAGATTCGCGCGGCGCACGGCCACGTCGACGTGCTCGTGAACAACATCTGGGGCGGCGAGCTGCTCAAGGGCGGGCCGGCGCAGTGGAACACGCCGATCTGGAAGCTCGACCTCGACGACGGGCTGCGGATCCTTCGGCTCGCGGTCGAAACCCACCTGGTCACGTCTCACTATCTGCTGCCGCTCATGATCGACCGGCCCGGCGGCCTGCTCGTCGAGGTCACCGACGGCACCGCCGAGTACAACGCCGCGCACTACCGGATCTCCGTCTTCTACGATCTGGCGAAGATAGCCGTGACCCGGCTGGCGTTCTCGCAGGGTCACGAGCTCGAGCCGCACGGGGCCGCCGCGGTCGCAATCACGCCTGGGTGGCTCCGCTCCGAGATGATGCTCGACAACTTCAACGTCACCGAGGCCCACTGGCGCGACGCGCTCGACGCGAACCGCACCGGGCGCGGGCCGACCGCGCCGGCCGACTTCGCGCTGTCCGAATCGCCCCGTTACGTCGGGCGCGCCGTGGCGGCGCTGGCGGCGGATCCCGGCCGGGGCCGATGGAGCCGGCGATGCGTCAGCTCCGCGCAGCTCGCGCGCGAATACGGGTTCACCGACGTCGACGGGTCGCGCCCGGACATCTGGCGCTACTTCGACGAAGTGCGCGAGCGCGGCGCCGGCGCGAGCCTCGATGACTATCGGTAGACCGCGGTCGGCTGACGCGACGCGGCCGCGGCTATAATCAGGCGGATGCGCTCGACCCTCGTTCTTCTGGTCCGCCACGGGCAGACGCCGACGACCGGCAAGGTGCTGCCGGGGCAAGCGCCGGGCTTGCACCTCGCGGACGAGGGCCAGCGCCAGGCGAACATGGTCGCGGCGCGCATCGACAAGCTGCCGAAGGTCGCCGCGGTGTACGCGTCGAACCTCGAGCGCGCGCGCGAGACGGCGATGCCGATCGCGCGCAATCACGGGCTGGCCGTGCGCATCGACCGCGACCTGGCCGACGGCGACGTCGGCGAGTGGACGGGGCAGAAGCTCCGCCATCTCGCGCGCAAGCCCGAGTGGCAGGTCGTGCAGCGCCACCCGAGCGGGTTTCGCTTCCCGGGCGGCGAGTCGTTCCTCGAGATGCAAACCCGCATGATCTCGGCGCTGGCCCGGATCGTCGAGCGTCATCCCGGCGGGGTCGTGGTCGCGGTCTCGCACGCCGATCCAATCAAGGCGGCCGTCGCCCACGCGCTGGGGATCCATCTCGATCTCTTCCAGCGCATCATGATCGCGCCGTGCTCCGTCACCGCGATCGGGTACCATCGCCATGGACCGGTCGTGCTCACCGTCAATTCCGTCGACGGCGACCTCGGCTGGCTGGGAGGCAAATGAGCGCGTCGTTCGAGTTCGTCGCCCCGGATCACTTCACCGCCGGCGCCGTCGGCCCGCCGGGCCAGCGCGTGTTTTATCTCCAGTCGCGCGAGAAGGGCACCCTGGTCACGCTCAAGAGCGAGAAGGAGCAGGTGCGCGCGCTGGCGCAATATCTGTCGGGCCTGCTCGAGAAGCTACCGGCCGTCGCCGAGCGCGCACCGCGCGATCTGGCGCTGCTCGAGCCCATCGACGCGGCGTGGATCGTCGCCTCGATCGCCGTCGGCTACGACGAGGCGCGCGACCGCATCCTGGTGGTCGCCAACGAGCTGCTCGAGGAAGAGGAGAGCGGCGACCCCGCGTCCGCGCGCGTGCTGATCACGCGCGCTCAGGCCGCGGCGTTCGTCAAGCAGGCCGACGTATTGATGAAGGCGGGCCGTGAGATGTGTCCCTGGTGCAGTCAGCCCAAGGACCCCGGCGGGCACACGTGCGCGCGGAGCAACGGTCACGTCGTCCACTGAGATGCTGGAGCTCCTGACCCGCGGCGAAGTCGCCGTCAAGGGTCGGATGCCCTGGAGCTCCAACGCGACGTTCCTCGTGGAGCTTTCGCTCGCCGGCGCCACCACGCGGGCGGTCTACAAGCCCGAGCGCGGCGAGCGGCCGCTGTGGGACTTCCCGCGCGGGCTCTACAAGCGCGAGCTGGCGGCGTGGCATCTCTCCGAGGCGTTCGGCTGGGGATTGGTGCCGCTGACGATCGAGCGCGACGGCCCCTACGGCGAAGGCTCGTTCCAGCTGTTCATCCCGGCCGACTTCGAGCAGCACTACTTCACCTTGCGCGAGAATCCCGACCACCACGTCCCGCTGCAGCGGATCTGCCTCTTCGATCTGGTCGCCAACAACGCCGATCGCAAGAGCGGCCACTGCCTGCTCGGCCCCGACGGGATCTACGGCGTCGACAACGGCCTCTGCTTCCACGTGGAGCCGAAGCTGCGTACGGTCATCTGGGATTTCGGCGGCGAGCCGATTCCCGCCGAGATGCTGGACGCCGTGCGGCGCATCGCGCGCACGAAGCTGCCGAAGGCGCTCGCGGACCTGCTCGACCCGGCCGAGCAGAAGGCCTTGCGCGCTCGCGCCTCCGCGCTCGCGAACGAGCAGTGCTTCCCGGTGGACACCGGCGGCTACCGCTACCCCTGGCCGCTCGTGTAACGCGTTGCTCCGGCGTCAGGCGTTGACGAGCCGGACTTCCTGGCGCGGCAGACCGAGCTCGATCTGGCGGGTCCGGAATTCCTCGAGCAGCGCGCTGTAGATCTCCGTATCGGCCGCGCCGACGTCGACCACGCGGACCCAGGGCTCGACCGCGATCTTGATGCTGGATTCGGCAATCTGAGCGACGCCGATCAAGGGCGGCGGATCCTTCAGCACCCGGGCATTGGCGTTCACGACGTCGCCCGCGGCGGCCAGGACTTTCAGGAGGTCGGCGTCGTGTGGAACGGCGACCGTCAGATGGAGCTGGCGCGTGATGCCGTGGTTGTGGAGGATCTCGCCGACGATGCGCCGGTTCGGGATGACGACGCGTGAGCGATCGGGGTGGACCAGCGTAGTCGAGAAGAGCTCGATCTTGGCGACGTCGCCCCGCACGCCCAGGAGCTCGATGTACTCACCCACGCGGTACGGCTTGGTGAAGATGATGGTCAGCCCGGCCACGAGATTGCTGAGCACGCCCTGCAGCGCGATGCCGATGCCGAGGCCCGCCACGCCGATACCGGCCACCAGCGGCGCGATCTGAAATCCGAACTTGTCGAGCGCCACGACGACCGCGAAGAGCATGATCACGACCTTCAGCACGCGGACGATGAGCAAGCGCATCGGCGGTTCCATCGCCTGTTTCTGGAGCCGTCGGTCGATGGTCTGGCCGAGCCATCGCGCCACCAGTCCACCGGCGGTGAGAACGACCAGGGCTCCGAGCACCTGAAATCCATAGCGGATCGCGAGGTCGAGAACCATGTCCTGGACTTGCATACCAGCCTCCTTCGAGCATGAGCTGCGCTACGCTGGGCGACAGGATACTCCGAGAGATGCCTGAACTGCCCGACGTCACCGTCTACATCGAGGCCCTCGAGGCGCGGATCGCCGGCGAGACGCTCCAGCGCGTGCGGCTCGCCAGCCCCTTCCTCCTCCGCTCGGTCGACCCGCCGCTGTCTGAAGCGAGCAATCGGCGCGTCACCGGGCTTCGCCGGCTCGGCAAGCGCATCGTGATCGGGCTCGAGGGCGACATCTTCCTGATGCTCCACCTCATGATCGCCGGCCGGCTGCACTGGAAGAGCGCCGGCGCCAGGCCGCCGGGCAAGATCGGCCTGGCCGCCTTCGATTTCTCGTCGGGCACGCTCGTGCTGACCGAGGCGGGGACGAAGCGCCGCGCGGCGCTCTATCTGGTACGCGGAGAAGCCGGGCTACGCGAGCAGGACCCGGGCGGCCTTGAGGTGCTCGATACGGACCTGGCCTCGTTCAACGCGGCGCTGGCGCGCGAGAACCACACGCTCAAGCGCGCGATGACCGACCCGGGGATCCTGAGCGGCATCGGCAACGCGTACTCCGACGAGATCCTGCACCGCGCGAAGCTCTCGCCCGTGAAGCAGACCAAGCAGCTCTCGGCCGAGGAGACGGCGCGGCTCTTCGACGCCACGCGCGCAACCTTACTCGACTGGTGCGATCGGATCCGCACCGAGGCGGCTGGCGGGTTCCCCGAGGGCGTGACCGCGTTTCGCGAGGGCATGGCCGTGCATGGACGTTACGGCAAGCCGTGTCCGGTGTGCGGATCGCCGGTGCAGCGCATCGCATATGCCGACAACGAGACGAACTACTGCGCGACCTGCCAGACGGGCGGCCGGCTCCTGGCAGATCGCGCCCTGTCACGACTCCTCAAGCAGGACTGGCCCCGAACGCTCGAGGAGCTGGAGGAGCGGGTTCAGGCCGGCCGGCGTGGTGTGAGCGCGCGCAGGACCTCGGCGAACGAGGGCGTCGGGCCGTCCTTGTAGATCTCCATGCGGCGATAGATCTCCGCCGCGCCCTGGTGGAACGCGTCCGGGAGCCCGGCCGCGGCATACGTCGCGGCGATCTCTTCCATCTCGCCGATGAACCGCCACGCCTTCTTCGCGTTGCCCTTCGCGGCGCTCTCGGCGCGCGCCGAGAGATCCGGCTGAGAGATCTTCCACTCGCGCACCAGCGAGTCCTCGACGCCCTCGGCGCTGGCCATCGCACAGACCGCCAGCAAGAGGGCGGCGCTGCCCTTCGTCCACGACGCGTAGGCCATCTTCACCGCCGACGCGGCGCCCGACCCGCCGGGCACGACCAGCGCCTGCAGCGGTCCGGCCGTCAGGAGTGCGGCGATGCGCTCGGCGTTCGAGCCCGACACGTAGAAACGCGTGCTGCCCGGCTTCACCGGGGGCGGGCCGATGATGCCGCCGTCGACGAACGTGGCGCCGCCTTTCTCGACGATGCCGCCGATCTCCCGCGCCGTGGCCGGCGAGACCGCGTTGCCGTCGACGTAGATGCCGGCGAAACGTTGCGCGGCGACCTGAGTGGCGACATCGACCGCGGCGTGAGGCGGGCAGACCGAGAGGATGATCTCGCTGGCCTTGACCACCGAGGCCACGGAGCCGGCGTCCTCGAGCCCGGCGTCGCTGGCGCGCTTGCGGGTCGCCGCGCTGCGCCCTTCGCCGGCCCAGAGCACGCGGGCTCCCGAGGACCGTACCGCGGCACCGACCATGCTGCCCATCTCACCTGGATTGAGTAGCCCAATCGTCGTCATGCTTCCCCTCCCTGAGGAGCCGGCCTCGCGAGGCCGATCGTGCGTCCCACTTGCGGCGGCCGCGGCAGCGCGTCGTGCGCCGCCTGGATCCGTGCGAGCCGTTCGAGAACCTCCGGCGCCATCGGCGCGCTCCGCCGCGTGGCTTGACTGACATGCAGCGACATCAGCTCGTTCGTCGCCGCCAGATAGCCTTCTTCCGCATGATACATCTGATGAATGTAGTGGATGCGCTTGGCGTCGTGCCCCAGCAGCAAGGTCGTGAAGCGTAAGCGATCCCCTTCCCGCACCTCGCGGTGGTAGGTCACGTGGGCTTCGAGGCAGAACGTGGTGACGCGCTGTTCGCGGCGGTAGGCGTCGCCGAGCCCGATCCACCGGAAGAACTCGTCGGTCGCGTAGTCGAACACGACGAGGTAGTAGCCGACGTTCATGTGGTGGTTGTGGTCGATCCACTCGGGGCGCACCACGTCGCGATACTTGTCGAGCGGCGCGTCGATCACGCCACGTTCGCCCCGCGCCGGTCGAGTGGGCGCCGAAACCAGAGCGCGGACGTCAGAGCGCCACCTCCGCCATCAGCCGGATCGCCTCGAGCTTGCCGCGCACGCCGAGCGTCGTCACGCCGGCGGACTTCCACCCCGACAGGCGCTCGCGGATGCGCTCGCGCGGCCCACAGAGCGTCACGTCGTCGACCAGCGCGTCGGGTACCGCGGCTTCCGCTTCGGCCTTGCGGCCGGCCAGGTAGAGGTCCTGGATCTTCGCGGCGGCTTCTTCGTAGCCGTAGCGGCGCACGACCTCGTTGTAGAAGTTGCGGCTGCGCGCCCCCATGCCGCCGACGTAGAGCGCGATCGCCGGCTTGTGAGCGGCCAGACACGCCTTCACGTCGTCGCCGACGATCACGGGGCACGAGGGCATGATGTCGAACCGGGCCGGCGCCCCCCCGCGCGCGCGAAAGCCGTCGTCCAGCCAGCCGCGGAAGACCGACATGCGACTGGGCGAGAAGATCGTCGGGATCCAGCCGTCGGCGATCTCGGCGGCGAGCGCGATGTTGCGGGGTCCGATCGCCGCCAGGTAGATCGGCAGATCGGTGCGTCCGTGCAGGATGGACTTGAGCGGCTTGCCCAGACCCGTGGCGTCGCGACCCGCGTACGGGATCTGGTAGTACTCGCCGCTGAACTCGAGCGGCTTCTGGCGTCTCAAGATCTCGCGGACGATCGCGACGTACTCGCGGGTCTTCCCGAGCGGCTTGCCAAAGGACTGGCCATGCCAGCCTTCGACCACCTGCGGTCCGGACACACCGAGCCCGAGCCGGAAGCGACCGCCCGAGAGCGAGTCGAGCGTCATGGCGGTCATCGCGGTCGCCGCGGGCGTTCGTCCGGCCATCTGCATGATCCCGGTGCCGATGTGTATGCGCTGCGTGCGCGCCGCGATCCACGTCGCGGTCGTCACCGCGTCGGACCCGTACGACTCCGAGGTCCAGATCGAGTCGTAGCCGAGCTTCTCGGCTTCGAGCACGCGCTCGAGATCGCCCGAGAGGCTCGCCGCGCCCGAGAGCCCTTGATTCAACGCCAGCTTCATGGTGTTGGCTGAGTGGGGCGGCCCCCCTCAGACTCCCCCGGCATTCGGTCGCTTCGTGTCGTCATCGCGCTCCGCCTGTTCTCGTGTTGTCATTCCGGCCGATTACTGTTCCGGCCGCGTCGTCGTGTCGGACGAGTCCGTGCCCGCGAAAGCCGCCGCCGCGCGGCCCGGGCAGCATACAATAGCCGCCGCCATGAACAACAGCGACCTGTGCTGGATGTCCGCGTCCGATCTCGCCGCAGCGATCGCGAGGAAGAAGGTGTCGCCGGTCGAGGCGGTCGACGCCGTGCTCGACCGAATCGGCGCGCTCAAGGAGCTGAACGCTTATGTGACGCTCGATGTCGACCGCGCGCACCAGAGCGCCAAGGCCGCCGAGCGCGCCCTGATGCGCCGCGGCGCCAAGCTCGGCGCCCTGCACGGCGTGCCGTTCTCGGTGAAGGATCTGATCATCACCAAGGACGTGCGCACGACGTTCGGCAGCCCGATCTATCGCGACAACGTGCCGACCGAGGACGCGCCCTCGGTCGAGCGGCTCAAGGCCGCCGGCGCGATCATGATCGGCAAGACCAACACGCCCACCCTCGGCTGGGTCGGCGTGACCGACAACCTGCTCTTCGGCGCCACGCGCAATCCGTGGAGCCTCGGCCACACGCCCGGTGGCTCGTCCGGAGGCGCCGGCGCCGCCGTCGCCGCGGGTCTGGCGCCGCTGGCGCTCGGCACCGACGGCGGCGGCTCGATCCGCAAGCCGGCCGCCTGGTGCGGCGTCTACGGCCTCAAGGCGTCGTGGGGGCGCATCCCGGTCTATCCCTCGAGCGCGGCGTGGAGCCTCTCGCACGCCGGACCGATGACGCGGACCGTGAAGGACGCGGCGCTCATGATGAACGCGTGCGCCGGGCCGGACGAGCGCGATCAGTACTCGCTGCCGGCCGCGAAGGTCGACTACGTGAAGGCGCTGAAGGGCAGTCTCAAGGGGCTGCGCGTGGCGTGGAGCGAGAAGCTCGGCGTCGCGCCCGCGGTCGATCCCGAGGTGAGCGCGGCGACCGCGAAGGCCGCGCGCGCCTTCCGCGAGCTCGGCTGCAAGGTCGAGACGGCCGAGCCCACGTGGCCCTCGCCCTACGACTGCTGGCGGACGATCTTCCTCGGCGGCATCGGCGCCCGCCTGGCGCCGTACCTCGATCGTCGCGACCAGATCGATCCGGGGCTGCTCCCGATCGTCGAGGAAGCCATGAAGATCCCGCCGACGAAGTACGTGCAGGCGTGGTTCGACCGGCTCGCCTGGTGGCAGCACGCGCGCGCCTTTTTTGAGCGCTACGACCTTCTGCTGACGCCGACCGTCGCATGCCCACCGCTCACGATCGGCAAGTTCTATCCGGACGAGATCGGTGGCGTCGCCGTCGGCCGCGAGGCGGCGAGCGCGTTCACCTACATCTTCAACATGACGGGCCAGCCGGCGGCCACCGTGCCGTGCGGCTTCACGAAAGCCGGCCTGCCGATCGGTCTACAGATCATCGGGCGGCGCTTCGACGACGTCACCGTGCTGCGCGCGTCGGCCGCGTTCGAGGCGGCGCGGCCCTGGGCGCAGCGCCGTCCCGCCATCGGCTGACCATGAAGGTCGGCATCAATCTCCTGAACTGGGGTCCGGGCGTGAGCCCGGAGTCGCTCGCGAGCTGGACGGCGCTCGTCGAGGCGCTCGGCTACCACCTCGTGATGATCTCCGACCACGTCGCCCCCACGCCCGACGTCGTGGCGAAGTACCCGACGCCGCTCTACGATCCGTTCACCACGCTCGGCTGGCTCTCGGCCGCGAGCCGCACGATCGAGCTCGGCACGACCGTGATCATCCTGCCCTATCGGAACCCGATCCTGACCGCGCGCATGTCGGCGACGGTCGATCGCCTGAGCGGGGGCCGCTTCATCCTTGGCGTCGGCGTCGGCTGGGCCCGGCAGGAGTTCGAAGCGCTCGGCGTACCGTTCGAGCGGCGCGGTGCGTTGTCGAACGACTACCTGGCGGCGATCAAGACCTTGTGGACCCGCGATGTCGCCTCACACAGCGGCGCGTTCGTGTCGTTCAAGGATGTACACACGGCCCCGCGGCCGCTGCGCGCGCCGCATCCGCCCATCTGGATCGGCGGCTCGAGCGATGCGGCGCTGCGCCGGGCCGTGCGCTACGGCGACGGCTGGCACCCGAACCGGGTGCGGATGGACTGGCTCAGGGACACGGGCCTACCGAGGATCAAGGCGATCGCTCGCGACGAGGGCAAGCCGGTGCCGGCCTTCTGCCCGCGCATCAGGCTCGAGATCACTGACTCGCCGCGTCCGGACGCCGAGCGCCTGGTGGGTCAGGGCACGCTCGATCAGATGCGCAAGGATCTGGAGGCGCTCGAAGCGCTCGGGGCCGCGTACGTGCTGCTTGACAGCGCCGGCGACGACCCTCAGGCGACGCGCCACCACGAGCCCGCCTGGCGGATGCTGACGACCCTGGCCGAGAAGGTCCTCGACCTCTCGCACCAGACTCTGCGTTAAGCGACCTTCCGGCAGCCCGCCGGCTTGTGCACGCGCTCGGCGGACGCCGGGAACTTCGCGAGCTTGTCGGCCGGACGACGCGGGCGCGCCACCAGCTCGCCGCCGCAGTTCGGGCAGCGCCCGCCGAGTACCCCCGTGGCGCACGCCCGGCAGAACGTGCACTCGAACGAGCAGATCATCGCGTCCGCGGAATCCGGCGTCAGATCGCGATCACAGCATTCACAGCCGGGACGAAGCTGCAGCATGGCCTGCCTCCGTGTCGATCACTTGATGCCGGCGGCGAGCGCCTTTCGGTAGACGAGATCGGCCGACACCACGTCCTGGACGGCGACGCCGACCGACTTGTAGAGCGTGATCTCGTCGGGCGACTGGCGTCCGGGCTTGGTCCCCGCGACCACCTCGCCGATCTCGGCAAAGATCTTTCCCGAGGCGATCACGTCGCCGGATTCGCGCGTCGCGGCCTCGCGCTGCTCGACGTAGAGCTTCGTCCGGCGCAGCGCCTCGTCGTCGAGCTCGCGCCAGGTCGGGCGTGGCGCCCCGACCGCGTTGATGTGCGTGCCGGGCGCCAGCCACGCGCCCGAGAGCACCGGCGTCTGGGACGACGTCGCCACCACGACGAGATCGGCGCCGCGCACCGCTGCCTCCGCCGAGGGCACGGCACGAACTCCGAACTCCTTGGCGAATGCCGCGGCGTTGCGGGGACTCCACACGCGTACCTCGCGGATGGCGCGCACCAGGCGCAGCGCCGCGAGATGACTGCGCGCCTGCACGCCGGAGCCGAGGATCGCCAGCACCGATGCGTCGGGCCGCGCCAGGAGCCGCGTCGCGACCGCCGAGACCGCGGCCGTGCGCATCTCGGTGATGAGCCGGCCGTCCATCGTGACCAGCGGCTCGCCCGTCTCGGGCTTGAACAAGAGGATCATCGCGTGATGGCTCGGGATCCCCTGGTTGTTCGGATAGAACGCGACCAGCTTGGCGCCGAGCGCGCCGCCGTAGGCCGGCATCAAGCCGAGGAAGCCCTGGTGCTCCGCGACCGGCAGCATCACGCGGCCGGGCTGGACCACCTTGCCGCTCGAGAGATCGGCCATCGCCTTGGCCATGGCCGGGATCAGCTCCGCCATGCCGAGCAGATCGTGGACGGCGCGCTCGTCGAGAATCATGTGCGTCCGAACCAGTGCCGGAGCTCGATGCTGTGGCCGTCGGGATCGCGGATCTCCGCCCTCGCGTACTCGCCCTCGCGCACCCGCGGGCCCCACGTGACGGGCACGTTCTTCGTCTTCAGGTAGTCGATGGCGCCCTGCATGTCGGCCACCTCCAGCGCCATCATGCGATAGCCGAGGTGCGTTTCTGTCGGCGCCGGCGCCACCGGGCCGCCGTACGCGATCAGCTCGATCGCGGTCGCGCCGAGATCGAGATAGGCCAGATCGAGCGACACGCCCAGGGACGAGCGGTCGATGTGCTCGCGCGCGCGGAGCTTGAAGCCGAGCACTTCCGTGTAGAACTGGATGGCGCGCTCGAGCTCGTCGGTGACGATCTCGACGTGATCGATCTTCTTGAACATTCAGACCTCCTAGACCGTCAGCCGCCGAGCAGTCGTGCGGCTTCTGGGCGCTGGCGCTTCACCGCGATGTCGAGCGCGGTCTCGCCGTCGCCGGTGCGCAACGTTCGATCGGCGCCGCTCTCGAGCAGCAGGCGCACGAGCGGCAGATCTCCGTTGAACGCGGCCTCGTGCAGCGGCGTGTGCGCTTCGGGTGAGCCGCGGCCGTCGACGGGAGCTCCCCGCCCGACCAGCAGCCTAACGATCTCCGGGCGTCGCTCGGCGCGAGGCCCGGCCGCAGCGGCGTTGATCGCCAGGTTCGCCTCGGAATTGTGCGAGACCGCGCGCACGTCGGCGCCGGCGTCGAGCAGCGCCTTGACGGTTTCCGGCTGGCCGAAGAACGCGGCCAGATGCAGCGGCGGCCAGCCGTCGTGCGAGCGCTGGCCGATCAGCGCCGGTGTCTCGCGCTGCTGGCGCCGGACGTCGTCGACGAGCCCCAGCGCGCAGGCTTCGTGAAAGCTCGGCCGCGCACCGCGCTCGAGCAGGAGCCGCACGATGTCGTGCTTGCCGAAATACGTCGCGATCAGCAGAGGGGAATTGCTCTGCTCGTCCCGAGCGTTCGCGAGATTGGACTCGGCCGCGAGCAGGTCGTCGGCGGTCTTCGCGTCGCCGCGTCGAATCGCGCCGAGAAGATCGGCGATTCCGCTCACGATTGTTCGGGCCCGCGAGCGAGCCCGCGCGACCGGCTACGCCTGCAGGAACGCGGGCGTCGGCGCGAGCGCCTCGTCCCAGGGCCCGGGGAAGCGACCCTTGCTGCCCTGCTCGGAGAACGGACGCTGGCGGTTCCACTCGCTCCGGGGCTGCTCGTAGTAGACCTCGAGCCCGTTGCCGTCGGGATCCGAGAAGTAGATCCCGATCGAGACCGTGTGGTCGGAGACGCTGACCGGGACGTTCTTGTCCTTGAGGCGCTTGTACATCTCGCCGAGGTCCTCGAGATTCGCCATGCGCCAGGCGACGTGGTTCAGGCCGACCTGCTTCTTCTGTGGACCAGCCGCCTCCTCGCCCACCTCGAACAACGCGATGTCGTGCGCGTGCCCGGGGTCGCAGGACAGGAAGGCCGCCCGCAATCTACTGGTTCCCGGAAACATCATGGTGTCCTGCGTGTGAAACCCGAAGACGTCCGTGTACCACTTGAGCGAGCGCTCAGCATTCCGGACGAAGATGTTGACGTGATCGATGGACACCGGCTTGTAGGCCATCTTCAGTCTCCTGCGGGCAAGGTCTCGTTTCCCCGGAGTATACCCCACCGGAACCGGCCCGGGCGACCGGCTACTCGGTGAGGATCTTGTCCGCCCACTCGACGAGCGTGACGAATTTCGCCGGATCGGAGAACGCGGCGTTCTTGCCGGTCAGATCGTCGCTCTGGACCCCACGGGCCCGCGAGCAGGCGCCTCAGACGTGGATCGGGATCCGCTGCCCGACCACCTTCGCCAATGCCTCGGCCAGCGGCGCCCACCCGACCGGCACGATCGCGTTCGCGACGACCGTGCGCATGAGGGTCACCGCCTCTCCGAGCAAGAAGAGCTGCACTTGGTGGCCCGCTTCGGCGAACGCGTTGGCGTGGTGAAACGGAAACGCGGCCTGCGTGGGATCGGCCGATCCCCACGCGCTCTTGATCAGGACCTTCATCGGTTCACCCCGCTTTCTCGAGGTCGAGGCGATAGCCCTTGACCGTGACGCCAGGCGCCGGCTTGAAATCGAGCTCGGGTGCCCGGACGAAGCCCATGCGCTCATACATGTGCATGGCGGTCTGCATCATATCGGTCGTGTGAAGGCTGAGGACGCGCCCGCCGGCCGCGCGAACCCGTCGCGCGCACTCGCGCATCAGTGCCGCACCCACGCCGCGCCCGCGGACGGCCGGCGAAACGGCCAGGAGCCTCACCTCGGGCCAGGGCATGTCGAGCGAATCGGTGCGCGAGATTTTCATGCGACGCGGAGGATAGAGGAGCACGGTCCCGACGATGACGCCCTCGTCGACCGCGACGAGCTGCTCCGCTTCTCCCACCTCGTCGAGCGAGGCCACGATGTTCTGGCGATAGCCTTCCCAGAAGCCCGGCATGCGCGAGGCGTACTCCTGATAGGCCGCCAGGGTCGTCTCGCGGATCGCGTCCCGATCCTCTGGTCGCGCGTCGCGGATGAGCACTGAGACTTGCCGGCGCCTCAGTGCCGCGTCACGGTGTAGACGCCGAGGCCGATGAAGGCGCCGCCGGTCAGGTAGCGTCCGGTCGCCCGTACGCCGCGCGCCCGGGCGAACACGGGCGCCAAGGATCCGGCGGCCAGCGCATATGCCGTATCGGTGACGGCCGCGATCGCCACGAAGGTCGAGCCCAGGATCAGGCTCTGCACGATCGCCGGCGAGTCGGCGTTCATGAACTGCGGCAGGAACGCGGCGAAGAAGATGGCCGTCTTCGGGTTGAGCAGCGCGACCAGGAACCCGTCGCGAAAGATTCGCCCGAGCGAGACCGGCGCCGGCGCAGGCGCCTCGCCCGCGACTCGCGGCGCGCGCATCGCCTGCACGCCGAGGTAGACGAGATAGAGGGCGCCGAGGTACGTGACCACGGTGAACGCGAGCGCCGACACCGCGAACACGGCGGCCAGCCCGATCGAGGCGCCGATCGCGTTGCCGAGGTTGCCAAGCGCCACGCCGGCGACCGAGGCGAGCCCGAGCCGGCGACCCTGGGTCAGGCTGCGCGTGACGATGTAGAGCACGCCCGGCCCGGGAGTCACCGCCAAGAGGAAGCTGGCGATCAGGAAGGCCGAGAACACGACGCGTCCGGGCGCGAAAGCAGATCGACGTAGGCGCCTTCGATCAGCTGATCCTCGGTGATGCCGAGCGCGGTCATCAGCGCGCGCGCCTCCTTCACGCCCGTCTCCGCGCTCTCGCCCTCGCGCAGGACCACCTCGAGCTCCAGGAAGTGTCCCAGGCCCTCGACACGATCCAGGTGTACGCGCGTACGACCGACCAGGTGCAGGGTGCGATGCTTGCGCACCCGCCCCGTCTGTCCGAAGGCCAGGGAGAGCGCCTCCCGCAGCGAGTCCGGCGAAGCGGTCGGCGAGATCACGAAAAACGACTCCTTGGGCCCGGCTTGATCCGGGCGGCGATAGAAGATCAGCTGGCCTTCGGTGGCCGAGAACGCGCGGAGCTTCAGCCGGCCGCGCTCGCAGGCGAAGAACGTGTCGTCCTGCTCGATCTCGACCGGCCCCTGATCGGCGAGCCCGGCCACGCGCGGCGTCATCGCCTCGACACTCTCGATGCGCGCCTTGATCTCGACGTTGCGCGCGCCATGATCGGCCGCCGGCACCGGGGTGGTCATCGCGATCGCGCCATCACCGCCGGCGCCGGCTGCGCGGCAGATCCATCACGTGCGTACATTCGCTCCCGTCATCGCGCGCGCTGAAGCCGACAGCGTCGTACAGCCTCGCCGCCGCCGGATTGCTGGTGTGGAGCCGAAGCGTGGCGAATCGACCCTTCGCGGCCTCGATAACCCGCCGAACGAGCTGGCGGCCGACGCCGTGACCGCGCAGCGGGGTCAGCACGTAGAGGTGGCGGACTCTGCCGACCCGCGGATCACCCGCGTAGGGATCGACGTTGAGCCCGCACACGCCGACGAGCCGGCCGGCCATTGACGCGCCGAACAGCGCCTCGCCTGGCCGGTCGAATCGGTTCGTGCGCGCCGCCCACTCGTCGACGAGCCGGCGGACGATGCGCGATCCCGCCGCTTCGCTGTCCGCCAGCAGCTCGCCGACGCGATCGGGCGGCAGCTCGCGCAAGAGCTCGATCGACGCGGGGCTCGGCTCGCTCCCGCCGCGAAGCGGCTGGTGAACCGAGCCGCCGCGTCCGGTCATCGCCGGTTGCGGGTGGTGATCGCCGAGCTACGCGTGATGACGAGCTCGACGACGTCGAATCCGGGCGCCGGTGATGGCATGGTGCTGAAGGACACCGTCACAGAATACCCCGGCCCGAAGTCCGAGCCGGTGGCCGCTTCCATCTCGCGCCGGGTCTGGTCGCTGTAGCGACGAAACGTGCCGACGGGGTAGTAGCTGCCGACGACGAGCGTCTCGGGCGGACCCTGGCTGTCCCTGAACGACGGCCGGACGGCGAGCCCCACGCCGGTCTTGGGATCGGTGGCCATGACCCCCGTGCCCTGGTCATCGGCACCGGGGAGGACCTTCCAGGTCTGGGAATCGAGCATTCGCTTCACTTCCGCTTCCCACTGCGAGCGGTTCAGCCCGAAGATCCTGTCCGCGTCCTTCCTGTTGACCAGGCGCTCCTGACCGGTGGACGGGCCGGCGACGAGCGCGAGCGACGCCAGGAGTCCCACCGCGACGAGCGATCGGGAAAATCTCACAAGACGATTAGATTCCAATGGCAAACCCCGCCAGGCTCCGGATGGTGGCCGCCTCGCCAAGATGAACGGCATTGTGTGTGATCGCCGAGGTACCGAGCTCGACCGCGCGTGGCTGACCTTCGAGCGGCGTGAATCCGCGCGACGCGCGCGCGGCATCCGCCGGGTTCAAGAGCTCGGCCAGACCGGCCGACCCGAGCGCGGCCACGACGTCGCGCGTCTGGCGACCGACCGCGTCGCGATAGGCACGCACGGCGCCGACGTCGGCGCGCGTCGTGAGATCGACCATTTCGTCTTCGGTCATGCCCCTCCCCACGTCCGTGCGAGGCACGTGCAGTCGTGACGACCATCCGTCATCGAGCACCTGACGCCCCGCCGTGAGCACGAGGTTTACCGCCACATCCTCGACCCGCGCCATGTGCCACAGGAGCCACACGAGCGAGTTGAGACCCTTGCCCGGTCGTACGCGCATCTGCTGGTCGGTCAGCGAGCCGAAGACCAAATCAGCCAGGGACGAGCCGGGCGCCACGTTCGACGAGTGGACGCGCGCGTGCTGCAGAGCGAAGAACGACAGAGCATCCACACGCTAGAGCGTAATCCACATGCTCGCTACGGCGAAAAATTCAGGGCCCGAGCCGGCGCAGGCAGGGGGTCAGGTCGGAGGGCGAGGTGCAAAGCTCGTCGGCGCCGGCAGCGGCGAGCTCGGACTCGGCTCCGTCGCCCCAGAGCACGCCAATGGCGCGGACGCCATTGGCCCGGGCGCCGACGATGTCGCCGGCGCGGTCGCCGATCATCACCGCGCGCTAACGTCGGATGGACACGGCGCGCCGAGCTTGTCGAGCGCGTACTTCATGCAGCGCACGGTCCCCGGCCTGGGGTCTGTCAGGGTTCCGTCGAGATCGAACAGGAGCGCGAGCGGCTGCACGTCAGGCGACGATCACGTGCTCCGTGGTGACGATGAAGGCCACGGGATCGGGGGCGACGAAACTCACCTGGTCGGCGCTGACGCGATCCCATTCGGGTGTGCTCGTCGCCACGCGGAGCGCCGCGACGTGGTCGAACCAGACGAGCGCGATTCCGTCCCATGCGGGCTCGCGCCCGCGATCGTAGGCGGACGGGCGCACGTGGCTTTGCACGTAGCGCCGTAGGCCGGGCACCGCCGCGCCGAGCGGTCCGTGAACCTCTCGCCAGTGCTGCTGGAACGCCTCGACGGTCATCCCCGGCTTTCGCCGCGCGAAGGCTACGCCCTTGGCCGCGCCGGCCGGCGTCGGATCGTCCTTGAGCACGTGGTCGTCAGTGATGAGCAGCCCCATCGTCGAGCGATCGATGAATCGCGCCTCGTCGGCCTGGACCGCCTCGAGCTCGCGCGTGCCGCGGAGCGCATGCATCGCCGCCGTGTTCTGGAACCACACCTCCGCGATGCCGTCGTACGCGGGCTCGCTACTGCGGTAGGCGGCCGGGCGCGTGTGCGACTGGACGTAGCGCCGCAGGCCCGGGAGCTTCGTCACCACGTCGGGATGCCGCCCGCGCCAGTAGGCCTGGAACTCTTCCACCGGCATCCCGGCCCGGCGCTTGAAGAACGAGAGCGCCTTCACCATGGCTTCTGGAGCGCCGCCTCGAGCTTCGCCCGGATCGCCGGCCATTCGGCGGGCACGATCGAGTAGTACGCGGAGCTCCGGACCGTGCCGTCCTGCGCGGGCATGTCGGCGCGCCGGATGCCCTCGAATCGGGCGCCGAGCCGCTCGATCGCCTGGCGCGAGCGCACGTTGCGCTCGTCGGTCTTGAGCGCGACGCGATGCACCCGCCAGACCTCGAAGGCGTGCACCAGCATGAGGTACTTCGCCTCGGTGTTGCAGCGCGTGCGCTGGGCCGAGGCCGAGAGCCACGTCGCGCCGATCTCGACCGAATCCGGCTGGTCGACGCGCTGGAGCTCGGAGCCCGCTGGCCAGCGCCACTGCTGGAGATCGAGATAGCTCGTGCTGCCCACGACGCGGTCGTTCCAGACCGTGACGAAGGGCATCCGGTGGCCGTCATCCCGGTCGCGCAGCGCCGCCGCGATGTAGCCCTCGGCTTCCGCGACGCCGGCGGGGACGCGCGTGTAGATGTAGTGCTGCCGGGATTCGGCGGCGGCCTCGGCCAGGGCACTCGCGTCGGCGAGCGCGAGCGCGCGCAAGGTCACCGTCGGGCCGGCGAGAATGGGCTGTTCGGCGATCACCTCGTCCTCGTCATACCCACACGCCGTCCTTCGCGGTGAGCTCGCTCTGCACGCCGCCGGTGTTGATGGTGCCCGCCGGCTCGACCAGCATCATCCGGCACTCGTCCTTCGCGGACGGCTTGTGCTCCACGCCCTTCGGGACGACGAACATCTCGCCGGCGCGCAGGCGCACCTCGCCATCTCGCAGATGGATCGTCAGCTCGCCGTCGAGCACGATGAACACCTCGTCCGTGTCGTCGTGCGCGTGCCAGACGAACTCGCCCTGGATCTTGACCAGCTTGAACTGGTAGTCATTCATTTGGGCGATGATCTTGGGCGACCAATGGTCGCTAAACCGGGCGAGCTTGTCGGCGAAGTTGATCGCGGCGTAGGTCACTCATCCCTCCTCGTGGTCATCATCAGGCAGCCTTCACGTCCACCTCGAACACCGGCAAGGTCCGGTCAGGATCGCCCTCGGCGGGGGCCGGGACGGTCCCGGTCCGGCGCGCGCCCATCCGCGCGTAGAAGCCGGCCGCGTAGGGATCGGCCTCGATCACCATCACACCCGGGCGAATGGCGCGGATCTGATCGAGCGCGTGAGCGAACATGTGCCGGCCCACGCCGCGACCGTGCCAGGGAGGATCGACCCAGAAGTGCTCGAGCGACCAGCGCTCGGCGCGCGGCTCGAGCGTGTAGAACCCCACGGCCTCGCGATCGAGCGCGCCCATGTAGACCAGCTGACGCTCGACGTACTCGCGCGTGATCCGTAGAACCGGCTCCCATGCGACGAGCCACGCCTGGGGATAGCCCCAGTGACTCTTGGCGGCGCGGGCGATCTGGGATAGGCGCTCCGAGTCGCCGGGCATCGCCCGCCGCATACGAAGCTCGAGATCGGTCAACGTTCGCCTCTTGGAGAAACCGGCTCGTGAATCTGCGCAAGGCGAACATACGCCAGCCCACCCGGGCGGACAAGGCGACGCCGACGGCGCGCCGCCGGCCGTCTGCCGATTCGCTCCCAGTTTTCGACGTCGCCGGGCACGACGCGGAACAACGGATGAGCGCGCGGCCGTCGCACTCTCGCGAGCGTCGCCGCGCGCGCCGGATCGCGCCGACGAAGCTTCGCCAGCAGATGACGACGCTCCCAGTCGATCTGCGCGCGCGTGACCTTCCGGCACTCGTTCGATCGGGAGCGGGCGATCCGGCCGGCGTCGAACGCGTAGCCGCGCCGGACCGCCTCCACACGGACGACCCGCAGGTACGCCGCGATACTGGCCACGGGCGCTCGCGCGCGCCGAAAGCGATCGAGCTGCGGGTGACGCGTGTAGCCTTTCGTGCGGCCGCGCAGGACGGCCTGGGCCAGGAGCGCCTCGCGCCAGAGCGCGACGAGCCCGCGCGAGTCCAGGTACTTCGGATGGAGGCTCCAGAGCCGCACGGCTGAGCGGGCGCCGCGCTAGCCGACCGGCAGTCGCTTGAACACCGCGCCCAGCACCGGATGCGGAGCGTCCGAGAGCGGCACCGCGCGCCGGCTCGAGTACTCGATCCAGAGCGGCCCCTCGTCGCGAGCGGGATCGATCTCGATCACGAGGCGCAGGAACGAGCCGGGCCAGCGGTAGACGAGCACGCCGTCGTTTCCGTTCGCGAGCATGCCCTGCACGACCGTGCCCCACTGCGTGTGAGCGCGCTCGCGGGAGCGCGCGCTCAGACGCAGTCCGAGCACCGTGATGGGCCAAGCGGAATCATTGGTACTCGACGGGGCCGGCCCGGGCGCCTCGTGGCCCGGCGGCACGACCGTACGATCGGCGTTGGTCTGGGCGAACTGGACGACGATGCCCTGTGCCTGCTTCGGGTGCAGGAACGCCTCGCTCCATTCGGGATCCGAATCGTCGTAGCCGACGATCGAGTAGCCGTTGACCCGGGCGCGATCGCACGCCTCGGCGAGGCTCGGCACCGTGAACGTGACGTGGTGGATGCCGGGCCCGTGCTGGGCGATGAACCGGTGCAGGAATCCGCCGTCCTGGCCCGCGGGCTCGAGCGCCTCGATGTCGCCGCCGCCCTCGTAGCGCCAGTGCCAGAACCGGTATTCGTCGGTCGTCATGCCGAACGTCGATCGCCCGCCGAGCTGTCCGGCCAGAACCGCCTCGGCGTCGGCCAGGCGCGGCACGGCGATCGCGATGTGATCGAAGAGGACCGAGCGCACCGGGCTAGGAGAGGATGGCGGTCTTCTTCTGCTCGATCAGCCCGAAGTCGATCGTGGCGCCGAGCCCCGGGCCATTGATCGCGTGAACATAACCGTTCTTGTCGACCTCGATGTCCTGCACCAGACCGTACTTCTGCGCGCCTGAGGGCAGCAGCACCTCGAAGAACTCGCAGTTCTTGATCGCCATGATCACGTGCAGGTTGGCGACGTTGTTCAGCGAGTTCCCGCCGTGGTGCACCTCGAAGTTCATGTGGAAGCCCTCGGCCAGGTGCGCCGTCTTGACCAGCGACGTGATCCCGCCCTTCACCGCGACGTCGCCCCGCAGATAGTCGGTCGCCTGGGCCGTGAGCCAGGGCGCGAACGCCGTGAAGCCGCCCGGTGAGTATTCGGTTGCGAGAATCGGGATCGAGAGCTTCTGCTTGAGCTTGACGTAGTTGTAGATGTCGTCGTCGGCCAGCGGATCCTCGTACCAGTGAAAGCCCAGGCGCTCCACGGCCTGTCCCACACGCAGCGCGTCGGGGTAGTCGTAGGCCCACGTCGAATCGAGCATGACCGTGAAATGATCGCCGACCGAGCGGCGCACCGCCTCGCAGACCTCGATGTCCACTTTGGGGTCGGTCGGCGGATGAATCTTGTACGCGGTCCAGCCCTCGGCCTTGAACTTCGCGGCTTCTTCCGCGTACGCCTCTTTCGAAGCGAGCACGGCGGAGCTCGCGTAGGCCGGGACGCTGTCGCGGTACGAGCCGAGGAGGCGATGGATCGGCTGGTTGGCGACCTTGCCCGCGATGTCCCAGAGCGCGATGTCGACGGCGCCGATCGCCCGGTAGGTCGTCGCGCGATTGCGCTGCCAGAGCCCCTGATAGAGCCGCTCGCGATCGAGCGGGTTCTGGCCCATCACCACGGGCTTGAGGAACTGGACCAGCGATTCGCCGTCCAGGTGGGCGCCGCGCTGCGCCGAGCCGAGAAACGCGTGGCCCTCGACGCCGTCGTCGGTCTTGATCGCGAGCAGGCCGAGCTGGCTCTTGCCGCTGAAGCGGCCGGTGTGCCGGCCGTACGTGGTCGCGGGGATATCGGTCCAGGCGAATAACGTCAGCGTGACGTCGGTGATCTTCACTCGGGAGCTCCTCTTTCTCTGTTGCCGATGTTGCACGCGCCGATCGATGGCGCCCCGAAGGTTTACTGTCTCTTCAGTCTCATCGCGCGGTCAGGTGTGGCCAGAGCTGATCGGCGCCGCGCTCGGCGACCGAGCGCCCGAGCTCGGTGGCCCACTCGCCCTCGCCGCCGAACTCGGCGCGCCACGACCAGAGGCGCCGCGTGGCGAACTGCAGCGCGTGCTCGTAGGTGAAGCCGATCGCGCCGTGCACCTGGTGCGCGATCTGCGCGCCGACGCCCGCGGCCTCGCCGACCCGCACCTTGGCGACGGCGATCTCGAACGCGGCATCGCCGCGATCCGCCGCCTTGAACGCGTTGGCGGCCGCCGTGCCGGCGGCCGCGGTGTGGCCGGCCAGCACGGCCAGGTTCTGCTGGATCACCTGGAACGAGCCGATGGGTTTGCCGAACTGGCGGCGCTCGGTCGCGTACTGCGAGGCCTGGCGCAGGACATAGTCGAGCGCGCCGGCCATCTGCGCCGAGCGCACGAGCGCGCCGTGGAGCCAGACCGCGCGCGCCGGGACGCCGCGGCCCGCCGGCGCGGCGGCGGCGAGCGGCGCCGACTCGAACGCGAGCGTGTCGCGCGGCTCGCGGGCAAGGTTCTGGTCGTGCGTGGCTTCGCCCGCGTCGCGCGCGGCGAGCGCGACCATCGTCCTGCCGTCGGCTTCGGCGACGAGGACGACGTGGCCGGCTGCGCGGCCCCACGGTACCCGCGTCACGGTGCCGCTGAGCCGCCAGCCACCGCCGGCGCGCGTCAGCCGAACTCTCTCGTCACGATGGACCGGGGCGATCGTCAAGGGCCCGGAGGGCACGTCGAGCCCGGACGCCGAGAGCAGCCACGAGCCCACGATGGTCTCCACGATCGGCAGCGGCACCGCGTGCCGGCCGGCCGCGCGGGCCACCACGAACGCGTCGCCCCAGCTCCCGCCGGCGCCACCCTTCGCCTCCGGCACCAGCGGCCAGGTCAAGCCGTTTTCCTCGACGGCCCGCCAGAGCGCCTCGGGCCACGCGCCCGTCTCGGCGGATTCGAGCAGGTCCTTGGTGACCAGGTCGGTGAACAGACGCGTGACGACGTCGCCGAGCATCGTCCGGAGCTCGTTCATCGAAGCCCCAGGCCCCGCGCGATGATGCCGCGCAAAATCTCGCGCGTGCCGCCGCGGAGCGAGAACGACGGCGCGCGCTGCATGAGAAAGCCGAGCACCTGCTGCAGATCGCTGCCCGAGTCGATCGTCGGCTCGACGCCGAGGAGCGCGTGCACGATCTCGGGCACCTCCTGCTCGAAGGTGGTGCCGACGTCCTTCACCACGGCGGCCTCGAGATTCGGGTTCTCACCCGCCTGCAGCATCAGCGCGACGGAGAGCGACATCTGACGCAGGGTGGCCAGGTGCGCGACCAGACGGCCGACGGTGGCGGCGGCGCGCTCGCCCGGGTCCTTGGACACCACGCGGATCAGCTCGAGCAGCAGCGCGAAGCTCGAGAGATAGCGCTCGGGCCCGCTGCGCTCGAACGCGAGCTCGGTCGTCACCTGCTTCCAGCCCGCGCCCTCCTCGCCCACCCGCATCTCCTCGGGCACGAAGACGTCCTCGAACACCACCATGTTGAAGTGATGCGAGCCGGCCAGATCGATGATCGGGCTCATCGAGATGCCCGGGAGCTTCGTGTCCACCAGGAACTGCGTGAGGCCCTCGTGCTTCTTGGCCGGGTCGTGGCTCGTGCGGAGCGTCGCGATCATGTAGTCGGCCAGATGCGCGTTGCTCGTCCACACCTTGGTGCCGTTGACCTTGTAGCCGCCCGTCACGCGCTCGGCGCGCGTGCGGAGCGACGCCAGGTCGGAGCCGGAGTCGGGCTCGCTCATGCCGATCGCGAACGAGAGCTCGCCGCGGGCGATCGCCGGCAGGAACTTCTGCCGTTGCGTCTCGGTGCCGAAGCGCAGGAGCAGTGGCCCGGACTGACGGTCGGCGATCCAGTGCGCGGAGACCGGCGCGCCGGCGGCCAGCATCTCCTCGAGCACTACGTAGCGCTCGAGCGCGCTCCGCTCGTGGCCGCCGTAGCGCTTGGGCCACGTCATCGCGATCCAGCCCCGCGCGCCCATCTTCTTGCTGAACGCGCGGTCGAAGCCGCCCCAGGAGTGCGCGCGCCGCACGGGCGCGGCGTCGCCGAGCTCGACGCGCAGGAACTCGCGCACCTCGCCGCGCAGCGCCTCGGCTTCGGGCGGCAGCTCGCCCAGCTCGAAGTGGAAGGTCTGCATGCTCACGCGTACGACTCGCGCTTGCGGAGCTCGACGAAGAGCCCGTGCGTGTCTTGCGGATGCACCCAAGCGACGTCCTTACGCCGACCGTCGACGCGGACCCCGGCGTTCTTCAAGCGCTCGACGCTGCCGGCAATGTCCTGGCACTCGAAGCCCACGAGGTAGACGCCCTCGCCGTGCTTGGCCAGGAAGCGGCCGACCGGTTTGTCGGGATCGGTGGGCTGCAGGAGCTCGATGTGGCCGATGCCGGTCGGGAGGATCGCGTTCTTGAATCCGAACTCCTTGGATTCGGCGCGGTGGTGAACCTTCAAGCCGAACAAGCTCGTGAAGCGCTCGACCGCGGCGTCGAGATCGCGCACCACGACCGTGAGCTCGACGATGTCACCCAGCATGATTCGCCTCCTTGGATCGGCCGGCGGGGCCCCGGCCCGCACGTTGAGGGGCGGGACGGCAGAGCGGATCATACAGTAGAATCTGGTGGCTCGCATGCACCGCTCCCTCGTGAACATCTCCGGTTCGTCTCGACCGTTTCCGGCGTTCTACGGCTGGGTGGTCATCGCGGTCGCGTTCGTGACGATGGGCATCGGTGTCAACGCGCGCACCGCGTTCTCGCTGATGTTTCCGCCGATCCTCGACGAGTTCGGCTGGCCCCGCGGCCTCACGGCCGGTGCCTTCTCGTTCGGCTTCCTCGCCTCGGCGGTCCTCGGGCCCGTGCTGGGGCGGCTGATGGATCGCCGCGGACCGCGCTCGGTCATGCTGCTCGGCGTCGCGATGGTCGGCGCCGGGCTCGGCCTGGCTCCGCTGGTGACCGCGCCGTGGCATCTCTACCTGACCCTCGGCGTGCTCGTCGCCGGCGGCACCGTGTGCCTGGGCTATACCGGTCACGCGCTGTTCCTGCCGAACTGGTTCGTACGGCGCCGCGGCCTGGCGATCGGCGTCGCATTCTCGGGCGTTGGCGTCGGCTCGATCGTGATCCTGCCCTGGCTTCAGCGGCTGATCGCCGGCGCCGGGTGGCGTACCGCGTGCCTGGCGATGGCCGCGCTCGTGGTGGTGGCGCTGGCGCCGCTGAATCTCCTCACGCGCCGGCGCCCGGAAGACATGGGGCTCCTGCCCGACGGCGATCGCGAGCCCGACGGCGGCGCGCGCAGCGGCCGCCATCCCTCGAATGTCGTCGATCAGGTCTGGGCGTCGACCGACTGGACCCTGGCGCGCGCGATGCGCACCGCGCGTTTCTGGTGGGTCGCCGTGGGATTCGTCGGCGGCCTCTGGGCCTGGTACGCGGTGCAGGTCCACCAGACGAAATATCTGATCGAGATCGGCTTCGCGCCGGCCGCGGCGGCATACGCGCTCGGCCTCGTCGGCTTCGGCGGCATCGCCGGCCAGATCGCGCTCGGCCATCTCTCGGATCGTATCGGTCGCGAATGGGTGTGGACGCTCGCGTGCGTCGGGTTCGTGATCTCGTACGCGCTGCTGCTCGTCATGCGCGAGCGCCCGACGCCGGCGCTGCTCTATCTGATGATCGCGGCGCAGGGTGTCTTGGGCTACGGCCTCGCCTCCGTCTTCGGCGCGATCCCGGCCGAGCTGTTCCAGGGCAAACACTACGGGATGATCTTCGGCACCTTGAGCTTGACGTCGATCATCGGCGGCGCGGCCGGCCCGTGGATCGCCGGCGCGCTGCACGATCGGACCGGCGACTACGTGCTCGCGTTCTGGCTTTCGATCGGCGCCAGCGTCGTGTCGGCGATCGCGATCTGGCTGGCTGCACCACGAAAGGTGCGAGCGGTTGCGGGGCGTGTCCCCCGCGGTTTATAAGGGAGACCTGATGAGCACCACCGTTGTCCGTCCGATCACGGGTCCCTGCGCCTGGCTCGGCGCCGATCTGGTGAAGTCGACCGATTGGATCCGTCGATTCTCGGCGGCCGAGCTCGCCGAGCTCGATGCGGCGCTCGCGGCCGTCAAGGCGCGGGTCCTGGCCTGGCGCGAGATCACCCGCGAGGATTTCCCGCTTCCGCACCTCGACGCGGAGCTCGCCGTGGTCAGGGACGAGCTCGAGCACGGTCGCGGGATCGTTCTGCTCCGCGGGCTGCCGGTCGAGCGCTACACCGAGGAGGAGCTGCGGCAGCTCTACTGGGGTCTCGGAACGCACCTCGGCACCCCTCGCTATCAGAACGCGCACGGCGAGCTGATCGGCGAGGTGCGTGACGAGCTCCGCGCGTATGGCGCGGTGAGCCAGCCCGGGGTCGAGCAGGCGGCCGGCGCCCCGGTGACCTCACGCTACAAGGCGCGCTCGAGCGGTCCGCTGCGGTTTCACACCGATCGCGCCGACGTGGTGGCGCTGCTCTGCGTGCGTCGGGCACGGGCCGGCGGCGTCAGCAAGGTCGTGAGCTCGGTCGCGGTCAACAACGCGATCCTCGCGCGCCGGCCCGATCTTCACGGACTGCTCTATGAGGACTACCACCGGACGCGCGAGGGCGAAGAGCGGGGCGGCGACCGCCGATGGTACGCGCTGCCGGTCTTCGGCGTGCGTGAGGGGCGATTCACGAGCCAGTACTCGCGCACATTCGTCGAGGCGGCGCAGCGGATCGACGGGATTCCCAAGCTCACCCCGGCGCAGGACGAGGCGCTCGATCTCCTGGCCGAAGTGTCGGAAGAGCTCTGCTGCGAGATGGAGCTCGAGCCCGGCGACATCCAGCTCCTGAACAACCACGTGACGTACCACGCGCGCACGGCATTTCAGGACGACGAGAGTGCGGGGCGCGACCGGCTCCTGTTCCGGCTGTGGCTCTCGATGCCGAACAGCCGGGCCCTCCCCCCGGGCTTCGAGGTGCTGTGGGGCAGCATCGAGCCCGGGGCCCTGCGAGGCGGCATCGCCCAATCCTGACGCCGCCGCGCGACGGGTGTCCCCCGTCGCGGGATGCGGCTACGAGCGTGCTACTTGGCGATCTCGAGCAGCTCGACCTCGAACACGAGGGTGGCGCCCGGCTTGATCGTCGGCGGCCGGCCCTGGTCGCCGTACGCGATGTCCGAGGGACACACGAGCTTGCTCTTGCCGCCGACCTTCATCATCTGCACGCCTTCGGTCCAGCACTTGATGACCTGGTTCAGCGGTAGCGTGATCGGCTCGCCGCGCTGCACGGAGCTGTCGAACACCGTGCCGTCCGTGAGGGTGCCGTGGTAGTGGACCTTCACCTTGTCGGTGGCCTTCGGCGAGGACCCGGTGCCGGGCTTGAG
>Ga0075434_100000174_pt1 | contig 41627 bp, 60 predicted proteins | sample RhiMethybrSRZTD3_FD_75298 | JGI IMG/M metagenome (GOLD analysis project Ga0075434, IMG submission 75298) | Populus rhizosphere microbial communities from Tennessee, USA - Rhizosphere MetaG P. TD hybrid SRZTD3 | ecosystem: Host-associated > Plants > Roots > Rhizosphere > Soil | place: USA...
GCCGCAGCGCGCCGCACCGCGTCAGACTGGACCGACGCCGAACCTTCCCAGCTATTCCTCAGCATCTTCGTTCCTTCCGATCGGTTGATGGCCGGGCGGCTCGGCTTGAGCCGCGAAGTGCGGTCGCGTCGCTTAGTGCGCGAGGGCCGCCGCCCGGCCTACGGTTGCCGAGGTGGCGCGGGGCTCTCCGCACGACAACTCGCGCCCCCGCGGAGCATTCGCTAGTCCACCTCGGCGTTACGATCACGCGGCCAGCACCACACGCCGCGCGTCCAAGGCAATCTCGATCTTCACGTCCCGCTCGTCGTCCGCGGCGTCCAGTTCGTACTCGCAGAACGTCAGCGCAAGGGCCGGAGACGTCGCGAGCACGATCGTCTGCGCGGAGCGGTCGGATCTGTACGACGAGCCCTCGCGATCCGACCACCTCCGCGTCACGATGTACGCGCGCCGATTGCCGCTCATCCCGCCAGCACCTCGCGCGCTGCGGCCATCGCCTCATCCGCCAGCGTCGGGTCACCGTCCTTCGCGCGCTTCGCAATGTCCATCATCATCAGCGCCGCCTGATTGCGCCGATCCGTGTTGAACCGCTTCTCCCCGCAGATCATCCTGAGCCGATCCGCCAGCGCCGTTCCGTTCGGTTGCGCTGCCGTCACCGTCGCCGCCGTCTCCATCACGCCTCCTTCTTCTTCGTGAAAGGTGGTTCGTCCATCCCGATCTCGTCCACGTCCGTCATCTCGTCGCGGCCAGCCAGCCGGTAGAACTCCGCGCAGTCCTTGCACCGCCCGCGCGCGTCTACGTAGTTGTGATACTTCCCGCATGACCCGCGGCACTTCGACTTGTGCAACGAGATCCCGAGCGCGTTCCGTACCCCCGCGCACGTCGCGCAGAGCTTGACGATCAACTGCCACTCGCCTTGAACCTGATTGCAGTCGCGACACCGCGACACGCTGAGGCTCATCGGTCACCCGCCGCGTCGTAGTCCATGTCGGAGTAGTCGGGCTCGCCGAGCACCACGGGAGCGTCGAGTGGGAAGAACTGATCCTCCGTGACCGCGTCCATGTCGGGATCTGCGGCCGCCGCTTCGATCGCCTCGTCACGGCACGCGCGGCACGAGAACGCCCAGCCGCCACCGATCGGAAACGCGAACTCCGCGACCTTGCCGCAGCCCTCGCACTCGTGAATCTGATTCGGGGTTTCCACTTCGCTCTCCTTTCGCGGCTCACCCGCCGCACACGTAGAATCGGCCATCCCCCGCCCGGGATCAAGGGTTATTTTCGCTATTTATTACGCAATTCGACCTTGACCCGGGAGGGGCCCACGGCCGATCCTTAGGGCGTCCCTTGAACCGGAGGACGAAGTGGACTATTCGGAGTTCCTGGCATCCAAGGCGCAGTTCGGCGGCGACGCCGGGTTCGCGCCGATCTGGATGCCCGACTTTCTATTCGACTTTCAGCGCGACCTCGTGACGTGGGCGCTACGGCGAGGCCGGGCCATGATCTCGGCCGACTGCGGGCTTGGAAAGACGCCCATGCAACTGACCTGGGCGGAGAACGTCGTCCGGAAAACGGGTCGGCCCGTGCTCATCGCCACACCACTTGCCGTCTCCTACCAGACGGTCCGCGAAGCTGAGAAGTTCGGGATCGACGCCCGGCGCGTTCATGACGGCGCCGAGCCCGCCAACGCTCACATCGTCGTGACCAATTACGAACAGCTGCGCCACTTCTCTCCGGACCACTTCTCCGGAATGGTCTGCGACGAATCCAGCATCCTTAAGAACTTTGACGGCGCGCGCAAGGCGGAGATCACCGAGTTCCTGCGCGCGCTGCCATATCGCCTCCTCTGTACGGCCACGGCCGCGCCAAACGACTACATCGAACTGGGGACGTCGAGCGAGGCGCTCGGGGAACTCGGGTTCATGGACATGCTGGCGCGGTTCTTCAAGAACGACCAGAACACGGCCAACCCGCGCATCGCATGGCGCGGGCATGGTGGGGAAGAACGTATGAAGTGGCGTTTCCGCGGTCACGCCGAGGAACCGTTCTGGCGGTGGGTTTGCTCGTGGGCGCGCGCCGTTCGCCGTCCGTCCGACCTCGGATATGATGACGGGCGGTTCGTGCTCCCGCCGCTTGAGGAAGTCGAGCACGCGGTGGCCGCCAGGACGAAGCGCGACGGATGCCTCTTCGATTTGCCCGCGGTTGGGCTAGCCGAGCAGCGGGAGGAGCGGCGCCGGACGATCGTTGAACGGTGCGAAATGGTCGCCGAACTGACCTACAAGTCGGACCAGGCCCTCGTGTGGTGTCACCTCAACCCCGAGGGCGACCTGCTCGCCGAACTGATACCGGACGCGGTGCAGGTGTCAGGATCCAACTCCGACGACGAGAAGGAAGAGGCATTGAAGGCGTTCGCCGACGGCGACCTGCGCGTACTCATCACGAAACCGAAGATCGGCGCGTGGGGCCTCAACCTGCAACGCTGCGCGCACGTCACCTTCTTCCCGTCACACTCCTACGAGCAGTACTACCAAGGCGTGCGGCGGTGCTGGCGCTTCGGACAAACGCGGCCGGTGCGCGTTGAGGTTGTCGCGAGCGAAGGGGAACGCGGCATCATGAAGAACCTGCGGAGGAAGGCGTCGCAGGCCGATCGCATGTTCTCCTCGCTCGTGTCCCACATGAACGATGCGCTGCGCATTGAGCGCGTCAACCCGTTCACCAAAACTACGGAGGTTCCCACTTGGCTCTCGTGAGCGCCGTCGCGGAGCAGGCCATCCACGAACGTTTCGCGCTATATCTCGGGGACTGCTGCGAGGTTCTACCGACGCTCCCTAACGAGTCGGTGCACCTCTCGGTCTACTCACCGCCCTTCGGCGGCCTCTACAACTACTCGTCCTCCGAGCGCGACCTCTCCAATTCGCGCAGCTACGAGGAGTTCTTCGAGCATTACGAGTTCGTCGTCCGCGAACTGCACCGGCTTTGCCTGCCGGGCCGGCTAACGGGCGTCCACTGCATGGACGTGCCTAGCGGCAACACCGGGCGCGACTACCTCCGCGACTTCCCCGGTGACATCATCCGACTGCACGCCAAGTGCGGGTTCCACTACATCGCGCGTTACCACGTCTGGAAGGAACCGCTCGGCGTCAGGAACCGGACGATGGCCAAGAACCTCGCGCACAAGTCAATCGTGGACGACTCCTCGCGCTGCTCCGTCGCGAGCGCGGACTATCTGCTCATGTTCCGGAAGGGCGGGGAGAACTCCGCGCCGATCGAACACCCTGTTGGACTCACGGAGTACGCCGGCGACCGCTCCATCCCCACCGAACTACTTCCCTTCCGAGGATGGAAGGGCAATCAGATCGAGAACCGGTACTCACATTGGATCTGGCGGCAGTACGCCTCGGCGTTCTGGGACGACGTGAGGATCGATCGCGTTCTCCCGTTCAAAGAGTCGCGCGACGAAGCCGACGAGCGGCACGTCCATCCCCTGCAATTGGACGTGATCGACCGCTGTATCACCCTCTGGTCCAATCCTGGCGAGGTCGTGCTGACGCCATTCATGGGAGTCGGCAGCGAGGTGCATGAGGCGGTGAGGATGGGCCGGCGCGGCGTAGGGATCGAACTCAAGGAGTCCTATTACCGGCAGGCGCTCAAGAATGTGACCGATGCGTCCCTGACGCCGCTGCAAGACCAAATGGCCTTGCCGATCTGAAAAGAGGCGGGGCGGCCTCCGGGAGAAGGTCCGCCCCCATGCGCCGATCCGTCGCGCACCCCCGCAGCACCGGGACCCCGACGAGCTACGGCTGGTCCGTCGCCACCGGGTTGATCGGAGCCGGCAACTGGCCGCCGCCCGTGTTCGCGGCGACCGCCGCCGCCAGTCCAGCCTTCGACGCCTCCAGCTTCGCCACGCCGTCGTCGATCAGCGCGAGCTGCTCCGGCGTCGCGCCGGCGTTCGCGAGCTGGTCTCTGAGATCGGCGATCACCGCCGTCACTCCGTTCAAAGCCGTCACAGCCGATGTCTCCACGTCCACGACCGCAGTGACTTCCGCCGTCAGCGCTTCCAGCTTCGCCTGCAATGCCTCGTTCATCGCTCGTATCTCCTTGGACACCTCACGCAGGACGCTGACGAGATCGTTGTCCGCGTGGATGTAGTGGTGGACTGTGAACTCCATCGTACCGCCTCTCGTGCCGCTCTGGTTGCGGGCGCCGGTGCTGACCCGGCTTCGTGCGGGGGTATGGACCCCGCTGAGATCCGACCTCCCGCCCGCGCTTCGCGTCAGATCGGCGCGGCGACGTTCACGCCAGCGCGGATCATGGTGATGTGCGTCTCACCGAGCATTCCAGGATACGCCCCAAAGAGCCCAGTGACCTCGGACGTCGCTCCCACTGGGAAGCGCACCAGCAACTCCGGTCCGACAAAGATCGTCGTCTGGTTGAGTTCCGGCGTTCCGTCTCCGGCACCAAACCCTCCAATCCCCAACCCGAGCCACTTAGGGCGGGCGTTCTTCCACGCTTCCGCCTTGCTCCCCACCTTGAAAAACTGGCGGTAGCCCACGCCCATCTGGCGCCCGCCGCCGGTGTCCGAGATGCCCACGAAGCTCACGAGCTCGCCGAGCAGGTTGTCCGACAACTGCGCGTCGTACTGCATCTCGAGCAGCGCCGTCGCGACGTTCGTCAGGTGTCCGCCCTGCGCGATCGACGTTGCGAACGCACTACCGCCGAGCGCGACGCCATCGGCCATCGCTGGGGCTGAGAGGAACGCGCTGAGCAGAGCGAGGGCGGCGGCAGCCGCGAGGATCGTGCGCTTCATGGTCCGAGCCTCCTATTTGTCGCCGTTGCCGACGACGTGATACTGCGTGGTCCTGCTCATCGGGGTGCCGTACTCCTTCGCCCACAGTTCGGCGACGCGGCCTTCCAGCGCCTCGTGCCGGACGATCTGCAACTGCGTGACCTCCTGAAATTGCGTCTCGATCTCCGTGAACTTCTGGCCCTGCTTCACGATGTCCTTTGCACTCTCGGTGACGCGGGCCTCTGTGTTCTGGCGGGCCTGGATCTCGGCGAGGTACTGCTGCTCGAGTGGCGCGATGGCGAGCCCCCAGAGCGCAGCGATCGGGACCACGGCGAGCCCGATCATGCTCACGAACGTCTTGAGGTCCCAGCGACCGATGGCGCTGAGGCGCAGCGAGATGTCCTGATACCGATTGCCGAGGTCGCTGACGCTCCCGGCGATCGTCCGCACGGAGTCGGCCAACGACGAGACGGAGCCTTCGAGTCGGGTCAGCCTGTCGCCGTTGTCCAGTTCCACGTCCACTACTCCGTCTTCGGAGGAAGCTGCGCGGTCAGGATCTTCGCGTGGCCGACCACGACGGCCTGCTCGTAGGCGTCCTTGATCGGGTGCCGGTCGATGTAGTCGGCGACCCGCTCGGTAATGAACGAGCCGTCGTAGAGACTGTCGAGCGCCGCCTCGACCTCCGGCCAGCGGTTAGGAGTGCCGTCGATCGCGTCCTCCACCGCGGCAATCGCGATGCCCGCGAGGATCGCCTTGACCTGTTCCTGATCCATGGCGGCTTACCTACAGAACCAGAAAAAATCGAACCATGCCGCGGGCACGGCCGCCACGATCACGCCGAGCCCGATCACCACCGCGCTTACGATTTGCAGTTTCACGTTCCCTCCCTTGTTGGCTTGGGCTTTCCCTTCTTCATTTCACTTCGCAGGCCCGCGATGGCTCTGAGAATGTCTCCGCGCGTAGCCGCCGCCGCGCGCGCCGCTCCGGCCGCCGCCTTCGCCGCTTCTCGTGATGCGACCTCCGCCGCCGCGATCCGCCGCGCCACGACGGCGATCACTATGGCAACGATAGCCTCCGAAATGAGGGCAATCGCGAGGTTCTTGTCCATGCCTCACGAGCCGGGCTTCGGGTTGAAGACCGCCGACTTGTCCATCGCCTCGTCCGCCTTCGTCGTCACTGGCGCCACGACGTGCTTCTCCATGAGCCCGAACAGCCCCGCCGTCGTGATCGAGCCGTACAGCATGGTGTCATCGACCCACGGAACGTACCAGTGGAGAACGAACACCGCCGCGTCCCCGATGAACGTGACGATCAGCGGCGAGGAGTTCGTCCCCGTCAGGTTCGTGGGGAGCCGCGCGAGGAACCGCGACACGAGGCGCATCGGGAGGCGAATCGCGAGCGTGAGAAGCGCATAGAGCCCGCCGGACATCGGGCCGGACCCGAACGTGTGCCCGAACTCTTGCCAGAGCCCGCCGGTCGTACCCTGCGCGACCGCGGCGACTTGGAGGAACAGGAGAAGGATCATACCGGCGGACCCCCCACGTACTTTGCGTAGTTCGACTTGAACGCCTCGACCGTGCCCGCACCCAGCGGCGTGTTCCAGCGCGACTTCCAAAGGGCGGCGATGGCGTCGAGGTCCGAGGGGGGAGGAATCGGATCCACGAAGCGCCGAAGCTGGCATCGCGCCATGCACGCCGCGTACATCAGGTTCCACGTCATTTGCTCGGCACCGCCACCGAGCGGCGCCATGATCCGCCCGAGCTTCGTCACAAGCCCCGGCCGCGCCTGAATGAAGTTCGTCCAGCAGTCCGCGTGTGTGCCCGGCTCCATTTGGAAAAGGCCGAGCGCCGGGCCGTGGATCTGCGCAATGTACCGGAAGCCGTCCGACTCGTGCGCTGCGATCGCGACGAGCAATTCCTCGGCGCCCGGCGTCACGATGATGTCCACGATCTCGAGCGCCGGCCGGATCACGTGCTGCCGGAGCTGCTGAACGTCAAGACCCACGCGCGGCCTCCTTCTCACGAAACTGGGAGCGCGGGGGGCTGTGGCGGGCACCACAAGCCCCGGAGATCGCTCGGCAGGATCCCCTTGTCCGCGCGTCCCACTACGGACCCAACATGATGGCGACGGCGTTCTTGACCGACGAATCTTGCGTCGCCTGACCGCTACCGGGCGCGCCCGCGTACACAAGGCATTCCCATCGCAATCCGTCGGAAGCGTTCAGCGACATGTAGGGCGACGGCCCCATCCCGTCCTTGAGCATCGAGCCCATGCAACCGGCGATCGTCCAGACGCCGGAGCGATCCTGCACGAGCACCTGGTACATCCCGGCCTTCGTCGCATCGAAGATCGGGAAGCCGCCGTCCTGCCCGTCGAACGTCCAGGGGACGACGCCGTACGAGCCTTTGATCGAGAACGGGCGGCACCACATCTTCCGCTCGCGGAGATGCGAGAGGTTCATCGTCGTGCCGCTCGCGGCCTTGTGCCAGCAGCGGTAGACGGGGGAGCCGCCAGGGTTCGCGGCGGTCGTAGGCGCATTGTCCACGCCGAAGACCATGGCCGAGTAGTGGCGCGTGATCGACGGCGTCCGGTTCGCGCCGACGGCGTTCAGCCGGTTAGCGCGGTTGTAGATCTCCACCTGCCAGAGCGAGGCGGAAGAGCGCCGCGAGAGCACGGAGAACGAGCAATACTCGTCGGATCCGCCGTTCTGGATCGAGACGGCGCCGTTCATCTGCGCAATGCCGTCCTGCTCGAACATCATTCCCCAGGACGACATCCGCCAGTTCTGTTGCGTGGAGCCGCGGTCGGTGTTCCCCACGTCGTCGCCGTACACCATCACGCAAGGCGGGTACGTCGTCTTGAGCAGCGCCGTCCCACCCGTGGTCCCGTCCGACGAGAGAATGATCCGGCCATCGAAGCCGCCGGATGTCGGATCGTTCGCCGGGCCGACATACTCGTACGCGGCGAAGAGCGCCTTCCGGTTGTAGTTCAGCCGCGCGGTGACCGGCGCCGAGAGGTACGGCTGCGCGACACTGTTCTCCAAACGGAAAGGCATGCGCACGCGGTAGTGGCCCGGGTTCCCCGCGCCCGTCGCGCTCGTGAAGTCCGACGTGAAGCGCGGCGTCGGCGAGCAGCAGCCGATTGCCCATGCGTGCCAGGTGATAGAGTTGATGAACGAAGACGAGCCCGCGGGGATCGACACGGAGACGATGAGGTTCCAGTGCGGCGTCGGGTCCTTCGAGAATCGCCACGCGACGTCGATCGTGAGGTCCGCGTTCTGATACGCCGACGGGTAGACCGCGTCCGGGAATGGCCGCGAGCCCACGCCGAGATCGGTCCAGTGGAGCGAGGAGCTGTCGAGGTTGTCCACGTTGTCCGTCTCGACCTGCGCCGTGTCCCAGCGGAGCGAGATCATCGGCGGCCACACGGGATCGATCAGCGGGTCACCCCACTGGCCGAGCGACGCGTCAGAACCACCCGCCACGAAGTCCGTGTCCATGAGCGGAATCTCGATCGTGCTATTCGTCGCCTGGAAGCACGAGATCAGAACGCCGTTGATCGCTTCGACGTGCGCAGTCTGTGCGATCGGCGAGAGCGAGCCGCTCGGGAAGCTCGCCGCGAGCGGGATCGGGCGGCCGTAGTCCGCGAAGTACCCGATGTTCAGCGGATCCATGAACGGGACTTGCACGAACCACACGGGCAGCCAAGCCTTGTCGCCCTTCACGTTGTAGAAGGCGTCGTCCTGGAAGCGGTAGTACTGCCCCGCGTACAGGAACCACCGCCCGTTGGGCAGCGTCGGCATGTAATAGGTGCCCGGCCCGATCTGGCCGCTGAACTCGCTCAGGTCCGGGAACGGACGCCACGGCGTGCCGGAGGGAGGGAGGCTCACAGGAACACCTTGCTCGCGTCGTCCCAGGTGGTCATACCCCAGGTCGCGAAGCTGCCGTTCACGACGGTCGCCTCGTGTCCATCGGCGACCGCCTCGAGCCCGATCCCGAGGAGACGCGGCTCCTTGTACGTCACGCGGTAGGTCGCCTCGACCTTCGTATACGGGTCCTTCGCGCGGATCCGGTCGTTGAGTTGGACGATCAGCCCACGCGGCCCGGCCACGAACGAGACCACGGCGGGGAAGGACGCATGCTGCTCATAGCCGATGCGCGCGAGGAGCGCGGATTGACGGATGGTCGGCGCATAGGGTCCGGGGAACGTGCGCCGGAGCCGGCCGACCTGCGCCTCGTCCCCGAGATTCCGCGCGCTCGACACCTCTGTGCCCTGGTACTGCGTCGCGACCTGCGTGCACCCGAGGTCCATGGGTCGCCCGAACTTCCAGTTGCTGGCGTTCGTCTCGTCGAACACGCCCGGGACGATCCACGGCTGGAAGCCGACGGAGCCGCAGGCGCCGGGCCAGAACACGGGCGAGATCCGGAAGCGGCCATCCTCGCCGCTCGTGATCTGGCATCCGGAGGAGGCGGCGAGAAGGGTCATCGCGTCGCCGATCCGCGTCCCGGGCGTGATCTCGCCGTGCATCTGCCAGTCGAGCGTCTGACAGATGATCTCGCACACGTCCCATGTCCCGTCGAAGTACGGCGTGTCGAAGAGCCCGAGGCCTCCTTCAACCATCGCGATCTCGCGCGCGATCTTCGGCCCCCAAAGCCCCGGCGAGGCCGCCGACGACCAGTAGTTCAGCACCCACCGCTGGGACGTCTCGCGCATCCGGATGTCCTGGAACCGGCTGGCGACCGTGATCTCGACGCGGCCCTCGATGGGCGTGATGTCGGAGACAATCCCGGCGTGCACCGGGATCTCCTCCTCGGTGTCGTCGGCGCGCCGGACGGCGTAGAGGTACTCGATCAGGTCGCCGTAGTACTCGGCCGGCCTGCGCCCGCGGAGGATGCTCCCGGCGACGTCGGCCGGGGTGAGCGCGCCGTCGTCGTTCCGGAGGACGTAGACCACGGTCGGCGTCGTCTCCGGCCCTAGGAAGGGCGCCACGTACGCGGCAATCCGCGGCTCCGAGCCCGCAAGGATCCGGTCCCCGAGCTCCACCACGCCCCCACGATGGTGCCAGCGCAGCACCGGCCGCAGGATGACACCGCCGTCCGGGCGGTTCAGTTCGGTCCACGTTTCCTGTGAAATGTCGATCATCGGGCCGGGACCAGGAGCGAGTCGTCCTCTCGGTCCACTTCGCCGAGCGCGGCCGTGGTCAGGATCTGGCCGGGCCCCCAAAGGCCCCGCTGCACGTCCTGGACGCCGTTCAGACGGTACTTCCGGCCCCAGAGCGGGTAGACGTTGTTCAGCCACTCGTCGGCCGAGGCCTTCTGGTAGAGGTCCAGCACCTCGGCCGCGGACATGGCGTGATCGTCGATCCGGAGGCGGGAAACGCGCGAGGAGACGTGCGTCAGGCCCGCCACGGCCTCCGCGACCTCGATCCCGGTCCCGAAGCTCGGTTCCCAGGCGCCGGCGCCGGACGCGACGTCGGAGTTGACGAGGACGCCGTTCACGTAGATCGCGCGCGCGAGCTGGCCGGGCGTCCCCGTGGCGTCCCCGGTGACAGTCAGGTGATACCAGGTTCCCGCCGTGAGCGTCTGAATGGCGTTCAACTGGCCGCCGGCGTTGTTCGTGTAGAACTGGAGCACGGCCGGCGCGCCGCCCGGGTTGTACGCCAGGAGCCACCTCTGGGCGCCGGTGACGCCCGTCGCGTTCAGGAGGCCATAGAGGATCGCGGTCCCCGGATCTCCGCCCCAGTAGAGGAAGAAGGAAACCGTCCACTCCCACGCCGGGATGGCCTGCGGGAACGTGAGCGTCTCGGCGGCGCGCGCGATACCCGCGGTCCCGTTCGTGAGCACGAGGTCGGTGGGCGCGGCCTTCGCCTCGATCTGCCAGCCCCACATCCAGAAAACGGCCTGCGAGCCGCGGGAGAAGATGGCGATATCCGCAGCGTTCTCGGCCGCGATCGAGGCGCCCGTCACGGAATAGCGCGTCCAGTTCTCGGTGAGCGTGATCGTCGTGGTCCCGCGTGTGTTCGTCGTGCCGCCGTTCCCCGTCCGGAGTCGAAGGTCAACCGAACCGCGCCCCCGGAGCCAGATCGAGCCGGTGTACGTCGTGGAAGCGGCGATCGTCGCGTTGTCCGTGAGGTCCACGTTGTCCGAGGCGATGATTGTGCCGGCGGCGAACGCCCCTCGGAGCGTCCCGGCGAGGTAGGACGCGGGCCAAGTCGCGTCCGTGGGATCGGCGGGGGGCGCGACGGCCGTGTCAAAGGCGAGGCTCGAAGGCGCGCCCGTGGCCGTCCAGGCGAGCGTCCCGGAGGCCGCCGCGCTGTACTTGCAGAGGTTCGTCGTCCCGCCGTCGATCGAGATGGCGGACCCGAGCGGACCTGACGGATAACGCGGTGCCCCCGACGCCGCGTGCCGGATCAGGCCCGTACTCGGGTCCACGTAGGAGCCCACGGACGCCCGCGCGAAGGCGCCGGCGGGGCCGATGAGGGGCAGCATGGACGTCCCGCGCAGCAGCCGCGCCAGGAACACGGTATCGGCGCCGTAGTCCTCCGCGAGCGTCACGGGCTGCATGAGCCGCTCCATCTCGAGCGCGGCGGCGCGCCCAGCGATGGCCCGGAAGTCGTCGATGGCGATAGCCGTGGGGTGGCGGAGCGCCGTTTTCACGAGGATCTCGCGGCCGTCCCACGTGTCTTGCCGGAGGTGCATGTCCTGCCGGTCGAAGCTCGTGATCTGGACCTGCGTGCTACTCACGAAGGCGGGGGACGGCGAGAGAACCGAGAGGAATTGCCTCGGGAGGCGATTCGCCGCTTGACAGGCGACGGTGAACGTCTGGGCGCCGGTGAACGTGCCCGCGGCGAACGAGACCGAGACGCCGGGATAGATCGGCCGATCAAGGTTCGCGACGTAGGCGTGGTCCGTCCCGAGGTCCAGCCGACCGGTCAGCGTCCCGTCGCTCCACGTCACGGTGATCACGGCGTTCGTCCCGATGATCCCGCCGGTGATGACGGTGAACGTGATCGTCCGGTTGTCGGCGAACAGGTAGTCCCCGGCGAATGTCGGCACCGGCCCCGTCCAGCCGCCGAGCGACGGCGCGCCGAGCGTACCGCGGCGCTCTGGCGCGCTCTGGAGGTCCACGCGGAAGGGCATCAGGCCACGCCCGCAGCGCGCATCGCCTGGGCGATCCCATGGGCGAATGCGAGTTGCTCGGAGCGTCCGCCGAAGAGCGTCGAGGCGTTGATCACGACGGTCCCAGTGCGCATTGAGCGCCGGCCGCCGCCATAGGCCAGCGAGGGAGCCATCTCGGTCGGAGCCCCGGACGTGGCGCCGATGATGTTCGAGCCCGCAGTCGAAGCGGCGGCGATCGCGCCGGGTACGTCGCCTCCGGACAGGAACGCCTTGAGCGCCGCCGCGATGATCTGCCGCGTGATCAGGCGGTTCAACTCCGCGACGATCGACGTCACGAGGTCTGACCAGATCTTCTTCATGGCCTGCGCGAAGTTGCGGTGCTCGACGAGCGCGCGGGCAAGCGCCGTTGCCGTGTCGTCGGCCGCGGCGAAGAGGTCATCGACCATCGTGGTGCTCAACTGCGCGGCGATCACGTCGGTGTAGTGCATCTGCTCGGCGAGTTCGCGCTGCGCGGGCGTCGTCGTGTCCGCGATCTCCGCGGCGTACACGTGCATCGACTTCGCGAGCGCGTCCACGTCCTTCTTCATCTCGTCCGCCGCGCTCGGACCGCCGCGCTTTCCGCGGATCTCGAAGAGGCTCTCGATTCCCTTCTTGTTCTTGGCCGCGTCCATGCCCTCGATGATCTTCTGGAACTCCTCGAAGGACTTCGCGCGTTCGGTGAACGCCGCTGCCTCGTCCGCTCCGGCCCCGCGCGTCGCCGCGTCCATGAAGCCGGTGAACGTCTCTTCCGGCTGGCCCATCTTTCCGGAGCGCCCGGTCCAGCCGCCAGTCTGGAATCCTTCCCAGGCTTCGCGGAACGCCTTGAGCGCAGCCATCGGAGGGGCGGCGAGCGTGCCCCACGTCCACGCCTTGAGCTTCGCCTCGACGTTTCCAATCGCATGGTCGAACTCGACGACGTTCTCAACCGTCTCCTTCGAGATCACCGGTGCCGCGCGACCAAGCTTCTCGATCTCGTCCGCGCCCGCCGCCATGACGCCGAGCATTTCCTTGCCCTGGCGTCCGAAGAGGTCGAAGGCGATGCGCGCCTTCTCGCCTTGCGAGGAGATCCCCTCGAAGCCGCGCGCGATGCGCTCGAAGACGACGAGCGGCGTCTTGTCCGCAAGCTCGTCCGCGTTGATTCCGAGCGCGTGAAGCTGATCGCCGAGAGTCGGGAGGCGGCGCTGGAGTTCGATGATGGGCCGCGCGAGCGACGTGAGATCGGTGTCGAGGTTCCGCGCGACGTACGCGAGCCGCTGGACTTCATCCGTCGTCGTCCCGAACTGGCGCGAGAGCTTGACCGTCTGGCCCATCTCCTCGCCGAGTTCCTTCAACTTCGATCCGACGAGCGCGAGCGCGCCGACTGCCGCCGTCGCCCCGAGCACTAGCCCCGTCGGCCCCAGCGTCTTCGCAAGGCTCTGTGCTTCGTGGTCCACGGCCTTGAAGACGCCGGACATCTCGTCTTTCGCGCGGAAGTAGACCGAGAGAAGGTAGTCCTGGCCGCCGAACATCTATGCCCCCTCCCGCTCCACGTCCAAGAGCCAACTCGCGATCACGGCTTTGCGCTTCCCCTCGTCTTCCTGCGAGTCGAGAATGTTCTCCATCGGCTGGCCCACGTCGTAGATCACGCGGTCAACCGCGGCGTCGTCCTCACCCAGCAGTAGGCTCGGCCGGCACCCGTACCCCTTCGCCATTAGATGAAGCCTGAGCGCCCGCATCCGCCCCCGCGCGCTCCCGAAAGGCCCGTTCCGCGCGTTCGCTCCCGAGGATCGTGAGCTCGGCCATGGTCTCCGAGATCTGCGTCATCAGCCCGATCGGGAGATCCGCCTTCAACTCCGCGACGGTCTTGTAGCAGAGCACGCCGCCCTTGTAGACGTGGCGGATGAGGATGTCTTGCATCGTGACGGGCTTCGGGTCCTGCAGCGCTTCGAGTGCCTCGCGGACCGACTGCCAGCGTCCTTCGACGCCCGCCTTCGCATCCGGCGGTAGCGCCGCGAGCATCTCATCGAACGTCGAGAGGAGCGCGGACCGCGGAGAGCCCGCAAGTTCCTCGCGCTCCATCTCGCTGTACGCTTCCACCACGCGCACGTCGTCCGTGCCACGCAGCGTGATTTCCTTCTTCGGGAGCGTCGCCACATCTGCCTCCTAGCCGAGTTAGTAGGCCGTCGTCCTCTGGTTGATCAACGTGAGGGTCATCGGGTGTTCCGTGGCGCCGCCCGCAAGCTGCATCCCTGCGCGCCACGTCAGGTTTTCAGGCTCCACGCCCATTGCGCCGCCGTGGTCCTGCGTGCGCGTGATCAAGGTCGCGTACGGCGAGTACATCGAGAGAGCGTAGGAGCCGACCGCGGACGCGAGCGAGACCGACACCGTGTCATAGGCCAGCGCCGTAGTGAGCTGCATGATGCTCGTGATCATGTTCTGGTCGGCGAACTCGCGCGCGACAGAGATCTCCGCGTTGCGGTATCCGTTCCACACGGGTTCGCGGTTGAAGCGCGACCCGGAGAGTTCGCGCTCCGCGAGGTCCACCGTGAACTTCACTGACCACTCGCCGGTGGACGCCGCACCCACCTGGGCCGTCGGCGAGACGGTGGCCGGCGTGTCGTGCCAGAGCAGCTTCATGTCCACGAACTCGGCGAAGGGCGCCGTCGAGAACGTGCCCACAGATCCGCCGACGTACGACGTGCCGCCCGACTGCGCGGTGAAGTCGAAGTCCACGGTCGCGATGCGATTCGGGCCGCCGGAGATCGTCAACGACTTGAGCACGCAGCCGTTGTAGACCGTCTTCCCGGCGTTGTTGAGCCGCGTGATCGTGAGCGAGGGGTTCATCACCGTCGGTTCAACGCGGTTCAGCGCGAAGGTATGCGTGTAGTAGGGACCGCCTCCGATGATTGTCGCCGTGTCCACACCCAAGAACTGCTTGAGGAACCGGCCGACGTCCGTGTACTCCAACAGCACGCTCGCGGACATCGCGTACTTCGGCGTCGGCTTGAAGCTGCGCTCGAACGCGAGCTGCACACCGCCGCCGCTCGGCCCCGCGTCCGCCTCCACCGTATCCACGCGCCCACCGGACCACTTCACGAGCCGATACCATTCGGTCATCGAGACGCCAGTTCCGTACGTCGATTCCTCGCCGGCCCCGAGAGCCTCGAAGAGCCCGAGGACCGGAAGCGTTGCACCAGGCATGTCACTACTCCTTCCGGCCCGCTACCGGGCCTACGGTCCGTCTACGACGTTTCCGTCCGCGGTCTTCACGGCCGTCGCGACTGCGGAATCCACCGTCACTGGCGTTCCGCTCGTGAGAATGCCCACGTCCTGCAAGAGCCGCGTGTGATCCGGCCCCGTGTACTTGATCTGAACGTTCGCCATTGCCGCCTCCTAGGCGTACCGCGTGACGTCGCCGCCGACGTGATCCCATTCAACTCGGTAAAGCTCGACGCACGACACGCCGCAGAGCGTCCCGTCGGCTGCGGAGTCCATGATGTGCTGCGGATCGCTCCCGACCCACCAGATGCGCACGTTCGGCGCCGTCCCGATCGTCTTGAGCGGCCACAGCGCCCTATGGATGTCCCCCTGGACCTCGGTCCACGGTTCGATCGTGTCGATGTCCCCGTTCGGCCGCGTCACGCCGCGGATGTTCACGCGGACCCCGAAGATCGAGCCGTGCCGGAAGAGGTCCGTGAGCACCTGATCGCCCCAGAGCGTCGATTGCGCGGGGGAGGACCGAGGCGCCAGCCACACCATGGGCAAGTCAAGGTCCTGCTCACCCTCCCACTCGCAATCCCGCCGCTGGACGCCCCGGTAGTCCCGGGCGTACCCGTTGCCGCGCGACATGGCGCCGAGGGCGGCTTCCATCGCGTTGACCGCCGTCACTAGAATGCTCGCGCTCACAGGATGCCCAGCCCCTTCCCGACGATCCGCCCGACGATCGCGTTCGTCTCCGCCTTGATCCGCGGATCAGCGTTCCGAATCGCTGGCGCGACGTAGGGCCGCGCGGGCATCGTGACCGACTTCACCGAGCGGAACGTCCCGTCGCGCAACTTGAAGACGAGGTACGGCGCGTTCTTCGCGCGGATCACGCCGCCGAACTCGTGGATCCGCGCGTAGGGCGTCCGCGTGCCGACGACCGACGCAAGCGGCCCGGCCATCTGCGCGACCCACTTCCGCCGGAGGTCGCCGGAAACCACGCCCAAGGTCGTCGGGCTATGCCCGCGCGAGAGTTCGAGCTGGATCTGATCGCGCAGCACGAGCGCGAGTCGGAGCATCCCCTGACCGATCTGACGCTCGACCTGGACGCCGCCACGCTTGAACAGTTCCAGCAGCGGCTCCATGCCCGTGACGTGGACCTCCATCGTCGCGCTGCTCATCCGATGAACACCCCCGCGTAGCGGTCCAGGACCGCCTTCACTTCCGGCAGCATCTCCGTCTTGATGAACGAGTAACTCTCGCCGGTTGGCAGCGTCTTCGACACGACGCCCTCCCGCGAGCGCGAGCGGCGGTGCACGAACTCCGCCGCCTGCTTGATTGCCGCGAACCGCAGATCCCCGGCGCGCTCGGCGTAGCCGTAGGTCGTGGAGTCGCTCGAGCCCGCCGTCGCGTTCGTGAGGAAGCCCGCCGTGTACGTGACCGCCACGATCTCGTCGCCTTCCGGGAAGACGAGCGAGGAGCGCCTCGTGCGCGCGCGGTACGACTGCCGTAGGTACGTCGCGGTCGCCAGCGTGATGATTCCCGCCTGCTGGTCCAGCATGTACTGGCCGAGCCAGCCGCGAGTGAGCGAGGGACCGGACGGCCAGGGGATCAGCGTCGTGATCGCCGTCACCGGTCGCTGCGGGAGTATCAATTTGTCCGTCCCGTTGCCCGGGAGCAGCGGCAGCGTCGTCCCGTCGTGGACGTACTGGCGCGAGAGGAACTTCCGGTCGCAGTACGTCTCGAACTCGTTCGTCACGCCGTTGATGCACTCGGTGATCAGCGCCTCGTCACGCGACGTAGCGTCGTCCTGGCCCATGTATGCCTTGACGTCGCCGACCGTGCAGAGCGCGTAGGTGATCAATGTGGACATCAGAACACCAAGTTTCGACGGAGACGGAATGGTGCGGGGATCGTGAGAAAGTCTCGCGTCCCGTCCTGGCTCACAAGCCGGAGCTGCCAGAATCCTTCGATGAGCTTCTGGCCAGCGGGAAGTGCCGTGTCGCTCGCGGTGAGCGCGAGGCTGATGATCCCGTTCGCAGCGTCCGTGATCGTGACCGCGTGCGCAGTGATCAGGTTCGTGGTCGGCGTGTCCTCGGGCGTCGCGTGCGCGTAGAAGGTGACGGTGTAGTTCGAGGAGCCGTGCTGGTTCAGCGCATATGGCAGTCCCGTCGCCTGATCGAAAATCTGGATGGCGCGGACGGTCTTGTTCTTGGCGAAGACGTCGAAGAGTCCGCGGATCATCCGCCGCCCTCGTTCCCGTGCGGTAGCTCGATGTTCCCGCCGCCAACGCCGCCGGGGATGGTCGATCCGCGATACACGAGGTCGGCGATGTTCATGTCGTAATCCCACGCGACGTTCTGCACGCCGTTGGGGAACTTGTCTGGACCCGCCACCCATAGCAGCTTTTGCGCCTCGAACGCGGCGCGCGCCCAGCCCTCGCCCATCGCCTGGATGTGGCTTGCTTCGATCGTGATGCCGTCGATCCCCGCCCAAGTGTCGCCGGCGGAGTTCGCGATGATCGCGCGCACGCCGCCGCCGAAGTTGAACTTCAAGATCGCCAAGAACGTCGAGATCATCTGATACCAGAGCAGGTCCCATGCCGGCTTGTCGGAGTCGTGGAGCACCGGGTCAACGGCCGTTTTGTACTTGTCCCAGTAGTAGGAGGGGATCGCCGCGTAGCTCTCGTCGGACATCGCGCCGTCGAAGTACGTGGAGGTCGCGCCGACGATGTATGCGGCGATGCGCGCGCCGAGGCTGGCCGACGGTCGCACCATCCAGTGACCGTTCGGAGGGCCGATGAGGCCGTTGGGATCGCCATCATAGACCACCCGCGTAAGCGGCCCTGGCGTTCCGGCCGTGTGCACGTAGTCGCCATCGTTCGCGAGATTCGCGGCCGCGCGCTGTCCGACCCAATAGGCGCCAGCGAATGCCGGCATGAGGCCGCAGATCGTGTAGAAGAGCTTGAGCGATGACGGCGGCGTGTTCGCCTCCATCGTCGTCGTGTTGAAGCCGGAGGGATTGCAGACGTAGAGGTCGAAGTCGGGAATCGTCGGCTGATCGCCTTCTTGCACGATCGTGTACGCGGTGCCCTGCGTGACGGCGCCCGCCTCGATCTCCGCGCGGAGCAGCGAGGTATCCGGCGTCTCGCAGCGCAAGGACGTCGCCGGGGCCTCCGCGATGAGCTTCGAGAGGTCGGGCGTCGTCGCAACGAGGGGCGCCGTGGTCGTGCTCATGCGCGCTCCCTCCTAGGGCGTCTTGGCCTTGATGCGATAGAGGCCCAGTCGAACCTGCGGCTTGTCGGGATTCACCGGTGACGCTGAGTTGGGCGTGATGTAGACGCTCCACGGCTCGCCTGGTCCGCTGAATGCTGGCGTAATCACGGTGAGCCCGCTCACGCCGCTCGCGGTCGGCTGCGTAGTCTTCTTCACTGGAGCGGTCGTGCTCACGAAGACCTGCAGCGAGCAGTTGGGCGCGGTGTTCTTGCGGTATGTCCATCCGACGTAGGTGCAGCAGAGACTGTCTGCGCCCAGCATGAAGCCGAAAGGCGTAGCCCGCGTGGTATCGCCAGGCGCCGCGTTCGCCCAAATCCCGAGAGAGCCAGTCACCGCCGTTCCGGTCAGAACGAAGGCGTTCGGCACCGGCGTAAGCCAATGATTGGCAGCGGTGCAGTAGACCCAGAACGTCCCCGTCGTGTCGCACCACGCGCGCAGCGTGTCCGTGGGCGGCGACGCCCCGAACGAGATCGAGGACGTCGGCCAGCCCTTCGTCGAGTCGGGCTTATTTGCCGGCCATGCTTTCGTGCTGTCAGGCTTGTTCGCGGGCCAGGCCTTGGTGCTATCCGGTTTGTTGGCCGGCCAGGCTTTGGTCGAATCGGGTTTGTTCGCAGGCCATGCCTTCGTCGAGTCCGGACCCTGCGTGACCGGCGAATACGAGATCCCCGCGCCGCCAAAGACGACGCACGCCGCCGCGAGCGTGAGAAGCGCGCAGACCGCCCGCAGGTTCGTGTTCCGCATCATTCCCATCCGATCAACTCGAAGGGCCCGCCGACCGTCGGCACGTTCACGGCGTCAGCGAACTCCCATCCCTGGAAGCGGACCGCGTTCACGAGGAGTGCGGTCCCAGCGGGGATCGGGAGCGTCACGTACTTTGTTCCGCTCGCCCAACCGGGCGCCGCCGGCGTGTACCATCGGATGTTCACGAAGCCCGACGTCGCCGTGTTCATCAGCAGGATGTTCGCTACGGATTTCCCAGCGGACGCCGTCGTCGTCGCACCGTCCGCCGTCTGGTTGAAGTAGTTGATGGCGCCAGTCACGCCAGTGGCGACCGCCGAGTTGATGTAGTACCCGAAGACCGGAGGGCTCGTGGACTCCGCGGACAGCGCAAGGAAGCTCGCCAGGAGCGCGATGACTCGGATCAGGTTTCGCAGTGGCATCGCGTCACTCCCATGCGTAGATGTACGTGGCGTTCCCGGCACCCGTCGCCCCCGCCATGAGCTGGAACGAGTCGAAGGGCATCCCCATGAGCGGCACCGGCTTCCCGGGCTGGAGAATGATCGCCGTGAACCCCGCGCCGGTGTTCGGCACGGCCGGGCCGTAGAGCCTGCACTGGATCGACGCGGTAGACGTCGTGAGCAGGAACCAGTTCCGCGTGGACCCCTTGGCTCCCGCCGCGGTGCGCGTCGTGTCGTTCGCCGTGCCCGAGAAGTAGAGCCGCGCTGGGGACTGGAGCGTCTGCCGCGTCGCGTTGAGGTACGTGCCGTACACGGGCGGGGACGTGTCCTCCGCTCGAGCGCGGCGCGAGACGGCGGCCAATGCGACGGCGGCGACCACGAGGACCGTGATCGCCACGTCCGGAAGGACCGACGGCCGCGTCAGCACCGCTACTTCCCCGCCTTCGCCTTCTCATCCTTCGGCTCGACAACGGGCACCGGCGGCGCGGGCGGGAGCAGCGCCGCAATCTTCGCCGCGTCCACGTCCGTCGCCGCCCGGTAATCCTCCGCCTTCACCTCGCCCGCAAACGTCTTGAACTCGGCGTCGGAATCGAAGCTCACCGCCGAACCCTCGCCGACCGAGAAGTTCAGCGGCGGCGTCGCGCAGCCGATCGCCTTGTTCGCGATGATCTTGATTCCCATGCTCCGAGCCTCCTACGTGTCGAAGACGGTGTTGTTCTCGTCGATGATCTCGTAATCCAACTCGACGTGCGCCTGACCGGCCGCGGTCGCCGCGATCGACGTGAAGCGGCAATAGATCGCCGCGTTGTTCTGGATGATCTTCGTGCCGCTCAGCGTGAAGGCGGTCATCGCGCCCACCACCGAGCCGTTGACGAGGGCCGCCGCGCTGATCTGCGCGCCGCCGATCGCCGTGCCCAGCGCGAAGCTGCAGCCGGCAACCGTGCCCGCCGTCTCCAGGTCGTACACGATACGGGCCGCGAGAATGCGGATCGACTGGCCCGTGTTGTTGCTGCGCCAGATCACCTCGTCCTGCGTCGTGGACGCGGGGCTGTCGCAGTTGTACATCGCGCTCTTGATCGTCATCCGCGGATCGGCGCCGCGGATCGTATTGGTAACGGGCATCCCTCTTCTCCTTCGAGTAGCGGGGGCGAGCACCCTGCCCGCCCCCTAGTTCTGGTCGCCCGCCGCTTACGAGGCGCGGACGTCCGGGATGCCGTACGTGTGCTTGTCCGTCGTCGGAGGCGCCTGATTGAACGCCGCCCGGAGGAAGGACTTGAGGTAGAGCGCGTCCGAGTTGATCGCCGGAATCAGGTTGATCTGGAGATCGCGCTTGATTCCGAGCAGCCACCGCTCGGGCAGCGTGAGGATCGCCGTCGAGGCCGTCCCGGCGCCCGCGTTGTTACGACCGCTCGCCGCGAGCGTCGAAGGCACCCACTCGGAAGCCACGATCGGGATGCCCCAGATCCGGCCGAGTTCGCCGGCCACGATCGTTGCCTGCGGACCATAGACGTCGATCGTCTTCACGACCGGATCGCCGACGAGTCCGAGGTAGCCGATCGGATCGACGAACAGGCGGAGCCGCGACGGACTGACGGCACCGTACTTCGCCATCGCCGTGCGCGCCGCATGGACCGCCGACGCCGTGAGCTTGCCAGCCTGCGCGGCCGTCTGGAACGCCGTACCACGCGCGGTAGCGCCAGTCGCCACCTGATCCGAGAAGAAGATGTACTGACGGAGGCCGCAGAACACTTCGTTCGCGATCCCCGCGCCCACGTTCGGACGATCCGTTCCGTCCATCGCGTTGGCCGACGACTGCAGGAAGAGCGTGTTGTCGCCGTTGATGATCGCGGAATCCATCGCCTCCGCGTGCGCGAACATGAGCGCCTCGCGGTGCACCGCGATCGTCGAGACGATCAGGTCTTCCTCGGCCTCGACGGAGCAGGCCGTCGCGCCCGTGAACTTGTACTTCGGCGCGAGTTCGAGGTAGCCCGTGCCCGGCGTGGACAGATCAGCGGCGACAGGGAACATGACCGGCTCGCTCGAATCCGTGAACTCCGCCGCCGCCTTGATCGACGCGCGCGCGGTGATCACCGGCTCGCGCCAGATCGCCAGCCCACGCGGGATCTGCCGCAGCGGGAAGTTCGCAGCGATCCCCGTCGGCAGACGGAAGAAAGGAATCACCTGCGTCGAGTAGACCGTCGGCTTCCACTCCGCGCCCTGGCCGGCGTTGTCCACCGACCAGAAGTCGTCTGCCGCCTTCGTGACCATCGCCTTCAACCGCGCGAGCTTCTTCGACGTCTTGACCGAGCCGGTGTACACCTCGCCCAGCGCCTGCGCCTTCATGCGCATGGCGTTGTGGTACAGGTCGATGTCACGGACCTGATCGTTCAGCCGCTGGACCTCGTGCAGCCAGCTTCCGCGCGCCGCCGGCTCCTCCATCGCCTCGTCGTACCCGAGGTGATGCATGAGCGCCGCCTGGTCGCGCGCGTTGTACGAGCCCTCTGGCGTCGCGCCGTCCATCACACGGCTCCGGCCCTTGACCTTGACGCCATCCTCCATGTGATCGCCGCGCTGCTTCTGCAGCGAGAGGATGTTGTCGCTCGCCGTCTTCAGATCGGCGGAGCCCGTCTTGAACGCTTCGAGGATCTGTGCCACGCCCTTGACCCACTCGCCATCGACCTTCTCGGTCACAGGCGGCGCGGGCGGCGTGTGCGTGGCTCCGACAGCGCCTTCTCCCTCGCCGAAGCGATGGATTGCGTCGTTGGGGATCATGCCTTGCCTCCGACAACCGGAAGGTGAGATCCAACGGTCACGCCCGCCAACGCCGCGCCCGGAAGACTCCGGAGAACTTCGTTGAGGACCGCATGGACTTCCGCGTGGCCAGGAAGCGGCCCACGCGCTTGCTCGCCGGAGATTCCGGCGGACACCGACCTGCCGAGTCGGTCTTTCACCGCGCTCGCCATCCCGAACACGGCGCCACGGTTTGCAGGGACAGGAACGACGGAAATTTCGAGCAGCTCCAGCTTCGTGATGCGCGACACGCCCGGACGCTTCGCGTCCTCCTTGATGTCGCCCATCTCCAACCAGAACCCGATCGAGAACGCCTTGAGGATGCCCTCTTCGATCTGCGTGCGGACCATCTCTGCGGTCCCCGCCGCCTTGGACAGAGCGACGCGCACCCACAGCCCACCGGACTGGATTTCGAGCTTGATGGCCTTGCCGATGGGCATTGCGAAGGAGTGCGCGAAGAGGACGACGGGGAACTTCTTGTAGCGCGGAAGCGTCTCGCGGAAGGCGTCCGGCTCGACGATCTCCTTGAACGAATCGACCTGCGTGGTCGAAGCCATGCCCTCGACGACGAACTCGTCCGCGCCCACGCCCTTGGTGACGCGCTCGAGGTTGTCGATGTCGAGGGTAAGGCGCGGCTCCCACTCGCCGCCGTTCTTGCCGGCGGTGACGCGCGCAATGAGCGCCGCGATCTCCGCGTCGCTCGTCGTATCGGAGGGAGGAACTTCCGGGGGATGGACCTCGGCGACGGCGCCCTCGCCCTCACCGAATCGCGCAGGCTCTCCGCTGCCCAGCAGCGCCGCGCACTTCGCATGGCCGAGTTCGTTTCGGCTCAGTCAATCTCCCGTGTTCGTGAAGATCGGACGAGTAACACAACGACAATTGCAGACCTGGCCCACGTCGTCAATCGCTCCAGGGTACTCGCCGCGGCTGCCGTCGGGCAGTACGAAGTTCTCGCCGAGTGCGACGACCACGCCGTCCATGGCCTCATGGTCGGGGCGCACACGGTCGTCCTCCGCCGTCAGCCACTCGTGCTCTTCGATCCCGGCTTCCTTGTAGACGTCGAGCGAGCCGGCGTTGTAGAGCCCCCCCGTCTCCGTCCGGGCGATCCGCTCCGCCCAGGAACCGGCGAGGTCGTCGAAGTGCTCCCCGATCTGCCCGGCGAGCTCGCGGACGGTGAGGCCCTCGGTCGCCGCCTCCTCCACGAGATCCATGAGCGCCTGCCGCTGGGTCGCGGTGACTGCGTCCGTCGCCTCGTTGACCCACTGGCCGAGGAACTCCCGGGCCTTCGGGCCGTCCACGTTCACGACGTAGGACGCCGCCTTCTTCGCGCCGGATGCCACGATCTCCGACGCATCCCGGACGCCCAGCTTGTAGGTCGCGCGCGCGGGTGCGCGGAACTCGGCGTTCGCCGAGCGATGGAGGCCCGCGGTGTAGTCGAGCGCGATGAGCGCGTGCCCTACGGCGTCCGAGCCCTTGGGCGCCGCAAGGTGCAGGAGCCGTAGCGCCTCGGTCTTCCCCGCGCGCGCCGCGCGCCGCGCCGCCGCCTCCCAGAGCCCGTGTAGCCGGAGGATCCGGGAGGACACCGTCCGGACGATCCGCGTTCGCTCGGCCTTCTCCTTCGGCGCGTTCTTCCCGATCCACTCGCCGGGCACCGGCTCGATCGCGGCCAGCGCCATCTCGGGGTCCGGCGCACGCTCGAAGCCGACGCTATTCCCGCCCCCTCCGCCGCCCCCAGGGGCCGCGGGCGTGTCCCCAGGTGCCCCTGGTTCGGTCGTGGGCGCCACGGGCCGGAGGAACGGCGGGATGTCGCCCCAGGGCAAGGCCTGCCCATAGTCGCGCTTCTCACGGATCTCGTTGATCGTCTCGATCCCCCGGTCCACGTTCCCTTGGTCGATCGCCGCCGCCGCCCGCGTGTCCTCTTTCAGCGCCTCGATCCGCGAGTAGTCGAAGACCACCTTCACCCCAAAGATCGTGGTGAGGGGATGCGAGTTCAGGCGCTCGGACTTGATCTCGTTCTGGGGGATGACCGTGCCGCGGTAGAACTGCTGGTCCTGCTGGCGGGCCGTCGCGTACGCCGCGTACTCCATCAGCCCGGTCTGCACCGGCGGCACCCCGAACACAGCGTGCACCTCCTCGCGGAGCATCCCCAGGAGCTTCGTGAACTCGGCCTCGCGCATGTTCATGCCGGCTTCCACGAAGTCGGCCGCCCCGATGAACAGCGTCGAGTGCCGCTTCCCCTGGCCGACGTGCGCGGAGTTCAGCTCGGCCTTCACCCGCGCCATCTGGGCGTCCGACATCATCCCGCCGGCCGGCGCCTTCACGATCCCCGAGATCCGCATGCCGTTCCGGAACATGTCCTCGTTCCAGCCGTAGGCCTCGTGCATCAGCCGGAGCGTGCGCTCAAGCTGCCGGAGCCGCGAGAGGCCGTAGAGCGGGTCGCGGATGTTCGGCTCGCGGAAGTGGATCACCTGGCCGACGTCGAGCGGCACGACCTTCCCGCTGGCGTTCGTGAACTCATAGCCCTCGATCGGGAAGGCCGATGACGTCGAGGGGACGACGCGCATCTTGTCGGGCCGCGCGAACCAGATCTCCAGGTTCTGAACGTCGGACATGGATGTGAGCGACGGCGGGTTCCCGCTGCCGTCGTCGAGGATCCAGTACGCGTTTCCCGCGACGAGGATCGCGAGATCCGAGAGAATCCGAAGCTCCCAGCCGCTCATCGTGTCGTTCGGACGGTTGAGCCGCTGGATCAGCGGGTGCTCGAAGTCGATGTCCCCAGAGCCGCCCCGCGCGCCCCATGGCACCCCGGCCGCGCTCCGTGAGATCGCTCGCGTACACGCCTCCACCCACGAGAAGAGCCCCGTCGAGTTCACGAACGCCGCGAAGTCCTGCTCGACGGGCTCCGCGCCCTTGCCCGCGAACATGCGCGAGAGCATCAGCTCTTCGAGCATCGCCGACCAGATGGGGTTGTTCTTCGTGCGGAAGGAGTGCACGGCTTGACGCGCCGTGCGCACGGGATGCAGGAGGACGTCGGCTAGAGCCATTCGATCGTCACCGCGCGGCGCGACGCTAGTGCCCAGCAGGCGAGCGCCAAGGCCATGACCGAGTCGGTCACAATCTGCTCGTCGTCCCAGCGATAGTCAAGCAACTCCCGCACGAGCTGCCCGATGTTCGGGATCCTGATCTCCCGGTGCTGGATCATCCGCTGCAGGTTCACGATCATCATCGTCTTGCTGTTCGGCGTGAAGATGAAGCCCGGAGGCGCGCCTTCCGCCTTCCGCCAGAGCGCGTTCGACGGGACGTCCAGGTGATCCGAGGTGACCCCGCCCACACCCGTCGCATCGAAGATGACCGTGGACTGGAACTGATTGTGCCGCGCGAGCATGCGGGCTTCGACGACCGGCCAGGGAGCGTGCTGGAACCGCTCATAGGCGTAGAGCTGGTGGGGCAGCTTGCCCTTCCCCCCGCAGTCCGGACACGGCACGTAGACGCCCAGCGAACCGTCACCGCCCAGCACGTGGCCCTTCTCCTGGCAGCGCGGGCACGTGCCGCTCGCCTCGAGAGTGATCCCTACCGTGTGGTCGATCGACTTCGCGAGGTCCCAGCCGTCCACGAAGAAGAGCGAGGGATCGTAGGGGCGCTGCTGCGGCATGTCGTCGTCCACGATCGCCCAGATCTCTTCTGCGGTCCACGGCTGGTCGCCGAGGTCCACGAACTCGCACTCGGCCTCCTGGCGGTAGAGCCAGTCGGGCATGGACGCCTTCATCTGGGCGAGGTCCTCGGCGCTGTTCGCGGGGTTCGCCGCCGAGCCGAACTTGTGGACGGAAAACGTGGGGTCGTTGCTCGTCTGCTTCACGGCGAGGTCGCGGAAGAACTTCCCGGCCTGCTTCGCCGCGCCGATCGTCAGGCTCCGGCCGCCGCGGTCGAGGAGCGTCGGAAAGATCGAGGACCAGAACGTCTTCTCGTTGAAGTTCTTGTGGCCCGCCTCATCCGACACGGCGAACCGGAGACCGAGCCCTTCGCCCGGCATCTCGCCGTCGAGCGAGTACGCCCAGAGCCGCGTACCCCAGATCGTTTCGAGGCGCGGGTTGGTCTTCGGGGGTTCGCCGCGCACGAGACGCGGGTAGGCGATCCAACGCCTAGGCCAGCCCTTTTGCCGCAGCAGCCGCGTCCAGTTCATGTCGAGAAGACGGCCGGTGAGATCCGAGGTGGGCGCGAACAGCGCGATGTCCTCGTAGTCCGCCGTCGCGTTCCACATCATCATCTCGACTTCGACTTCGCGCGCCCCCGACGTGGTGCCGCCCCCGCGCCGCCCCTTCACGAGGACGCGGTGCCTGTGCTCGTCTGCGTGGAGTGCGAGTTGAAGCTCGTGCGCGGGGCGCCCGTCGGCGGTGTACCCGGTCGCCTCAGTCCAGAGATTCAGAAGCTCCCGACGGATCGGCGCCAGCTTCGGATCCGTCGCCTTCATCCGCGGTAGCGTCTTCATCATGGCCGCCGCTTCCGCTTCCGAGACGTTTCGGAGCAGAGCCGTTAGCGCGGGCGCGGAGGAGCTGAACGAAGGGGCTATCGGCATCGCTGGTCGTCAGGTTGACGTTCACGTTCTTGCCGAGGTCGTAGACGTCGCAGATGTCGCGGAGGACGGATGCGGCCGTGCGGATCGCTTCGAGCTTTATCTCCGGGTCGTACGCTTCCTCCACTTCGCGAAGCGCCTTCCAGTAGAGCCGCTCGAAGCGGCCGGCGACGGTGCGACGAATGAGCAGGAGCCGCGGGAGTTCGAGGACCGCGAGAAGCTCGGTGATCGCCTTCATGTCCTTGTAGATCATGCGCGGCGTGATCTTGAACTTCGCCGCGATGTCGTTGACGGGGATCCCCTCCTCCTCCCGCATGCGGTAGACCTCGCACCGCCGCAGGATCGTGCTCTCGTTCCATTTCGCCTCTCGGATGAGCTGGATCGCGTCGTCCACGGATCACGAATCCCCGCCGGGGCCGTTCGGTCGTTGCAAGGCGGAGCAGGCCCCCGCGGCGTTACCGCGCACGGCGACCTCGCACCCCGGCGATGGACTCACTTGGACAGCTTCCCGGTCTGCCGCAGCACCCACTTCGCAATCCAGATCGCCGCGACGATCACGACGATCAGCACGAGGAGTTGCGTGAGCGGGAAGTCGATCACGGAGTTGAAGAGCCCGCGAAGCGTCATGGCGCCACCTGCTGCGCTGCGACGTGCACGAGGACCCACGCGGCGACGAGTGCGGCGGCGACCGCCAGCCCCATCACGATCAGAAGGCGCGCCCTCATGGTGCTTCTCCAGCTACACCGACGCGGAAGACGTGGACGACCGGCGACGGATCGTAGTTCCCGCCACCCGTGCGTCCACCGCTCCCGCTGTTCCCGTCGTTGTCGCAGTTCGGCTGCGCGACGTACAGGAGATGGTTCGTCGAATCGTAGCAGACGCCGCCGACGGGGCGGTTGCAGTCATTCGTCCGCGCGAGGTTGTTAGGGTTCTTGTACGGAAGGAAGAACTGGTCCAGCACGAGATACGAGATCGGCTCCGCCTCGTACGGCTGCATGTGGCCCTGCGCCATCGCCGTCATGTCGTTCACGGAGTAGATGTAGAGCCGGTTCTCGTACGCGAGGAGCGGGTCGTCCGTGTTGTACCGCCCGCAGACGAAGGCGTTCGAGTTCGCATCCTGATGGCAAACGCCCGGATCACTACCGAGGCACGTCTGGTCGGGGCTTCCCGGCTCGAAGTAGTGCGCGATGTACTTGCACTTGTGGCAGACGTAGAAGAGCCCGGCAACCTGCCCCGTATCCACCCACACGCCTTGCTGCCATAGGTCGCAATCGTTCAGCGTGTCGGATGCGGCGGGCGGGACGAGATGCGGGGCCACACGGTGGCCGTTCGTGTAATACATGATGGGCACGAATTGCGCCTCGGTCGCGGTCGCGGCGGTCGTGTCGGGGAACACGTAGACGCCAAAGCTCGGACCATTGCCCGCTCCCTGGCGGCCATAGTCGTCGATCGCCACGTCGCAGGCACCCGAGTAGCCGCCCTCGCGCGCGCCTGAGCCCACCGCCAGGAACTTCGGCGAAGTGATCCCCGTGAACCGGCTGACCCAAGACGTCGTCGGGCGGCCCATCGAATACGCGCACCACTTCCGGTAGTACCAGACGGAGTGCCGACTCGGGTTGTGCGGCCCAAGGTGGAAGGCGCCGTGATCGTTCCCGCTCTTCCGCGTGTAGGCCACGAGCGGGTCCACCTCGCCGTCCGTCACGCCGTAGTAGTCCCACCGCTGCGACCAGATCGTATGCGCGGAGTCCGCCGCCGTCCCGTCGGACTTCAACTCGTCAGCCCACAGCGCGTTGATGCGCGCGGTCCCCGTGGTGTAGCCGCCTCCCCAGTTGGACACGTTGAAGTAGTCCCACGCGATGTGCTTACACGGCCGGACGATGGACGCCATGTTCAGGTGCGAGAGCGTCCCGTCGTAGAGGAGCGGCGCGGGAATGGACATCGCGCAGGCCATGCCGCCGGCGTGCACAGCCTTCTGCGTGCGGTCATCGGAGGAATCGTAGGGCGCGGTCGGCGTCTGCCCCTGATTGGACCACGTCGAACACCAGAGGACGCCTGGGAAGCCGTCGGCGGTCGCGTCGCCCCAAGACCCATAGGCCATCGAGGACGGCGCGCCGTAAGTGAACAGGTCCGCGTAGCTCTTCGTCGGGTGGCGGCCGTCGGCGCCCAGGCGGAAGCAGCCGAGGTACTGGAGGTCCGCTGGCGTCGCGTCCCGCGGGCCGTTCGAGATCATCGTGATCTGGATCAGCCGCGAATAGACCTCATCGACTTGGGCGTCCGTCGTGTAGGCCATCACGTAGAAGCTCGTCCCGACGTGCGCGGTGTCCGGAGCGGTCCAAGTGAAGCCGTAGGACGTGCCGGGCGTCGCAGTGATCCCTGAGCCCGGGACCGAGATGTGCCGCGTCGTGTCGGCCACGGAGAGGCCGTAGGGCGCGTTCGACGTGTCCGCCGTGAAGCTCACCACGAGCTGCAGCGCGCCGAGCAGGGGCACGTAGACGTGGGACGAGTTCGGATTCGAGATCGTGACCGCCACCACGCCCTGGGTGGCGCTCGAGCGGCCGGCGAACAGGAGAACGGCGGCGAGGACCGCCAGCGCGCAATGCGAGAACCTACGGGGAAACATCCGCCCTACCTCCCGCGCCCGCACCTATGCCGCACGGACCGTCATCCGCGCGCCGAGTCCTCCGCGGCCGACGCGCCATCGGACGATGTCGCCGCCTTCCCGCGTTTCAACGAACGTACCGTACTCCGAGAGCTTGAACAATCGGGTAGTGTCCTAGTTTGATTCGGCAGGCGACTCTGGAGGAGGCGTCGTCGGTATGGCAGTCGAATCCGGAGGGGCGCCACTCATTGGAGGAGTCGCCGATGGCTTCTCGAAATCATCCGGATGCGGACCGAGGCGAGTTGGCTCAAACCCTTGGCCGGCCATAGGGACCTGGGCGTTCTCTTCCGACATTCTCGCCGGCTGTTTGACCGAAATCAGATGATCAATGGCCGCAAAATCCCTGTCCCAAACGTGCATAACGTCGAGTCGATGAACGATTGCGGTAGCAGCATGAACGGCATCGGCGGGCTTAAGCCCGAAATCACGAGACAGCTCAACGGCCCGGAGCGCGACCTTCTGATCTACGTCGATCTTCACGAGCCATTGCTTGCGGAACAGCGCCTCAACTGCCGCGATTTCCTTCGGCGCAAGTTTACGGCCGGTGGGAAGACTAGACCGCTTCGGCCCCACGGTCTCTGCGATCGACCACACGGACGTGTGGAGCATGATCTCTCCTGACTGAGCATGCTTCAGAATGTCCTCGCAAATTTCGCGTCGGCTCGACTCGGCGCGATTGAGAAAACAGATGAAGCATCCCGTATCCCAATAGATCCTGGGTGGACTACTCATTGCGGAGATCGTCCAGGTACTCGCCGAGCGTCATCCCGCCCGTGAAGTCTTCGATGGCTCCAGAAATCTCTTCGAGCGGCATGTCGGGAGCATCGCCGATCTTCTCCATCTCATTCACCGACACGGAGACTGGATGGCCTAGCGCATTGGACTTAACCATGCCGGTGACGACGACCTTACTCTCAAGCGATTCCTTTACGCTCTCAATGATAGCCCGCTGAAAGCGGCACGTGACCGGCTTGCCGGTCATTTCGCTCCAAACTCTGAACTCGTGGCCCTTGTGCACGCTGATAGCTTCTAGAGTGCCCGTCACGGAACCAAGAGACTCGAACGTCGGCCCCTGAATCGTCTCAATGTTGTGGAGAGTGGCAACGTTAAAATGGGCCTCATCACCATTCAACATCACGCGGATCTCCTCGAACTTGTCGCTTGCTCGCATCTTGGCGAGGTAGGCCGCTCGATCGAGCACTTTGTCAGAGTAGACCTTGGGTCGGTCTGCTGCCACCGTGAGATCGCGAAGGCCAGAGACGCAGGTTCGCATTATGTCAGCGGAATAATCGACCGGAGCCCGACGGCGTTTGGGAGCCGCTTGGAATCCGATCGTTACGGGACTTCCCTTGGAGATAGAGACAATCTCCCAGGTAACGCTGCCATTGGGGTTATTCGATACCGAAGCGTCAATCTCGCGGAGCAGTTTGACGAATCCACGAACCGCTACGATGAAAGGGCCCGGTCGCAGTACGCGATTACGGCCCTCTAGGACTAGATAGAGCGGGTCAGACCTCATCGATCGATCCCCCAACCATCCCTGATGGATGCGGGCCTCATTTGGAGGAAGGTCCTGTACCCCTAGTCCTTATTCGCGCGACTTCTCTACGCGCTTCACGGATTAGTCTATCTCTGATCCAGTCAGAGAGCGATACCCCCGCTAGCGACGCTGCTTCCCGGATGAGACCATCGTGCTCCGATAGGAACCGAACTCGGATGGAAGCCTCGTGACGCCGCTTTTCGCGTGAAGCCATAGCGCAAATTAGGACACTACCGAACAATCGCCCATCGAGTTCGACGGACTCGCCGCGGCGGAGGTTGGCTGCGGCAGCGAACGCGGCAAGGTCCAGCGCGTCGCGCGTGGAGGATGGCGGGAGGCTGCGGTCCGTGCTCAGGCCCGACTCCCTTCTGTCCGCCGTCTGAATCAGCGGCTGACCGCCCCCGAAGGGTGTTCATGCGATCCCGCCACTGACAGACTGTCGCGGACTGGCCGCAGCCCCGCAGTACAGGGCGGCTCCGCCAACCACAGGCTACAACGGCGAGGCGGGGAACGCACTCCCCGACGGGTCGGCATGGGATGGAACATGGGGTAGCTGTCCAGCCCGTCGGATCAAAGCTCCGCCCCCGCCCCGCCTTTTTTCACGTCTCCGTCACTTTTTTCTCGGAATCCCGAATCTCCCGGCCATCTCGCGGCATCCCTCCTTCAAGTGCACTTCGGTTCACCGTACTTGAGAATCATTCTCATTTGGAACCCGCCCGAACGTGCGAGTCCGGCATCCTGAATTGGGGATTTTTCCCCAGCCGCGCCGTCGGTTCAGCGGATGAGCCGGTACTCGCGTTCGCGCGACTGGCGCTGTCCGTGGCCGTCGCGGACCATGCGGGGGCTCGTGCGGACGTCGATCAAGTGGCCGCCGTAGCGTAGCTTCCGGAGGTCGCGGAGCCGCGCGGTGATCGACGATTCGGAGTAGAGTTGGCCCGTCTGTTCGCGGACGAGGCGCTGCAGCTCGGAGGGCCGCCACCAGTCGTCTCGGAAGAGGGTCGGCGGCTCGCTGAGGATCCGTAGGACGAGTTCGCGGCATCCGGCTGCTGCGTGGGCGTCCTCGGGTCCGTGTGGCCCGGAAAGTTCGGTGAGCATTTCGTCTCCTCTAGACGGCGCCCGGCCGTCAGCAGGGACCGATTCAACCGTTCCAGGCGTACCAGTCCACGATGATGGCGACCCATGGGACCCAGAAGTCGATCATGGTTGCTTCTCCTCCACGACGTGGGAGCGGACGAGTTCGGCGGCGCGATGGGCCATCCCTGGCCCTGACGCCCAGTTGGAGAACGGCAGGAGCATCGCGTTTTCCTCCAGCATCTTCGCCGCTGACTCCAGCGCCTCTCGGTGCGCGGCGCGACGGGTCGAATCGACGGTCTGTGCTATGCGGGCCCGCTCGCGTTCCAGCTCGCGGATTCGGCGAATCAGATCAATCGCGAGGTGAGGACAACTTTCATAGTGCCGGTTGTCGCAGTGGTGGCAGACGTTCAATCCTGCGGCCGAACCTTCCGAGCCACGGAAGATCGACCACGCGACGCGATGGGCGCGCTCATCCCCAGCGCGGCCGTAGCCGTCGCCGTCGGGCGGCCCGATCCAAGGCCAGCACTCGTCGCGGGCGCCGGGAACGATCGTCACGAGGAATTGCGCTTCGTCTAGGGCTCTCACTTCGTCTCCTCCTTTGCGAGCGCGTCGAGGGCGGCGGCGATCTTGTCGTACAACTCGGGGAATCCCCTCCGCACGATGATCCGGTTGTCGATGTCGAGGATCGTCCTCACCGCCGCCTTGCACTCCTCGATCGCTTCGCGGCGCGCTTCGGCGCGGTCGCGTTCAACGAGTGCGATGGCGTCCTTCAAGCGAGCGCATTTCGCTCATGTAGTCGTAGACCACCTCACGGGCGTCACGCATTGGGCTCCTCCGCGGTGACCTTCACTTCCTGGCGGCACATCTCTTCGCTGGAGCCGTCGAGCACGATCATCTGGAGGTGAAGTCCGAGGGCCTGGGCTATGCCTCGCAGTTGGAGGGCGTGGTCCATGCAGATGAAGCTTTCATCCTTCCCGGGCCACGTGTAGCGGAACAACGCTCGCTCACTGCACTGCATCAGGTCTCCTCCGCAGGGTTCGGCGGCTCAAGGTAGCGGACCGGCTTGCCGATCGCAGTGGCATGGGCGATCTCTCGGCGCGTGCTGTCCCCGATGTAGCCGTCAACGTTGACCACGTAGATCCAATCAGCCATCTCGATCTTCCGCAGGTGAAGGGCATCCATCTTCTCCGCGATGCCCTGTTCTTCCGCGAGGTGGTGCTCGATCACAGTGCCGTCTTCGCGTCTGGCGTACTCTTCGGGAACGAGGTGGAGTCCGAGCGCAACCTTCCCACCCTTTTCAAACTCCCACATCAGCACGGCCATTGTGCCGATGAACCGAGAGGAGCCGCACAGGCAGACAATCTCCGGACGGTCCTCCTGCGTGTGCTGCGGCTGGCGAAGCGCGGAGCGGAGGGTGCGATAGATCAGATCTGCGTCTTTCTGCCACTGCTGTTGTTGCTCATATGAAAGAGCCGTCGTGAACAGGGCTGTGAACAACTCCAGCGCCGCTCCCTCCACGTCCTTGCTGGGCGGCGCGTCGGGGAGGGCGCTTAGCGCGTCGAGTTGATCTAGGGCTGTCCGGATTGGATCAAGCGGTTCCAGCGTAGTAGCGCCCTCCTCAACGAGCATACTTTCGGCAAGGCGTAGCGCGTTACGTGCCTTTGCACTCGCACTCATCGCGGGCTTCGCGTCAGTCATGGCGTGGGCTCGTAGGGGTCAGTCTTCCCGTCGAAGTGCGCCCACACAACTCCCTCGAATTTCCGGATCTCACCTGGGGTCATCCAGCATCGCAGTTCTCCGCTTCCCAATGGATAGCCAGCCTGAACGTGATGCCACTTGCCATCATGCGGGGCGTAGAGCCAAACCGTGTGACCGCCGAAGAGGAAGTAGCTCTCAACGAGGACGATGGCGGACAGGATTGCCAGTGCGATCTTCACGACTTGTACGCTCCTTCCTGCTTCACGGCCGCCTCGACCTTCGCACGGTAGGCGCGGAGGGTTTCGAGTTCCCCGTTCACCTGCGCCACGTACTGCTCGATGAGCATATTGTCCGCGTCGGTTGCCGGACCGCCGCCGCAGTAGACGCACCATGCGCTCTTGTGAATGCGCCCCAAGGCGGCCAGCACTTCGGCCTTCGTGTATGGCTCATGCTGTGTAGCCTCGTTCAGCATTCCGGCGCCTCCGCGAGAATGGTGAGTTCCAGCGCGTAAAGGTCAGTGGAGGTCGATCCGCGAGCCCAGGCCTCGTGCTGACACATGAACTGACTGAACGGCCATAGGCCAAGGAGGCGAGGACCATCGCTCCAGTAATTCCTTGTACGGCGAACGTGGTGGTTCACGAGACTGCCGATTGCACAGAACCTCTTTCCATCATGGAACTTCCCATTCGCCCCGAGCCTTCCCGCGGCGAGGTCTTCGAGCAGTTCCCGTGCGGCCTGCTGAATCGTGAGCGGCGTCACAACCGAATCCCCGACAGCAGCAGCCCCGGGACGGCCTGCGCCGGGGGCAGATCCCACGCCACAACGCAGCCCGCATCAAGGGCGATCGAAAGGAGAGAGCGCTGCGAGAGCGTCGTACCTTCGATGCATAGCGCGTCCACGCGCGGCCCACCAGATACCGGGGCTCCTCCAATGTTTGCGTAGATGGGGCGGCGCATGGCACTGGCGTAGATTGCCAACGTGCGACAGTATGAGGCGCGGGCCTCGCGATACGAGGCTTCGACCGTTGGGGCTGGCAGATTCTCTCCCGCCGCCCAGGCCGGGCCGAAGAAATCGACGTAGCGTTGCGGCTCCACGGCAAACAGCTGATCGGCATAGAGCCCGAGCCGCCGGTCCATGACCGCGTGGTAGACCTGCACCACCTTGACTGCGTTCTTCGGCGCGGGGCGGATCGCGAGCTGGGGGCAGTGCTCAGCGTCGCTTGGCACAGGGTAGTCCTGCGGCACGAGGTTGCCCGCGTAACGGCAGCCGGCGAGATTCATCCGCACCGTGTCCCAGAACGGCGAGCCGACTCCCCATCCTGGCAATGCGAAGCTGTCGAAGTATCCCAGGAGAACGATCGTCGGATTCAGCGCGAGGATCGCGTCGATGGACTGCGCGCTGATGTTCGCCGCGCACACGGCAACGTCCGCCTGACGGATCTGCAGCGTCAGCGTCGGGTTTGTCGCGAGCGAGCGGACGAGCTCGTCAGAGAGAAGGAACAGCGCCGAGCCGGTGTGATCCAGCGGCGGCAGCACGGGCGGGTCGATCGGCGGCGGGTTCATGATCGGGCTCATCGGGGGGCTCCTTCGTCAGTTCGAGGTCGTGGGACGTGGGTGATCGTGCTGCCATTCGTGGGCATAGTTCAGTGACTGCGCGACGCCGAGGGCGATGAGCATTCCGACGATGAGGACGAACGCCCAGACGACGACGCCCGCCCCACCTCCGCCCTTTCGACGCTCCATCGACGCGTGATCCTCGTCGCAAGTCATCATCTCGCCATCGCCTTTCTCTCCGCTCGTTCGGCTCTGCGCTTCGCCGCGTCTCGGTAGTCGCGCAACGCCGGGGCCAGCCACTTCAAGTTGAACTCGCGTACCTCCATGCCGCTCTTGAGGTCGAGGCACATGTCCGCCGTCTGCGTCGCGTTGCCGACGACCGCGCAGCGCATCCGATCGAACCAGCGCACGAAGAACTCGTACTCCTTGTCCGTGAGCCGTTGCGCGCTGACCGGCTTGCTGCCGTCCTTGATCTCGCACCAGCATGCGACGTCCCGAACGCCGATCAGCGTGAGCAGCAGCTTGTCCGGGATCCCGTTCCCCGCGCCGCTCGTGTCCGCGACGTACACGCCGAGCTTTGGCGGAATGCAGGATAGTGCCGCGTCGTTCGCATCGCGGCGACCGCGGATCAGTGCGAAGCGGGAGGAGGGCTTCACGACTTCGCCTTTCGCTTCCGGTAGTCCTTCGCGTACTTCCGAGACTTCGTCGCCTCGCCGTCCTTCGTCGCTTCCCGAACCACCTTCCCCGTCCAGTCCTTCAACCGAACGCCGGTCAGTGGCGCCGCCTTGAGTGTGACGAGGTGGTCGCTATACTCCTCGTCCGCGCGGAAGCGGCTCGTCCGGATGACGGGCTTCAACTTGCCGTCCCCGTGCCGCAGCTCGACGATGAAGTCGTGGGGCTTCGCGTTCGCGCCGTGGTCCCCGGTGATCCGCTTCGACCGCGCCCCGTCGCGGATGACCGACCGCAGCCCGCCGCTCGTCTGCTCGCGAAGGCCCTTCATGGCGTCGCTCCCTGGGTTGGCTCGGCCTCCCGGCCGAACTCCGTGCCGCATCGCTTCGGACAGACCGCGCCGTGAACCCCAAGGAATTCCTCCCGCGCCTCGAGGTCGGGGAACCCCGCAGCCGCCCACGCCGCGTGCTGACCGTTCGTCCGGATGCGGCGCACGCTCCCCGGCACGGTCGCGTCAGGATGCTCGCGCTTCCACCGCTCGAAGTGCGCCCAGGAGTCGAGATAGCCGGCGTCCTGATGGACGATGAGCGAGCCGTCCGGGGCCTTCATCGGACGCATACGTGGATCGTAGACCTGGTAGTGCTTCCCTTCGAGGTAGTCCTGCCAGTGGCGCGCCGTCGTGAGCCCGCGATCGAGCTGCCGGTCCATGCCGTGGGCGACGCGCTCCCACCCAATCCGGCCGCCGCCAATGACTTCCGCCGTCGATTCCATCGTCACCTCTGCGGGTTGTAGGGCCGGCCAGTCGCCGGGTCGTCGCCGAACTCGGACCGGCCGCGCTTCGCCTCGCGGCGCTTCCTGGCGGTGTGCTCTGGGTTCTCCCAGTCCTTGCCCATGTTGTCGAGCACCGCCGACAGACTATAGCCGTAGGGCTTGCCGTTCTTGTCCCTCAGCGCCTTCAGGCCATCGCGCGACTTCTTGAGAGCGCCCTTCAGCAGTTCGGGTGTCTTCCAGGATGAGCAGGTGCCCTCCTCCGCGGCCGCCAGTGCCTTGGCCGAGTCCTTGGGCGTCACCACGGCCTGCTGGCCCTCGTCGTCCTCGTGGAGAGCCCGCCAGGCTCTCAGGATGCGAGCCTTCTCGTCCTTCGGCAGTCCGCCGTTCGTGATGACGAGATCGCGGTGGGGGATCCCCTCACTCTCAGATTGAGATTGAACTTGAGATTGAACTTCATCTTCATCTTGTGCGGACACTAAAGGGTCTGAGTGCATTTCCACTCGACGCGGCAAGTGGATTTCCACTCCGTCAGATACATTGACTACCGGCGAGCAATAGACTGACGCGGCTGATGTGTGGTAGCTGCGGCCGAGGTCCTGGAAGCGGTCGAACTCCGCAACAAACAGCGCCTCACGGCCTTCCACGTCCCGCGCGTGGATAAGCCAGCCGAGCGCGACGCACTCGTTGCGGATTTCTTCGATCTCCTTCCAGGACTCACACGTGCCGCCGAGGCAGAGCGAGGAAAGCTCGCGCGCCGAGTATGGCAGGAAGCCATCGCGGTCGGTGTACGCCTGAATCGCGGCGAACACAGCGCGCGCCGGCCAACTCGCCTTGAACCACTTCCCCGACGCCAGCAGTTCGCGGTGGATCATCCTACCCCTCGCCATGAGGCTTCTCGAACGGAGGCGGAAGCGGGATCGGGCCACAGACCGCGATCGCATCGGGCCAGTGGAGATCGTTTCCGGCCCCCGAGTCCCAGTCGGGCCCCAAGCTCAACTCACTCCGATCGATCTTCACGGGTACGGCCGTCACCCCGTCCGTCGCCCACAGCCATGTCCCATCCGGCCACACCCTCCCAGGCCAGTTCTCCCACTCCACGCGGCACCCCCAAACGAGAATGGCGCCCGAGATCTCGCGAGGGTTGGGTCCCCGCTCGACCATCGGGCGCCAGGCTATCCCCGACACCAGTCCCCGCCCCGCGCGTCCCAACTCCGGCGGGGGCGGCGCATCGCGCCGCAGACGCATTCACGCACGACGCGCGCCGAGCGTCAAGCATGATTCAGACTCTCCCGCACGGCCTTCGCGACGGCGCGGCCCATCGCAATGGGCACCCCGTTGCCGATGGCATGGATCTTCGCCGCCACGGTCATTCCCGGAAGATCGAAGCTCTCCGGAAGCCCCTGCGCGCTGACCGCCTCTCGGAAATAGCGCTGCGTCTTGGCGCCCATGATGTAGCCGCTGCGCTCAGCGCCGTTCGGCCGCCGCGTCTTCTTGGCGCTTCCGCCGCCGCCAATCGCCACCGGAACCCAACGACCGCCGCTCGCGAGAACGGCCGGTAGAGGATTCGGGCAGTGAAGGACCAGTTCCTCTACGGCCAGCGCGCGCCCGTCTCGAGTACCGAACGAGAAGCGCCGAAGCCGCGACGTGTGTCCGCCGACCCAAACGTCACGGATCAGCCGCTCCCGGACGACATAGCCTTCGACGATGGGCGGCGGCGCCTCGGGGACTTCCTCCATGAGGAACCATCTCGGCGCAGCCTCCGATACGCAGCGGACGTACTCCGGGATCAGGTCGGCCGCCACCTTCTCCTCGCCGTAGACGTGCCGCACGAGGTTCGCCAGACGCGAGAACCGCTGACATGGCGGCCCGCCGATCACGCCGTCAAACTTGCCAGCCGGCGGATGAAACGTCTTGATGTCGCCGCCCCACAGTAGGTCGGGACCTCGCACGACGCAGAAGCCCTCTTGCTCGAAGGCCATATCGAGTAGCCCGATCCCCGGAAACAGCGACAGCACGAGACTCACTTCGCCCTCGGCCTTCCACGCGGCCGGTAGGCTCGCGGCTCCTTCGGCCAGCGCTGGATCTCGGCCACGGCAAGCGCGACGGTCAGGTGCTTCCGCAGCGCCTGCTCGACGACGCTGGACTGCGTGACGCCCGCGGTCCTCCGGTACGCGATGTACCGCAGGAGGTCGCGGTGGACCCGCGCGTCGATCAGCGGCGTGATCTTGACCTTCACGCGACTTCCTCTCCTGGCTGTCGCTCCTCTGCGGCCTCGGTGGCCGCGCCCAGCTCCGGGACCTCCACGTCGAACGGCTGCCGGTCCCCCGTGTCCGCCGCCTCGTCCAGCGAAAGCGCCGTCTGCATCTCGACGGACAGCGGCATCAGCTTCATCAGCGAGAGCACGGCCGTCTTGCAGGCCATCGCCGCATAGTCGGTGACCCACGGCCCGGACTTACCTGCGCGGCTCCGCGCCTTCCGCGACTCGATCTCCTTCCGCGTGTGGACGACGAACATCGTCCCGCCCTGGATCGTGTCCACGGTGCAGTAGGCGTGCGTGAGCTTGAGCGGGTCCGTCTCCTCGCCGGGCTTGTGCTTGAGCACGCCCCGTGCGCCATATTCGTAGTCGAAGATGTCCCCTTGGAAGACGGCGTGCGCGCTCATCGATGTCACCATGCCGGACCGCCACGCCAGTTGCGCGAGCCCTCGGTATCCAGTCACGAGCACGCATTCCCTACCGAACGGGATGCACCAGCACTGCCCGAGCACGCCGGGCTCAAGACCGAGCTTCGCCGCCTGCAAGAACGCGGCGAGCGTGCTGGCGCGGTCACAGTCCAGGAGCGCGGGCATCTTCCGGATCTCCGTCTGCACGATGACGACGAAGCGTTCCGGCGTCATGCCCTTCGGCAAGATCCGGCGCAGGACTTCGAGCATCTTCGGGCCGCGGAGCTCGTCCATCAGCGCGGCCTTCTTCGTGGACTCCGCTACGAGTTGGGTCACTGAATGGTACCTCCCATGTTTGCGAGCTTGTCGGTGAGATCGCGCGCGAGTGCCATGAGGTCTTTGTAGCAGTCCTCGCAGACATCCACCGCATCCGAGATCGGATCTCCCGGGAATGCCTTCGCGTACTCGGCCTCCACCTCTTCGCGCGATCGCTCGGCGACGCAGGTTGCCCCGCAATGCGACCACACGAACCTCGTCATCCCGCGGCCCTCTTCTCGTGTCGCCGCAGCACGCGGAACTCCGCCGCCTTCACGACGTGCTCGGCGCGCTGCTGGGTCCGGTACGAATAGCGGACGCCTGACGCGAGCGTGCCTTCCGTCGCATCGGCCAGCGCCGCCTTGATCCTCTGGTTCGCCACTTCGAGGTCCTTCTCGACGGTCGCCTTCGCGCGGAGCAGCTCCTCCCGCTCGCGGTCGAGGTCGATGAACTCCCCGGGCAGCGCGATGACCGCGCCAGTGTCCCGCGGATACAGCAACTTCAGCGCCTCGCGGCTCGCCTCCGTCCCGTCCGGCGCCGGCGGCAAGTCCTTCTCGACGCGCTCCCAGAAGTCGGCCTCCGCGTCGTTGAGCCGCGCAATGAACGCATCGTCCCGCGGCAGGTCGATCCAGAGCAGCCGCGACCCGTTCACCAGCACCACGACGGACGCCCACGAGAGGCCGGTGACGGCGAGTTGGTGCTGCACCTGAGCGACGACGTGCGGCGGCGCGCCCTCCGTCCATGACCAGCCCATGCCCGTCGTCTTGAGCTCGATCACGCCGAACGGCAGCGGGGTTCCCGGATCTTCCTTCCGGAACCGCCAAGCGTCGGGCGTTGCGAGTTGCCACGATCGTTCCGCGGAGCGGCAGAGCGTCGAACACGGCTGGACCTCGTGGCCCGTCTCTTTCCCGTACTCCGCGAGGACGATGGGCTCGAGCAGCGTGCCCCACCGCATCCGCTCGGAATCGTCGCGCTCCGGGCTCAGCCCCTTCTTGTCCGCGTACACCGACAGCGGGGACGCCCACGGCGAAATCCCGAGGATCGCCGCCGCGTCGCTCGACCCGATGCCCTTGCGCCGCTCGGCAAGCCACGTCTCCCGGTCGCGCGAGTCGCAGACCACCTCGAAGGCCGCCGCGGTCGAGACGACCTTGGGAAGTTGCACGGCCACACTCACGCCTTCCCTGTAGTAGCCGTTAGAGGTTCCGTACCATCGGATTGTGACATAGCCCTTGAGGGTGGCGAACTTGTAGAACGTCCAGGTGAAGGACTCTCCCGGATAGTGACTCGCCGGGGGCGGAGCGTCATCGCTTGAGACGGCCTCCGCCATCGTAAGCGGAGACCCCAGGAGATCGTGCAGGTCGCCATCCACGTCCTCGATGCTCACCGATTCGCAGCAATCTTGCTCGTGCCACAACCGAACGAGCGTGCCGTCCGTAGCCGCGAGGTGCAGTTCATCCCCGCTGCGCTCCGCCAAGCTCAATGTCTTCCCGACCATCAGCGAAAGGTCTTCCAAAGATCCTGAGTTCCACCGCCCCACGCTCTCAAAATCGATCGTCACCACAGCCCTCCCGCTTTGCCGGCCGCGTGCAGCAGTCCTAGCGCCACGAGCACGCAGCACCACTTGAACGCCCGCGACTCCCGCAGCTTCGCCGCAGCGCGCCGCACCGCGTCAGACTGGACCGACGCCGAACCTTCCCAGCTATTCCTCAGCATCTTCGTTCCTTCCGATCGGTTGATGGCCGGGCGGCTCGGCTTGAG
>Ga0075434_100000176_pt1 | contig 41470 bp, 72 predicted proteins | sample RhiMethybrSRZTD3_FD_75298 | JGI IMG/M metagenome (GOLD analysis project Ga0075434, IMG submission 75298) | Populus rhizosphere microbial communities from Tennessee, USA - Rhizosphere MetaG P. TD hybrid SRZTD3 | ecosystem: Host-associated > Plants > Roots > Rhizosphere > Soil | place: USA...
TCCTCGCTGAAAATTCTTAACCTGGGCGGGATGACTCAGCGTGGATTCGTGCCTACTTTCAGTTGTTCGTTCCGACATCATGCGTCCCGAGCGGAATCGAGCGCACCATGCGGCGGAGTAAGCGTTTTGTCGCTATCTGAAAATTCTCGCTGTAACGCAGGTCAGCCCACGTCTCTCTCATCCGTCCGCCCCCGGTCTTTACCTTCGTTCGGTTCGTCGCGGCGGCGCAATGCCACACGAAACGCCTCCAGGATCGCCCGGCCGAGCTCCGGATCCTGCCGGACCATCTCAGTTAGCTCGGCCAGCGTCCGGTCGGCATCCCCGGCTGGCACGGCGTGCCCGGCCAGAAGCTCACGCAGTTCCTCCGCGGCGTCCCCCCGGCCGGCCTGATCGAGCTGTTCGGGCGTCACACCGACGACGTGCGCCATCCGGGCCAAGGTGTCGGCTGGGGCCCTCACGGGTGCGTAGACGTCATCACCCATGGTCTGGTAGCCGCGCACGATCTGACCCCACCGGCCATCACTCATGCCCGCGAGCTGTGACGCCTTGCGCGCACTGAGCTTGCTGCGCTTGAGCGCGGCGGCGATCAGCTGACCTTCCGGCCGCTGCTCGGGCTTGTCCATGGGCTCAAGCTTCGCACACCTTCGCACTCCTGGCGCTATGGCGTCGAGGTAACCGGGGCATGTATCGAATCCTTGTGCGAAGGTACGGCCGACTCGCCGCGAAGGTATTGACCTTCGCACTACTACGCACTACCTTCGAACCATGCAAGCAGCCCGAAAGAAGCCCAAGCAGCCCTTGGATCACGAGCCCGAGGCCGTTGCATATGCGCTGAAGAATTCGGGACTCACCAAGACCCAGCTCGCCGAGATGTGCGGAGTCAGCCTCAGCCTGATCAGCGAAATCGTCCGGGGCACCCGCAACGCCACCCCGGAGATGATCGGCAAGCTCGCGTCCGCCCTGAACTGCCCCCGCGTCGTCCTGGAGCGCAAGCGTGAGCCCTCGCCCACCCCGTCCGCCGATGGTTCCGTGCTGGAACTGCGGGACGCCGAACGATCCCTTGGCCAAGCGGAAGATCTGCCGGAACTGCGGAGCGCAGCTGTAGGTGGCGACTGATGGCCACCGCGACCGAGGACGTGGTCCTCCACTCCATCCCCGAAGCGGCCAAGGCCCTTGGCTGCTCCCCCGACACCGTCTACCGGCTCATCGCGGCAGACGAACTGCGGCCCGTCGACATCGCCCCGCCCGGCTCGCGGCAGTCCAAGACCCGCGTCCGGAGCGACGACGTGCAGGCCTTCATCAAGCGCAGGACTCGCGGCAGCGACCTCGCCGCTCGCCGCAACACCGCATAGACGCAGATGGGCCCGGCCGCTCACGACGGCCAGGCCCGAGTGCGGGAGCAGCAGCTTTCGCACTTCCCTCCAGAGTAGAGGAGCAGCACAGCATGACCACCAGCCAGCAGCCGCCGATCGAGCCGATCACCACCCAGCCCAAGAACGGCGGCACCCAGCGGCTCTACCGCTTCGACAACGGATACGGCGCGTCCGTCATCCAAGGCCCGTTCAGCTACGGCCACGAGGCCGGACTGTGGGAACTCGCCGTCATCAAGTGGGACAGCGACAAGGACTTCGAGCTGACCTACGACACCACGGTCACCAGCGACGTCATCGGCCACCTCGACGAGGACGAGATCCAGGAGACCCTGGTCAAGATCCAGGCCCTGGGCGGCGACGAATGAACGCCGCCCAGCGCCAGCAGCTGACCCGCACCGCAGACCTGTCGCGCCGCACCCACACCGCGACCGGCCGCCACCTGACCCTCGTCGCCCCGCCCGCCACGGTCGAGGAGATCGACGCGGGCGCGCCGTCCAAGGCCGCCACCTTGGCCGAGGACATCCTCAACGACGCGGCCATCGGCACCGACGACCGGGACCTGCTGCTGGCCCTACTCGGCGCATCGGTGCACGAGCAGCCCGGCCCGTTCGTCGAGGCCGCCGTCGAAGCCCACCAGCTGTGGCTGGAGACGCTGCCGGACACCGCCGACGAGGACGCCATGGACGACGCGCGCGACCGGCTGGAGCTGGCGATCCGGGAGCTGGTGAGCGGGCGATGAGCTTCTACGACGACGACTTCGACGACGCTCCCGGCGACGAGCTGGAATGCCCGCTCTGCGACCACACCGTCTGGGTCAGCCCCGAGGACCAAGACGCCAGCCTCTCGGAGATGGTCGGGCACCTCCGGCGCAACCACCACGGCAAGAACGTCAACGACCTCATGAAGCGCGTCCGGCTGGTCGAAGGCGGTGCCCGATGAGCGCCCCCGTCCCGCTCCTCGCCGCCGCCGTCCGCAGCTTCTGCTCACTCGCCCCGTTCTTCACCGCGGTCGGCCGCGAGGTCGCCAAGTTCGTTGACTCCCAGCACGGCGTGCCCACCCCGGTCCTGTGCGAGACGTGCGGGATCGTCCGGCCCCGCATCAGCCACGCCGAAGCGGACGCGCTCATCGCCCTCGGTGAGATGCACAAGCCCCGGCGCATCGCATGCCGCACCAAAGGCTGCACCGGACACTCCGCGCCACTGCGCGACCTGTGGGAGTCGCCGTGAACGCCACCCTGCTCCTACCGCCCGGCGCTCCCGAAGAGGAGTGGAAGGCGGCCCGCCGCCAGGGCGTGACCGCGTCGGAGATCGCCGTCATCCTCGGCATCTCGCCGTACGACTCGGCGTTCAACCTGTACTGGAAGAAGCTCGGCGAACTCCCCGACGACTTCGACAACACGGCGATGTCGCTCGGCCGGCACCTGGAGCCGTGGATCGCCGACCAGTGGGCCGCCGATCATCCTGGCGCCCATGTCGGCGTGACGGGGCTATGGCGGTCGGACGAGCGACCATGGCAGATGGCGACCCCGGACCGTTACGTCTGGGACAAGAGCCGTAGCGATGTCGACGGCGATTCGCTGCTTGAGATCAAGAGCAGCGGCACCTACGACGGGTGGGGCGAGGACGGCTCCGACCAGATCCCCGCCTACTACCGGGCGCAGGTGCTGTGGCAGCTCGACACGCTCGGCATGGATCGGGCAGACGTCACCTGCTTCTTCCTGTCCACCCGGCAGCGCCGCGACTACACGGTGGCCTACGACGTCACCGACGTCTATCTCATGCGGGCCGCCGCGCTGGACTTCATGGAGCAGGTGGAGCGCCGGACACCGCCGGACATCGACGCGCACACGGCCACGCTCGGCGCGCTGAAGGCCCTCAACCCCAAGGTCGACCAGGACGCCGAGGCCGAGGTGCCGACGATGCTCGCCCTCGACTACGAAGCCGCGTGCGAAGCCGTACGGCTCGCCGGCGCCGAGAAGGCGCTGCTGGAGAACCGGCTCCGCGACGTCATGGGCACCGCCAAGTACGCGATGCACGCCGGCCACAAGATCGCCACCCGCTCCGTCTACGACGTCGCCGAGCACGTTCGCCGCGCCGGCCACGTCGACAAGCTCATCTCCGCCAAGACCCCGAAGGACCCGTCATGACTGAGACCGTTTCGCAGGCCGTCGCCCGGCAGGACAACGGGCCCGCCGCGCTCGTCGCCCGCTACTCCGGCGACTTCGCCACCGTCCTGCCCTCCCACGTCAAGCCGGAGACATGGGTCCGCGTCGCCCAGGGCGTCCTGCGCCGCGACCCGAACCTGGCCCGCGCCGCCGAACGCAACCCCGGCAGCTTCATGGCCGCCCTCCTCGACTGCGCCCGCCTCGGCCTGGAACCCGGCACCGAGCAGTACTACCTGGTGCCGTTCGGCAACGAGGTCACCGGCATCGTCGGCTACCAGGGCGAGATCGAGCTGATCTACCGGGCCGGCGCCGTCTCCTCCATCAAGGCCGAGGTGGTCCGCTCCGGCGACACCTTCACCTACCAGCCCGACATGGAGCGCCCCGAGCACAAGCCGGACTGGTTCGGCGCCCGTGGCGAGCTCATCGGCGTCTACGCCTACGCGGTGATGCGGGACGGCTCGACCTCCCGCGTCGTCGTCATGGGCCGCGACGAGATCGAACGGCACCGGGCCATGTCGCGCGGCTGGGAGAAGACCACCAGCCCGTGGCAGAAGTGGACCGAGTCCATGTGGCTCAAGACCGCCGTGCACGAGCTGGCCAAGTGGGTGCCCACCTCCGCCGAGTACCGGCGTGAGCAGCTGCGCGCCGCCGTCGAGGCCGACAATCTGCGGCGCCCCGCTGCGCCGCACGCCGCGCCCATGCCGGTGCCCGTGGTCGACAGCGAGCCCGTAGACGCCGAGATCGTCGACCCGGACGCCGACGCGATGCAGCAGGCCGCCGAGGACGAGGTGGGCAACTGGCCGGCCGCCGCGCAGATCCCCGGCGACGACTGATGCCGCCGACCCACGCTGAGGCGCTGGCCGAGAACGCGATCCTGCGGGCCGAGCTGCACAAGGCCCGGGAGCGGGCCCGGGTGATGGCGCTGATCGCCCGGCGGGCCAATGACGCGCTTGAGGTCCTGGTCTGCCACATGACCACCCACGACATGCAGAAGCCCCCGGCCGCCGAGACCGAGGGCTCCTACCCGCCTGCTCCCACCACGACCCACGAGGGAACGCCATGAAGAACACCCAGAGTCTACCGGCTGTGGCCGAGATCCCGACGCCGCCGGACGTCATCGTCTGGCAGCTCAACAACGCCGCCAAGCTCGGCGCCGCCGCCGCCGGGTTCGGCCGCCAGATCGCCCAGTACGAGGCCCGTATCGCCGAGCTGCGCCAGCAGGCCGAGCAGGTGAAGGCCGAGGCGGAGAAGAGGCTGACCGAGCTGATGGCAGGCGTGGCGGACCTGGAGACCTCCCGCGACCAGACGGCGGGGAAGCGCGCCAAGGAGCTGGGCGAGCGTGATGTGGCGCTGCGGATGGTGGCGCTGTGGTGGCAGGAGACGCACGGGCCGGACGCGCCCCTGCCTCCCATCCCGGACGAGGCCCCGGCGGACGCCACGGGCCCGTTCCCGGCCGTGTTGCCGGATGGTGCAACGCAGGTCATCCCGGCCGTGCGCCTGTACGCCGAGTTCGATGGTCACCGCGTCGTGGTCGAGCTGGGCGACGGCACCCATGAAGGAGTGCTCGACCTCGACGCCAACGGCGGCTCCAAGTTCTGCCTGGGCGAGATGGACGGCGAGTCGTCCTTCATGATCCGGGAGCTGGCCGAGATCCGGTCGATCCGCCTCGCTGACCCCGCGACCCCGGCCGCGCAAGAGGCGGGACCGGCCGATGGGTGACCTCACTAACGGCTGCCTCGCGTGCCTCGTGGTCGTGTTCGCGGTGATCGTCGCGGTCCGGATCGGAAACGACTCATGACCGGCCCGAAGTCGAAGTGCCTGGCCTGCAAGCAGCCGCGCCACCCGCGCCAGTACCTGTGCTGGCCCTGCTGGAACCAGATCCCCAAGAGCCACCGCTACGCGCTGCTCAAGAAGGACGCCAACGCCGGGGTGCGGCTGATCGAGCTGACCCACCAGCTCGGCGACGGCGTGCCGCTGGCTGAGATCGAGGTGCAGCCGTGATCCTCACCGTCGCGCTCTACCTGCTGGCCCTCGTCGGCGCGGGCAGCCTCGCCCGGCTCGCCTGGCAGCACCGGACGCCCATCACGGTGCTCACCGGCCGTCTCGCCGCCGTCGTCCGCTGGGCGGGCGCCACCAGCCACGTTCCCCTGCTCGCCCCCCACGGCGGACAGCACACCCACCGGAGAACCGCATGAGCATCAACGCCAAGGAACTCGCCCGCCGCATCATCCTCGACCACGCCCAGGACGTTGAGTTCCTGAGCATCTCCGAGATGACAGAGGACGACGCCGACGAGGAGCGCCTCACCCCCGACCAGCACGACCAGCTGTGCCGCAAGATCGACAAGCTGATCAGCAAAGCCACCGTCACCGTCTCCTGGGACGACGACGAGCAGGCCGACAGCGAGGCGAGCGCATGAGCACCCCGCTGACCGACGAGCGTGACGCCCGCATCCACGAAGAGCTGCGCGACAGGCGCAGCGACGACCTGAACGTGCGCGGCATCCTGTCGCCGTCCGGCGAGGAACGGAAAGTCCTCTTCGAGCTGGGGCCGACGATCGCCCCCGCCGTGGAATGGCTCGTCGCCGAGGTGGAGCGGCTCAAGGCCGGGCAGGTGACGCCGTGACCTGGTTCTGGTGGGTGCTCGCCATCATCTCCACGCCACTCGCCGCCGCCGTCATCCTCGCCATCGCCGCAGTGCCGGGCGACGAGGACGAGGCTGAGGACGAGGACTACGGGCTGCCGGTAGGTGCCTGGTGAGCCGGCCGCGCCTCCTCGACGGCTGCTGTGCCGGCGGCGGCGCCGGAACGGGCTACGCCGAGTACTTCGACGTCGTCGGCGTCGACATCGAACCGCAACCGCACTACCCGTTCGAGTTCGTCCAGGCCGACAAACGCGACGTGCTCGCCGACAGGGCCTTCATGAACGGGTTCGACGCCGCCGGAATCTCACCCACCTGCCAGAGCTACGCCAACGTCACCAACTGGCGCGGCAGCAACGCCAACCACCTCGACCTGCTCACACCCACACTCGAACTCCTCGCCGACGTAGATATCCCGTGGGTCGTCGAGAACGTCCCCGAAGCAGCGAAACACGGCCCGCTCCGCGCTGACCTGATCCTGTGCGGCACCCAGTTCGACCTCCCCATCAAACGACACCGCGCCTTCCAGTTCGGCAACTGGTCGTTCTTCGACCTCCAACCGCCGTGCCGCTGCTACCGCAACCCGGCCGTCCGCGCCTTCGAGCACAAGGACGAACGTGCCTACGCCGACGCCATGGGCTGCACCTGGATGCCCAAGGAGACGGCCCGCCAGGCCATCCCGCCCGCCTACACGCGGTACATCGGCCGCGCCCTCCTGGCGCACCTGCAAGCCCGGGAGGCGGCGTGAACATCGAAGCCCTCCAAGCGCTCGTCACCGAGTGGCGCGAACTGGCCGCCGACCAGCAGCGCACCAGCGACCTGTTCGCCAAGTCCGACCCCGGTCAGTCGTCCGTCGCCCGCGGCAGGGCACGCCAGCTCATCGACTGCGCCGATGACGTTCAGAAGCTCATCCACGGAGCCGCCTCGTGACCGCCCCCACAGACCGCACCGCGGAGCCCCGCGCGGTGCACGCGCCGGCACCCCCAGCCGGCGCAGAGCCCACCCTGGTTGCCCCCGTTCCCGGGGTGGGCTCACCTACTCCGGCCGCCGGTATGGGAGTTCCGGCGGCCGGGCCAGACCCCATCTCGCGGTGGGGAGGTGAGGGCGGCCCGGACAACCCCGGGAAGGGCGGGCCGCCCAAGCCGCGCGTCATCGGCCTGGACCTGTCCCTCGCCGCCACGGGCCTCGCGCTGGCCAACGGCGACACCGAGGTCATCCGCACCGCACCGGGCGACCACCTCGCCGATCAACACGACCGGCTCACCCACATCGTCAGCGAGATCATCGACCGCACCCGCGCAAGCCGCTACGACCACCCGGCCGTCGCCGTCATCGAGGGCCCCTCCTACAACTCCTCCGGCGCCGGCACATGGGACCGAGCGGGGCTGTGGTGGCTGACTGTGGCCCGCCTATTCGCCCTCGCCGTACCGGTCGCCATCGTCCCGCCAGCCGCTCTCAAGCGGTACGCGACCGGCAAGGGCACCGCGACCAAGCCCGACATGCGGATGGCCCTCTACCAGCGGGCGGGCCTGGACCTGCGCGACGACAACCAAGTCGACGCGTGGTGGCTGCGCGCCATGGGCCTGGACCACCTCGGCTACCCGCCCACCGTCATGCCCGCCACCAACCGGGCCGCGCTCGACAAGGTGCGCTGGCCGGAAGGGATCAGAACGTGAGCATCTGGGTTATCGGCTGGTGGGTGCTCGCCGGCCTGTTCGCCGTCTGGGAGGGCCTGGCCCTCTTCCTGTCCCGCACGGGCACGTTGAGCGACACGCTCCGGATCTGGGCTGGGGTGCGGGGCCTGCGCTGGACGTGGCGCAGGTGGGCGCTGCTGCTGTCGCTGATCGTGCTGACTCTGCACCTGGTGTGGGCGTGGCCGGTATGAGCGCTCTCGCACGCTGGCGTGGCCGTGCCGCCTGCCGGGGCCTGGGCGCCCTGTTCGACTCGCTCAACACCCAGGATCAGCGGGCCGCCAAGGACATCTGCTCGGACTGCCCGGTGCGTGTCGCCTGCCAGGGCTGGGTGGGCCGCCTGGACGAGGCTGAGGACCCGGGCGGGGTGTGCGGCGGCTGGACCGAAGCGCAGCGGATCAAAGCCCGGCGCAGGCAGGCGCAGCTCAAGCAGCCGCCCGCGGTGACCACGGTCGCCAAGCAGTGCCGGGTGTGCCGCCACCTTAAGCAGCCGGGCGACTTCTACCGCAACGCCGACTCGCCAGACGGGCTCCGCAACGAATGCCGGGGCTGCTACGAGAAGCGGCGCGCGGAGAAGCGGGCGACGGGATGAGGTCAGGGCTCGGGCGGTCGCTGGGGGAGCTTGGCACCGGGCTTGCGCAGATACCAGGCGATGAGCTGGCGGATCAGGCGTCCGCGCTCTCTGACGCCGACCGCGCGGCCCAGGGCATCCCAGTCGGCGAGCTCTATGCGGATGGTCTGCCGAGGAGTCTTCTCCACGTTCGGCATCTGGCCCCCTCTCGTCATGACACCGACAAGCCTAACCCGGGTTGCCGGTGTCATGACACCTCGATAGGCTGGTGTCATGACACCAGCGGTCTGAACTCAAAGATCGTTTAGCCGGACGGGAGAGCCACAAGCAGTGACCTGGTTCAAGGTGGACGACTCGTTCTACGACCATCCCAAGGTCTTTGACGCCCCCGACTGCGTCTTGGCGTTGTGGCTCCGCGCTGGAGCTTGGTCCGCACGCAACCTGCGAGATGGTTTCGTGCCCGCCAAGCTTCCCGCCCGGCTCTGCGACGACCCAGATACCGCAGTGCGGGAACTCTTGGATCGCGGGCTGTGGCGGCGAGCGAAGGGCGGCTACCAGTTCCATGACTGGACCGATTACCAGCCGACACGCGAAGAGGTCGAAAGAGACCGCGCAGCCGCCGCCGAAAGGCAACGGCGTCGTCGCGCCCGGGTAAAAGGCCAGGAAGACGAAGGTACCGTCACGCCCCCGTCACGCCGTGACTCACGCGTGAGTCACACGGATAGTCACGGGGGAAGTTCGCGACCCCCGACCCGACCCGTCCCGTCCCGTAAAGACGGTAGTTCTCTAGGTCCTCATCTGCAGGTAGCTGACGCGCCCGCGAAAACCGACGACGACGATCAAGAACTCGAAAAGCTCAACGAGCAGATCGAAAACCGGATCATCGAACTCCTCACCGAACAGACCGGCCGCCCCGTCGACCGCGCCTGGGCATCCCGCGTCCGCCGCCAGATCCTCGACGACCGCCAAGTCGGCAACCCGCTCAGCTACGTCGCCGCCGCCATCCGAGGCGAACCGCAGAAGTACATGCCCAGCTCCCGGCCCGTCCAGGCAGGGAACGCCGTCCTCGCCCAGCTCGCCACCGTCGACCGCGACGCCACCAGCGCCGCCACCGAACGCGGCGCACCCGCCGTCCGGGAAGCGATCAAGGCCGCCAAGGGCCGCAAGGAGACCGCGACGTGAGCAAAGCCTGGCGCGAGATGGACCGGCTCCAACTCCACGAAGACCACGAGTGGCTGGCCAGCTCCAACACCAACCCGCACAACATCCCGTGCCCCTGGTCGGCCTGTCTGTGCACCCATCGCGGCTGCGTCGCTGGCTGGATCGACAAGACCCTCGACGACGAAACCGGCCTCGGCAAGGAGGTCGTGATGCCGTGCCCGACGTGCAGACCAAAGCTCGCCGCCCACCTGCGCGAAGGCGGCACCCCGGACTCCTGGCGCGAGTCACAGAAAGGCAGCCGATGAGCTACGGCACCTGCACCCGCTGCCGCACCGACGGCCCGCTCTGGCCCGACGGGTCCGGCCTCTGCGACGACTGCCACTACGAGGTCCAGGCCATCGACGGCGACGACGACCGGTGGGACGACGAGGACTGGGACGACGAGGACTGGGACGACGACGAGCCCGAGCAGGCCATCGAGGACGTACCGACCAGGGGGCTGACATGACCGCCCCCTACTTCGACGACGGCACCGTCCAGCTCTACCTCGGCGACTGCCGGGAGATCGACGCGTGGCTCGCCGCCGACGTGCTCGTCACCGACCCGCCATACGGGCGCGCATGGCGGCAGGGCGAACTCAAAGGGCCGCTGAACCGGCCGGACGGGCACGCCGGGATCGCCGGGGACGCCGACATCAGCGTCCGAGACGACGCGCTGACCAAGTGGGGCGACAGGCCCGCCGTGATCTTCGGGGATCTCATGCTCCCGCCGCCGCCCGGCAACAAACTGACCCTGATCTACCGCAAGCCGCCGAACGCGGGAACACGTGGCGCCACGGCGGGCTTCCGGCGAGACGCCGAAGCGATCTACCTACTCGGCCGGTGGGCGACCGGCCTCGGCGGTCAGTCCAGCATCATCGCCACGGGGGCACGCTCCCAGGGCAACCCGTCCAGCACACAGGGCCGCTACGGCCATCCGCACGCCAAGCCCGTCGACGTGATGGAAACCCTGATCGCCGCGTGCCCTGCAGGCGTCATCGCCGACCCGTTCGCCGGATCAGGCTCCACACTCGTCGCCGCCCGCAACCTCGGCCGCCGCGCCATCGGCATCGAACTCCACGAGCCGTACGCCGAAGCCGCCGCACGACGGCTCTCACAGGCCCCGCTGGAACTGGCATGACCCTGACGCCCGCCCCGCTGGAGCTGACCGCCCTCGCCGAACGCACCGCAGGCATAGACGGCGACCGGCTCACCGGCTGGCTCCAAGGCCACCTCACCGCCGGCGTCCCCTGGCCCGCCCTGCTCCAGATCGTCCACCTGTGGCTCCAGACCGGCGCCGCGGAACACCACCAGCTCGACGACGCGCTCGACACCTGGCGACTGCGCAACCCCACACGACACCAAGGAGCACGAACGTGACCGACCTCAACCTGATCCGCCAGCTCGCCGAGGAGGTGCTTCGCCGAGCGGTCGAGACCGCGCAGTTGCAGACACCGTTCGTGGTGATCGAGTGGACCCGCCTCACGGTTGACGAGCGGATGGCCCTCTTGGCGGCCGTCAACGAGCGCGTCTCCCAGGCGAGCGTTGCCGTCACGTGGCCTGATCAGCCTGGACACTTGTTCACCATCGGCCCGGCGGAGACCACCGCAGAGGCCGCCCGGTGAGCGGCAGCGACCTGCGCACCTGGATCGAGCGCGCGATGGAGGGCCACCTGTGCCCTGATTGCCACCTCCCGCACGCCCTCGACGCCGTGATGCGCGTCATCAACAGCGGGATAGGCGAGCTACTCGACCAGCGCAACCAGGCCCAGACCGAGCTGAAGCGGGCCGTACAGCGCGCCGAGTCCGCCGAGGCCCAGCTTGAATCGACGCTCCAGCGGTTCCTCAACCAGGCCGAGACGATCACGCAGCAGGCCGAGCAGATCCGCGCAGCCGAGGCCGAGCGGGACCGGCTGCGCGCGGAGCTCCTCACCTGGCTGCCCCGCCTCGGCGCCCACCTCGACCTCGGACCCGAGCACGACGTGATGGCGATGGCCATGCTCGGGGGCACCGTCAAGCTCGCCATGAAGGCCCTGTACGCCGCCCTCGACCAGGCCCCGGCCGAGGAAGCGAGCGGGACGTGAGCTGCACAGGCTGCCAATGCTGCGGACAGCAGCCCTGCCACGGCGGCTGCGAAACCACGCCGACCATCGTCAGGCACTACGGGCGGCCGAGTGAGCGCGTGGCCCGCCACGTGTGCCGCGACGAGCACGCCTGCGCGAGCACCTGGAGCGAATCCCGGCAAGCCGAGCGAGGCGCCCAGTGACCTTCATCGGCCCCGGCTCGTCCGCCTGGCAGCCCGTACCACCCGCCAGACGCGCCCCAGGAGCACCGTGGGCGCCTCGCAGCACCGGACCGGTGTCCGACCAAGGGAGAGCAGACATGGACCCGCAGAAGCGCGCTGAGGACCTCTGCGGGGAGGAGTCGCTCGCCGTCCCCGGCCTCCGATGCGCCCTCCCGAAGAACCACCACATCCACCGCAGCGGCGGAACCGCCTGGGCCACCGACTGGGACGCATGGCGCGCCGAGATCGAACGCGAGGTGCGGGCCAAGGTCGCCGAGGAACTGCGGGCCGACGCCGGAGCGCACCGGAACATGGCCGACCGCCACACACCACACCGCGACGGCTTCCTCCAACGAGCCGACACCCTCGAAAAAGCAGCCGAACGCATCACCCGGGCAGGCCGGCCATGACCGCGCCCATGTTCGCCCGCACCACCGAAGGCGGCCACGAATGCCGCCTCTGCGCCCGCGCCGGACGCACAGGCCCGACAGGACGCCCGGCCTGTACCGAACGGCTGTACATGCGCGACGGCCACCACATCGACATCTGCGCCGTCTGCGACCAGAACCCAGCCGACGCACCCGCACACTCCCGAGGTGGCCAGTGAACCCGGACCTCGCCCTCCTGCCCGGCGAACGCCTCCGCTACGGCACCCAAGTCCTCCGCACCCTCTACGCCCACACCGGCGACGGCAAAGGACGACTCGTCGGCCTCGTCGACACACCCGAGATCGCCGCGCTCATCTGCGACGCCGTCAACGAGCGGCTCGACCGGCAACAGGCGGCAACGGAAGGGAACGAGGAGCAATGAGCGGCGGAGCGTACGAGTACCTGTACGTCTGGGCCGGTGACCTGGAAGAACTCATCAAACGGCGCGTGGTCCTCGAAGCCATGTCCGAGCGGCTCTCCGGCCTCCCGTACGCCAAAGATGCGGCCCTCGAAACCGAACGGCTCCTCTCCATGATCCAGCGGTTCGAGATCCAGGTCCGCGCTCGGGGTGAAGCACTCACGGACGTCTGGCACGCCGTCGAATGGTGGGACTCCGCCGACTACAGCGAAGACCAGGTCAAGGAAGCGCTCGCCAGATACCGAGGCGACGACCAGGACGGAGCCGACCATGGATGACCTCGGCGAATTCGAACGGCTCATCAACGGCGAACCCGAGGTGCAGTTCCGGGAGATCACCGCATCCACCGCATCCGGCGGCGAACAGATCCGGCGCGCCATCGCCGGGCTCATCATCACCGCCACCGTGTGCGGCGGCGCCACGTGGATCTGCTGGATCATCCCGGCGGCGATCAGGTGGTGGAGCTGATGACCGAACACCTCTGCGCGTGCAGCCGGCCGAGCCCCGACGCCGAACTCTGCGCCCACTGCGGCCACCTGCTCCGCAAAACCCTCGGCGAGATCAGCGAGTACCACGGCCTTGGCTGGGACCTCGACCTCGCCCTCAGCCGACAGGTCCGCATCGAGCGGCCCACCGGAAAGGCCGAGCCAGACCCGGAGCTGCGCCAGCCCGGCACGCTGCGGCCCACCCCGAGCCCGTACGACCATGCCGCCAGCGTCGCCGCCCGAGCGCTCCACAACACGCTCGCCACCTGGTGCCGGTTCATCGACGAGCACCTCACTCCTCGCCCCGCCGGGCCCTTCTGCCACCGCTGCGCGCACGGCTCATGCCAGCTCATCCGCGACCGCGACCTGCCCGACGACACCATCACCTCCATCGCCCGGTGGCTGATCCCGCGCGCCGGATGGCTCCGGCACCACCCCGCCGGGGCCGAGGCACTCGACGAGATCCAGGACGCCGTACGGGCCGCGCGGCGAGCCGTCGACCGGCCAGCAGACCGGCTGTACGCAGGGCCGTGCCAGGAATGCGGCATCGATCTGTACGCCCGTGTCGATGCCGCATTCGTCACCTGCCCGGCATGTGAGGAGTCGTGGAGTGTGGGCGAGCTGCGGGAGTGGCTGCTCGACTCGGCGCAGGACGTGCTCGCCACCGCCACCGAGATCAGCCGCGCCCTCACCCGGTACGCCTCACCCGTCACCCCGTCGGCCATCCGCGGGTACGTGCACCGCGGTCGCCTGGTGCCCCATGGCGAGAGAATGGAAGGCGGCCGGGCCATCCCGCTGTACCGGCTCGGCGACGTCACCGCGATCCTTCAGCAGCAGATGACCGCACGGAACGAGAAAGCGACCGCATGAGCGACACCACGCGCGGAACCCGATGCACCGTCCAGCGCCACGGCGGCGACTTCTGCGACGCACTGAGCGCCGAAGACATGCCGTTCCCCATCTGCTCCCGGCACGCCATCAGGCTCTACCAGCACATGACGCAGACCATCGCCGCCCGCACACAGGACCCTGCCTTCCTGCTCCACGGCGCGGCGAACGACATCAAAGAGCAGCGCGAGGTCAAGGCCAGCAGCGCCACCGGGAAGCCGACGATCTACTACATCCAGGTCGGCGACAGCATCAAGATCGGGTACACGACGCAGCTCCGGCTACGGCTGCTCCACTACCCGCCGAACAAGCGCGTCCTGGCAATCGAACCGGGCGACATGAGGCTTGAACGCAAGCGCCATGAGCAGTTCGCCGGGCTGCTCGCCTACGGTCACGAGTGGTTCCGGCCGGGCCCTGAACTCATCGCCCACATCAACGAGATTCGGGCCAAGGAGGGAGCGCCGCCGATCGAAGCGGCAGTGTCGGCTTGACATGCGGCTTCGTATGCCGAACGCTGTGACATGTCACGCTAGATGATCTGTCGAGGAATCCGGCGTGCTCAACTAGACGATCTGCACCCGAGGCCCGGTCACGCCGGGCCTTTCGCATGTCAAGGAGGTGATCGGATGTGCCAGCTGGTCGACCGGTCACGCCGAGGCAGCGCGCGCGTGTAATCGAGCTGGCCAAGGAGGGCATGTCCCGCAACGACATCGCCCGCAAGACCAAGCTCGCCGCAGGAACCGTCACGAAGATCGTGCATGCCGAAGGCCTCAGCTTCGACCGTGAAGCGACCAGGCGGGCCACCGAAGCCAAGCAGGCCGACAGCAAAGCCCGCCGCGCGGTACTGGCCGCACTTCAGCTCGACGACGCGTTCCGGCTCCGCGAGCGGCTATGGGAGCCGTCCACGCAGTTGGTGAGCGGCCCGACGGGAACCGAGCGGATCACGCTGGAGCTACCGCCCGCCCGCGACACCAGAGACTTCGTGGCCTCGGTCGCGGGCTGCGTCAAATCACACATCGAGCTGGAGAAGCTCGACACCGACTCGGGCGCGGCCGGCGCACGCTCCATGCTCGGCGAGCTGGGCGCGGCGTTGCAGATCGCGGCAGGGACGCTGAACGGGACCACAGAAGGTGGTGAGGTGACGTGAGTTCGGAAGAGCGCGTGCTGGAGCCGACGGCGATCATTCCGCCCCTCAAGGGCCTCAAGATCCACCGCTCGGCCCTGAACCTCATCAATGAGGTGACGGGCTGGGAGTTTCCCCAGCAGCCGGAGAGCGACTACGTGGACAGCCTGCGCTATGTACTCACGGGTCTCGCGGCGTTGCCATGACGTTCTCAACCCGCACGGTCACCGCCACGTTCAAACGGGCCGACAACGTCACGCCCGCGACCGGCACCGTCACCTTCACGCCCAACACCGCGCTCCAGGCCGCGCTCGAAGCGGCCATGTACCCGGCCACCCCGGTCCGCGCGGTCCTGGACGCGACGGGGCACATCTCGGTGACGCTGATCTGCACCGACTCGACGGACATCTCGCCGTCCGGCTGGGCGTACGTCGTGACCGAGCAGATCGCGGGCGCGTACCGGACCTACGACATTCAGCTCACCGCCGGGGCTGCCGTCGACCTGTCCGCGATCGCACCCACCGTGCCCGGCACGCCCCAGGTGCAGTACGTGCTCGCGACCGCCGTCGGAGCCGTCGGCGGCCCGGCCGGGCCGCTCGACTCCAACGGGCACATCCCCGCCGGACAGATCTCGGGCGGCGGCGGGTCCGGCACGCCGGCCAGCACGGTCACCGACGAGACGACGTACGGGATCGCGAAGGCCGTCGGCACCGGCACGAACTACGCCCGCGAAGACCACACCCACGGCTCGCCGAGCCTCACCGCGGCGACACCAGCAGCGTCGGCCGTCGGCGACAGCGCCGCCGTAGGGGTCGCGACCGCTCCGGCCAGAGCCGACCACAAGCACGCACGCGAGGCCTTCGCGACGCCCGGTAACAGCGCGGTCGGCGATGTCGCGGCGGCGGGCAGCTCGGCGAGCGTCTCCCATGCCGACCATGTGCACGGCCGGGAAGCGTTCGGGTCCGTCACCGCGCAGACCTCGTTCGGCGCGAGCTCATCCAACGGCGCCGCGGCCACGCTCGCACGCTCCGACCATGTCCACGGCACGCCGTCGCTGGCGTCCACCTCGCCGACCACCTCTGCGGTAGGCGACTCGGCAGCGGCCGGAGCCGGCACGACGGCGGCGAAGGCGGACCATACGCATGGCCGCGAGGCGTTCGGTGCGGTGACGGCACAGACGACGTACGGTGCGGCCTCGACGAACGGCGCCGCCACGACCGTGGCCCGGTCTGATCACGCCCACGGCACACCTTCGCTCGACCGCGGCCCGTTCCCGCTCAGCCACTACGGGCTCGTCGCGGCGACCGGCGACCCGAACGAGTTCCAGAAGCCGGGCGGCGTCACCTCCAACGACCGGTACATCGCCCGCATGTTCGTGCCCGCGGGCGTCGCGTTCTCCAAGCTGTGGATCGCGGTCACCACGGCAGGCACCTGGGACACCACCTCAGGCCCGAACCAGATCGTCCTGTACGACGACACCGGGGCGCAGCTGACCACGACGACCGACACCGGCACGATGTGGGCCACGTCCGGATGGCGGGGCGGGGCGCTCGGCGCGAACCAGACCGCGCAGGCCTCCGACCGGTTCGTGTACGTGCTCGCGATCATCCGAGGCGTCACCGGCTGCAGCATTGCGTTCCCGGTCAGCGGCACCGACAACGGCCCGTGGTTCGCGGTCGGCCCCGGCCAGACGAAACGCCGCGGCATCTACACCGCGGGTACGACGGTGCCGGCCAGCTTCGATCCGACATCGTTCGGCGCGGCGAGTTCGTTCATTCCGCTGATCGGAGCGCAGACCTGATCGACGTCGGCAGGGTCACCTCGGTCCTGTCCCGCAAGCAGATCGTCAGCATTGCGGAGAGCGCCAGTTCCCGGCTCAGCATCTGGTCGGGCGCGGTCCGCTCCGGGAAGACGATCTCCTCGCTGCTGGCCTTCCTCATCGCGATCGCCGCCGCTCCGGACCATGGCCTGATCCTGATCTGCGGCAAGACGTTGCAGACCATCGAACGCAACATCATCGAGCCGCTCCAAGACCCGTCGCTGTTCGGCCCGCTGGCCGGCCAGATCCACCACACGCGGGGCTCATCGACCGCGACGATCCTCGGCCGGACCATTCACCTGATCGGCGCGAACGACGCCCGCTCCGAAGGCCGCCTACGCGGCCTGACCGCCTGCTTGGCCTACGTCGATGAGGCGACGCTCGTACCCGAGTCGTTCTGGGTGATGCTGCTGTCCCGACTCTCGGTGCCCGGTGCTCGGCTGCTGGCCACGACCAACCCCGACGGGCCGGGCCACTGGCTCCGGCAGCGTTACCTTCTGCGGGCGGCAGAGCTGAACCTGGCGAGCTGGCATTTCACGCTGGACGACAATCCGGCGCTGGCCACGGCCACGGTCGCGAGCCTCAAGGCTGAGTTCGTCGGGCTCTGGTACCGGCGGATGATCCTCGGTGAGTGGTGCCTGGCCGAGGGCGCCGTTTACGACATGTGGGACCCGAGCCGGCACGTCGTCGCCACGCTGCCGCACATCCGACGCTGGATCGGGATGGGCGTCGACTACGGGACCACGAACCCGTTCGCCGCGCTGATCCTGGCGATGGGTGTCGACAGCCGCCTATACCTGACGCACGAATGGCGTTGGGACTCCAAGGTGCAGCGGCGGCAGCTCACCGACGTCGAGTACTCGGCGAAGCTCCGGGCCTGGCTCGCCTCGCTGCCGCACCCGCACAACCCGCAGGTGGTCGGCATTAACCCGATGTGGACGGTGGTGGACCCGTCCGCCGCCTCGTTCATCGCCCAGCTGTTCCAGGATCGGATGACTCCCGCGCAGGGCGACAACAGCGTCCTGGACGGCATCCGCGTGTTCGCCTCGCTGCTGGCCCGGGACCTATTGAGAGTGCACGCCTCGTGCGCCGGGCTGATCAACGAGATCCCGGGTTACAGCTGGGACGAGGACGCCGCCAAGAAGGGCGAGGACAAGCCCATCAAGGCCGATGACCACTCGCTGGACGCCGGCCGGTACGTCGTGAAAACCACCGAGGTCGCGTGGCGGCCCGAACTGAGGGAGGCAGCCTGATGCCCCTGCCTTCCGGCGGCGCGTGGCCACCCGAAGACCTGGCCCCCGTCTTCACCAAGTTCAACGAATGGTCGGCCTGGTACGCGGGCTCCCCGGACCTGCTGGCCACCGTGTACGGCGGGCAGGCCTCGGCCGGCGACCAGACCAAGACCGGGTTCTTCGCCTCGCAGCAGGGCGGTTTCAAGGCCGGGGTCCGGAACTTCTTCCAGCGCTACTTCCACGGCACCGCGACGTCGCCGACCGAGCAGCGCACCAAGCTGCACGTCCCGGTCGCCGGGGACATCGCCGCCACCTCCGCCGAGCTGCTGTTCTCCGAGCCGCCGTCGATGAAGATCGACGACAAGAAGACCCAAGACCGGCTGGACGACCTGGTCGACGACGGCGTCCACGCGACGCTGCTGGAAGCGGCCGAGGTCGCTTCCGCGCTCGGCGGCTGCTACCTGCGGGTCTGCTGGGACGTCGACGTCGACTCGACGCGGCCGTGGCTCGCCGCGGTGCACGCCGACGCGGCCGTGCCGGAGTGGAAGTACGGCCGGCTGATGGCGGTCACGTTCTGGCAGGTTCTGGAGGACGACGGCCGGAACGTCATCCGGCACCTTGAACGGCACGAGCCCGGCGTGATCCTGCACGGCGTCTACGCCGGGACGCGCAACGAGCTGGGACGCCGAATCGCGCTCACCGACATGCCGCAGACCGCGGGCATCGCCGACGCGCTCACCGGCCCGGACGAGATCTCGACCGGCGTCAAGATGCTGACCGCGGTGTACGTGCCGAACATGAGGCCTAACCGGATCTGGCGGACCGCGCCGGCCGCCTCCTACTACGGCCGCAGCGACTATCAGGGCGTCGAGCTGCTGATGGATGCGCTCGATGAGGTCTACAGCTCGTGGATGCGCGACATCCGGCTGGCGAAGGCACGGCTGATCGTCCCCGAGGTGTACCTGCAATCGCAGGGCGCCGGTAAGGGCGCGCGCTGGGACTCCGAGCAGGAGATCTACTCGACGGTGAACGCGCTGGCCGGCCAGTCGGGCCAGATGCAGCTGACGCCGGTGCAGTTCCAGATCCGCGTCCAGGAGCACATGGAGTCGGCGCAGCACCTGCTGGAGCAGATCCTGCGGGACGCCGGCTACTCCAGCCAGACGTTCGGCCTGTCAGGTGATGCCGCGGTGACCGCCACCGAGGTGGCGGCGCGGGAACGCAAGAGCTTCGTGACCCGCGACAAGAAGATCAACTATTGGCGTCCGGCGCTGCGCGACATCATCGAGGCGCTGCTGGCCGTGGATGCTGTCCAGTTCCATTCGGGTGTGACCCCGGACAAGCCGGTCGTGGAGTTCGGCGACACGGTCAGCGAGGACCCTGCCGCGGTCGCGCAGACCGTGCAGCTGCTGTTCGCCGCCGAGTCCGCTTCGACGGAGACCCGCGTGAAGCTGGTCAACCCGGACTGGGACGACACGCAGGTCGCCGAAGAGGTGGCCAAGATTCAGGCCGAGCAGCAGGCGGCGAGCCCCTTGAGCGTGCCCGGCCCGGATGGCATGGGTGGTCTTCCCGGGCCGGGCACTCCGGACCCGATGATGAACGGCGCGGGCTACTGATGCCGGGCCATCACCCGTTCGCCAGCAAGGCGCAGTGGCGGCTGTTCTTCGCCAATCCGCGGCTGAGGCAGTACGCCCACCAGAAGGCGCACGCCACACCCGGCGGGAAGGTGGTCCGCTACCGGCGGCTGCCGACCCGTAAGCGCGCACCGGGAGCTCGGAGCCTTCGGTGACCGTCGCCGACTCGATGGGTCCCGGCTGGGCTGGTGGCCTGGCCACGGTGGTCACCGAGATGCACCACACGGCCGGTGAGACGGTCCTGCGCTTTATGGCCGGGACGATCAGCAAGGGCATCGACCAGCCAGACTGGACCGCCCGGCAGTGGGGCAACGCGGCGGCCGTCAATCGCCGTACCGATACCGTGCTGGCGGGGCTGGCCCGCGACTCGCAGCGCGAGGTGAACCGGGCCGTGCTCGTCGCCTACCGGCGAGGCTTCGGCAAGGACCCGTTCGAGACGGCGGCCGCCCGCGGCCTGGTCGATCGGCTGATGGATGTACTCCGCCGGGTGTGGGCGTCGTGGCGGCAGTCGTTCCGCTCGGCCTGGTCCCGGCTGATCGCTACCGGGTCGGTGCAGCAGGACGGGCAGGCTCGCCGGGCGGCCGTGCAGCGGGAGATGAACCGGTTCGCCGACTCAGGGCCCGCGGCGTTCCGGGATGCCCGCGGCCGCCAATGGTCCGCGCCCGGCTACGTCAAGCAGGCCGTGAGCCACACCGCCGGGCAGGCAGCGCTCGACGGCTGGTTCGCCGCAATCCGTGATGAGGGCCGGGACCTGGTGATCGTGCCCGAGACGCCGACGACGTGCCCGCTGTGCGCCCCGTGGATGGGCCGGGTCCTATCGGTGTCGGGCGGTGACCCTGAGCACGCCTCGGTGGCCACAGCGCGCGCCGCCGGACTCTGGCATCCAAATTGCCGCCACAGCGCGGTCGAGTGGTTCCCCGGCTACAAGCGGCAGCCGATCCCGTTCATGATCCAGCGCAGCCGCGCGGTCCTGTACGAGCAGGCGCAGCGCGAACGGCAGATCGAACGCACCATCCGGCAGTGGCAGCAGCGCGAGGCGGCCGCGCTCGACGACATCGCTCGGGCGAAGGCCTCCCGCAAGGTCCGGCAGTGGAGCCGGGCGCTGCGCATCCACCGCGCCCAGCACGGATCGACACCTCGGAGGGCAGCCTGATGGGTTTCTGGGATTCACTGCTGCACCCGCGGGCGCCGAAGGGTAGCGCGGGTGGCGGACAGTTCGCCGGCGGCGGCTCGCCCAAGGCGCCCAAGGTCAAGGTAGGCAAGCGCGGCAAAGGCAAGAAGGGCAGCAAGGGCAAGCACCCCAAGAAGCACGCCCCGAAAGGTGCGCTGGGCTTCAACGGGAAGACCGGCACCGGCTACGGCTCCCCGCACGGCGACTCGCGGGTCAGGGCGCTCCAGACCCGGCTGAATGCCCTCGGCCTGAAGGACGCGCAAGGTCACCCGCTGAAGGTCGACGGCAGGCTTGGCCCGAAGACGACCGCGGCGATCAAAGCGTGGCAGCGGAAGAACAAGATGCCCGTGACCGGCAAGGTCAGCGCCGCCGCACTCAGGCAGCTCACCGCCCCCCGGTCGAAGACCGGCCATCTGCGCAAGCCCAGGCCCAGCCTCACCGCCGGGACCGCATCGAGGAGCCGCTGATGTCCGCGAAGTTCGACGCACTGGCCGCGAAGGTCGGCTCGCCGAAGCTGGCGGGCTGGATCACGCAGCACAACCCCAAGGTCCATGCGCGGGCGATGGCCACGCGCAGGCGCAAGGCGTCCATGCAGAAGATGGCCGCCAAGCGAAGCAAGAAGTAATAACCCAACGAGGAGTACGCTCATGACGACCCCGGCTCAGCCCGACACGGGCGCCGGGAGCGCCGCACCCGACACGGGAAGCGCACCCGAAGGCACCACCACCGAGACGGCACCAGAGCAGACGACCGGCACGGACGTCACCGACTGGCAAGCCGAAGCGGAGAAGTGGAAGACCCAGGCCCGCAAGCACGAGGAACGGTCGAAGGCCAACAAGAAGGCCCTTGACGACGCCCTCAACGCGAGCAAGCCCAAGGCCGGCGAACCGGGCCCGGAGGACTGGCAGAGGCAAGTCGCCGAAGCCACCGAACGCGCCACCGCGGCCGAGACGCGCGCCGCGGAACTCGCCTACCGCAGCACCGTCAGCCGTATCGCCGCCACGGTGAACGCTGACGCCGACGCGCTGCTCGACTCCGACTCGTTCCTAGAAGCCGTCGAGACCGAACTCGGTGACGACTTCGACGACGACGAGCTCGCCGCAGCCGTCACCAAGGTCGCCAAGGAGTACGCCAAGAAGCTCCGCTTCGCCAAGCAGACCGGCCCCGCACGCAGCGGAGCCGACATCTCCGGCGGCCCGGCGGGACTGCGGCAGCTCACCGAAGACGACCTTCAGCGCATGAGCCCCGAGCAGATCGTGGACGCCCAGAACAAGGGCCAGCTCAACTCGCTGCTCGGCATCACCTAACGCTCTAAGGAGAGCACATGTCGATCACCCGGTTCCGGCCAGAAATCTGGTCCGCGAACCTGCTTGTGGCCCTGCGCAAGCAGCTGGTCTACGCCGGTCCCGGCGTGGTCAACCGCGATTACGAGGGCGACATCCAGGCCGCGGGCGACACGGTCCGCATCACCTCCATCTCCGACCCGACCATCGGCACCTACTCGGCGAACACCACGGCGATCGCGCCGGAGGAGCTGACGGACGCGCAGCGGACCCTGGTCGTCGACCAGGCCAAGTACTTCGCGTTCTTCGTCGATGACGTCGACCAGCGGCAGGCCAAGGGCAACGTCATCCCGCAGGCGATGCAGCGGGCCGCCTACAAGCTGGCCGACACCATCGACCAGTACGTGGCGGGCCTCTACACGGGTGCGCAGGCCTCGAACGTGCTCGGCTCGACCGGCTCCCCGGTGCTGGTCGGACCGACCACCGACACCGGCAAGACCCTCGCCTACGACAGCGTGCTGGTTCCGCTGCGGACCAAGCTGGCGCGGGCCAATGTCCCGACCGAGGGCCGGTTCGTCATCATCTCGCCGGAGTTCCACGCCCGGCTGCTGCTCGACTCCCGGTTCATCAAGGTCAACGAGGCCGGGACCGACACCGGGCTGCGCAACGGCATGGTCGGCCGGGCCGCCGGGTTCGACATCATCGAGTCCAACAACGTGCCGAACCCGACCGGGAACGTGCACGTGCTCACGGCCGGCACGAACATGTCGATCTCGTTCGCCGAGCAGATCAACAAGACCGAGGCGTACCGGCCCGAGGCCAAGTTCGCCGACGCCGTCAAGGGCCTGACGCTGTACGGCGCGAAGCTGCTGCGTCCCGAGGGCCTCGGTGTCGCCTACGTCGACGCCATCACCTGATCGGAGAACTGACCAATGGCACGCGCCGCACTTGCGTACTCCAGTCTCGCCCCCAACTCCAACCTGGCCGACCCGACCGGTGTCGCCACGGTCGCCGGGGCCGGCAACGGCCTTCAGGTGCCCGACATCTCCCCGAACCGTCGGCAGTCCGTGCCGGAGCTGACGCTCCTGCGCGTCGCCAACGCCTCGGGCGGTTCCGGCACCGTCACCGTCAAGGCCGGCACCAACCCGCCGAGCCTGGCGGCCGGTGTCGGCGACCTGACCGTCACCGTCGCGAACTCGGCGACCCAGTGGCTGGGCCCGTTCGAGTCCGGCCGGTTCATCCAGACCGACGGGTCGATCATCATCGAGTCGAGCGTGGTGATGACCGTCACCGCGTTCAAGGTCCCGAGGAACACCTGATGGCGGCCGAAGGGCCCGAGGTCGCCCTGTTCCGCAGCGAGAGCGGCCAGCTGATCCACATGGATCTGCCGCTGCCCGAGCACATGGCCGACAAGGTCGCCAAGGGCCAGCTCGTCCGCGTCAACGACGACGGCACCCCGTACGCCGGGGAAGCGTCGGGGCCGGCCGAGGGCGCCCCCCCTTCCAAGCCAGCCCCGTCCGCCTCCAAGGGCGAATGGGTCGGCTGGGCGGTCTCCTGCGGCATGGATCCGGAGGACGCCGCGGCCGCGACGAAGCAGGACCTGATCGACCGGTACGGCGGGTTCTGACGTGGCGTACGCGACGGTCGAGCAGCTAGCGGACCTTCTGGGGCGCTCCGCCCCGCCGAACGCCGCCGTGCTGCTCGATCGCGCGTCCCGCGACATCGACCGGGCCCTGGTCACCGCCGTCTACGACAGCACCGACGCCACGATCATCGCGGCGCTGAAGAACGCCACACTCGAACAGGTGGCGTGGCGCCTCGAAGTCGGCGACGTCAACGGCATCCGCCATGACGCCCAGTCCGGTGTTCCGACCCCGGTGCCGGTCACGGTCAGCCTGTCCCGCTACGGGAACGCCGTCGGCGCCGACACCTCCAAGACGCAGATCCTCGGCGAGCAGGCGTACGCGGTACTTCAGGCGGCCGGGCTGACCGCGTGGGGGCCGATCCCGACGTGAGCCGATCCGACGCACGTCTCGGCATCGCCCGCTACTTCGGCGGCACCACCTGGGACGACGCTGCGAAGATCTACCGGCCTACGCCGCTCGCCTCGTCCGGCCTGGCCGGTGTCCGCCCCTATTGGACCCCGAGATTCGAGGACCACCCGTACCTGGAAACCCTTCCGGCCGGGTCGCTGATGGGCGCGGTCATGTGCGTGCACCTGGCCGACAACCAGGAGACCCGGATCGCGGCCGGCATCAAGAAGGACCCGTACGCGGTCGAGCTGTACGTCTTCATGTACGCGCTGTCAGCGCAGCAGGAAGACCTACAGGCCTTCTCCGATGACCTCCTCGACGCCATCAAGGGGATGCTCAGGGCCGACCCGACGCTCGGCCATGTGTTCATTCAGGCCGGTGAGGGCGGCGTGCCGCTCAACACGCGCACGGACACCCCGGTGAGCGTCGGCAACGGCCTGGTCACATCGGTCGCCGTCGTCACCTTCGAAGCCCAGTTCTACCCGTCCGTGACCTTCGCCTAGGAGCGAGCGTGCCCAAGTTCACCTACACCGGAGCGGTCGCCAAGCCCTACCCGCAGTTCCTGGACGTGGACGCGGGCGGCTCGCTGTACGCCGAACCCGGCCAGACCTACAACGTCGAGCCCGCCGAGGGCCACGCCTGGAAGCGGCTGGCCGACGAGCCGGACGCCGACGGCAACCCCGTCTACGAGGACTTCGACCCGCTGCCGCCTGACGAGAACTGGAAGCCGGTCAAGGCGAGCACTCCGAGCCGCCGCGCGGCCGATGACACCCCGAAGGACGGTTCCTGATGGCAGCCCCCGCAGTTGTCCCCGGCGCACGGTCGGCCTTCGGGATCGGCCTGGAAGCCGCCGCCACTCCCGGCACCGCCGTGACCGCGTCCAGGTGGGCGCCGTTCGCGGACCTGACCCCGACAGAGCAGCTGAACCCGCTGATCGACACCGGCATGCGCGGAGCCATGGGTGTCGAGGCCGACGCCGTGATGGGGACGCAGCATTCAGAGCTGTCGTTCTCGATGGCGTTCAACCCTGAGTGCACAGGCGACCTGCTCTACAACATCATGTCGGGCTACTCGGTGGGCGCGGCGGTGTCCGGCGTCTACCCGCACACGATCAGTGTGCTGAACTCGGGTACCGCGCAGGGCCGGACGCACACCTTCGTCGACTTCCAGAACCTCACCGCGTCCACGGGTGCACGGGTGTACCCATATGCACGGCTGAGCGAGCTGACCTTCAGCGGCAACGCCGAGGGCCTGGTCATGACGTCGGGCAAGCTGTCCGCGTCGGCGAGCGCGGCGGCCGGGGCCGGGCCGACGAACGCGCCGACTGCCGACCAGGTGATCCCGGCGTGGCGGTCGTCGCTGACGATCGCTGCTGCGGCGATGCCGAACTTGTCGGAGTGGTCGGTGACGATCGCCCGCGCCGTGATCGTCCAGGACGGTGCGGACGGCACACAGACTCCGTACGTGATCGCGCAGGGACCGATTACCTCCGTCACCGGCAAGTACACCTTCGTCGCGATTGACGAGTCGCCGCTGACCTCGGCGATCGCCGGAACCAAGAGCGCCAACGTGCTCACCATCGACAACGGCGGCGCTACCTCCGCGGTCCGGCAGCTGGTTCTGACGATGACCAAGTGCCAGTTCACGGACCCGCAGATGAAGCGGGACCAGTCCGGGCTGATCATGTGGGACGTCAACTTCCGGGCGTTCCTCAACTCCACCGACGTGGGCGCCTCCGGCGGCCTCGCCCCGATCAAGGCCGTGTTGAAGACCGCCATCGCGGACTACACGGCATAACCCACCTATCACAGAGAGGGGCCGACGTACCCATGCGCGTTGACCTCGGCAAGAGCCGCTGGGCGGAGATCCTCGACGCGGACGAGATGCCGCACTCGACGGCCGTGGCGGTCGACAAGCTGTATCCGGTCGACCGGTCCCTGCTGACGGCCGAATGGTACGACTCCAGCCGCGACGAGCTGCTCGCCCACGTCATCACATCCTGGTCCTTCGACCAGGAGATCCCGAACGGTGACCGGGCGAAGCTCGGCTTCGTCCCCCACTCCGCTCACGATGCTCTGCTGGCCGCGACCGGCGAGCACTGGGAGGCGCTGGGTTTTACCGATCCGAAGAAGAAGAGCAGCGCCGAATCCTCGAACGACACAGCCAGTACCTCCGGCTGAAGAACCACCTGCGCGGCCTCGTCCCGGCCGGCCGGGAGCCAAGCCCGCGCAGCCTGCTGCTGCTGAAGTACGCCACGTTCGCCGAAGCGCACAACTGGACACCGGACGTGGTCGACCGGCTGCCCGCGTGGATCGCTAACGAGCTCATCAGCGTCGAGAACCTGATCCGGGAGGTGCGCGGGTGAGCTACGGCGACAACCTCAGGCGGATCGCCCGGCGGGCTGAGACAGACGGCGGCCGGGCGGCCGCGCACGCGATGGCACAGGAGGGCACGACGGCGATCAGGGACGCGCTCGGCAAGCGGTCGCATCCGCGCGGCACGAAGACTCCGGCCCCGGCCGGTGGCCCTCCTGCGCGGATCTCGGGCCGGTTGCAGGCGTCGGTTGTACCTTCGATGCCCCGCCAGGAAGGCGCGGGCGTATGGGTGGCTGACACGGGGCCGCGCGGCGTCGTCTACGCCGGCATCCAGAACAACGGCGGCACGATCCACGCCCACGGCGGCTACCTGGTGTTCTTCTACGACGGCGGCTGGCACCGGGTGAAGTCGGTGCACCTGCCGGCCCGCCCGTACCTGTCCCCTCCGGTCCGGGCCGCTCAGTCCCGGATCGACCAGGCCGGTGTGGATGCGTTCCAGCGAGCGGTTTATGGCTGACAACGAGCACGTCGAACGGTTCAAGGCCGACGTCTCCCAGTTCGTCCGGGACGTTGAGAAGGCCGCTCACGAGTCGGACCAGTTCGGCGACGCCAATGCCCGCGCTGCACTCGCCGCCCGCCGGATGGGCCTGTCGGCGCAGGAGGCCGGCCAGCGGGCCGAGCGGGCGCAGCTGGCCGCGTTCGAGGCGGCCAAGAAGCTGGAGCGCGGCGAGCTCGACGCGGCGAAGGCCGCGGAGCTCCAGGCGCGGGCAGCGTCGGCCACCGAACGCGCCGAGCTCAAGCAAGCCGAGTCCGCTCTGGCCGCGGCCAAGGCCGAAGACGAGCTCGCCAAGAACATGCGGCAGGTCGCCCGGGACGCGGCGGTGTCCGCGGGCGCGGAAAGGCTCGCGCACCTTCGGGCGGCCGGGGCGGCCAAGGACCACAACGCGCTGTTGACTCACCTGCGGCGCGAGTACAAGGACTTCGACGGCGACATCGAGAAGATGGGCACCTTCGCCTCGAACGCCTTCGACCTGGTGAAGACGGCCGGGTCGAGCGCCCTGAGCACGATCGGGTCGATGGGCCCGCTGATGATCGGCGCCATTGTGGCCGGGCTGGCGGTGTTGCCGGCTGCTGCAACGCTGGCCGGCGGTGCTATCTCCGTCGGCTTGGGTGGCGCGTTCGCTCTGGTGGGCCTGAAGGCCACGGCTGGGTCTGCGGTCGCCAAGCGTGCGATCGACGACATGTCGGCCCACACTCATGCCGTCGTCCAGGACTTCTCCAAGCCGTTCGAGCAGACCTGGGTCAACATTGCCGCCGCCGAGAAGACCGCCCTTGACGGGATGGCGCCGGACGTCAAGAACCTCTTCCAGAGCCTCGCCCCGGAGGTGTCCGGATTCGCCCAGGAGGTCGGGCACAAGATCCCCGGCGAGCTGCACAACTTCTTCGAGTCGCTAAAGGCCGACTCCGGCCCGATCATCGCCGAGCTCGGGTCGACGCTGCCAGAAGCACTCGGCCGGGCCGCTGACGGCTTGAAGCAGATCATGGATGAGGTTGCCCGGAACCCGCAGGAATTCGGCAACATGATCGCCGCAACGGGCCGTCTCGTGCAGGCGCTCGGCACGGTGATGGTCTGGCTGATCAAGGTCGGCGAGGTCTTCACCAGGCTCAACGCGACGACCGGACAGCTCGGCGCGAAGTTCCAGGAGCTCGGGCAGAAGGCAGGCTTCGCCGGGCAGCCGCTGTCGGCGCTGGGCGGCTTCATGCGCCGCTTTGACGTGTCGAGTGCGGCGGCCGGGAACACGCTGACTAACTTCGGCTCGAACCTCGCCAACGCCGCCGCCCAGGCGGGTGCGGCGGCGACAGCGACCGGGCGGCTGACGCAGGCGAACAACCAGCTGGAACAGTCGATCCAGCGAATCCTCAACCCGGCGCTGGCCTACTCCAACGACGCCATCGCGATGAAGGAATCGCAGATCCAGCTCACTGCGGCGCTGAAGGCCTCGCACGGGCAGATGGGGCTGCAGACGCAGCAGTCCCGCGCAGCGTCCTCGGCATTCAACGACCTGGCCGCCAAAGTCGCCCAGATGCGCGACGACGAGGTCAAGCTGCACGGTGCGACCTCGCCCGCGAGTCAGGCCATCAAGGATCAGGTCGCCAAGCTATGGGATCTGGCCGGGAGCAACAAGGAGGCGCAGGACAAGGTCATCCGGCTCGCCGCCGCGCTCGGCGTCACGCTGCCCAAGAGTGCCGGGACGGCCAAGAAGTCCGTCGATGGTGTCCACGGTGCGCTGAACAACCTCAAGAGCCCAGCGCCGATCGACATCAGGGTCAGCACCGCGAACGCGCTCGCTGCCGTAGCTGCCGTGCAGAGCGCGATCAACAACATCGGCCGGGCCGGCGGCGGCGTGGTCGTCCCGCCGCCGCGGTTCCGGGCCGAGGGCGGCCCGATGGCCTACGGGTACGCGGCCGGCGGCAGCCCGCGGCGCATCGACTCCGGCGGCGGCGTGTGGGGCCGCGGCTCCGGCAAGAGCGACGACGTCCCGCTGTGGGCGTCGACCGGCGAGTACGTGGTCAAGGCCGTGTCGTACGCGGCGAACAAGTCTCTGGTCGAGGCGATCAACGCGTCCAACGGCCGGCCAGTATCACTGGGCGGCGAGAAGTCCGGCTCCGTTCTCGGTCCCGGCCCGAAGAACCAGTACCTCGGCGCGATGCCGCTCGCGAGGCGCCACTACGCCGAGACGCTCACCGGGGCGTCAGGTGGCGCCAGTCAGCCGATCGTCCACGACACCAAGATCTACGTGAACGGCAATATCTGGTCTGCTGATGAGCTGCTGAATCGACTCCAAGCGCTCGCGATCGAGCGCGGCATCTCCTTCGTGCGCCCGGCGGGCCGGTAGATGGCGATCACCGTTCCGAACCAGTGGACCGGGACCGGCAGCGAGTCGGACGTCCAGATCCTGACGACGCCGACGACCGCGAACTGGCTGATCGCTGTCGTCTCCTGGCGGGTCACCGACGGCTCTGTACCGCTGGTGACGGTGGGGGACCTGCCGCGCAACCTGTGGACGCTGCTGGGAACGGAAAGCAACGCCTCGGGAAGCCATCAGATCGCGGTGTGGGCGTGCCCGCACGCGACCTATGACGGCTGGGAGTGCCTGAACGCCTACATAGCCTGCATGCAGGTCCAGGCCAGCGACGTCGGGACTGTGACGTGCTCGGTGTTCGAGGGCGCGGGTCTGTCGGACTGGCTAACGGTCGACTCGGTCACGGTCGGTACCGCGTCCGCGGCGACCACGTTCAGCGTCGTCATGCCCGGCCCGGCCGGGTCCGCGAACTGCCTCATGGTCGGGGCTGCGGCCATCGACAACGCTGCGGCGACGGTGACGGTCACCTCGGCCGGCTGGACGGCGCTCACGCAGGTGTCCCGCACGGGCCCGGACGTCAAGATGGCGCCTACCTGGCGCACGTCCACTGCGACACAGACGCCCGCCTGGTCGTCCAGTGTGGCTGCGAACTGGGTCGGCATCGCCGTCGCGATCAAAGAGGTCGGCACTGCGGTCACGCAGCCGAACGCGAACTATCCGCTGGTCCGGGCCAGGATCGGCCTCGGGTATGACGTCAGCACGCCACTCCAGCAGGTGACGTACACCAGCGTCGCCGCGATGCATCGGGCGACGCGAACGGCCCGCGGGATCCAGTACGAGCTGGGTGACGCCCAGACCGAACCCAGCTACATGCTCTTCGACGACCCGCAGGGTTCACTGGCCGGCCGACAGATCGTCTCGGCGACCGCGAACGCCGCCGGCACCACGACCACGATCAAGGTCCCGGATGCGAGCGCGACGAATCTGCTGTTCAAAGGCGACTTCTTCCAGCTCTACACCAGCGGTGGCGCGCTGAAGGAGAAGACGGTCTTCCAGGCCACCGCGCTCAGCTCGGCCGCCGGAACCACGACCATCACCTTCTCCCCGGCCGCCGCGGTCAGCACGGCCAATACCGATGTGATGACCACAACCCCGCTGGACGTGCGGACGCCCTACCTGGTGGACGCCCTGTACGGCGGGAAGTGGTATCCGTTCGCGTCCGGCTGGTGTGAACAGCCGACTACAACCCACGACGTAGAGGGGAATCAGCAGGTCGCGATCACCTGCTCGGACGTGTGGAAGGTGCTGAACGTCGCGTCGCGGACCGCGCTGGAAGGCGAGCTGCTGCGTAAGAACCCCACGCATCTGTGGAAGCTGGACGACCCGACCGGCGCCACCGCGGCCGCGAACATCTCCGGCATCAGCACCGCGCAGCTGGTGGAGACGCCCAGCAAGTTCGGGACCGGCGCGAACGGCAGCGCGGACTTCGGTACCTCGACGCAAGGTTTCGACGCGGGCAGCGGACTCCAGAGCGTCCTCGGCGACACCGGTTCGGCGTGGCGGCAGACGGGCCTCACCTCGGGCGAGATCGCGACGCAGGGGTGGGCGCTGGTCGCCAACGACACCGGATTCCCGTCGATCAGCAGCGGTGTGACGGTCTTCGGGATGAACATCCAGGTTCTCTCGGACCGGTCGGTGATCACGGCGGGGACACTCGATCCGACCCTGCTGATCCTGCGGAACGCCGACCCGGGCAACGGGGTAGCCCAGGGCTCCGTCATCAAGATCTCCATCGACAAGACGTCGGTGACCTACAAGGTGACGGTGTGGGACAAGAGCAGCCACGCGACCACGACGACGGGCAGCACCGGGCAGCCGTCGGCGTCGTGGCTCACATGGGCGCTGGCGTTCGATCAGACGTCATGGATCCTCTACAACGGCGGCAGCCAGGTCGCCTCCGGCAGCGCCAACCTGGTCCCGGTGTTCACGCAGCTCAGCGTCGGCGGCGAAGCCGACCAGTTCAATACCGGCCGCTTCTGGAATGCCGTTCATACCGACATCGCCGTCTATCCGCGCAAGCTATCGGCCACCGAGATCAGCCACCTGGAGTCGCTGAACTTCCAAGGCCACTACGGCGGCGAGACCATCGACAGCTACATGGTCCGCAAGCTCAACTCGGCCGGCTGGCAAGGCGCCCGGATCATCGCTTCCAGCGGCCTGTCCGTCGGCACTGAGCCGACCGACACCAACAGCATTGTCGGGAAGCTGTCCACCGCGGCGGGCTACGACGACGGGCTTGCGTTCCCGGACGCTTCCGGACAGATCCAGTACCGGCCGCGGCTCCAGTCCTACCACCAGACATCGCGGGCAACGCTCGGCGAGCTGACCGCGTCGGGGGAGATCCCGTACCAGCGCGGCATCTCGTTCTCGCCGAGCCCGAGCTACCTCTACAACCTGATCAGGATCAGCAACGTCCTGCTCACGGTCGCCAGCAACGCGTTCGTGCTCGCCTCGTCGACCGCGGTGGCCGCAGACACGGCCAGCATCAGGAAGTACGGCGGCAAGACCGCCCTCCCGTTCGACCGGGAGGTGCGCCTGCTGTCGCAGGCGGACGCCTTCGCTCTGGCGTGCTGGTTCCTGTCCAGGTTCGCGACTCCGATCCGGCGCGTCGACAAGGTCACGATCGACGCGGCCTCGGCGGCCGCGTCCGCGCCGGGTGTGTGGGCATTCGTGCTCGGCGCCGAGGTCGGCGATTTGGTGACGGTGAACCGGCGGCCTGTCGGCGCGCCGAGCACGAGCCAGCTCTACCGGGTGCTCAGGGTCGAGAACGACCAGGCCGCGGGGAAGTGGCTGACGACGCTGACGCTCGGCGTCGCTCCGGCCACGTCTCTGATCGTCGGTGACCCGGTGAAGGGCATCCTCGGCAGCAACAGCATGGCCGCCTGATGACGACCGTCCTGAACCTGACGATGCCGTCCGGGCAGGTACTTCCGGCGCCCGCCACGCCCCACACCTGGATCGAGAAGGCGACCGGGGTGTACGGCGACCCGCTCCAGGCCAAGCTCATGGAGTCCAGCGTCGCCATGGCGGTCGCCTTCCACCGGCAACGGCCGCTCATGCAGGGCGTCGCGACCGTCACCACGTCGCTCACCTCATCGACGTGGACTCCGCTGCCGCTGGCCGAGCTATGCGACAACGTGGCCGGCCACTCCGACGTGTCGAACGTGTCCCGCTGGTTCATGCCGGCGGCGGCCACCTCTAACAACTGGTGGCTGTGCACGGGCTTGGTCCCGGTCAACACGTCCTCGGTGTCGACGGTGGCGATCGCGGGCCTGCGGATCAACGGGGGCGGCGTCCAGGAAGGCGCCAAGATCCCCGGCGGCGGCCACAACGGCATCACCCCGATGACCGTCGACCTGCTCCAGATGACGGCAGGCGACTACATCGAGTTGATGGCGTATCAGAACTCCGGCGGCTCCGTCAGTACGATCATCTCCGGCCGGGCGGCGACGCTGACCCTGCGGTGGGCGTGCGCCGGCACCGGGACCACGGTGGCTCTGCCGTCGACTCCGCGGACGTGGCTGGCCGCCGATGCGATCACTGCGGACTCGACCGGCGGCGCGAACGTCCCGCTCAACCTGCACATCCGCGACGTCATCCGGTGGCTGAACTACCCGGCCATCGCCAAGGTGACCGCGTCCGGCACGACGCAGACGATCGCGTCCGGTGTCGGCACCTGGACAAGCCTTCAGATGCCCGCCTCCACCGTCGACAACTACGGCATGTGGTCGTCCGGCGCGAACACGAAACTCACCTGCCAGCGCGCTGGCTTGTACCTGGTGGCCGGGCTCGCGTCCATCCAGGAAGGCTCCTCCAACACCGGGTACCGCGCGGCTCGCCTGCTCCACACCATCGCGGCGGGCGGCTCCGCCACCTACGCCGGCACCGTGTCCGTCCCGGCGACCACGTCCACGATCGGGACGGCCATTCAGGTGGTGCACCTGATCCGGATGGCGGTGAACGACACGGTGGAGCTCCAGGCCTCCCACAACCAGGGCTCGTCGCTGAACGCCGGTACCGCGTCCCGGCTGATCGCCGTGTGGCGGTCGCTGTGACACTCCAGCCGCCCCCGATCCCGGTGTTCATCGCGGGGACGCCGGGCGCCCAGATGCCGGGCACGATGAACAGCCTCGTCCGGGACCCGCTGACGTTCCTGCTCGCCCCGCCGGTCGTGCGGCTACGGCGGACCGGCGCGCTGACCGTGGCCGAGAACACCCACCAGTTCATCGCGTTCGACACCGCCGACGAGGACACCTATTCGGGCTGGTCGGGTGGTTCACCCACCAGGTACACCGTGCAGGCGGCCGGCTGGTATGAGGTGACGGTGACCGCGTCGCTGTCGGGGACGGGCGCGTCGGGGATGCTGCTCGCCGCGAGCCTGGCGGTGAACGGCAACAGCCATACCGGGGTGAGTTCGGGTGGCGGCTGGGAGGGCGCGACGGCCTACACCTCGACGGGCGCCTCGACGCAGCCGAAGGTCGTGAACTCGCGGCATGAGGTGTACGCGAACGTGTCCGACTACATGCAGCTCGACCTTTGGTACTCGACCGAATCGGCGATCACCGCTGTGGACACCACGGCAGGGCTGGAGTGTTCCCTGCGCGCCGTCTGGACCGGGGTGTGAGGGGGCCGAGTGCCTGATGCGCCGACCCTGTGGGATCTCCAGCGCCTCATCGAGCGGAATCACAACGATTCGCGCGAGGACATCCTCGACCTCAAGGCGCAGGCCGCCCGGGACTCGGCGAACCTGGCCGCGCAGCTGGAACGGTTCGTGCTCCGCGAGGTGTATGAGGCGCGGGAGGCCGCGATGCTCCTGCGGATCACCAACCTGGAGCAGCAGGCGAAGGATGCCCGGGCCGCGGTGCGCAGCGCGACCTACGCGGCGATCGCGTCGGTCATCGCGACGATTGTGGCGGCGATCATCATGGGTTACCTGACCAAGGGCGGCCACTGATGGCGCTCCGGCCGCGCGGGCGGGACATCGCCGTCATCGTCGGCGTCATCGCGATCGTCATCGCGGTCACCTGGACGGCGGCGCTGGTGTCGCGGACGTCCGCGGAGAATGACCAGCTGCGCCAGGACGTGAGCACGCTCGCGCAGCAGGTGCGGCAGCTCGGCGGTACGCCGCACGTCTCGCCGTCGGCCGGCCCGGCTGGTGCGTCCGGTAGCCCTGGCGCCCCGGGTCAGCCTGGTGCTGCTGGCGCGTCTGGCCGCCCGGGCTCCGCCGGCTCCCCTGGTTCTCCTGGCTCGACGGGCGCTACCGGCAAGACGGGTCCGTCCGGCTCCCCGGGAGGTCCTGGCCCGTCGGGTGCTCAGGGCCCCGCGGGGCCGCCGGGAAAAGACGGCCAGGACGGTAAGGACGGCGCCACCGGGCCGCAGGGCGACACGGGCCAGACCGGGCCGCCGCCGTCGTCCTGGACCTTCACCTACCTGGGCGTCACCTACGTCTGCTCGCCGGACTCCGCGGGCGCGACCACCTACACCTGCTCGCCGTCCGGTACGGCGCTGTCCCGGAAGAACTGAGGAGACCATGACGTTCGGTGTGGATTTCGCCTGGCATGGCGACATTGGCGCGCTGATCAAGGCGTTGAAGGCGGCGAACGTCACGTTCGTGTGCCGCTACCTCTCCCACAGCTCCGGCAAGAACCTGACGCTCGACGAGGCGAAGGCCTTCTCCGCGGCCGGGATCAACATCGTCGTCGTCTGGGAGACCACGGCGGACCGGGCGCTCGCCGGCCACGCCGCCGGCGCGCAGGACGCCCGTGACGCGGCGGCAGAGGCGAAGGCGTGCGGGATGCCGGACGGCCGCCCCATCTACTTCGCCGTGGACTTCGACGCCTCGGCGGGCCAGCAGGCGGCGATCAACGCCTACCTGGACGGCGCGGCCAGTGCCATCACCAAGGCCCGCACCGGCATCTACGGCGGCTACAACCCGGTGAAGCGCGCCCTCGACGGCGGGCATTGTGCATGGGCCTGGCAGACCTACGCCTGGTCCGGCGGCCGCTGGGATTCGCGGGCGCAAATCCAGCAGTACTCCAATGACCACACGATCGGCGGTGTGGGTCTGGACTATGACCGGTCCGAGGCCGCCGACTTCGGGCAGTGGCGGATCGGCTGGACGCCGTCCGACCAGCCTTCCCCTCACCCCGACCCGACACCCACGGAGGAAGACATGCCATACGGCATCCTGAACCAGGTCCCGGCCCCGAACGGGGTCCGCGAGACGCCGATCTCGGTCCCGCCCGGCAAGTACAAGAAGATCGGCTTCCTGGCCGATGGCGGTCTGCTCGGCCTGCTGCCGGTGAAGGTCCGGGTGGCGCAGCACCTGACCACGCTGCACTGGCACATCGACCACATCGTGGTGGACTCCACGAAGGCCAAGACGGTGCTCGATGTGGACCCGGCGTGCGACGGGCTCAGCATCTCCTACGAGGACGACGGGACCTGCCCGGTCGCCTGGGACATGTCCTGATGGCGTCCGTCAAGAAGCGCTACATCGACGAGAAGCCCGGCCGTGGTCGTCTCGGCCGGCACGTACGCCACGACTCCCGCTCGCTGGCCTACCAGGTGGAGGCCGCCGACGTCTCGACGTTGACCAGCGTCCGCCACACCCGCTACATCCCGGTGCTCGACCAGGGCGACCTCGGCAGCTGCACCGGCAACGCGGCCGAGGGTGCGATCGGAACCGGGGCGCTGTGCCTGGCGCTGGCCGGCAGCCCGCTCCAGCCGAACGGCGACGCGCTGGCCGACGAGCGGCAGGCGGTGGCGCTGTACTCGATGGCGACGCAGCTGGACGGCGTGGACGGCTCGTACCCGCCGGACGACACGGGCTCGGATGGCCTGTCGGTGGCGAAGGCCGCCAAGAAGGCGGGGATGATCTCCGGCTACCAGCACGCGACCTCGCTGAATGCGGCGCTCACCGCGCTGGCCGCCGGGCCGGTCATCGCGGGGATCAACTGGTACGACAGCTTCGACGAGCCCAATGGCGGCGGTGTCTGCGTTATCAGCAACGGCGCGCAGGTCCGGGGCGGCCACGAGATCTGCCTGGACGAGCTCGACGTCGAGCGCGGCTTGATCGGCTTCACGAACTCGTGGGGCGAGTCCTGGGGCGAGCAGGGCCGCGCGTACTTCACCTGGCACGACTTCACCCGGCTTCTGAGTGAGGAGGGCGACGTCACCGTGTTCATCCCGGTGACTGAGCCTGCCCCGTTTCCCGTCCCGCCCGGGCCTGCTCCTGCGCCTGTGGACGTGGCTGACCAGGCTCTGGCGGCGGTGGCTCACCAGTGGGTGACGCACCACCACACCGGCACGAACCGGCGGATGGCCGACGCGCTGAAGGCGTGGCTCGCCGCGGAGGGCCTCTGAACCATTTCCGAACTGGAAAGAGTTCCTTTCCGGTTCCCCAACTCTCAACTGAGGGTTGATAGTTCGTTCCCTGGGAAATCCCGGGGGCTGACCCCCGAAGGAGGGGCCATGAATTGGTTGAAGAGGATCTTCACCCTTCAGCCCGCCGCCGTCGCCTCGGCAGCGTCCACCGTCTACCTCGCGGCGCAGATGATCGACCGCGCGTACATCGAGCACACCGGGGTGTTCCATCCTGACCTGGTCGTCGCCGCCGTGACGGCCGTGTGGGGCCTGTGGACCTACATGAACGTCACCCCGCTGGGCAGGCCACGCGACAAGCACGGCCGGGCGCTCAGCCCCGACTTGTAGGAGGTAGCCTGGACGCCAGGAGGGTGCACGTCCGCCGAGTCGACAGCGAGATACGGCACCTGCCGGGCACCACGGGTCTGAAATGACACGGACCAGGACCGCGATCACGGCGTAGCCCTCTTCGTCCCTGGTGGGCCCACCCCGGTTCGTGGGGATCCGGTCAAAACCCTGCACAGACTCCCAATTAGGGGAGACGCTCAGGGATGGGTAGCGGGCCCCGGCTACGGCCGGGAATGATCCGCGAAGCTGCCGGAAGCCTGAAGACCGGCCCCCGTCTCCCCGCCCACCGATGAAATGCGAACGGCCCGGCTCCCCTTCACCGGGGGGCCGGGCCTCTTCGTTTTGTCTGGTCGCTCAGCTTATGGAAGTGCGTAACCTCACCCGTCTACCGGGTAATCGACGTCGCCCGACTCGTCCCGCAACGGCTCCAGGTCGGCGTACTGCCGCGCCAGGTACGGCATGAGGACGAGGGCGGGGATATCCGGCGGCGGGTCGGGCTCAGGTGTGCGGAAGCAGCCGCCAGAGGTCCACGTCACGGCTCCTCCTCGGCGGCTGGCGGCCGGACGACGCTCAGCAGCGCCTCGGCGATCGGTTCCGCCCGCTCCTCGCGCTGCTCACGCTCGGCCTTCCACGGCCCGTACGCGCCGTGCGCCTCGGTTGGGATCTCGTCCAGCCAGGCGAGCAGCAGCGCCCCGGCAGCCGATCCCTTGCCCTTCACGGCTGGTGTGCCGCGGCCGGGCTCCCGCCCGGAACCTCGGCCGCGGCAGTCTTGCGGGCCTGCTCGGCGTGAGCGACGAGGACGCGGAGCGTGTCCTGTGCGCGGCACAGCCGGATCAGCTCTTCGGGCGTGGACGCTTCGACGTTGCCGAGGCAGCCCTTGTCGAGCTGATAGTCGGTGAGCCGATTCGCTGCGATGGCGGTGTAGACGCCGCTGTCGGAGACGGACGTGATCCAGTCGTTGATCAGCGGTTCTCGGGCGGGTGAGAACGTCATGAGGGTCACCGTACGCCTACCGGGGGCTACCTGGGTACCCCTGAGGCTCTCTGGGGTACATCAGGGCTGGTCAGGTAGCGTTTCGGATCATGGCCGAGATCGACCGGGAGAGCGCCATCCCGCCCTACCGCCAGCTGTACGAGATCCTCAAGGAGAAGATCAGCAGCGGCGAGATCGCGCCCGGCCGACGCCTGCCGTCGGAGCTGACGCTTGAAGCGGAGTACGAACTCAGCCGGGACACCATCCGCAAAGCGGTCGGCCTGCTGCGCGACGAGGGACTCGTGGAGACCGTGCCGGGACTCGGCATCGCGGTGAAGCGACCGGGACCAGGTGGAGCGGATGAGGCCTCAGGAACCTAGGGTCAGCCGGGGCTGAGCGGCGTCAGCACGCGTCACCGTGACCGCGCCCCGGTGGCTCACCTCGAACGAGTAGAACTTCGACCCGTCCGGGATGGCCTTCACCAGGAACTGGAACGAGCAGCCGCCCCTGACGACGCCCTGCTGGAGCTGCCCCTCAGCCACCGTCTTCCCGGCCGCGTCCTTGACGACGACCGGCGCCCCCTCGGTGATGTCGGAGTAGCCGCCGTACCCGGCGCACTGGTTGTCCTGCGTGGTGAAGGACATGATCCCGTCGGGGACGTCGCGCAGCACCAGCATGCCGTGGGCGTCGAACGTGGAGCTGGCGCTGAGCTTGGCGTAGGCGACGTACCCGCCGCCAGCCAGCGCGAAGACAGCCAGGGTGCCGACGAGCGCCAGGCCGCCGACGACCAGGCCGCGCCGGTCCGGACGCCGAGGTTCTCCCGGGTTGGGAAAACCCTGGGTGGCCGGCGGCTCGACGTACGGCGGCGGCCAGTGCGACCCGGTGATCCTGGTGACGTCGCTCTCATCGGGCATGGCCGGTCCTCTCCGCTGACTCCGCCGATGATGACGCCAGCCGGTCCGTACCGGTGCACAGCGGACAAGCCTGGTTATGTACATCTGTCCGCCGGGATACAACGGCCGCCGCAAGATCAGGTCACGGACCGCGGCGAGCGCGCCGGGGACTTCGAGCAGCAGCCACACGGCGCCGAGGACGAGCAGCAGCGGGTGGTACCCGTCGATGACCCACTGGTCGGGTCTCACCGTGCGGCCCGCTGTGCTCTGCGCCGGTCGCGGCGTCGGAGGGCGTCGGCGAGCAAGCGAGCGTAGTGCGGGCCGCGATAGTCCGTGCGTCGCCCATGCGTCATGATCTTGCGAAACTGTGCGGAGCGCTGCGACAGTCTGCGGAACTTTCGCCAGGTCAGAGCGCCAGGCGAGTTCCTGACCTGCGGCCATTGCTTCGTTCGGGACGAAGAGGTCGTGGGTTCAAATCCCGCCACCCCGACAGCCAGGTCAGAGGCCCTTTTCCCCACTCGGGGGAAGGGGCCTTTTTCTATGCCCGTGCGTCGGTGGTGCGTCGGGCGTCTGCGGCAGTGTGCGTCGGCGTGCGTCACTTCCGGGCTCCTACTCGCCGCTCCCAGGACTCCCGCACCTTGTCGTGCGCGTCCGGAGCGAGGTGTGCGTACCGCTGAGTCGTCGCGTAATCCTCATGGCCCAGCAGGGCCTGAACGTCATACAGCGGGACCCCGTCCTGCACGAGCCAGGACGCCGCCGTGTGACGCATGATCCTCGGCGGGAACCGGCGGATCCGCTCCCCGCCGGCCTCCGCGGCCTCCACCGCCGGATACCAGACCCGGGCCCGGAAGGTGTTGTCGTTCAACGTCCCGCCCTCCGGCGCCGTGAAAACCAGGCTGGTCCGCGGCCGGCCGACCATCAGCCGGCTCATCCGCTCGATCGTCGCCGGCGGCACCGGGACCGTCCGGGACGACCGCAGGCTCTTGGGGTACTCCCGCAGGCCCTCCCGGGTCATGACGTGCGTGACGTGGATCTGGTTCCGTATCCAGTCGACACGGTGCCCGTGCAGCCCGTAGATCTCGCCGGGCCGCAGCCCGACGTCCATGCCGAGCTCGGCCAGCGCGCGCGCCCACTCCCCCGCCTCGCCCTCAAGGGCCTCGTACAGCGCGGCGGCCTCCTCGCGCTCGTAGAACTCGATGGCGCGGGCGTTGCGTTTGGGCAGCTCCAGGTCCGCGAACGGGTTCCACAGCACCAGCGGCGGATGCTCGGTCATCGCCGCCTTGTAGTCGCCGGTCATGATGTGCACGATGTCGTGGATCGTCGCCGCCTTCAGGTACGGCACCTCGTCCACGTCCCCGTCAGGGTCGACCGGCTTGCCCTTGTAGCGGGCCAGCCTGGTCTCGATGAGCTCGTTCACCCACTCCTGCGCCTCGGTGCGGGTGATGGCGTTGAGGGGCCAGCCGCCCCACTTGCCCGCGCAGTGGGTGCGCCACAGGGAGGCGTTCTTCTTGCCGGTCGGGGTTTCGAGGACCCGCGCGCTCGTCCGGCGCTCATGCCAGTCGGCGACCTTGATCTCCCCCGCACGCGGGTCGCGGTGATCGCCGGAGGAGAAGCGTGCCTCCTGGTCGTTCGCCCACGTTTTGACGATGCTCTTGAGCTTGTCGGTCTTGCTGCGCCGCTTCCCGTCTGGCATGCGGATGGTGGCCTGCCACAGGCCTGAGGGGAGCTTGCGGAGGTAGGCCATCAGTTCCCGTTCCGGCGGCGCTGCAGGTCGTTCTCGGCGGATCCGGCGACCTGAGTGAGTAGCCCGGCGACGCGGCCCTCTTCGTCGCGGACCTGCTGGATCTCGGCGCGCAGGTCACGCACGAGCTGCTCTCGGCTGGCGTCGGCTTCGGCCTGTACGGATTCCATGGCGCGCAGGTGGGTGAGGTGGAGGTGGAGGGCGCCGACGGCGAAGATCATCGACGATGCGAAGACGAAGAGGATGACGGAGATGGTGAGGCGGATGGCGCCGTTTGCGATGTCGCCGTTCTCCAGGGTCTGGCTGCCGACGATCAGCATGACCGTTCCGCTGACGAGGCTGACGATGAGGAGAATCCAGGCGCCTTTCGCGACGGTCTTGATCTCGGTTTTTGCGGGGGCGAAGGCGAAGGGTGTCGGACTGGTGGTGTCGATGGAGGACATGATCGTGAGGTCTCCCCTTCCAGGATTTTGAAAAAGC